>Ga0299915_10003015_pt1 | contig 12218 bp, 9 predicted proteins | sample RVTome_13_FD_200263 | JGI IMG/M metagenome (GOLD analysis project Ga0299915, IMG submission 200263) | Soil microbial communities from uranium-contaminated site in the Upper Colorado River Basin, Wyoming, United States - RVT92D227 (version 2) ...
CCAGGAGGAGAGGGCCAAGGTCGTCGACAAGCTCGTCAAAGGCACCGAGTTCCTGCTCCAGAAGAACGGCGTCGCCATAATCAAAGGCCGGGCCGAGTTCGTCGGGCCGGACAAGGTCTCCGTCGCCGCCTCCCAAGACGTTCGGGAATTCGAGTCTTCCAGGATCGTCCTGGCGACCGGGAGCCGCTCGGCCGACCTCCCGTTTCTCAAACCGGACGGAATCCGGATCATCACCAGCCGCGAGGCCCTCGAGCTGGCCGCCGTCCCCAAGAGCTTGATCGTCATCGGCGCCGGCGCCATCGGCCTCGAGCTGGCCACGATCTACCGCCGGATGGGAACGGATGTCCTCGTCCTCGAAATCCTGCCCGCCATCCTGCCCGGCTCGGATCGGGAGATCGCCCAGCGGCTGGAGCGGATCCTCATCAAGCAAGGGGTCAAGATCCTGACCCAGATGAGAATCGAGGAGAGCCGTGTCGAAGAGGGAGGGGTCTTCCTCAAGGGGACATGCCTCAAAGAAGGGACGCCCTTCGAATACCGGGCCGAGAAGGTTCTCGCGGCGGCCGGCCGGGAACCCAACTCCGAAGGCCTTCGCCGGGGCCTGCCAGGGCTCGCGGTCACCCGGCGGGGATTCGTCGAAGTCAACTCGAAACTCGAAACGAACATCCCCGGCGTTTACGCCGTCGGCGACGTCATCGGAGGGAAACTCCTGGCCCATAAAGCCTCCCACGAAGGGATCCTGGCCGTCGAAAACGCCTTCGGCGCCGCCCGGGACATGCATTACGAAGCCCTGCCCATGGCCGTCTTCACGGATCCCGAGTTCGCTTCGGTCGGGCTGACCGAAGAGGAGGCCAAAGAAAGCGGCCTGGAAGTCCGGGTCGGAAAATTCCCGTTCCATGCCAGCGGCCGGGCCATGACTCTTGAAAGCACGGAAGGATTAGTGAAAGTCTTGGCCGGGAAGGACGACCGCATCATCGGCGCCCATATCCTCTCGCCCCACGCCAGCGAGATCATCCCGGAGCTGACCTTGGCCATTCACCGGGGTTTGGCCCTTCAGGACGTCTCGTCGGCCATCCACATCCATCCAACCCTGTCCGAAGGGGTCATGGAAGCCGCCCTCAAAGCCAAGAGCTCCGCCTTCCATATCCTGAATGTTTAGCGGATATAGCCCAGGGACTTGAGCATGCGCTCGGTCTCGCGGTCGATCTGATAGGGCGTCTTGACCTTAAGGGCATTCCTGGCGAAGTCGTCGACCGTCTGCTTGAGGACAGCCACCTCCTGGATTCCTCGAGCTTCCTCGAAGACGTTCTTCTGCTCGGCGGGATCCTTGATCAGATCGAACAACTCGTAGCGTCGGTCCTCGGGAGACAGGATGAGGTGCCATGGGCCCCGCCGGATCCCGAACAGGTCCTTGAAGGCCTCGGGCCGGTAGGTCTCTTCAAAAACCGTGAAATCCTTTTCGTCCTCGATACGGAGCAAGTCGCGGCCCCGGTAGGCGGGCAGATTCTTGAACCCCATGAGATGGGCGATGGTCGGAGCCACGTCGAGGAGCGTCGCCGTCGGGCTGCGGCGGACGCCCCGCTCCGAGAGCGACGGGATGTAGAGGATGAGGGGGACCTTGAGATAACCGTTGTAGAGATAGTGGATGTGGCCGAAATGGGGGAGTCCCGCGCTCGTCCTGCGCTCGCCCATTCCTTCGCCGTGATCGCCGACGGCCAGGATTCCCGTTTTATCGAAAAGCCCCAGGGCCTTAAGCGTGTCGATGAGCTTCCCGATCTCGCCGTCCATGTACTCGACCTCGGCGCCGTAGCGGCTTCGCACCCCGGCTTTTTTCAGGTTGAGACGGCCGCGAAAGGCGAGTTCGCCCGACGTCGGTTTGCCGCGGTTGACGAAGTCGATGGCGGCTCCGTTCTTAAAGAAAAAGTTATTGTCGGCGTAACGTAGATACCAATCCGAGGAAAAGTCCGTTGTGATCGTCTTCGAGTCGAGCGCGGGATTAAAATGATACTCAGTCAGCCGGGCCGGGTAGGGAGACTGGCCCTCGGATCCGGTATTGGAGACGTCAAAGCGGATCCGGCTCTTCCCCGAAGGGATCTTGATCGGAACCGTATAACGGGAGTAACTGTTCAGGCAGTAATCGCCTAAAATCCGGTCGTCCTGGTAGAGCTTCAGGTCGGACGGCGAGTTGGGCGGAGCGTAAGGATCATGCGGATCGGAGTAATGAATCCAGAGGAAGAACTTCTCCCCCTTGTGGGCTTCGAGCCAAGGGAAAACGCGGGCGTTGATTTCCTCGGCCGTCAAGTACCAACGATCGGCGGGGAATTTGTCGCCGTAAACGTCGAACCCGCCGTTCAGGGCGAACCTGGAGTGGAGGACACCCAGTGAGATAAAGGCCGCGGTCGCATAGCCCCGCTTTTTGAACAATCCGGCCAGGGGAAGTTTATCCCTCCCAATACGGCTTTTCCGAAACTCCTGGCCGTTGTTGTAGAGATTGAGGGCGTGGGGGGGCTGGGAATATAAGATGGCCGCGTGGGCGGGCCCCGTGATCGGAATCAAGCTGAAGCAGTTTTCGAACAAGATGCCCTGACGGGCAAGGCCGTCGAGGTTGGGGGTCTTGACATGAGTCGCGCCATAGGAGCTGAGGTAGTCGGCCCGCTGGGCATCGAGCGTGATCAAGATAAAATTCTCGGGAGGGTGAGCCCGCTTGCAGCCGGCCGTGATCAGGACGCCGGATAGAACGATACAGACCGCGGCCGGCACGACGGACATTCGTCGCGAACCAGATCGTTCCTTGACTTTTTTCGACATCTGTCTGAGTGAGGATTTTTATTATCATGAAAAAGCCCGTCCATGTCAATAATTGAAAATCCCCGGAGGATCCCGACCCCGAAATCCTGAAGGCGCCCTCCCGAAAAATTTGAAATCGGATTGACTTTCGACCGGCAAAGACTATAATACTCTTTCAATTTTTCCTGAGGAGGAAATCGGACCCCATGAAAAAAGTAACCGTGGAAGAACTTCTTGCCAAAGCCGCCCAACCCGCGAAGGACGCTCCGCGCCTTCATGCCTTTTATAAGGGCAAGGTCGGCGTCGGCATCAAGTGCCGCGTCCGCGATTTTACCGATTTCGCCATCTGGTACACGCCCGGCGTCGCGGCCGTCTGCAAGGAGATCGCCGTCGACAAGCAGAAGGCCTACGAGTACACCAACAAGTGGAACAACGTCGCCGTCATCAGCGACGGCACCCGCGTCCTCGGGCTCGGCGATATCGGACCCGAAGCGGGCCTTCCGGTCATGGAAGGCAAGGGCCTGCTCTATAAATACTTGGGCGGCGTCGACGCCTTCCCGATCTGCCTGGCCGAAAAGGACGCCGATAAGATCATCGATATCTGCAAGGCTCTCCAGCCCTCCTTCGGCGGCTTCAACATGGAGGATATCGCCCAGCCCAAGTGCTTCAAGATCCTGGATACCCTGCGCGCCGAATGCGAGATCCCGGTCTGGCACGACGACCAGCAGGGCACGGCCTGTGTCACCGTCGCCGGCCTGATCAACGCCCTCAAGATCGTCAAGAAGGACATCCGCCAGGTCAAGGTGACCGTGGTCGGATCGGGCGCCTCGGGCATCAACATCGCGCGCCTGATCATGGCCGCCGGCGCAAACCCCGAGAACATGCTCTCCGTCGACTCTAAGGGAATTCTCTCCCGCGATCGCGCCGACCGGGACAACCTTCAGGCGAAGTTCAAGGAGAAGTGGGACATCTGCCTGCGCACCAACCCGAAGTGTAAGCAGGGCCAGATTCCCGACGCCGTCAACGGCGTCGATGTCCTGATCTGCTGCTCGACGCCCGGGCCTGGCACCATAAAGCCGGAGTGGATCAAGACCATGGCCAAGGACGCCATCGTATTCGCCGAGGCCAACCCGATTCCCGAGATCTGGCCTTGGGAAGCCAAGGAAGCCGGCGCCCGGGTCGTGGCCACCGGCCGCTCCGATTTCCCCAACCAGGTCAACAATTCTCTCGGCTTCCCGGGCATCTTCCGGGGCGCCCTCGACGTCCGGGCCAAGACGATCACTGATGAGATGTGCATCGCCGCCGCCATAGAGCTGGCCAAGGTCGCCGAGGACAAGGGCATCAACGAAGAGTACATCGTCCCCAACATGGACGAGTGGGAAGTCTTTCCGCGCGAGGCCGTGGCCGTCGGCAGCAAGGCCATCGAGCAGGGCGTCGCCCGCTTCAACTTCCCGGCCGATGTCCGCTTCAAGATGGCCGAGGAGGCGATCCGCAAGGCCCGCACCGAGGTCCAGTGGATGATGAAGGAGAAGTTCATCCTCGACCCCGACAAATGATCGGAGCCGCGGATCGCAAAACGAAGGTGAGGGGCCGGAACGTACCGCTCCCCGCCGTTTCCTTGACAAGGGCGGGGGAGTGTGTGATATAATTCTTTTTCCTTAGGATAGGTGAAAGAATCGAAATGGTAACGAGAGGTCGAAGCTCACATCGCGCCAGCGAGGTGGGCTCTTCTTCCTCGGGAGATGATCTCGCCCCGCCCTAGCCGTTTGACAACGAATCCGGCCTTAACGAACGACCAGGCCCGCCCACGAGGCGGGAGCCCGGGCGTAGTCGAAGGTTCAGTCGGAGAAGGGATGGAGGTGAGAATGGCCCGGAGGCAACAAACAGCAATAAAATACAATATGTTCTCTATTCTCAATCCCATCAAACACTACCAAAAAGGAGGTATCATGAAACGTTTGATGAAACACCTGGTACTGGCTTTGACGGTTGCGATCCTGTTCACGAGCTGCGCCAAGCAGCCCACCCAGGAGCTCAACAATGCCAAGGCCGCGATCGACGCCGTCGTCGCCGAGAAGGGCGATGTCTACGCCCCGGACGATCTCAAGAAGCTCAATGACGACCTTCAGGCCGCCAACGACGAGATCACCGCGCAAAGCAAGAAGTTTTTCAAGAAGTACGGCAAGGCCAAGGAAATGCTGGTTAAGCTCGTGACCGACGCCGACGCCGTCAAGGCCCTCATCCCGGCCCGGATCGAAGAGGCCAAGAACAACGCCCTGACCGAGCAGAACGAAGCCAAAGCGGCCGTCGACGAGGCCAAGGCCCTTCTCGAGAAGGCCCCCAAGGGCAAGGGCACCAAGGCCGACATCGAGGCCATGAAGGCCGACCTCGGCGCCGCCGAGACCGCACTGGCCGAGATCCAGACCGCCCTCGACGCCCAGGACTACTTCGGCGCCAAAGACAAGGCCGTCTCCATCAAGGACAAGGCCGCGGCCATCAGCGAGCAGGTCAAGCAGGCCATCGAAAAAGCCAAGGGCAAGAGATAACAACAGCGAACCCTTGCACCGAACGCGACTGACTGCAGCGCTCGTCGCCGCCCTGTTCGCCTTCGGTTGTAGGACAGGACCACCGGTTCCTCCAGAGGCCAAGCAAGCCTTTGAGCTTGAATTGCGCCTCTGGAGGGCCGGTGCTTCTGTTTATGCAGCCGAGGCCTACGGCGGATTTCGCGAGCGATTGAAGGCCGCCCAGACCGGGCTTGAACGGGAATCGGCCAAACTGGGCTGGTTCCGCGACCATCAAAAAGCCGGGGCCGAATTCCGGGCCGTTCTGGCCTTGGGAGCGGACATCCTGGCCCGGGTTGAAGCCCAAAAAAAAGCCAAAGCGGATTCGTTCGGAGCCGAGGCCGAATTTTTGGCCCGAAGAATCATCGAGCTCCAGGAGATCACGCTCCGTCTCAACGAAAAAGGCGAAGCCCGGCGAAGCTTGGCTCTAGCCGAACTGGCCATGGCCGAAGTTCAAACCCTGAACGATAAGGCCGCTTTCGAGACGATCCCCGGGAAGCTCGTCTCGGTACGAGGCATGATCGGCCGATCAGAGGCCGCCCTGGCCGCCTTCCTGGAAAGGTATTTGGACCCGGCGCAAGTCAAGATGTGGAAAAGCTGGGTCGATCGGACCATCGAGGATTCCAAACGGGCCGGAACCACGGCATTCGTCGTCAATAAAATCGAGAGAACCATGACCGTCTTCAGGGCGGGAAAGTCCGTCCGGAGTTTCGACGTCGGCCTGGGAATGAACGGATTCTCGGACAAACTCCACTCGGGAGACAACGCGACCCCGGAAGGCCTCTACAAGATCATCAAGAAGATACCCAACAGCCAGTTTTACAAGGCGCTCCTCATTAATTATCCCAACGAAGAGGATCGGGCTCGTTTCGAACGAGCCAGGAAAAACGGAAGCCTCGATTCCCGGACCGGAATCGGCGGCCTGATCGAAATCCACGGCGGGGGCAAAGACACCCTGACTCGAGGCTGTATCGGTCTCGAGGACACGGACATGGACGTCGTCTTCAACCTGGCGGCCGTCGGAACGCCCGTCACCATCGTCGGAGCCCTTGAAACCGACCATCCCATCCTCGCCGCCGTCAAGAAAAGGCTTGAATGAACGACGAAATGCCCATAGCCCCCCGGGGCCCGGAGCCTGGGATGTTTCAGGCCCCCGCGCCGACGCCGCGGCCGCCCTCCCGAATCCGAAATAGGATATTCATCGGCGCCGCCGTTCTGGTCGCCCTGTTCCTGATCGCGGAAACGGCGGGAATCATCCTGATGCGCCGAACAATCGGAGGAAGCAAGCCGCCGGCCTCGGCCGTCCTGTCCGACAAAGACATCGCTCGACTGCCCGCCAAGAAAAAAGAATTAGAGCGTAAGCTTTCCGGCCTGGCGCCGCGAGGCCTCTTCATCGTCATCGACTCGGGCCTTAACATTCTGACGATGCGGAAGAGCGGCAAAATCCTCCAGACGGCCGTCGTTTCTTGCGGGAGCGGCGACATCCTGCAAGAACCGAACGGGAAACGAAGCTGGGTGTTCGACACCCCGCGGGGCGAGTTCAGCGTCAATTCCAAGCTCGTCGATCCTGATTGGATTAAGCCCGATTGGGCCTTCATCGAGGAAGGGGAGGCGCCCCCCAAAAATTTCAACGATCGCGTGGACACCGGGATGCTGGGCGATTACGCGTTGGGATTCGGGAACGGCTATTTTATTCATGGAACCCTGTACACGCGCCTGTTGGGACGGAATGTCACCCACGGCTGTATCCGGGTCGGAGATAAGGACCTGGAAACCGTTTATAAAGCCGTCCCGATAGGCGCCAAGATTTATATTTTCTGACCATGCGTAGGCCAAACATCCTCCGGCTCCCGATCGTCGGATTCGTCCTTTTCACGATTCCCGGCTTCGGTCAAAACACATCCGTCGGGCTCCAAGACGTCCGTCGCTTGGAAACGGAGCTTTCCCTCGCCAGGTCTCCGGCGTTTTATTTCATCCTGAACATCAAAGCCCGGACTCTCGAGCTCAAAGCGAGAGGAATCGTCCTCCGCGGCTGGCCCCTCGGCGACATTCGTCAATCCGGACTCAGGGCCGCCGAGGGAATCCATTCGATCGAGAAAAAAGCGGCCCCCTTCGTACCGACCCGTTCCAAAATCATCCCGGAAAAAGCGGATGAAGAGCCGCCCGCCAAGCCCGAAGAGACAAATAAGGCGACCTCGACGGATGCTTACGACCTCCAGGCCTTGGAAGTCCAAGACATGCCCGAACGCTTCAGCCTCGCTCTCGATTCGGGCCTGACGATACAATTCCGCCCCCAAAAGAGAGGAGTCTCTTCCATTTTCGGCAGAGCAGGACGGGCTCTTTATCTTCCCCTCATAACCCTTTTTATGACTTTAAAAAAAAAGCGCTTTAGTACTTTGGAGCTGCAATTCGCGGATAAAATAGAAGTCCAGGCTCTCTATTGGATCATATCCGAAGGTCAGAATATATTTATTATAAACAACTGAAAATAAATAAATTAAAAAAACAAATATTTTTCTAATTTAATATTGACAAAACAACGCTCAACTTATATATTAACAGTTGACTAAATTAGGAGGCCAATTATGTCGAAAATAATCGGAATTGATCTTGGAACGACCAACTCCGTCGTTGCCGTTATGGAGGGCGATAAGGTGACGGTCATCCCCAACGAGGAAGGCGGCCGGACCACGCCGTCCGTGGTGGCTTTCACGTCTAAAGGGGAGCGATTGGTGGGCCAGGTCGCCAAAAGACAGCGCGTCACCAATCCCGAGAACACGATCTATTCCATCAAGCGTTTTATGGGTCGGCGTTTCCGCGAAGTCGGCCAGGAAATCAAGCAGGTCCCGTTTAAAGTCGAGGAAGCGGATAACGGCGACGTCCGAGTCGAAGCCCTCGGCAAGAAGTACGCCCCCCCCGAAATTTCGGCCCTCATCCTCCAGAAGCTCAAGAAGGCCGCTGAAGATTACCTGGGCGAGAAAGTCGAAAAAGCCGTCATCACCGTCCCGGCCTATTTTAACGACAGCCAGCGGACGGCGACCCGGGACGCCGGCCGGATCGCGGGGATCGAGGTCATCCGGATCATCAACGAGCCGACGGCGGCCGCCCTCGCCTACGGCATGGACAAGAAGAAGGACCAGACGATCGCCGTCTACGATTTCGGCGGCGGCACATTCGACATCTCGATCCTCGAGGTCGGAGAGGGTATCGTCGAAGTCAAGGCGACCAACGGCGACACTCATCTCGGCGGCGACGACATCGACCAAAGCGTTCAGGACTGGCTCGTGGCCGAGTTTAAAAAGGAATCCGGGATCGACCTGACCAAGGACAAGATGGCCATCCAGCGACTTAAGGAGGCGGCCGAGAAGGCCAAAATCGAGCTGTCGACGACGATGGAGACGGAAATCAACCTCCCCTTCATTACGGCCGACGCCTCCGGCCCCAAGCACCTTTTGATGAAGCTGACCCGGGCCAACCTCGAACAGCTGACGGATGAGCTCATCAGGCGTTCGATCGCCCCCTGCAAGCAGGCCTTGGCCGACGCGAATTTCAAACCCGAGGACATCGACGAGATCATCCTCGTCGGCGGCCAGACCCGCACCCCTAAGATCCAGGACCTCGTCCGAGAGCTTTTCGGCAAAGAGCCCCACAAGGGCGTCAACCCCGACGAAGTCGTGGCCGTCGGCGCCGCCATCCAGGGCGCCGTCCTGGGCGGCGAGGTCAAGGATGTTCTCCTCCTCGACGTAACCCCCCTGACCCTGGGCATCGAGACCCTGGGCAGCGTCCTGACCAGGATGATTCCCCGCAACACGACCATCCCGACCAAGAAGACCGAGGTCTTCTCGACGGCCTCGGACGATCAGCCGAGCGTCGAGATCCACGTCCTTCAGGGCGAGCGCGAGATGGCCGGCGACAACCGGACGCTGGGCCGTTTCCACCTGGACGGGATCCCGCCCGCTCCGCGCGGCGTGCCCAAGATCGAGGTGACCTTCGACATCGACGCCAACGGCATCCTTCACGTCTCGGCCAAGGACATGGGAACGGGCAAGCAGCAGGCGATCACGATCACCGGCCACAGCGGCCTCGACGAGAAGGAGATCCTGCGCATGGTCAAGGAGGCCGATGTCCACTCCGCCGAGGACAAGAAGCGGCGGGAGGTGATCGAAGCCCGCAACCAGGCCGACCAGATGATCTACGGGCTGGAAAAACTCCTCCGAGAAAACAAGGACAAGATCTCGGACGACGACGCCAAGCGCGTCCAGGCCGAGATCGAAAATACCCGGAAGGCCGTTCAGGGCGAAAACCCGGAGCAAATCAAGAAAGCCGTGGAATCCCTGGCTAACGCTTCCCACAAGATGACGGAAATGCTCTACCAGCAAGCTTCCCGGCATCAACAAGCCCAGCCCCAGGACAAAGGGGCCGGCCAGGGACACGGCGCGGCCTCCTCTCCCTCCGAGGAAGAGGTTATCGACGCCGAGGTCGTTGACGAGGACCGCAAAAGCTGAGCGGGCGCCGACGGCTGCCGCTCACTCAAGCCGGAGGGTCCTTCCTGATCGGACCGGAAGGACTGTAAAGGATGGACAAGGATTATTACCGGGTCTTAGGGGTCGAACGGACGGCCGGAGTCCAGGAGATCAAGAAAACCTACCGGAAGCTGGCCCGCAAGTACCACCCCGACCTCAATCCCGGCGATAAGGCGGCCGAGGCCCGCTTCAAGGAAATCCAGGAGGCCTATTCGGTCCTGATCGATCCCAAGAAAAAAGCCCAGTACGACCAGTTCGGATTCGTCGGCGACCATCCTCCTCCCGGCGGCGAACAGCCTTTCAGCTCGGGGTTCGAGGGCTTCGACTTCTCCAGCTACGGGACGACCTCCTTCCGCGATTTTTTCGAGAACCTGTTCGGACGCTCGGCCGCCCAACCGCCCGCTGAAGGGGAGGGTCGGGGGGAGGACCTTCATTACACGATGAAGATCGGGTTTAAGGACGCCGTCCACGGCGTCCAAACCCGGATCCGCCTCAACCGTATGGTCCGCTGTGAGACGTGCGACGGCCGGGGGACCATCCAGCACGGAAACCGGCGCGCCTGCGCGACCTGCCGCGGGAGCGGACGCGCTTATTTCCAGCGCGGGACCATGAAGTTCTCGACCCATTGCCCGGATTGTCGGGGGAGCGGCGAGACGACCGGGGAAGAATGCCGGGATTGCCGGGGCCGGGGGCTGGTCGCCAAGTCCGATCTTATCAACGTCCGCATCCCGGCCGGCGTCGACTCGGGGTCCAAAGTCCGGATCGCGGGCAAGGGCCACCAGGATCGGCGGGGCGGGCCGTCCGGCGATCTCTATATCCTGATCGAGGTCATTCCCCACGATCTGTTCCGACGCGAGGGACCGAATATCACGGCCAAGATTCCGATCACGGTGCCGGAGGCGACCCTGGGGGGAAAGATCGACGTTCCGACCCTCTACGGCCGCACGACCATCCGGATTCCGCCCGGGACGAGATCCGGGCAGCGCTTCCGGATCAAGGACAAGGGCGCGCCCATCCCGGGCCGGAAGGCCGTCGGCGACCAAGTGGTCGAAGTGACGATCGTCCCGCCCCCCTTCGAGGATCAGCGAATCCGGGAGATCATGAAAGAGATCGAAAGGATCTCGGGATCCAATCCGCGGGAATCGCTGGGAGGAGGCGATTGAGATGAAGAAGAGCAGGTTGAAGAAGACCCGGAGCGGGGGAGAGCAAGGCGCCGAATCCTATTTTCACATATCGAGCGTCGCCAGCAAGTTCAACATCCACCCCCAAACGCTCCGCCTCTACGAACGCGAAGGGCTCCTTCGCCCTTCGCGGAGCGAAGGCAATACGCGCCTCTACACGGAGGAGGACCTCAAACAGCTTGAGGTTATCCTCAACCTCATCCGAGAGCTCGGCGTCAATCTGGCCGGGGTCGAGGTTATCCTCAACATGAGGGAGCGGATGAGGCAAATAGAGGATCAGGTCTCGGAGTTTTTAGAATATATCCGGACGGCCTATTTCGCCGGCAAGGAGGGCGAGTTCGAGAGCAGGCGGAGGGGCTTGGTCAAGGTCCCCTCGACGGGCATCGTCAAGTCCGGGGAGGGGGAGCCCGCGGGCTCCTGAGCGCGGAGGCCGGAGGCGTACGGTGGACCACCAGGACTCGCTCGATTCCAAGAACCTGCAGGTTTATTTGGATCAAATCGCCAAATTTCCGCTCTTCAGCGAGGAGCAAGAGAAGGCCTTGGGCGAGCGGATCCTGAAGGGCGACAAGAATGCCCTCCGAACGCTGATCGAGTCCAACCTTCGCTTCGTGGTCTCGATCGTCAAGAAGTACCGGGGAATGGGAATCAGCTTCCTGGATCTCATCAACGAGGGCAACGTCGGGCTGATCGAAGCCGCCCGGCGCTTCGACCCCAAGCGGGGCGTCCGGTTCATTTCCTACGCCGTCTGGTGGATCCGCCAGTCCATCATCCACGCCCTGACCCATTCCTCCCGGATCTACAACATCCCCCAGAAGCTTTCGGACCAGATCTCGCGCATGAAGCGGAGGAAGGAGGAGCTCAAGGCCGTCCTGGGCCGCGAGCCGGAGCGCGAGGAGACCGCCAAGAGCTTGGGGATCTCGGCCGAGGAGATCGAGGACCTCGAGCTCCTGTCCGAGCGGAACGTCTCCCTGAGCGACCGCTACGGCGAGGACGACCTCGAGGTCGAGGAGAAGATCAGCGACGAGGAGCGGCTCTCGGTCGAGGATCAGGTCATCCACTCCTCGATCCAGAGCCAGATCCGGGAACTCCTGGCCGGACTGGATGAGAAAGAGGCCCTTGTGCTAAAATTACGGTTCGGCCTGGACGACGACAGGCCGCGGACGCTGCAG
>Ga0299915_10003016_pt1 | contig 12218 bp, 12 predicted proteins | sample RVTome_13_FD_200263 | JGI IMG/M metagenome (GOLD analysis project Ga0299915, IMG submission 200263) | Soil microbial communities from uranium-contaminated site in the Upper Colorado River Basin, Wyoming, United States - RVT92D227 (version 2) ...
CCCTTCCGTACCATTGAGTACTGCACTTGGTGAGGTATCTGCAAGCCTAGATCCATTGCAGGAGTCACTAAAAGGATTCCAGGATAATTTGGTATCTACTCAATCAAACTTGCAAGTATTTGTCGACCAATTAGAAATATTGGAGCAAAATATCGCCGAGATTAATCAGAACCTGGCATCCTCTCAGGCGGTGATTGAAAAGTATCAAACACAAGTCATATCTGTAAAAGCTTGGGTTGATAAGGCAATTATCTCTATGCCCACTTGGGTCACTACCATGTGTGTGATCATTACGATCTTCATTCTTTTACTGATTTTGGTCCAGGCGGGTATCATGCTGCAAGGGATTTACCTGTTTACCAGTCCAAATACAAGCTTGAAAGATATAAGGGTGAGAGAAACAAGTGCGAAAGATACAGGTGATATAGAAACAAGTGTGAAAGAAACAGGTGAGATAGAGATAAGTGCGAAAGAAACAGGTGAGTAAAGACAGGATGATATATCGCCAGATTAAAGTTAACGGGGTCAAATGATCGAAGTTGCAATCATGATCGAGGGGCAAAATGGCTTGAACTGGATGCGCTGGCAGCGTATTGCTGGCGCAGTTGAGGCATGCGGTTATATCGGGTTGTATCGATCAGATCATTACACCAATGCCAACCCACCCGACCAGGACTCCCTCGATTGTTGGGTGTCTCTCACCTGGCTCGCCTCTCACACTCAGCGCATCGAATTTGGTCCGTTGGTATCTCCTATCTCTTTTCGGCATCCGACACACACTGCTCGTATGGCTGCAGCCTTGGATGACCTTTCTGGTGGGCGATTCACTTTGGGCATTGGAGCTGGTTGGCAGGAACGTGAGCATACGAACTATGGTTGGGACTTACTTCCTACAAATGAACGCTTTTTGCGCCTCGAAGAAGGGTTGGAAGTTATCAGTCGTCTGCTTAAAAGCGATGACCCTGTAGACTTCGCAGGTAAGTTTTACCAGATCAAAGAGGGCATTCTATTACCTCGTCCCTCTCGCTCTGGTGGACCGCCTCTGTTGATTGGTGGCAATGGTAGACAACGCACGCTACCTCTTGTTGCCAGGTTTGCCCGGGAATGGAACGCTCTGCTCATTCCCCCAGCTGAAATTGCAACCTTGAACAAGCAATTGGACGAATGTTTAAATATTCAAGGCAGGCATCCTCAAGAAGTCCGTCGTTCATTAATGACTGGCTGTATATTTGGATTAAACCACAAAGAAGTAGAAGGGAAAGTTAACCGGCGAACTCATGGTCAACGGACATCTGCGGAGCTTCGCCAGCGTGGATTGATTGTTGGCACAGCTGATGAGATCGTTCAACAGTGCCAACAGCTTACCGAAGTAGGAATTCAACGTGTGATGCTCCAATGGCTGGACCTGGACGATATTGCCGGATTGGAAGCCATGGCTGATGGAATCATCGATAAGCTTTCGAATTAATCGGTTACCTGCTATCCATCACGAGTATTGACCAGGAGGAGATAATGAACAAAAATAAACCTTCTTACCTCATTCTTCTAATACTCATCGCTACATCTTTGGCTTGTTCGATATCAGGGATTGGTAAACAGGTAAGTTCCGTTGAGCAAACCGCACAAGCACTTAGGACAGATGTTGGTGGAATCATTACTGCGGGTGGCTCCTTAATCAACACAGCTCAGGCTCTTGAAACCCAACACCCGGGTGTCCTTGAAACAATTAAAGCGTTAGCCACCCATGGCGCACCAATGATAAGCACCATCCAGGCAGTTGCCACGGATAATCCAGGCTTGGTACAGACAGCCCAAGCTTTTATCGAGCAGGAGATACCCACTGGAGAACCACCGACAGATATCCCCATCTATAAACGTGATCAGATAGGTAATTATTTTGGCTCAAGCCAGTATATTTTTTATGTCAGCCCCACGGATTACGAGCAAGTTCTCGATTTTTACAAAACACAGATGCCTAACAATGGCTGGCAGTACTTGGAAAGTGACTCACACGAATTTGCCAATGCTGCTCAATTAAACTATTACAAAGATAATCGAACCGCAACAATAAATTTGTCTTTTAATCCATTAAACAATACTACTGTTGTTGTCATAAGTATTGGCACTCAATAAATTATGACGAATTTGGATACCTTCTTCAACCCAGACTCAGTGGCTGTCATCGGTGCCTCCACCAACCCTGAGAAGTTGGGGTATGCGGTGGTGAAGAATTTGCTGGATGGTGGTTACATCCACAGGGGTAAAGTTTATCCGATTAACCCTACCGCTTCTGAAATTCTGGGTTTACCGGCATTTCCCTCTGTTCTGGATGTTAATACCAACATTGATCTGGCTGTAATTGTCATCCCTTATCCGCATGTTCCGGATGCATTACGGATTTGTGGAAAGAAAGGCATTCCTTCAGCCATCGTGATCAGTGCTGGGTTCCGTGAAGCTGGACAGGAAGGGTTGGAGAGGGAGTTGGAGCTGATCAAGATCTGCCGGGAATATAACCTGCGCTTGATTGGACCGAATTGCCTAGGCGTGATTGACTCATTTACACCTCTGAATGCTTCCTTCGCTGCTGGCACACCTCCTTCGGGACCAATGGCATTCATGTCGCAGTCAGGGGCTTTGGGTACTGCTGTGTTGGATATTGCCCTGGCAGGACGTTTAGGCTTATCCAAGTTTGTCAGCTTGGGTAACAAGGCAGATGTGTCTGAGATTGACCTGCTGCAAGCCTGGGTGAAGGACGAACATAGCAAGGTCATCCTTATCTATAGTGAAGGTATGCCCAGCGGGCAGGAATTCATCCGGGTTGCGCGTGAAGTTACCCGGGAGAAACCGGTCGTGGCGATTAAATCTGGGGTAACGCAATCTGGCTCACGGGCAGTCTCTTCCCATACGGGTTCATTGGCTGGATCAGAACAAGCCTATCAGGCAGCCTTTCAGCAGGCTGGTATTATACGGGCTGAATCGATGGAGTCATTGTTCGATATGGCTCTTGCCTTGGGTTACCAGCCAGCATTGAACGGCGACAGGATAGCCATCATCACCAATGCTGGTGGTCCGGGGATCCTGGCGACCGATGCATTGGAGAAAAGTGGGCTCACCCTGGCTCGTTTTGAGCTGGAAACCATTTATGCTATGGAGCAATATCTACCCGATGCTGCCAGCGCTTCCAATCCGGTGGATGTGTTGGGGGATGCCAGGGCAGATCGATACCAGTTTGCCCTTGAAAGGGTGGCAAATGACCCAAATGTGGACGGGATTATGGTATTACTTACTCCCCAGGCAATGACTGAGATAGATGCCACTGCCAGGATCATCGGTTCACTGGCACAGGGTATCAATATACCCATCCTGGGATGCTTCATGGGGGAAGCTCGTATTCATAGTGGGATAGATATCCTTACTGCACAAGGCATCCCCAATTACCCATTCCCTGAGAGAGCTGCAAATGCATTCAGGGCAATGTCCAATTACCGGATGATAAAAACACGCCCGCTTCCTGAGTATACTCATTTTGATGTAGATACTTCTTCGGTCAGAGCGGTTTTTGAACAAGCCCGTTCGGAAAACCGGTTGACAATTGGAGATGCAGAATCAAGGGCGATTTTGCAGGCATATGGCTTACGAATCCCTCGGTCTGAGATCGCTGAAACACCAGAGCAGGCATCCATCCTAGCCGGAAAAATTGGCTATCCGGTTGTCTTAAAAATCGCTTCTCCTGATATCCTCCATAAAACTGACATCGGAGGCGTTAAAGTCGGGTTGCAAAACTCAGAGGATGTTCGCGATGCATTCGAGCTGATGGTTTATCGTGCTCAAAGATATCTTCCCGAAGCCCGTATATGGGGTTGTTTGGTACAGGAGATGGCTCCCTCCGGTGGATTGGAGGTTCTCGTGGGGATGAACCGGGATCCTCAATTTGGTCCATTGGTTACCTTTGGTTTGGGGGGTATTTATGTGGAAATACTACAGGATGTCACCTTCTGTGTGGCACCATTTTCTTATCAGGAAGCTGAAGAAATGCTGACCCAGATTCGTGCCCATGCCTTGTTGGACGGCGTCCGTGGTCAGCCACCCACTGATAAGAAGGCTATTATAGATACGCTTTTACGGATCTCTCAATTAGTCCAGGACTTCCCTGAGATTATCGAGCTGGACATCAATCCTCTTACGGTTTATCGCCAGGATGAGGGTGCTCTGGCTTTGGATATGCGTTTAGTTTTAAAATAATAATGTCCTTACTGCCTTAAAACGGATAATTAAGCAGACAAGAGAACCTCGCAAATCTTCTGGAAAGGGAAAAACCATGAAATCACTCTATATCACAGGAGCTGAGAGATATTCCGGAAAAACAGCCACTTGCCTTGCATTGGGAGTGCGTTTACAACTCGACGGTTTTCGAATCGGTTATTTAAAACCTCTCAGTCTGCAGCCATGGCGGATTGGCAGCAGAATAACAGATGAAGATGCTGCATTTGTGAAACGGGTCTTGAACCTGCCATCTGAACCCTGGGAGCTTTCTCCAGTTGTCATCACTCCCGAATTTTTACGCCTCCGATTGACAGATCCCAACCCTGAAGATTTGATGGTGAAAGTGTTGGAAGCATTTCATTCAGCAAGCCAGGATAAGGATGTGCTGATCCTTGAGGGTGGAGGCAGCCTTCGGGAGGGGTATGTAGTCGGTCTCCCCACCGTTGGTGTGGTGAACAAGCTTGGCAGTCAAGCTCTTGTGATTGCCAAATATCGTGAAGAAGTTCGCATGCTGGATGATGTCTTATCCACCCAGGCTCGTTTAGGTGAATCCTTTTGTGGAATCCTCATAAATCGTGTCCCGGAGGATGCAAAGGATTTCGTATCGAAAATTGCAGTACCGTTCCTGGAAAAAAAGAATGTTAAGGTATTCGGTGTCTTGCCAGAAGTACGGGGGTTATCTGCCCTGACTGTCGGTGAGTTGATCAAACTCCTTGACGCCGAAGTACTCACCAAATATCAACGTTCAGAAGCGCTGGTTGAGAACTTAACAGTGGGTGCCATGACAGCCGATGCTGCCCTCAGTCGTTTCCGCAGGTCCTCCAATAAGGCAGTTATCACCGGTGGAGACCGTACGGATATCCAATTGGCAGCACTGGAGACGTCAACCACCTGCCTCATACTCACCGGGAACCTGCGTCCAAGCCCACTGGTGATCAAACAGGCTGAGGAATTCGGTATTGCTGTCTTATTGGTACGTACAAATACGATGGAAACCATCGAGCAGATTGAGAAATTCTTCGGGAAAACACGCCTCGGTCAAACAACAAAGCTCAAGCAATTTCAAACCCTCATGGATACACATTTGGATAAAGAGAGGCTTTACCATTCCATCGGTCTTAAAATATAAATAATCCTACAATCCCTGTTTACTATATAAATTAAGTGACTATATATCTGGTTACCTAGTCACTTGGCATCATAATTTCAAAGTAGATTTTTCCTGCTCGCCAAAGTACTTGTTTTCCTGAGCAATTAATCCCTGATTGACTAATAACAAATTACTTGGTTTTCTCCTTGGCTGTTGCTGGGTAATGCAGTGAATATTACCTCCTCCAAGTAAGATTTCACGTGCAGGAACCCCGACCACCTTTCGATCTGGCATTATCTTCTGTAATGTGTCCAAAGCAGCCTGATCATGCGGATCATTGAATGTTGGGACTATCACTCCTTGATTGCATATATAAAAATTGACAAAGGATGCTGCCATCCGGTCACCAGCTTTGCGAGTTAAGGTGCCCTCCACTGCATCTAAGCTTTCTGCCTCCTCCGGGGTGATGAAGATCGGGTCCGGCTGGTGGATCTTGTGCACCTCAAACCGGCGTCCTTTAGCATCGTTATTCGACATCAAAAAATCGTAAGCTTCAGCAGAGCGCTCATACTGTGGGTCGGATTTATCATCCGTCCAGGTAAGAGCAATCACGCCTGGGCGTAGGAAGCAGGCAATGTTATCCACATGACCGGTGGTCTCGTCTTGAAAAACACCGCGTGGGATCCAAAGTACTTTTTCGACATTGAGATAGTCCTTGAGATGAGCCTCAATTTGAGCCTGGGTAAAGTCGGGATTGCGACCAGGACTTAGCAGGCACTCGGCAGTGGTGATACAGGTGCCGTTACCATCCACATGGATGGAACCGCCTTCGAGCACTATAGGAGCCTTGTAGTAGTCAACGCGCTCAATCTCGAACACTTTATTGGCAACACCCTCGTCCAGGTTCCAAGGGAAGTACAGGCCGTTATATAGTCCACCCCATGCATTGAAGATCCAATCAATGCCGCGCAGGTTGCCCTTGCCATCTAAAACGAAGGTCGGACCGCAATCTCGCATCCAGGAGTCATTGTTGGCAATTTCTACCACGCCCACATTTGGAGGCAACATGCTGCGCGCATTTTCAAGCTGGGTTGGATTAACCCCCATTATCACCGGCTCAAATAGGGAGATTGCTGTTGCAACCTCCACAAAGGCTTGTTGGGCGGGTTTAGCATTCTCACGCCAGTTATCCGTACGTTCTGGCCACAACATCCACGTTTTAGAGTGCAGTTCATATTCCCCTGGCATCCAAAATCCATCCTCACTAGGAATTGATGAATGTAATTTGGCCATATCTTTTAAGTTGCTAGATATTTATAATCCAGTTTTTTCTAGGAAATTTTCGATTTGACCTTGGTGAAATGCCTTCACTTGCTCAGAAGGTCTCTTTAACCTTGGATATACGAAATACACCAGCAGCCCCTTCTCAGTGTGCAATCGATTTTCCGATTGGTCGAAGATAATCGATCTTGGATGGTCCATTACCTCATCAGTAGTTTCCACACCACGGGAAGCCGGCAGGCAATGCATGAATTTACAGTGGGAAGGTGCTTTTTCAAATAACTGCAGGTTCACCTGATAGGTTGGCATGAATGCCGCACGGCGCTCAGGTATTTGGTCTTCCTGCCCAACCCACCACCACAGGTCGGTATAGATGTAATCGGCATTTTTTACCGCTTCCACAGGATCCTCGGTCAATCTAACAGAACCGCCTGATTCAACACAATTCTTCCGTGCCCATTCCACCCATTGGGTTGGTGCCTGGTATTTCTTCGGTGCCGCTTGGGTGAAGTGCATCCCCAGACGTGTGGTGATTAGCATCAACGAGCTAAGCACATTGGTTGCATCTCCAATAAAGGTGACATGCATATCTGCTAATTTCTTGCCTTTCGGCATGTGCTCGATCATAGTCAATGTATCGCACACCACCTGAGTCGGATGGTTATAATCGGTTAATCCATTAATAACTGGCACCGTGGCGTGTTTTGCTATAGTTGTGACAGTGTCATGCTTTAATGTGCGCGCCATGATCACATCACACATTCGCGATAGCACCACGGCAGTATCGTAGAGTGATTCACGGACCCCCAGGTGGATTTCTCCTGGCTTGAGATACAGAGCATGCCCTCCAAGCTTAGACATTGCGACTTCAAAAGAGACCCTTGTCCTTGTGGATGGTTCTTCGAAGATCATCGCAAGCGAGGCATTGCCCAGTAATTTGGGTGTGCATCCTTGTTTGTCGGCTGCCTTAATAAGGCGGGTTAATTCGATAATCTCCAGTAACTCCGATTTGGAAAAATCCTGTGTGTCGATGAAATGCTTTAGGTCCATCACATGCTCTCCTATTTTTATATAAGACAACTATTCTGTTAGTCCAAAATCTGCTTTTTGGGGGAACCATTCATCAATATTCCGTAAGATACGCGGTACGAGGGCATATCCTGTCACCTTCACACCCGGCAGTTCAGCTAATCTATGGCGTAAGTATTCACGCAACCCATCATTATTTTTGAATCTTGCTTCCAACGATATCTCGGTTGACCCTTGACCAAATGCAATATAAGTGATTTCAGGCATTTGCATTAGTTGATCCAGGATCTGCGCTTCATGAGCTGGATCAGCCTCAAGAAAGATATCAGCTGCAGTTATATATCCAAACGCTTCCGGATCTAGGATGGCTGTCAGACGGAAAACCCCACTTTTGATTAAACGGTCTATCCGTTTTCGGACGGTACGCTCGTTGGAGCCAGTTTTACGGGCAATAGTAGAGGCTGAGACGCGTGCATCCGTATGCAGCTCTCGAATGATTTGATAATCAAGATTGTCCAGTTGGCTTTTTCTTCGTGGCATTATAGTTCCGTATCGGTCCTATATTATTCCGATTATGGTAATAATATAGCAAAAATAGGAATTCAGGAAAAGTGTCAATTGTCATGCTTATGTCACAGGATCAAGAATAGATATGCTTTACGATTAAGAATATTGGATAAATCCCCCCTCTCATACATTTCATCGCCAGCTTGGTTTTGCTTAATTCCAATTAACGCTTAGTCTGTTGCGTTATTCCAACACCATTCAGGTGCTGCTCATTGGTGACGATGATTCACACATGACCTGATGTTAATTTCCAAACGAGGTTTGATTTTGGCTGTGTATTGTCCTAGAGTATAAAATTATTCATTACCCTCTGCTAAATTACTCAGGCGAAAGTGGTAGATGCGTCCAGCCCTTGGCGCGAGCGAGATGTGGCGCGCCCACCGATAATATGACAGCCGAGGCTCAGGACTGGCGAGGTACCCCCAATCATCGAGCAGGTGGATGCCTTCACCCCAGTCTTCGACTTCTTGGGCGCGCCAGAGCCCCCAGTATAAACGGGGAAAACGGTCGCTGAGCCTGGCGATGGAAATCTGTAGATTGCTCCTCCAGACATGGAACGGCGAAAAGGCGTCAAATATCAGCTCTGCGCCAGGAAAATGGTCATGTAACATGAGCACCAGAGACTTAACCTGCGCTTCTTCAAAGTACATGGAAACACCTTCAGCCAAAAATAGGAAGGGCAGCTGGCAATGTGGATTCACCTTGTCAATCCAAGCATTATCGAGCACCGAGCAACCCAGTAAATGATAACGCTCCTCTTCTCCCCCGATGAGTTCCCGGCGCAGCTCGATGACTTCTGGCAAATCCAGGTCATACCACTCGACCAAGCCATTGTCCACACGTTCGAAGCGCGAAACGAACCCGCACCCAATGTGAACCACAACTGCTTCCGGGTGTTGACTAAGGAAATCCCGCGTGTAGCGATCGAATTCCCGATTGCGCAGAATAATTGTTACCTTATTCACCTCACTCATCGGAACCTGCCTGACCCGGGCGAAGTCATAGCTAATCTGTTTGACCAGTGCGACTGCCTTCTCGTCTTTGATCAGCGCGTCAGGGCGTAGCGATTCCATCGCCCGAAGGTAGAGCGTGATGAGCATCGTCTCAGCTACACCACCCAGTGTTTGGGATTTTATCTCAGACATGGTCAACCTCTTCCGGAGTTCCCCAAGTCATCTTTCTGTATTCTAATCTTACTGCCCCATATCATTATAGAGCAGAACGCTCGCTAAGTGGAGTATAATTTTCTATGAGCCAGAACCATGGTCCTGTAACCCCAATCCAGTTCATCCTGTCTATCTCAAATATAAAACCTTATGAACGTATCTGAAGCTATCCATTACAAGCGCGCTGTACGCAAATTCGCTACCGAATCTCTACCCGAGGCAACCATCCTGACCATCCTGAACGCCGGTCGGCGAGCCCAATCGTCTAAAAACACCCAACCCTGGCATTTTCTCGCCATCACCGACAAGCCTACTCTCAAAGCGCTCTCAGAGACCGGTGAATGGGCTGGGCACCTGGCAGGAGCTGCTTTGGGTGTGGCAATCGTTCATCCTGATCCAGGTGAAAAGTTCCAAACGATGTTTGATATTGGTCAGGCAGCAGCTTATATGCAGCTGGCTGCATGGGAGTTTGGGATTGGCTCTTGTCTGGCATCGATCTATGAGCCCGAAACAGCGCGTGAATTGTTAGGCTTTCCTCAAGATCTGTTCCTGCGCATTGCGATATCATTTGGTTACCCGCAAGATGCGGACCTTTTAGTTGACCAACCTAAAAAAGGTGGTCGGAAACCTCTTATCGAAATCATCCACTGGAATAAATGGTGATTTCCAAATATGCAACCTTTTTCCTGGTGGAGCGTAAACTTAGATGAATCATAAATTTACCAGGAATTGTTTCAAAGGAGGTTTTTTATGTCCCCAGATGAGCGCAAAATATTACGCCGATCAAGGCAAAATCGTATCTTTGCGGGTGTGTGCGGTGGGTTGGCAGTTTTTTTTGGCATCCGTGCTTTTTGGTTCAGGTTGGGATTTTTACTTGCCCTGATCCCTGGTGGTGTCCCCGGATTCTTACTCTACCTGCTTCTGTGGATCATCATTCCCAGCGAGTGATGCCTTAATTTGATCAGATAATTAAAGAGACGCTTCTTGAGCGTCTCTTTTGATTATTATCTTTGGAGCTCAAACTTCCCGTTCAGCCGTGGCAATCCGTTTCCCCAAGGCAGGGTGGGAGTACAACAACCATTCCACCCAGGCTTCAGGATCGGCATCAGCAAGGTTCTGGTTCGCGAGTCTTATTAATGCGGATGCATAAGCTTTCCCATTGTGAGTTAGAGACAAGGCATATTCATCTGCACGTCGTTCACGCCATCGTGAGAAGCCATTTTCTAAAGGCATTGTCACCAATCCATAAAGCCCCAAAACTAACACAAATAGTGGAAATGCTGCGATATCTGCTGTTCCGTCGAAATTGAAGAACTTAACCCCCCAGTTTAATCCCACCGATGCCAGATACAAGCCTACCAGGGTGGTAAGACTTCCAAACACGATGCCTAACGGTATGTCCTTATTCACTTGGTGACCCAGCTCATGTGCCATGATGGTTTCAATTTCAATCGGCGGGAATTCATTTAATAAAGTGTCTCCAAGAATTATTCGCCTTGTATTCCCCAGCCCTGTCAGACCTGCGTTCGCTTGCTTTGTCCGTCTGCTCATATCAAATTTGAACACTCCCCTGACGTAAGTGCCCGAACGCTTGGCAAGCATCATCAACCTATCTGCCAGATCAGCGTGCTCATCCCCTAATGGGACAAATTTGTTGAATAACGGCATAAGCAAGGTTGGTGCAATATTTGCCAGGATTACATTAAACACTAACAAAATCCCAGCCGCCCACAACCACCAGGATGTCGGATATGCACGCAAGATGGCATAGATGATTTCAAGGAGGATCACCCCAATTACACCACCCATGATGATCCCTTTTAGTTGATCTGTGATCCAGCCTAATAATTTTTGGTTCGATAGATCAAAACGGTGTGGCAAGATGTAACCCTGGTAGAAGGATAGGGGTAGGTTGATGATGAATAATATTCCTCCAAAGACGATAACATATAAAAGAACAAGCAGCCAATCATTTGTCGTAAATTGGATCAACCAATCTTTCAGCGCCTTTGACCAGCCAAAAAATAACCATCCTAGCACATATAAGCCGCTGATGAAAAAATCCAGGAGCATCAATCGTCGGTTGATGCGGGCATATTGCTTGGCTCGTTTCTGCCGCTCAGGATCCAGCTCGATAGGTTTATTTATTGTCCCTTGGTCCATTCCATCACCATCTTTCTTTGTGCCTCAGTCTCAGGCGATTTTTTATTTTCATCCGGTATCTCCTTGCGAAGTTGTTTAATCTTTTCCAAGCCTTTATCACCCGGAATCCCATGACTACCCAGATAACAGCCTATTGTCATTCCCGTTCGTCCCAAACCTCCATAACAATGTAAATATATATTTTTCCCTTCAGATAGAGCTCCTTCAATCGTATCCAAAATTTCGACCATCTTTTCCTGTGATGGAGTAGACCAATCCAGGATGGGGAATCGTATATAAGTTACCTGTACTTTGAGAGAGAATGCTTCATTACTAATATAAATCGGATAATCAACATCTGCCTCGCCGGTTTCTGTCAAATCCACTATGAAATTTATTCCTTGCCCCATCAGCCAGCGTAGTTTTAATTTAGTTCCATCTACCGAACCTCTTGCTGGATGTTCACCAGCTTTAAAACGACCGGGAATAACCCAATAAGAATTTTGGATAGCTAACATCTTACTTTCCATAATATTTCAGTCTCCGTATCCAATGATTACGATCATACCAGGTCATGCAAGAAGGTAAAAGTTCAGTGCTATTCTAAAGTAACCTGAGACTTGCATATTTCTTTATCCATTTCTGTCTTACTTGGATTACCGTATCCCATCATAGCATAT
>Ga0299915_10003018_pt1 | contig 12208 bp, 9 predicted proteins | sample RVTome_13_FD_200263 | JGI IMG/M metagenome (GOLD analysis project Ga0299915, IMG submission 200263) | Soil microbial communities from uranium-contaminated site in the Upper Colorado River Basin, Wyoming, United States - RVT92D227 (version 2) ...
ACTTCCCCGGCGTGCGGAGGTTTGCATCTCATGCGCGTGGCGGAGACAGGCGCTCGCCCACCCGAGAGCCGCCGGGTGTCGGACGCCGCCAGTCGGTTGCCCCGCATCCACCGCCGACCTTCATCCCATCCAGGGGCGGAGGAAGGTGTCAGCCGAGGCGCACGTCGAGCGAGCCGGCCAGGAGCGTGGCGCGAGTCGAGTCGAACCAGATGCTCGTCAACTCGAGCGGCCCGGTGGCGCCGTAGGTGACTGCCAGGACGTTGACGGGTGGGGAATCGAACGCCCCAGGCACCCCGAGCGAGGCGGGGAACGGCGTTAGAGAGATCTCATAGTGAGTCTTGAAGAAAGTGTCGTCCGGGAAGAGGTTGCGCAGATAGCGGACCATGCTGAAATCCCCGGTGAGCAGGATGGATTGGCGGGCATCCTCCAGGAAGGATGGCAGCATGCGGACGGGCGCCAACGTCTGCTCGACTGCGACGCACGACCATGCGGCCGCACGCGTGCGGCGCATCTGGCGGCTACGGCTGAGCATCCAGACCGTGTCCGTAGGATGCAAGTCAAGTTCCTGGCAAGCCTGGCGCAGCCGGCCGCTTAAGCGAGAGACTCGGCGTTGACCGCAAGCCGCCGGCAGGAGTTCGGAACGGGCTGCCAGGCCGCTGCGGCCGGCGATCTCGCTCAACGACAGGGCATGGCGTGTGAGGGAGGCGGGGCGGGTGGGGGTACGGTCGACGACTTCAAAGCCCCGGTTGGGAACGCGACGCAGGTAGCCGAGCTGGATCAAGTCTTCCATGGCTCGCGCCAGGGTGTTGCGGTGCAGCGGATTGGCGCGGGCCAGGCCGAGGGTGGTGAGCCGCTCGCCGCGGCGAAAGCCGGGGCGTCCCGCCCGGATGGCGGCCTCCAGCTCGCGGACGGCCTGCTGGCGCAGGGTGGCGGGACCTTGGCGGTCGAGATGCAGGCGCAGGTTCGGCTCGCCCATGCGCTTGGCCCTCCGGGCAAGATGCATTGTTGCACAGTGCAAATTGAGTATACTGGAGACCTGTCCGGTGAGGCAAGGCCGATTACCTCCCGGCCGGCGAGCGTGCGATGGGCTATCTTCTCGGGCATGATGTCGGGACCTCCGGTGACAAAGCTGTCCTGCTGACGGAGGCGGGTGAGGTTCTGGCTTCGGCCTATGAACCCTACCCCACGCGCTACCCGCGCCCCTTGTGGGCCGAACAGGATCCCGACGACTGGTGGCGGGCGGTCGGCCTCACCACACGGCGCGTGTTGCAGGAGGCCGGGGCCCGGCCGGAGGAGATCCTGGGGCTGGCCTTCTCGACCCAGATGGTCAACGTGCTGGCTCTCGACCGGCAGGGCGATCCCATCGGCCCGTGCATCAACTGGCTCGATGGGCGGGCAGGCGAGGAGGCGCGCCGCGTGATGCGCCGTCTGGGCGGAGAAGCCATCTTCGCCGCCATCGTCGGCGCGACGCTGACCGGCAAAGACGCACTTCCCAAGATGCTCTGGTTGAAGCGCAATACGCCGGAAGTCTACGCCCGGGCCGCGGCGCTGGTGGATGTCAGCTCGTACTTGTTGCTGCGAGCCACCGGGCGGCTGGTGGTCGAGTGGAGCGTGGCCAGCGTCACCGGTCTCTTCCACCTGAAACGCAAGACATGGGATGAATCGCTCATCCGCTTTTTCGGACTCGACCGCAGCAAGTTCCCAGACCTGGTTCGCTCCGCGGAACGCATCGGTGGTCTTACGAAGCGTGCGGCCGACGACCTGGGATTGCGGGAGGGCACACCGGTCTTCGGGGGCGCCGGGGACGCCATGACGGCTGCCATCGGCTCGGGCGCGGTCGGTGAGGGTGAGGCGCATCTGTGCCTTGGCACCAGCGGTTTCGTCGGCGTGGTCACCTCCCGGCGGGTCACCGGCAAGCGCGGCATCCCGACGATCCAGTCGGGCGATCCCGACAAGCTGCTCCTGGTGGCCGAGACGGAGACGTCCGGTGCGTGTCTGAAATGGGCGGCGCAGCAGCTATACGGCCTGGAGCCCGACGCCCTAGCGTTCGCCCGCATGGATGCTGACGTGGCGGGAACTGAGCCCGGTGCCGACAGCCTGCTCTTCACGCCCTGGATGTACGGCGAGCGCACCCCGGTTGCCGACGAACGCATCCGGGCCGCTTTTATCAACCTGGGCGCCAACCACACCCGGGCGCAGATGACGCGGGCGATTTATGAGGGCGTGGCCCTCAACCTGCGTTGGATGCTCGAACTGGTTGGCGATCTCTTTGGATTTCGGCCGCCGGTCTTGCGCGTGATCGGCGGTGGGGCGAACGGCCGTCCGTGGGTGCAGATCGTGGCCGACGTCACGGCCCGGCGGCTGGAGGTCGTCCCGCACGCGCAGCAAGCGACGGCCATCGGGGCGGGCCTGCTGGCGGCGGTGGGGCTGGGAATCGTCCCGACCGTCGAAGCGGTCAAGAACCTGGTCCAGGTCAGCCATGTGGTGGCGCCCAACCCGGCTCATGCCGCCCGCTATGAGGCGCTCTACCGTGCGTACCAGGGCCTGTATCCTGCGCTGAAAGATACCTACCACGCGCTCAATGCGCTGGACGGCAGAGTCATCGATTGAAGGCAAGCCGCGGTTGCCGGGTCTGGCCACGCCGGTAAGGGTGCGTTCGACACCCATTCTGTTGGGATGAGGAGGCTGTCATGGACTTGCCGCTGGATGCGGTGATGGAAGAGCTCGAGCGGAGCATCAAGCCGTATCGCCAAGGCTTCGCCTCGTTTGCCAGGTTGCCCGAAGTGGGGCGCGACCGCCAGGAGCTCCTGAGTGAACTGGAGGCCCTGCGGCAGGCGGAGATGGCGCGCTGGAAGGACGGCTATGTCTCGGGGGCCGTCTATCACGGCGATCCGGGGCACATCGATTTCCTCAATCAGGTGTATGCCATCCATTCGCAAAGCAACCCCCTCCACACCGACATTTGGCCGAGCACCGTCAAGTTCGATGCGGAGATCGTCTCGATGGCCGCCCACATGCTGGGGGCCGAACGGGCCGGGGCGGGGAGTGAAGTGTGCGGCACGATCTCCTCGGGCGGGACCGAGAGCATCCTGCTGGCGATGAAGACCTACCGCGACTGGGCCCGCGAGACGAAGGGCATCCAGCAGCCCGAGATGATCGTCCCGACCACCGGGCACGCCGCCTTCGACAAGGCCTCGCAATACTTTGGTATCCGGATGATCCGCACGCCGCTCGACGCCGAATACAAGGCGGATGTCGAGGCCGTGCGTCAGGCGCTGACCCCCAACACGATCGTCATCGTCGGTTCCGCTCCGTCGTTCCCCTATGGCGTCGTCGATCCAATCTCCGAGCTCTCGGAGATCGCGCGGGCCGCAGGAATCGGGTTCCATACCGATGGCTGCCTGGGTGGATTCCTGCTGCCCTGGGCCGAACAGCTGGGGATCGCCTGCCCGCCCTTTGACTTCCGCCTCCCGGGTGTGACCTCGATCTCGGCCGACACCCACAAGTTCGGCTACGCCGCCAAGGGCTCGTCCGTCATCCTGTATCGGACGCCCGAGCTGCGGCGTTTCCAGTACTACGCCACGCCTGACTGGCCGGGTGGGCTGTACTTCTCGCCCACTTTCGCCGGCAGCCGGCCGGGGGCGCTGAGCGCGGTGTGCTGGGCAGCCATGGTTTCGATGGGCGAGCAGGGCTACCGGGAAGCCGCCCGGCGGATCTTCGAGACCACGGTCTTCCTGCGGCGCGAGGTGGCAGGTATCCCGGAGCTTAAGCTGCTGGGCGAATCGCTCTTCGTCGTGGCGCTTGCCTCCGACGTCATCGACATCTATGCGGTGATGGACCAGATGACGCGCCGCCGCTGGAATCTGAATGGCCTGCAGAACCCGTCCAGCGTCCACTTGTGCGTCACCCAGCGGCATGCGCAACCCGGAGTGGCGGAGCGCTTCATCGCCGATTTGAAGGAGTCGGTGGCCGAGGCGCGTGCCCATCCCGGCCAGAGCGGCATGATGGGTGCCGTCTATGGCATGGCTGCCAGCGTACCGATCAAGTCCATTGTCTCGGACTTCCTAAAGATGTACATCGATCTGATGTACAAAGTCTAGACCTAGTCAGCTGCACGACAGAATCGCGGCCAGGGGCGGCCCTCCTCCCCTGGCCCGTTCGCGTGTCTCGGAGCGCGTTCCGCGCCGGCGCAGCCTGTGCGACAATGGGGTCTGTGAGACAGTCCAGTTTGAGGAGGCTAGATCCATGACACGGCCTCGGTTCTGGCGCATCGTCGAAGCCACCTCCGTGCTGCTTTTCCTGGTCCAGGCGCTGCGGGTCAGCCTGGCAGCCATGTTCGGCATCATCTACGACCAGATCTTCGCCGGCACACCGACTTCCTGGCTCCCGCTCAGTCTCCTGCTCCTCGTGCTCTGCCTGGCCGCTCCGCTGGCGGCGCCGCGCATCCCTGGCCGGCGCACGCTGGCCCTGGCCGCGTGCGTGGCGGCCCTGGCCCGCATTGCCCTCTCCGTGGACTCGCCGGAGGCCCGCTATTGGGGGAGCCTGGTCGTCATCGCCGCCGGAGGCATCTATCTGGCCTCGCTCTTCTCGGCCCGCCGCTCGACCGTCCTGCCGGCCTTGCTGGCAGCCCTGGCCGCTGACCAGCTCTTGCGCGCCATGGGACAGACGTACGATCTCTCGCTGCACCCCAGCTGGCTGCCATTCCAGATCAGCTGGACGGCGATCGTGCTGGCGATCGCCGCGGCCCTCTCCTTACGGACCGGGGCCGGAGATTTGCAGGCGGGGCAGCTTGGAGGGCGCGCCGGACTCGGGCTGGGGGGATTCCTGTTCCTCGAGCTCTCCCTCCTAAGCCTGCCGAATGCGGCCGCCCGGTGGAGCGAGACCTCCTATGCCCTGCTCGCCCCGCTTCTCCTGACTCTGACCTTCATCCCGCAGCACCCGTTTGTCCGTCATGTACTGGCGAGCCATTGGCTTGCCTTACCCCCGCGTCGCACGGCCGTCGTCGTGCTCCTGCCCGTGGCTTTGCTCGGCGGCTACTTCCTTACCGGCCCCATTTCGGCCGCCTCACTACTGATCGCCCAGGCGCTGGCTCTGGCTGCCGCTGCCTGCCTGCTCGATGGAGTACCCTATGCCCCGCGCCCTGTGGGACCCTCGCTGACATTCGGCATGCTGGCCTGGCTCATCCTGAACTTCGCCAACGCTTTCGCCTTCACCTACCCCTACGCGGTTCCGGCGATGCGCGGCATGGGATGGGCCGTTTACCTGGCCGCCTGTCTTGCGATCGTCTTGGGCGTGCTGCCGCAGCGCCGCCTGGCGGTGGCCCAGGGGATGCTCTCCCAGCGCGGCGGGGCCGTCATCGCCGCCGGGCTGGTGGCCGTAGCGTCCGTCGTGGTGGCGGTCTGGCCTATCCCTGTTCGGCAGCACGCGATGACGCCGCGCATGCGCCTGGCGACCTACAACATCCACTACGGTTTTGATGAAGGATGGCACTTCAACCTCGACGGGATGGCGGATGCCATTGCCCAGGAGCAGGTGGACGCCATCGCCCTGCAGGAGGTTGACACAGGTCGGCTCACAAGCCTGGGCGTCGACGATGCCTACTTCCTCGCCCGGCGTCTGGGGATGCACGTCGCCTACCTCCCGACGGTGGAACACCTGACCGGCATCGCCGTACTGTATCGAGGCGAGGCACAGACGGCTGCCGCGCTCCTGCCGAGCCTGCGAGAGCAAACCGGGATCATTCGAGTGACCTGGGAGATGCCGGAAGGCCCATGGTCCTTCTTCGGCACGTGGTTGGGGCTGGAGAACGAGGACAAACTGGCGCAGGGTGCGGCGGCGCTAGACTTCATCGGCTCCACGAGCCCGGCGGCCTTCGGGGGGGATTTCAATGCCGCGGACGGAACACCGCTGGTGGAATTGATCCGGGGAGATGACTTCGTCGATCCATTCACGATGCTTGGGCAACTGCCCCCGCCGGGCACCTCGCCGGCTGTCGACCCTCAGGAGCGCATCGACTACGTCTGGCTTCGCGGCGCGCTCCCGGGCGAGGCGCGTGTGGCGGAATCGCTGGCCTCCGATCACCGCATGGTCGTTGTTCAGGTCGACCGGACCCAGCCTTAGCATGCCCTCCTTCACGCGCGGGACCTGCCAGTTGCACTACGACATGCATGCGGCACCGGCGGGAGCCCCCTGGGTGCTCTTCCTGCATGGGCTTGGCTCGTGCGCCGACGACTGGTTCCTGCAGCAGACAGCGCTGACGGAGCGCTTCGCGACCTTGGCGCCGGACTTGCGTAGCCACGGCCGGTCACGCGGCGCCAGCGGCTGGCCGACCATGGCCGAGCATGCGCGTGACGTGGCGGCCCTCTTGTCTCATCTGCAATTGCCTCCGGTGCACATTGTCGGGCTCTCGTTGGGTGGGGCGGTAGGCCTGCAGCTGGCGATGGACGCCCCGTCTGCCGTACGTTCCCTCACGGCGGTCAACGCCTTCGCCCGCTGGCGCCCTGGTCCGCGCGGTCGGCGGCGCGGCTTGCAGCGCTTCCTTCTGGCGCTCACCGGGCAGATGCGCTTGAACGCTCGCCACATTGCGCGTGGGCTCTTCCCGCGCGACGATCAACAGATCATGCGCCAGGCAGCCGAGATGCGCATCGCCGAGAACTCATCGTGGGACTATTTCCGCAACCTGGTATGCGTCGCCCGGTTCGACGTGCGACGCCGACTCGGGGAGATAAGCTGCCCGGTGCTGGTGGTGGCCGGCGACCGGGATGCCACCGTCCCGCGGTCGGCCAAGCTGGAATTGGCCGAGCGCATCCCTCGGGCGCGGTGGTGCGTGGTAGCCGACTCCGGGCATGCCACGCCCATCGATGCGGCAGATCAATTCAATCGCTTGCTGCTGGAGTTCCTCAACCAAGTCGAGGTGCGCACCGAGCGGGCGGCCTGAGCGACCCTCGCCTGCCTCGGCTGGGGACGATCAGCTTCGCGATCAGCGGCATTCCGACGGGAATATTCCTCTGGTGGATACAGGAGTGGGACATGAAGTGGCAGAGCGTGCTACCCGTACTGGTATCGATCGTCGTCATCATCGTCGTGGCTGTCGTACAGCGCTACTCGAAGTTGGTGGCGGGCATTGCCGCGACGATGCCGGTGAATATCCCGTTGGCGATGTGGGTCGTCAGTGCCTCGACCGGCGGTGATGCGGCGGGCATGCGCCAATTCACGCAGAGTCTTCTGGTCGGAATCTGGCCGACGGTGATCTTCGTGGCAACCGCCTGGCTGGCGGCGCGCCTGGGATGGAAGGTTCTCCCGGCCGTCGCGGCGGGATACTTGGCGTGGGGCGTGGCATGGCTGGCGTTGTACGGGTTGAGGCGCTTCTAAGGTGCGCCTCGCTTGATCCACATCGCTCACCGGATTCCCGCCGGGGCGGAGTTTCGGATCGAGCGCCACTACGGACTGCCAGCCGGCGGATCGCGAAATGACATACCTGACGACGATCGCTCTCGCCCAGTCCGCCAACCCAGTTGACAGCTTGTGTCCCGCATTTGCCGGCCCGGCAGCCCACCCGTCCGCGCACGCTCGACGAGGATCGTGAACGTGGAATGAAGCAGCGGTCCGGCATTCACCGGACCGCTGCATGCTGGGTTGCAGGAGGAGGCTGCGAAGCGGAGAGCTACTGGAGCTCGGCGTCGATCACGGCCTTGAATTGCGCCAAAGGCTGGGCGCCGACGAGCGGCAGCCCATTAATGTAGAAGGTGGGGGTGCCGGTGGCGCCCGCTTCGGCCGCTGACTTCGCGTCGGCGTTCACCTCGTCGCTGAAGCGGTTGCTCGTGACGCAGCTCTCCAGGGCGGCCGCATCCAGCCCAAGGCTGGCGGCGACCTGCTTGTAGCGGCTCATGCCCAGCCCGCCTTCGCCCTCGAACAAGGCATTGTGAAAACCCCAGAAGTCGCCTTGCTCGCCGGCGCACTCAGCCGCCATGGCGGCGACGTAAGATTCTTCGCTCAGCACGGGAAAATCGCGATACACAAAGCGGATCTTCCCGGGATAGGAAGCCAGCAACTCGCCGAAGGTCGTCAAGTGGAAGCGGCGGCAGTAGCCGCAGGCGAAGTCGCTGAACTCGACGACCGTCACCGGAGCATCGGCCGGGCCGATGAAGGCATCGTCGTCGGCGCTGATCTCATAACGTGTCGGCCCATCGGTCGCCGCCATTGGATCGGACGGGGCGGAGCTGCGACCCCAGATCAGGTAGCCGCCGGCCACTCCGGCCACGAAGGCCGCCGCCACCGACAGCCACGGGATGCTTCGGGCGAACATGGATTTGGGGGGAGGGCCCGCACTGTTCGAGGGGGACTCCATCATGCCGCCATTCTAACATGCCGTGTTGCCGCCAAGGTTTCGGATCTCCGCGATCGCGACGAGCCCACCGGGTCTGCATCTTTCCCCCCGCAGGCCCATCCCCATGCGGTCAGAGACGCCACGGGAGATGGGTCTTGCGCCGGCCTACTTCCCCCTGGGGGGATCGCATGCCGCGTTGACCGAATGGCGCACCTGCACTGGAGCGAGAGTTGCCTCTGCCACCGATGCCGATCACTTGAGTGTGGTACCCTCGCTCCAGGGGACCCTGCCAATGGAAGAACCTGCCGATATCTATCCGCTGCTTCGGCGCCGGCGCTCGTCCCGATCAATGGACCCGGAGCGCCCGGTGGACGCGGCCTGGGTCCGCCGGCTGCTTGAAGCGGCGCGCTGGGCGCCCTCAAGTGGAAACGGACAACCCTGGCGATACATCGTGTTCGATCAGCGTGTGCCGGAGGCGCTGGAGCGAGCGCGGGCGTGCCTGTCCGCCGGCAATCAGGCGTGGGCTAGGCAGGCGCCGACCTTGATTCTGTCGATCGCCAAGCTGACGCGCGACGATGGCGCTACCAACACCAAGGCCGAGCATGATCTTGGCCTAGCGAACATGTGCCTGCTGCTGCAGGCTGTCGCCCTTGGGCTGCACTGCCGGCCGATGGGGGCATTCGATGCACAGGCCGCCCGCCAGGCCTTCCACATTCCGGCCGGCTACGCCCCGCTGGTCATGATCGCCGTCGGACACCCCGGCGACGTCTCTGTGCTCCCGCCGGATTTGATCGAGAAGGAGCGCGGGCCGCGGCGACGCAAGCCGCTGCACGACCTGGCGTTCCTGGGCGAGTGGGACGCGCCAGGTGCCGCAGACGGGTAGGCTCCCCTTGGATGTCCCCGCGGCCTGGGTGTGAGTCTCGGTCAGGTGGGAACGCCCAGCCGACCCGTTAGCCCTTAATTCGGACAAATACAGTATAGTTAGCGTGTGCCCCGCGCCGTGCGTCTTCTACCCCTGCTGCTGGCCATCCTGAGCTGTCGTCTCGCCGGGTCATCGGTCGCTGCCACCCCTCTACCGGCCGTTGCCCAGCCGCAGGCGCCATCCCCGACCCACACCGCTGTGCCAGAGGCCGCCTACATTCCACCGGCCTGCGTCGGCTTGCCGCGGGGGACGGCCGCGCCCGCCCTCGTCCCCACGCCTACCCAGATCGGTGCAGACCTCACCCCCATCGACCTGGACACCCAACTGCGTGTGCTCGACGCGGTTGGTGAACGGGTCCGATCAGTCTACGTCTATCCGGATTTTGGGGGCCTCGACTGGGAAGCCAGCGTGCAAGCCGTGCGCGCCAAGGTGCGCGCCGGCATGGACACCAGCACCTTCTACGGCGAACTGGATCACCTGATCTCCAGCCTCGGGGATGAGCACTCGAAATTCGAGTCTCCGGTCGAAGTCGCCGCCTCGGAGGCGGAGCTGCAAGGAGACAATGAGTATGTCGGCGTAGGTGTGCTGGGGCGCCCCTTGCCCGAAAAAGGGCGCCTGGGGGTGCTGGCAGTCTTCCCGGGATCGCCGGCCTTCTTCGGGGGTCTGCTTCCGCACGACAGCATCCTTGCGCTGGATGGAATTCCCGTCGTCACGGAGGGAGTGGCTCATCCGGAACGGCTGCGGGGCCCGGCATGCAGCGAGGTCGTCCTCTCCGTCGAGTCGCCCGGGCAGAACACGCGAGAGATCCGGCTCGTGCGCACGTCGGTCAGCGGACCGATCCCCATCGAGTCGCATCTCGTCCCTGCCGAAGATGGCAGGCGCATCGGGTATATCTTCTTTCCGACCTTCTTCGACAAACAAATCCCCGCTCAAGTCGAGCAGGCACTTCATGGATTCGGAGAGCTCGACGGCCTGATCTTGGACAATCGAATGAACGGGGGAGGATCGAGTTCTGTGCTCGAGCCCGTGCTCGGCCTGTTCGCCTCGGGCAGGGTCGGGTCGTACCTCGATCGGGATGGACAACGGCCGCTCGAGATCAGCCCGCATCCAATCAACAACTCGCAGACGGTTGCGTTAGCTGTCTTGATCGGGCCGGATACGGTCAGCTACGGGGAGGTCTTCGCCGGGATCCTGAGAGACATCGGGCGGGCCGTATTGGTGGGCGAGCCGACGGCGGGCAATGTAGAGACCCTGCACGGCTACTCCTTCGAAGATGGCTCGCGGCTCTGGATTGCCGAAGAGAGCTTCGACCCCGCGGTGTCGCACGCCAATTGGGAGGCCGAGGGACTCGTCCCGGACGTACGGGTGGAGGGGGCCTGGGAGGACTTCTCCTTTGAGCAGGATCCGACGGTGGCGGCCGCGCTGCGCGCTCTTCCGTAGGGGGCCGAGAGGACTCGAGTGGGTCGAGGCAAGCGTTCCATGGCGGTCTCGTTGCAGCCGTCCGGCGAGGCGCGGTATAATGGCCGGGTCCGGGCGGTTAGCTCAGTTGGTTAGAGCGTTGCGTTGACATCGCAAAGGTCGTAGGTTCAAGTCCTATACCGCCCACCTGCAACCGAGTCACCACGGCGACGACCGGGACGAGTAGCCGGTCGGCTGCGCCTCAGGGAGAGGGGATCCGCGACTGGAAGTCCCCTCGGCGCGAACCGGCGAATACCTCCCGCGAGCCTGAACCCGAACGGCGCTTCGGCGCCCAGTAGGGGGAACGCTTCAGCCCCGTTAGCGGCTGCCCGAGATGGGCCCTCCACAGCAGGGCCAAACTGGGTGGAACCGCGGAGCTTCGGCTCTCGCCCCAGACGGCGGGAGCCTTTGTGTTTTCCGGGCAGGTCCCGGAGGAGGTCAGGATGAGTCACGCAGGGCTGCCACGCTACGAGGAGACGCCGCTTTACCGCATTCGGCACTCGGCCTCGCATGTCATGGCGCAGGCTGTCATGGAGATGTTCCCCGGCCAGGCGCGCATCGCCATCGGCCCGCCGATCGAGGATGGCTTCTACTACGACTTCCAGCTCCCGCGCTCTCTGACCCCCGAGGATCTGGAGGTCATTGAAAGGCGCATGCGGGAGATCATCGCCGGCGATGTGCCCTTCGAACGCCAGGCCCTCTCGGCCGAGCAGGCCCGCAAGCTGTTTGCCGACCAACCCTTCAAGCAGGAACTGATCGCCGGGCTGGAGCGGGGAGGCCAGGACGAACACGGCAACCAGACCGACGAGAAGCCGGAGATCTCGATCTATCAGAACGGCCCGTTCGTCGACCTGTGCCGCGGGCCGCACGTCGAGCGCACCGGGCAGATCAACCCGGACGCCATCAAGCTGATGAGCATCGCCGGGGCCTACTGGCGCGGCGACGAGAAGAATCCGATGCTGCAGCGCATCTACGGCACGGCCTGGAACACGGCCGACGAGCTGGAGCAGTACCTGTGGCGCATGGAAGAAGCCAAGAAGCGCGACCACCGCAAGCTGGGGCGCGAATTGGAGATCTTCACCTTCGACGATGAAGTCGGCCCCGGCCTGCCGCTCTGGCTGCCGAAGGGCGGGGTCTTGATCGAGGAGCTGGAAAGGCTCGGCAAGCAGATGGAGGCCAAGGCGGGCTATCAGCGCGTCCGCACGCCGCACCTGACCAAGGAGGATCTCTTCATCCGCAGCGGTCACTTGCCGTACTACGCCGAAAGCATGTACCCGCCGATGGAGCTGGAAGGCGAGCGCTACTACGTCAAGCCGATGAACTGCCCGATGCACCACAAGATCTACGCCGCCAAGCCCCGCTCCTATCGCGACCTGCCGCTGCGCCTGGCGGAATACGGTACGTGCTACCGCTTTGAGAAGAGCGGCGAACTCTTCGGCCTGATGCGCGTGCGCTCGCTTCAGATGAACGATGCCCACATCTACGTCCCCGAAGATCAGTTC
>Ga0299915_10003020_pt1 | contig 12206 bp, 10 predicted proteins | sample RVTome_13_FD_200263 | JGI IMG/M metagenome (GOLD analysis project Ga0299915, IMG submission 200263) | Soil microbial communities from uranium-contaminated site in the Upper Colorado River Basin, Wyoming, United States - RVT92D227 (version 2) ...
CCGCCTGATTTTCCCGTTTTCCTTTGGCGGAGAAGGAAGTTACACGCTCCATTCCGGATTGACAATCCTTAAGTTTCCTTGATATTCTGACTCCAACTCTAATAAGGGGACGCCCATGGCCACGAAGTGCCCGAAATGCCAGTTCGAAAATCCTGCCGATACCCGCTTTTGCGGCAATTGCGCGGCTCCACTGCCCGTCGCCGATGAAATCGGTTCTTCGCCGACCAGGACGATCCAGCAGCCTCCGACGTCCCTATCCAGAGGGAAACTGCTCGCCGGAAAATACAGAATCATCGAGCCCATCGGCAAAGGGGGGATGGGTGTCGTCTATAAGGCTGAGGACACGAAGCTCAAACGGACCGTCGCCCTCAAGTTTTTGCCCCCGGAACTGGCTGAAAACCCTGAAGCCGGCGAGCGCTTTATCCGGGAAGCCCAGGCGGCAGCGGCCCTCTCCCATCCCTGCATTTGTGTCGTTCATGAGATCGGCGAAGAAGATGATCAGTCCTTTATCGTCATGGAGTTCATCGAAGGTCAGAGTCTTCGGCAAAAGATCCACGCCGGACCCTTAGAACCGGCGGAAGCCCTCGATATCGCCATTCAGGTCGCCGGGGGACTGGAAGAAGCTCACAAAATTGGGATCGTGCATCGGGATATCAAACCCGGCAATATCATGCTGACGACAAAGGGCGCGGCCAAGGTCATGGATTTTGGCCTGGCCAAGGTCTATGGCGGGTCTCTCATTACCCGTGAAGCCAAGACCATGGGGACCGTCGCCTACATGTCCCCTGAGCAAGCTAAGGGAGAAGTTGTCGACCACCGGACGGATATCTGGTCTCTGGGCGTCGTCCTTTATCAAATAATCACCGGGCAACTCCCGTTCAAGGGCGAATATGATCAATCGACGATCCATTCCATATTGAACCAGGAGCCTGAGCCGATCACAAAGATCCGGGAAAATCTGCCTTCGGGACTTGAACTGGTCGTCTCGAAGGCCCTCGCGAAGAGGCCTTCCGGCCGCTACCAGACCATGGAAGAGTTCCTGGGCGACTTGAAAGCGATCGCTGAAGGCCTCAGGCCGCTGCGGGCCAAGGCGGGGCTCCTCCGGGGCAGAATTCTTGGCCTTAAGAAAATCTATGCCTATACGGGACTCGCCGGCATCGTCATTCTGGCCGTTCTGGCGATTTTGTTTTTATCGCCCCAGGGCGGCGAAGCGTTCGATTCCATCGCCGTGATGCCCTTGGAGAACCTCTCGGGCGACCCCGAGCAGAACAGCCTCGCCGAATCGATCCACGACGATCTGATCACCAACCTCGCCGGGCTCAGCGGCTTCAGAACCGTGATCGCCCGGAGATCGGTGATGCGATTCAAGGGAAAAGATACGGCCCCGCAGCAGATCGCCAGGGACTTGCGTGTCAAGGCGTTGATCACGGGGGCGCTGAGACGTTCGGGGGACATCGTCCGTGTCAATGCCCAGTTGATCGACCCGACGACCGGGTCGCAGGTGTGGGCCCAAAGCTACGAGCGCGACATTCGCGACGTCCTGGCGCTCGAAAACGAGATCGTGGCAGCCATCGCCCGTGAAGCGGGTTTGCCGCTGACCGCAGACGAGAGAACTCGCCTCGCCGGTGCGCGCACGGTCAATCCCGAGGCCTACGTGGCCTATACCAAGGGCAAGTTCTACTTGAACATGTTCACCCCCGAAGGGATCCAAAGAGGTCTGGATTACATGCAGCAGGCCATCGACAAGGACCCGCTGAACCCCTTGCCGTACGCCGCGCTCGCGCTCGGCTATTGCCGGATCGGTCATGGCACCAACCCTCCGCCCGACGCCTTCACGAAAGCCAAGGCGGCGGCCCTCAAGGCCCAGGAACTCGGCGGGACGTTGGCCGAAACCGAGGCGGCTTTGGGCCAGGTCAAACTCTTCAACGATTGGGATTGGGAGGGCACACGTCAGACCGTCCAACACGCCATGGCCCTCAACCCGAGTCTGTCTGACGCTCACCGGATATACTCCTGGTATCTTCTTCTCATCGGACGAAGCGACGAAGCCATCGCGGCGATGAAGCGGGCTATCGAACTAGACCCGCTGACACCTCTCTGGAGTTCGGACCTAGCCTGGCAATTCTGGAGTCTGGGGCGGAATCAAGAAGCGCTGGACGCCGCGCAGAAAGCGCTCGAGCTGAATCCCAACTTCAATCAGGCGCTCTGTTGGCTGGGATTTCTCTATTCGGAGAAGGGCCTGTTCGCGGAGGCCGTTGCAGCGCATCAAAAGCTCAGCACGGTCAGCCCGGATTGGAGACTGGCTTTGGCGCGCACCTACGCCCAAGCCGGCCGCCAGGATGAGGCGCGGAAAATGCTGGCCGAGTGCCTGGCCGGGGAACCCAAGCCGGCAGGAGCTTGGGAAGGCTGGTTTCTGGGTGAGGTCTATGCGGCCCTGGGGGAAAAGGACGAAGCCTTCCACTGGCTGGACGAGGCGGTTAAGGAGCGCATGACCTTCATCCCCTGGATAAGGCAGAATCCCGCTTATGCATCCTTGCGCTCGGACCCCCGGTTCGAGGAATTGGTGCGCCGCATGAAACTTCCGGAGCTGGAATGATCTGCAAATCCAGCATATGAGGTTCGATTCCCCTCGCTCACCCCACCTATCTTATAAATCCCAAAAACAGCGCTGCTATTCCCACACCATTCGATAAACGATCAATTCAGGATAACCGCTGTCCTTGAACTGGAGACGATAGAATCGACCGTTCGTTGCGGTTGCCCTCAGGTGGTTTAAAGCCCTGCCCATGATGCCGTAGTCCCCCAGCCCGATTCTCGTTATGAATATGCCATCGGCGTTATAGACATCATGGACAAATCCCTCGCCGTTCTCGCTCCTCTCGTAGGTCATCACGAACAGCCGTCCGGCCTCGTCGAGAAAAAAGGAATTGAACGGGGGCATATCTTTCAGGACGAAGAGGTTCAGGTTAGGCTGTGCCGCCGCGATCTTCTCGGTCTGGAGCCGGAATTCTTCGGGATAACCGACGGGATTGAAATCTTTCCGAATCATGCATAAAAGATTTCCGTCTAGGTCATAGACCCGTATGTCGTACTCCTTCCCGCCGTTCCCGACATAAATCCGGTCTCCGGCAACTCGCCAGTAAAAGGGGATAATGATGCCGGACTGCCTCTTGCCGGGAACAAGGTCCGACATATCGTAAAAGCCGACCGTCTTGACCTCCTCGAAATCCGGTCTGAACACGCCTAAGTACATCCCGTAGGTTTCTGAATCCGTTTTCTGATACCGCCTGGCCAGGTAGTTCCCGTTGGAAAGGGGCAGCACCTCGCGAAGACCGGGCCCGACTTTTGTCTCGTTGACAAAGCGGCCCTCCGTATCGAACTCCACAACCTTGTTGACATTCGGATCAGAGACCAGAATGCGGTCGTTCTTATCGAGCAGGAGGTCCCAGATGCCTTGGACCTCGCCCGGTCCTTGCCCTTTACGGCCAAACTTCATGATGAAGCGGCCGTGCGGACTGAACTTGTAGATGAAGTATTCCGCTTGTGGGAATTTTTCAACGACGAAGATATTGCCCTTGGAATCCGCTTCGACGATGTCGGGCTCTTTCAGCCCGAGGTCGCTATACTCCTCTTTTTCAAAATCTATCCTGATTTCCTCTTCTAACCCAAGATGAGAAGGCTCGCCCTTAAGCTTATAGGGCTCCAAGTGATTCAGAACGACCTCTACACCGTCTTCCAAAGTTTTGTCGATCTGCCGTTCTCTCCCCCCGCACCACGTTAGAAACCCAACGCCCAAGAGAATACATAGCAGTTTTTTCATTCTCCCCTCCAACAAGCGTATGTCATTATAGGTCGGGGTCGCTCGCAAGCGCAACGCTGTCGATTAATTCGCTTGCTTCCAGCCGATGCCTCCAAGCGGACCAGCCTCAGGCCCTCCTAGATAGGTGGCGGATCGAGGCTGTAATTGGCCTCCTAGAGAGAGATGGACTGTTGAAGCGCCTGAAGTTAAGAGGATTATGACTGGGCGAACTCTTTACCCAGTTTGTAGGCTTGCTCCAGATAAGTCCGCCTGGTTTCACTATCCACGATAGGAACCCTATGGAAATACACATGTTCGACTTTTTTTACCCCGGGATACCGCAATCCCCAGTCATCGATAATCCGCGCCATAGGTGTCTTCCAATCGGCCTCATAGTCCTCTTCCTTGAAGAGGGTCGTGCTTATGACCAGGGCTTTTTCATGGTGAAGCAGTGGCACTCGACCTTTCGTATCTCCGCCCCACCCCTCTGACGTTAGGGCATAAGCATCGCCGTAGGCGAAGACCCGTTCGAACCATCCCTTCAGGATCGCGGGAAAGTGCAACCAGAACACGGGTGCAATAAAGGCCAGCCCCTGGGCATTTTTCAGCTTCTCCCACTGGGCAATAACATCTTTGGGCCTATGGTCGTGGATGAATTTCGCTAGGGCCAAAGAATCCTTGTTGCGGAGCCAGCGTGCGGCGACGAACCTCTGAATGGGACCTCCCGCATTGTCCAGCACCCGCTGCTTGAGGTTCATTCGCTCCAGGATATCTAACGGGATGCTTTCATGCACATAACTGGCAAAGTCCCGCATACGAAAAACCGGGTCAAATCGAATGGCATACAGGTCGACCACTTCGCATACGTGACCCGCGTCCCCCAGCCCCGCGGTGAACTTCTGGAGAATGGCGTGGCAAAATGACTTGGGATTCGGATGGGCGTACACTGTCAAGACCCTCATCAGATAGTCCTCCTTTTGTGGTTATTGACGAAAAGGATCAGTAAACGAAGGGGATGAGTTTCTTCGTTTTTTGCCGATAAGAGACATACTGCTCGCCATAGGCTTTCCGCAGCCCATCTTCCTCCACGGGGATCAGCAGAAATATCAATACCAGATAGACGCAAAACACGCAGAATAAAGCCCATGACTGGATCAGGCAGACCAGCCCAAAGGAAATGCTCAACGCCGCTGTGTACATGGGATGCCTGACGAGTCTGTACGGTCCATCCACAACCACCTTATCTCCAGAGCGAGGGTCGCTTCCCCCTAGCTGGTAATTGCGCTTTAGCGTGACCAACGCGCCTGCCATAAGGAAAAACCCTATCGCATACGTAAGCAACCCCACGATCTCCAAAACCATCAAAATCCACGGCTCATTAATGGCGATGTGGGTGGGGTCGATCGTCGCCAGACGGCGAGTGATCAGCAGTATTGCGACCACTGGATTCACAACCAACAGGAAAAAAAGGTTGAAGATATTGACGAGCTGCACCATAAGGTTGCCTTTTGGTTTATCAAAAATAGAACCCGTGGCTACCCGCTTCACGGTAACCAGCAGGCCCAATAACAATAGGATTGCGATTCCAAGTCTCCATTGGTCAAATAGATACACCTCATGCTCCTTACAGTGAACGTTCAAACATGGGGGATGAGAATTTCCTTTTTTCGTTCGCTGACACAGCTTGCGTCCTTGGAGGAGTTACCATACGTCTGGAAACAGGGGGCTTGAGCTCCATTTTCAAGCTGGCTCTTTATCGCTCCCTCTCATACTAACGATTCGTTGACTATTTCTTCACCAGGTAATCGTGAACGACGTCGCCATAATCCATAGTGAAATCGCCGACGCTGAATTGCGCATTCACGATCCCTCGAATCTTGATCTGGCCCAAGGGATCCTGGGGCCCTGAAGCGAATTCGAGCTCCGCCGTGCAGTTCCAAAGCTCCTTGGTGACGTTATTGACATTCACTGACGAGACGAGTTGCCACACGTCCGGGGGAGCATCCTTTCGCGCCGAGGGGATGATCTTCTGAAGAAACCACGGCATTTGCGGCTGGCTTGCGCCGGGCTCGAGCTTTTTCTGAAGTCTTCCTCTCACTTTCACGAGAACCGTCCCGAACCTCTCGACCAGGCCATTGATTTCTCCGCCTTTTTCCGTGAACGTTATCTCGGCGTCCTTTTTCGGCCACCCCCAGATCTCTCTCCCCGGGACGACAGGTAGAGCTTTGTTGAGATACAGGCAGACGGCATAGTTGCCAAGAGTCTTCGTCTTGGGGAAAACAGCTGGGACCCCGATTCCCGCCTCGAGATAATTGAACCTGCCGAAGGGTGGATTGTCGAAATTCAAGCTGCCGATATAAATAAATGCGAGGTTTGCCGGATTAGGAAGGAGCGGCTCCGGAACGAGCTCTCGAAGGACCTCGGGGGCGGCCGTGAATGTGATGATGATCATCCTGTTATCATGAAACGGGAAAGGCGGCGCGACATAAAGCGGGAACAGGCTCGGCATAGAATAGCCCCGTGGGGTCGTTTGCCCCGCTCCGACCGGCTTCTCCTGGGCCCGAGCAGCCGATCCCAGGATGAAAAAGAGCAGGACCAGCACACAGAGGCATGACATCCGATGTTTCAATGACATCTCTCCCTCCTTTTCTTATTTGTAGCTCGGTTTGTGCTTCTTGACCTCTTTGAGCATGGTCGCGAAGCGGCGTCCGGTGGCCTTTTCGAGCTGCCGGCGCGTTTTAACGTCCTTCTTAAGGGCTAAGAAGCGGACTTCACGGCGCAGCTTGAGATAGCTCTCCAGCCTGCGAGGGTCCAGCGTCCCCTCCCCTACGGCGGCCTGCACGGCGCAGCCCGGCTCCTGTTCGTGCGAGCAATCGACGAACCGGCATCGCGCCGCCAGGTCCTCGATGTCCTTGAAAGGCCGGCCCAATCCCTCGTCATCCGTCCAGAGCTGGAGCTCGCGCATGCCGGGCGTGTCGATCAGCAACGCTCCCCCCGGCAGCCTGACCAGTTCGCGCGTCGTGGTCGTATGTCGGCCCCGGCCCTCTTGGGCGTCGCTGACCGGCGCGGTTCGAAAGCGTTCCTCACCGAGCAGGCGGTTGATCAGCGTGGACTTCCCCACTCCGGACGATCCGAGGAGCGCCACTGTTTTCCGCGGAACCAGGTAAGGCTGGAGAGCCTCCAGGTTTCCGGCCGCGGTCGCGCTGACCGCGACCACCGGCACTCCAGGCGCGACAATCTCCACTTCGTTTACGACGCACTGGAGGTCCGTCCGCAGGTCGGCCTTATTAAGCACGATGACGGGCGACGCGCCGCTATCCCAGGCGGTCGTGAGGTAGCGCTCGATGCGCCCCAAATTGAAATCGCCGTCAAGCCCGCTCACGAGAAACACGGTGTCGACGTTGGCCGCGGCCACCTGGGCTTCGACAAGCTCGCCGGCCGTTTTGCGGACGAACGCGCTGCGGCGCGGCAGGACGGCGTGGATGACGGCCCGATCGTCCCCGGACAACTCCACCGCCACCCAATCGCCGACGACCGGGTATGCACTCCGGTCGGCCGCCCGGTGACGGAACTTGCCCGATACTTCTCCCGACCGCTCGCCTTGGTCGGTCCACAGAAGGGATAGGTCCCGCAGCTGTCGGATGACGCGGGCCGGGAGAAGGCCGCGCTCAGAGTAGGGCTTAAATCCGGCTGCGAATTCATTGCCCCAGCCGAAATCGAGTAAGCTCATCGCCTTCCTCATTGGCCTAACCATTCAGCGATATGATACATCAGACTCTGCGCCCGCCGATAGAAGGGTATTTTCCTAGTTGACAAATCGGATTTATCGGATTAGTATTATTCTAACCGCATCCTCTTGGAGGTGAGATATGAAGACCGCCGGCGACATCATCGCGGCCCATGATCAGCAAGTCTGGTCGATCCCTTCCACGGCCACCGTTTTCGAGGCCCTCAAACTGATGAGCGAAAAGAATATCGGCGCCCTGCCGGTCCGGGATAAAGCGAAAAACGTGGTCGGCATCTTTTCGGAAAGGGATTACGCGCGCAAAGTCGTCCTCCTGGGCAGGACGTCGCACGACACCCCGGTCGAGGCCATCATGACCCCGGCCGCCCAAATGATCACCATCCTGCCGGAGACCTCTCTGGAGACGTGCATGGCCCTGATGACCATGTATCATATTCGTCACCTGCCGGTCTTCGCCAAGGAGGTGTTGGTCGGGATCATCTCCAGCCGCGACGTGGTCCAGGCCCTCATCCAGGAGAAGCATCGGGTTATCGACAGCCTCCGGGACGTTTCCGACACCCTGTTCACCCAGACCTACGATGACCATTTCGCGGGCGGGAAGGGCTAGGCCGCCGGCGATTCGAGCGGTTCGCGGCGAAAATCAGCCCTCGCCCCATCGCGGGCCGGCCTAACAACCAGCGCGGCGCCGGATTCTCGTCCGATAGCCCTTCCGGACGCCGCCACGGTCGGCATCGTCGCCGCCGGGTCCCGGCGGTCACCTAACTGAGTTTATCTTCTTACCACTTATCGCCGAAATCCTTGCGGAAGGCCTCGGCGAGTTTCTGGCCCCAGCCGTTGAGGTCGGTGAGCTTGCCCAGGAAGAACCTCAGAACCGGCGGCTCGGAGACGAACTTCAGCCCGCCGACGAGCTCCCGATTCTTGAACAGCCACTGGAGCCTGCTGATGATGTATTCGATATGGGAGATCGAATAGACCCGGCGCGGCACGGCGATCCGGGCGAGCTCGAGGTCGGCGTAGACGTCATGGCCCTTCGCATCCCGGTCCATCGAGATCGTGCCCCGCTCCATGCCCCTCACACCGGAGGCGATGTGGATGGCGGCGACCATCGCCCCGGCGATGTATCCCTCCTTGGGAACGTTGGGCAGGAATTTCTTTGCGTCGATATGGCAGGCCAAGCCGCCGGGCGGCGTGACGCAGGGGATGCCCAGGCTTTCCAGCTTTTCGACGAAGTACTTAATCTGCTCGACGGAGGCCCCGGCGACCGACGGGTCAACCATCTCCCGGAGCCCCACGGCCATGGCGCCGATCTCCCGGAGCGACATGCCGCCGTAGGTGAAGAAGCCTTCGTAGACGGGCAGCCAGGGTTCCAGCTGTTCGAAGAGGTTCTTGTGGTTGGTGGCGATGAACCCGCCGCGCACACAGGTGTTCTTCCGGCCGCTCATGTAGAAAAGGTCGGCCAGGCTGCACATCTCTTTGACGATCTCGGCGACCGTCTTTTTATCGTAGCCCTTTTCCCGCTGGATGATGAGGTAGGCGTTCTCGGCCATCAGGCTGCCGTCTATGACAAGGAGGATGCCGTTCTGGTCGCAGATCTTGCGGACCGCTTTCAGGTTCTCCATCGAGAACGGCTGCCCGCCCAGGAGGTTCGTCGTGGCCTCCATACGGATGTAGCCGACCTTCTCCTTGCCGTGTTTCTTGATGGCGGCCTGGACTTTCTGGAGGTCCATGTTCCCCTTGAAGGGATGCGTGCTCTTGGTCTTCAGGGCCTCGTCGGCATAGAGCTCCAGGCAGGCGGATTGGCCGGTCAGCTCGATATGGGCCTTGGTCGTCGTGAAATGATAATTCGTGATGACGACCCCGCCCGGCTTCGAGAAGACCTTGGACAGGAGATGCTCCGCCGCCCGGCCCTGGTGGACGTTCATCACGTGGTCGTAGCCCATGACGTCCTTGACGGCGGCGGCGAAGTCGTAGAAGGTCTGGCTCCCGGCATAGGCGTCGTCGGCGTCCATGAGGGCGGCGTACTGGTGGTCGCTCATGGCGTTGACGCCCGAGTCGGTCAGCATGTCCAGGAAGACGTCCTTCGTCTTGAGAAGAAAGGTGTTGAAGCCCGCCTCCCGGATGGCTTTGAGCCTCTCGGAGGCGGGAATGAGGTTCATCTTCTGAACCATCCTTGACTTGTACATCTCGACGGGGATTTCCTTGCCGTCGACCGACTTGATGACCATGCCTGGCTTCTCCTTTCTTGGTGAGACTTTATAAGATTTCTTCCAAGGCTTTGACGAGCCTTCGATTCTGGTCCGGCGTGCCGATGGTGATGCGCAAGGCGTTGGGGAATCCGTATTCCCTGATCGTCCGGGTGATGACCCCTTTTTTCTGCAGGGCCTCGAAGACGCCCTGACTCTCCCGCCCGAAGTCGACGAAGACGAAATTCGCGAAGGTCGGGAGGAAGAAAAGGCCCAGCTTCTTGTAGGCGGCGTAGAGATACTTTTTCCCCTTCTCGTTCACGGCCCGCCCCTTTTTGATATGCGCCCTGTCGTCCAGGGCGGCCAGCCCGGCAACCTGGGACAGGCGGTTGACATTGAAGGAGATGCGCAGCTTGGCCAGACTGGCGATCGTCTCGGGCGAGGCGATCCCGTAGCCGAGACGGACCCCGGCCAGGCCGTAAATCTTCGAGAACGTCCGGAGGATGAGGATATTCTTCCCCTGGCGAAGATACTTGAACGAATCCGGGTAACGCGGGTCGTCGATGTATTCGTAGTAGGCCTCGTCCATGACCACGAGGACGTCGTCGGGGATCGTCCGGACGAGCTCTTCGACCTCGTCCCGGCCGACCATGGTCCCGGTCGGGTTGTTGGGGTTGGCGATATAAAGCAGCCGGGTCTTGTCCGTGACCGCCCGGCGCATCGCCGCGAGGTCGTGGGTGTAGTCCCTCATCGGCACTTCGACGAGCTCGCCCGCCGCGATATGGACGGCGATCTTGAACCAGATGAACGCGCTGGCGCTGGCCACGGCGTCATCCTCCGGACGGAGATAGGCCAGGGCGACGAGGGGCAGGATCTCGACGGAGCCGTTGCCGACGAAGATCATCTCGGGTGTGACCTTCAACCGCGAGGCGAGCTTCTTTTTCAGGTAAAAGCAGTTGTCGTCGGGATAGAGATAGGATTCCTTCAGGGCCGCCCGGACGGCCTTGACCGCCAAGGGAGAGGCGCCCAGCGGGTTCTCGTTCGAAGCCAGCTTGATGATCTCCCCCTTGAGTTTGAGCTCCCGGGCCACCTCTTCGATGGGCCGGCCAGGCTTGTAGGGGCTGATCTTTTTAATGAAGTCACGCGGCTGGATCACTCGACGTCCCCGAGAGAGAGAGATTATATCTAAAACTGGCGCAAAGTAAAATCGCCACGAGGGCTGAAGGCGGCCGGCGGCTTCAGAACCGGGCGCCGAGAGAGAACGGAGGCCGGTTCAGACCTGAACATGGGTCAGCCACTTCTCATATTTCGGGTTGTTCCCGCTGACGATATCCTTGAACGCCCGGTTGATCCACTGGGTGGCCGACCCCACCTGCCCCGAGCCGATGGCGTACTCCCGGTGGATGTCGCCGGGGATCGAACCGTCCGTGACCCGGACGACGGGCGCGATCTCGCAGGCCGTCCCGGTGAAGAACGCCTCGTCCGCGGTGAGCAATTCTTCCTTGAGGATCGGCCCGACGACCGTCTCGTAGCCCAGGTCCTGGGCGATTTCGAGGACGCTAGCCCGGGTGATGCCTTCGAGGATGCTCTCCGTCTTGTCGTTCGTCTTGAGGACGCCCCCGCGGAGGACGAAGATATTCTCGCCGCACCCTTCGGCGATATTTCCCTCGAGGTTCAGGAAAACGCCCTCGTCGAACCCCAGGGACCGCGCTTCGAGCCCGGCGATCATCGACTGGACGTAGAGGCCGCCGAGCTTGGCGTTCATTTCCATCTGGCTGCGGTGGATCCGGCGCCAGGGGAGAAGGCAGACCGAGGCCCCCTTCTCCGTCTTGTCGCCGAGATAAGCTTCCCATTCCCACGTCCCGACGAGCAATTCCACGGCGCAATAAGTCGGCCGGAGGCCCAGGTTCCCGTAGGAATAAAAGAGGAGCGGGCGGATGTAGGCGGCCGGAAGCTGGTTCTCGGCGAGGGTCGATTTGATGGCCTCCGAGACGTCCTCCCGGCGGTAGGGAACTTTCATCCTGGCGACCGAGGCCGAATAGAACAGCCGGTCGACGTGCTCGGGCAGGCGGAAGATGGCGGGGCCCTTGGCGGTCTTATAGGCCCTGATGCCTTCGAAGACCGAGCCCCCGTAGTGGAGGGCGAAGGCCATGGGGTGGATCTGGATCTCGTTCCAGTCGTAGAATTTTCCTTCGTACCAATACTTCTTGGCGTTCGGGAAATGGGCCGTATCAAACATCGAGGACTCCTAAAAAAATCCGCGGGGGCCGGGCGAGCGTCCGGCAGCGACGTCGGCGCCTAGAGCTGAAGAAAGCGGGCCTCTTTCGGAAAAAATAAGAAAAAACAATAGCACAGCAGCGACCGGAAAAGCAATCTCTTCCCGCTTCCTGCCCGCTTGTATCATATCCTCGGCGCCGGGCTTCAGCTCAACTGGATATTTTCGAGCGGCGATGCGCGGCCGGTGTCCTCCTGAAGGGCG
>Ga0299915_10003022_pt1 | contig 12197 bp, 10 predicted proteins | sample RVTome_13_FD_200263 | JGI IMG/M metagenome (GOLD analysis project Ga0299915, IMG submission 200263) | Soil microbial communities from uranium-contaminated site in the Upper Colorado River Basin, Wyoming, United States - RVT92D227 (version 2) ...
GGCTCTACGAACAGCTGTACGCCGAACAGGTGGCCGGATACTACGACGACGAGGCGCAGCGCATGTTCGTCGTCACCGATCAGGGCTTCGCCGGTCCCGCACGACTCACCTATGCCCATGAGTACACCCACGCACTCCAGGACCAGACCTTCGGTTTGCGGACGGCGCTTGAGTACAGCGATGAAGCCTGCCAGGGGGAATCCGATCGCTGCCGGGCGGTCAGTGCACTGGCCGAAGGAGACGCTACGCTGCTGGAGGCCCAGTGGCTGCGCACCTACGCCACCCGGGAGGACTTGACCGAGATCCTCGGCTTCCTCGACTCAATCCGCTCGCCGGTTCTCGATTCGGCCCCCGCCTATCTGCAGGCCGACCTGCTCTTCCCTTATGAGCAGGGGCTGGTGTTCGTGCAGCGCCTGTACCTCAAGGGGAAATGGTCGGCCGTCGACTCCGCCTATCATGCGCCTCCCGCATCCACCGAACAGATCCTGCACCCGGAGCGCTACCCGGAAGACCGGCCGGTGATCGTGGAACTCTCGGAGGCCTCTCCGAGGTTGAGCACACCATGGCTCCTTCTCGACCGCGGGACGCTTGGCGAATGGACCCTCGGGCAGGCGTTGGCGCAGCATCTGCCGGAGACGGACGCCGCGGAGACGGCGGAGGGCTGGGGAGGCGACAGCTACTTGCTCTACGGCCTCGAGAACTCCACCTCCACGGCCCTGGTCCTGGTGGCGGCCTGGGACACGATCCGTGATGCCCAGGAGGCTTTTGTTGGCCTGCGCACCTATGGGGATGAGCGCTTCGGCAAACATCAAACGGCGGAGAGCGGGACCGAATGGCAAAGCGCAAGCGGCGCCGCCCTGCTTCGCCGCGCCTCGGACCAGACGCTGTGGATCCTTGCTCCAACGCTCGAGGCCGCCGAGTCCCTGCAGCAGAATCTGCCTTTTCCCGCGCCGCACAGCATGCTTCCAGCGAATTAGACGTTCCTCAAGAGCATGGCGACACAATTCGACCCCGGCCGCGTTCGCCTGATCTGTCTGGATATCGACGGCACGCTGGCCGACACGGATGATGCGTTTGTCGTGCAGCTGGCGCGTGGGCTGGGTTTCCTGCGTCTGGCGTCGCGCCTTGAGCCCCTGCGCCTCGCCCGCTGGCTGGTGATGCGATTCGAGTCACCAGCCACGGCGTTGATCACAACGGTCGATCGTCTGGGCCTGGATGAGGTCGCCGCGCCGCTCGACAGCCTCTGGCATCGTTGGCGCGGCGAGGCGTCCTCGCGCGGCTTCCGCCTGATCCCGGGCGTCCTTCCCGCCCTGACCGTGCTGCACCATCGCTACCCTCTGGCGATCGTCACGGCGCGCTCGGCCCGCAACGCCGCGGCTTTCCTCCAGCAATTCCAACTGGAGGGGATCTTCGCCTGCGTGGCCACGGCGGGCACGTGTCGTCGGACGAAGCCAGATCCGGCCAGCCTGCTCTGGACCGCACAGCAACTGGGCGTCGCTCCTGCTGACTGCCTGATGGTCGGCGACACGACGGTCGACATCCTTGCCGGGCGGCGGGCAGGGGCTCAGACGATGGGGGTTCTGTGTGGGTTTGGCGAGCGAGGCGAATTGGAGCGCGCCGGGGCCGATGTGATCCTCGAGTCGACGGCCGATCTGCCCGCCGCCCTCGGCCTATCGGTCCACCGCACCGGCACCAACTGACGCACGTACGTGCGGGGCCTCCCTTCAATAGAAGCCTATCGGCTTCGCCTGGCCGATCGGGAGGCGCATGCACCTCGTGATCGGGGTGGGGGCTACCGCACGCGAGTGTGGCGTCTCGAGCCTGATGCGCAGTGCGCCGCCTCAACGCTGGGGCCCTTGGGAAGAGGTCGTCGAGGAGCGGCCGACGGTGTGGGCCTAGCCTGGGGATGGACCGGCGGAGGGATTCTCCAGCCCGGGCAGATCGCCCAGGGCGCTTTCTACCTGCTGCCGGACGCCGGCGCGCGTCGGCATGCCCTGCTGACGCATGCCGCTCGTCACTTCTTTGCCCACATCCTGCGAGATCTTGCGCAAGGAACGCAGCGGCACTTTGGTTCCGCTCTCGAACCAGCGGGCCACCGCATAGCCCATGGCGACCGTCACTCCCGAGGCAACGCCCGCCGCCACCAGCCAGCCGGGAGGTCCCCCCAGTTTGCTGAGCTCGTAGAACAGCGTCCGCCCGACGAAACCGAGCCCCAGACTGAAGAGCAGCTCGCGCGCCCGCCCGACCGTGATGCGGTACGAGTAGACGCGGGCGATGCTCAACACCATCAGGCTCTGTATCGCCACCAGGGGGACAAAGTCGAGGAAGGGCAGCGGCGTGATGGCAATGGCGGCGGACGTCGAAGCCGCGCGGCCGATGACTGTTTTGGCGAGGGCCCAGCGGTACTCGGGCAAGGCCTCGCCCAGGGCCGCCACAATGGCCGGCTCGCGCGAGGCGATGGCGGTCATCAAGCGCTCCAGGCCGTATGCGCTCTTGGCGCTCACTGGAATGATCTCGCCGGTCGTCAACCCCAGGGAGGTGGCTGCCTGGCCCACGATGGCTGCCCGCTCCCCGCGCACCAGGTCCATCTTGTTGAGTGCTACGACCAGCGGCTTGCCCAGGCCGGCCATCTCCGCATACAACGTCTGCTCCGGACCGCGGATGCCATGTGTGGCGTCGAAGAGCAGGACGATCAGATCGGCCTGCAGGGCGGCGCCAAACGCCCGCTCACGCTCTTCCTGGCCGCTCGGACCGGCGGCATCTGCGCCCGGTGTGTCGACGATGGCGAACAGCCCGGCATCGGCACTGCGGGCGGCGGTGGTCGTGCCCGGGATGGCGCTGACCGCACTCCGATCAGCCCGCGAGCGCACCAGCTGGTTATACAGGGTCGACTTCCCGGAGTTGGCCGGGCCGAGAATCACGACGCTCTGCTTCCTGCCGGTCGTCTCCCGCAGGTGGGAGATGGCGCGCTCGATCAGGCCTCGCCAGCCCTTCATGTCGGCCGGTAAGGCATCCAGGGCCCGGTTGAGGTCCAACGTTGACAGCTCGCCCCGACGGGCGGGCGGCATGCTTGGCAATGGGTTCACTGGGTCGCTCATGGCCTCATTCTAGCCCATGCCCCCGCCGTCACGCTGACTGCGGCCTGCCATTTCCCCTCCGGTGTCGTGGCCTGTCGTTTGCACTGGCTCGTTCGCCGCGGACCCTCGGCTGCGCTTTCGGACCGGGCAGGTTGTGGATAAGGGGCCCTTTTCTGTGGATAAGTAGAGGTCCCTGGGGAGAAACATCCCCCCGAGAGGGGGCATTCTGCCGCCGGGCCCCCATTTCTGGCGGCGCCAGCGAGATCGGGTCATATCTGGGTGTCTTGCGGGCTACATTCCATCTCCGCACTCGCCGTCCACATTCTGTCCCCGTTCCCCTGGGGACACAGAGGCTCCAGTAGTGCCGAAGACCTAGCCGGCAACATTGCGCAGGAGACAACTGCCTGGAGAGCCGGACTTCGCCCGGTGTTTCTCCACATTTCCCCAGTCCCTACGACGACTACGAGATTCATCTCCTCAACAAGAAAGAAATAAGGGAAAAGACTTCCGGGCGGCCCACAGGCCGCCCGGAACACAACACGGAGATAAAACCTTCGGAGAGGGCTAAACCCAGCCGCGCAGCTGCATCGCCTTGACGACACGGTCGATGGCCACCATGTAGGCGGCATCGCGCATGTAGACCTTCTTGTCGAGCGAGGTGTTCAGCACGGCATGGAAGGCGGTGCTGATCTTCTCGTCCAGGCGCTTCAGCACCTCGTCGGTCGTCCAATAGAAATTCATGTCATTCTGGACCGACTCGAAGTAGGAGGTGGTGACGCCGCCCGAATTGCATAGGAAGTCCGGGATGTCGAGCACGCCGCGCTTCTCGAACTCCTTGTCGGCCTCGATGGTCACCGGGCCGTTGGCGCCTTCGGCCACGATCTTCACCTTCTTGCTCACCTTGCCGACGTTCTCGCCGGTGATCTGGCCTTCCTTGGCCGCTGGGATCAGGACATCCACGTCCTTGGAGAGCCAGGCATCCGCATCCTCGACCTTGTAGCCGGCCTTCTCGGCGGCCTTCTTGTCGATCGTGCCGTACTGGTCGACGATGGTCAACAGGAAGCGGCCGTCGACCCCGCTGTCCTTCGAGTAGGTGTAGACATGCTTGTCGTTGACGTCGAAGCAGGAAACGCACACGACCTTGCCGCCGAGCATCTCGGTGAAGGCGATCGTGGCGTACTGCGAGACGTTACCGAAGCCCTGGACGGCTGCCGTGCAGGCCTTGGGATCCATCTTCAGGTGCTTCATCGCTTCGCGAATGGTATAGACCACACCGTAGCCGGTGGCCTCGGTGCGGCCGAGCGAGCCTCCGGCGCCCAGGGGCTTGCCGGTGATCATGCCGGGGGTGTAGACGCCGACGTGCTTGCTGTACTGGTCCATCATCCAGGCCATCATCTGGCCGGTGGTGCCAACGTCGGGGGCCGGGACGTCCTGGCGCGGTCCCAGGTTCTTCCACATCACGTCCATCCAGCCGCGGCACAGGCGTTCCTTCTCGCCGACGCTCAGGGTCGACGGATCGACAATGATGCCGCCCTTGGCGCCGCCGAGCGGAATGTCGGCCACGGCGCACTTCCAGGTCATCCACATCGCCAGGGCGCGCACAGTGTCGAGGGTCTCGTCCGCCGCAAAGCGGATGCCGCCCTTGTTGGGGCCGCGGGCGTCGTTGTGCTGGACGCGGAAGCCAGTGAAGATGCGCAGGCTGCCGTCGTCCATGCGCACCGGGACGAGGAACTTGAACTCGCGCAGAGGCTCGCGCAGCACGGCGCACACGGCCGGGTCGAGCTTGATCTGCTTGGCCACGGCATCGAACTGGGCTTGTGCCATTTCGAATGCGTTCACGGTATCTGCCCTCTTGGAGTGAGATTGGGTTCCCCGGTCGGGGACGTGAACAGCAGGCGCCTGATCAGGCGCCTGCCGAAAGGCTTGCAGGGCGGGATCAGCCGCTGCCCACCGAACACGCTCTCGGCAGGTAGAGTCCTATGAGAAAGGTAACCCTGGCCCGGAAGAGGGTCAAGTGACTACCTTCACAAGGACGGGCGACTCTCTGCTAGCGCCTCCAGGCCCGCCAGGAGCCGCTGCTCAACCAGCGAAGGGTTGGCCCGGCCCTTGGCCAGCCGCATCACCTGGCCGAACAACCACTGGCGGATGGCCGGCTTGCCCCCCAAGTACTGGCGTACCTGCTCCGGAGAGTCCCGCAAGACCTGCGCCACGAACTCGTCGATGGCCGTCGAGTCGGACACCTGACCCAGCCCCTGCGAGCGCACGATCTCGGCCGGAGACCCCCCTTGTTCGAAGAGCCGGGCGAGCAGGCCCTTGGCCGTCGGAAGGTTGATCGTCTCCATCTCCAGCAAGCCGACGAGTTCCGCTAGCGAGGCCGGCGTCAGCCGGGCAGCGTCGATCGTGACGGAGTGTTGATTGAGCAACCCAAAGACCTCGCCGGTCATCCAGTTGGCGAGTGGAGCGGCCGACGACGGGCGAGCAGCCAGGGCCGCCTCGAAGAAGTCCGCCACCGGGCGCTCGGCCACCAGCAGGTCGACCGTGCGGGGAGCCAGTCCGAAGTGGAGGAACCGCTGACGCCGCGCCTCGGGAAGTTCGGGCAGCTGCGACTCCACGGCCCGAATCCAGCCTTGCTCCAGCTGCAGGGGCGGCAGATCCGGCTCAGGGAAGTAGCGGTAGTCGTGCGCCTCCTCTTTGCCCCGCTGCGGAACGGTCACTCCCTGGGCGTCATCCCAACCGAGAGTCTCCTGCCGCACCTGGCGGCCGGCTTCCAGCAGTGCGCTCTGCCGTTCCACTTCCCAGGTCAGCGCCCGCAGCATGGAGCGAAAGGAGTTGAGGTTCTTGATCTCGGTGCGCGTGCCGAGCGTAGACGAGCCGGCTGGCCGGACCGAGACGTTGGCCTCGAAGCGGATTACGCCCTTCTCCATGTCGCCGCTGGTGACCCCCAGATAGCGCAGCAGCGTTCGCAGGCTGGTGGCGTAGGCTTTGACGTCTTCGAGAGACGACAGATCGGGCTCGCTGACGATTTCCAGGAGGGGAACCCCGGAGCGGTTGTAGTCGACGAGCGAGGCGTCCTGGCGATGGGTGAGCTTGCCGGTGTCTTCTTCGAGATGGACGCGGCGGATGCGGATGAGCTTGTCGCCGCTGTCGGTGTGAATCGTCAACGTGCCGGCGGTGGCCAACGGCAGCTCGTACTGGGAGATCTGGTATCCCTTGGGCAGATCCGGGTAGAAGTAATTCTTGCGGGCGAAAACACTGTTCTCGGCGATGCGGCAGCCCAGGGCGAGGGCGACGCGGACGGCATATTCCACCGCCCGGGCATTGAGGACCGGCAATGTGCCCGGCATGCCGGTGCACACCTCACAGACGTTGGTGTTGGGTTCGGCGGAGGTTGAGTCGACGACCGGGCAGGCGCAGAACATCTTGGAGAGGGTCTGCAGCTCGGCGTGCACTTCGAGGCCGATGACGGGTTCGAACGCGGGCACACGAGGATTGTACATCAGGGGAGGGCGGGGCCGATGTAGCGCCGCCGCCTGACCCACAGGCGGCGGGAAGCGGTGCGGTACGGCGAGGTGCGTGAGGGCGATCAGCCGTGTCGCAGCATGAAGCGATGGATGCGTTCGAGGGCCTGCTCGATCTTCTCGTAGGCCGTGGCATACGAGCAGCGCACGAAGCCGTCCGGGGCGCCAAAGGCGGAACCGGGTACGACGGCCACCCGCTCCTCGTTCAACAGGGCCTCAGCGAAGGCCTCATCGTTCATCCCTGTGGCGGTCACGGCCGGGAAGGCATAGAAGGCGCCTTGCGGCTCGAAGGTCGGCAGACCGAGGCTGTTGAGGCCGGAGACGATCAGTGTGCGGCGTCGATCATATTCGGTGACCATCGCCTGGACATGTTCCTCGCCATGCAGCAAGGCTTCCAGGGCGCCGGCCTGGGCGGTGGTGGGGGCCGACATGATCGTGTACTGGTGGATCTTGCGCATGGCCGAGAGGAGAGCGGCGGGGCCGGCGGCGTATCCGATTCGCCAGCCGGTCATGGCGTAGTCCTTGGAAAAACCGCCCAGGGTGATGGTCCGCTCCCGCATGCCGGGCAGGGAGGCGAAGCACACATGCTGGTGGCCGCCGTAGACCAGGCGGTCGTAGATCTCATCCGAGATGACCAGCAGATCGTGACGCTCGGCGACCTGGGCCAAGGCCACCAGGCGCTCGCGGGTCATCACCGCACCGGTCGGATTGTTGGGATAGCCGATGAGCAGCGCCTTGGTGCGGGGTGTGATCAAGGCTTCGACGTTGGCGGCCGAGACCTGGAAAGCATCCTCGACGCGGGTGACCAGCGGCACGGGCGTTCCGCCGGCCAGCGACACCTCCGGCTGGTAGGCGACAAAGCAGGGGACCGGGACGATCACCTCTTCCCCGGGGTCGAGCACGGCGGCCAGCGCAACATACAGGGCTTCCGACACGCCGACGGTGATCAGGATTTCGCTCTTCGGTTCGTACGCCACGCCGTACAGACGCAGCAGATGGGCGGCGGTCGCCTGGCGCAGATCCGGCGTGCCGGAGTTCGAGGTGTAGTGGGTCTCGCCGCCCTGCAGGGAACGGATGCCGGCCTGCAGGATGGGCTCGGGGGTGGTGAAATCCGGTTCGCCGATGCCCAGGGAGATCACATCCTCCATCGAGGCGGCGATGTCGAAAAAGCGCCGGATGCCGGAGGGCGGAAGGGCTTCGATGTGCCGGGCGACAAAGTCACGCATGCGCGGCAGGCTCCTTGCGAAAGACGCCCTGCGGGTCAGGGCTGCTGAATACGCCACACGTCGGTCAGTGAATCGTAGAGGAGATCAAACACCTCCCCGTCGTGGGTGCGGACACGGAAGGCGATCCCCTCGGGCAGGCGCCGGCGATCCTCGATGGAGGCGACGCCATAGCGGCGGCCTTCCAGGGTGAAGGCGATGGGTCGCTCGCCGTAAGTATAGCCCGAGTGACATTCCACACGGGCAGGCTCGTGCGACATGCCGCGCTCCATGATCCACCTGGGCAACAATCGGCGTTTAGGCGAAGCCGACTTCGGACGAATCGCCGACGTTCAGGGAGCGGGAGCGCCCGACGACGCGGGCGTCCCGGCCGATGATGGAGGCCGAAAGGGCGGTATCGACCACCTGCGAACCGGAGTCGATGATCGAATCGAGCACGACGCTGCGCGTGATCTCGCAGCCGGCGCCGATGCTGACATGCGGGCCGATGACCGATTGAATGACGACGGCCGTCGGGTCGATGTACACCGGCGGCACGACCACCACCCCGGTGCGCCGCAGGGCGGCCGCCGAGTTATCGCGGCCGTGATCGAGCAGATAGCGGTTGGTCTCCAGCAGCGATTCCGGCTTGCCGCAGTCATGCCAGACCTCGACCGGCTCGATGCGCATTTCCAGTCCGCTCTCCAGCAAGAAATTGATGGCGTCGGCCAGGAAGTACTCGCCGTGCAGGCTGAGGCGCCGCTCCATTTGAGTCTCGATGGCGCGCAGGAGATCGGCGGCTTCGTGAAAGTAATAGAAGCCGACGACCGCCAGATTGTTGTCGAGTTCCTGTGGTTTCTCCACCAGCCGGCGGACCTTGCCGTCGGAGCGAAGCTCGGCCACGCCGAAGCGCCGCGGGTCGGGCACGGGCTTGACCCAGGCAATCGCCTGGTTGCCCTGGAAGGCGACACGCGACAGGTCGATGTCGATGATCGTGTCGACGAAAACCACCATTACCGGGCCGGTGAGTCCCTGGCGCGCCAGCCAGACGGCATGCGATTGGCCGAGCATCTCGGTCTGCTCGACGTAGCGGGCCTTGAGTTTCGGATAAGCGCCGGCGACGAACTCCTCGACCTGGCGACCGAGATAGCCAACGATGAAGACGACTTCTTCCACCTCGGGCAGGGTGTGGACGATATCCAGGACGTGACCGAGGACCGGCTTGCCGGCGACGGTCACGAGGGGTTTCGGTTTTGACCAGGTGTGTGGGCGTAGGCGTGTACCATAGCCCGCCATCGGAATGACAACCTTCATCCCACAGCCTCCCTCGGTGCAACTTCGGATGTTTGGGGCGGCCGCACGGCCGGCCCCCGGCCGGGAATCAACTTCATAACGCAGGCACGGCCAGGTGCCAGGCCGTCTCGCGTTGGTAGACGTGAACCGCCCGCAGCAGATCCGCCTCGTGCATGTGCGGCGCCATCAACTGCATCCCGACGGGCAACCTGGCCGAGTCGAAGCCGACGGGGAAAGCGATCCCGGGGATGCCGGCCAGGTTGGCGGGAAGCGTGAAGACATCCTCCAGATACATGGCCAGGGGATCGTCGCCGTGGGCGCCGATGCCGAAAGCCGTCGTCGGAGCCACCGGGCAGGCAATCAGATCCACCTGGCGAAACGCCTCGTCAAAATCCTGCTTGATCAGCGTGCGCACTTTCTGTGCCTGGCCGTAGTAGGCGTCATAGTAGCCGGCGGATAAAGCATACGTCCCCAGCATGATACGCCGCTTGACCTCGCTTCCGAAGAGACCACCTCGCGTGGCGAGATAGCCCTCCAGGAGATCGGCCGAAGGTAGGCGCGGGCCGAAACGAATGCCGTCGTAGCGCGCCAGGTTGGCGGAGGCCTCCGCCGGCGCGATCAGGTAGTAGACCGGCAGCGCCAGATCGGTGTGGGGCAGGTGAATCTCGGAGACCTGGGCGCCGAGTGAAGACAGCAGGTCGACGGCCAGGCGCACCCCCGCCTCGACCTCCGGCTGCATGCCCTCCAGGAAATACTCGGCCGGGACGCCGATGCGCACGCCTTGCAGATCGGCATCGTCGAGGTGGATGGGGGCAAGCGGCGCCGGCATGCTGGTCGAGTCGAGCGGGTCGTGGCCGGCGATCGCCTGGAAGAGCGGCAGCAGGTCGGCCGCCGAGCGGGCGAGGCCGCCGACCGTATCGAGCGACGAGCCGTAGGCGATCAACCCGTAACGCGAGACCCTGCCGTAGGAGGTCTTGAGCCCCGTGACGCCGCAGAAGGCGGCCGGCTGCCGGACCGAGCCGCCGGTGTCGGTGCCGAGGGCGGCGAAGCACAGATGGGCGGCCGTGGCGGCCGCCGAGCCGCCGGAGGAGCCGCCGGGGACCCGGCTCTCCTCCCACGGGTTGTGCGTCACACCATAGGCCGAGTTCTCGGTCGACGAACCCATGGCGAACTCATCCGTGTTGGTCTTGCCCAGGATCACCGCACCGGCCTCGATCAATCGCTGCACGCTGGTGGCCGTGTAGGGCGGGCGGAAGCCCTCCAGAATCCTCGAGCCGCAAGTCGTGGGGACGCCTTGCAGACACAGCACATCCTTGATGGCGACGGGGATGCCAAGCAGCGGTGACAGGCTGTTGGATGACTCGCGGCCCGCACTCCGGCGACGTGCATCGGCGGCCTGCGCCTGCTCGAGAGCCAGCTCGGGCGTCAGGCACAGGAAGGCATGTAGACGCCGATCGATGGAAGCGATCCGGTCGAGGCAGGCGCGGGTCAGTTCGACGGAGCTGGTCTCGCCCCGGCCCAGTGCACGTGCCGCCTCGAGGAGAGAGAGGTCGGTCAGGTCGGACATAGCAGGGCGGGCTTTGTCCTAGGTCTCAAAGATCGGCGGGATGCGAAACATCCCTTCGCTCGTGTCGGCGGCGTTGGACAGAATCACGGTGCGCGCCACGCCCGCGCGTGGCGTATCCGGCCGCAGAGGCGCATGCAGGGGGAGGACGCTGGCCGTCGGGGGGACGGCGGACGTGTCAACGGCGCGCAGTCGCGTGGCGTAGTCCAAGATGGCCGAGAGCTGCTCTCGGTAGCGTTGTTCTTCTTCCGGGTAGAGGTGGAGCCGCGCCAACTCGGCAATGTGGCGCACTTCCTCGAGCGTGAGGGCCATCACAAAACATTATAGCAGAGCGGCCCGTCCTCCTCGCTTGCGCTGAAGAACACACCCTATGCTGTGCGAAGTGCGGGCTAACCTGCGCCCCATCGGCATCCGCGGCCTTGCAGGCCGGCGGGCTCGCCAGGAGGAGATTGCCGTCATCACCTGGCGGGCCTATACTGATTCGGAGTCCATGAGGCGGGCGGATGCCCGGTCGTGTCCCGGGCCGGTACGCGCCCCCTGCCTTTCTCGCCCCACGGAAATTCCCCACCCGGTCATTGTGTGTCTGCCAGGGAGAAGAAATCCAATGGAAACGCCACCTGCCACCCCGCAACCCGCACCCCGGCCCCGTTCGCGTTCGGCTTTGTGGATCGGCCTGACGTGTCTGGCGGTCCTGCTCTTGTGCTGCTGCCTGTGCATCGTGGTCAGCAGCCTGGGCGGCCGCTGGAGAAGAAGCCTGCCCTTGCCCATGAACCTGCTGCCCGCGACGGGCCTGCTACCCTCGGATGGCGCAGCCGGCTGGGAAGCCGCCCCCGGTGATGCGCAATCCCTGCCGGATCTGGTCGACGCCGGAACCGTCGACCTAGATGAGATCGTGGCCGTGCAGGACGGCGCCTCCGGGCCGATCCTGCGGGTGACCGTCAGTAACCCCGGATCGCAGGACGTGGTGATAAGTATCCCCTGTGGGACGATCCTCGCCCCACAGAATGGCGATGTGCAGCAGATGATGGTCGTCCAACCCGCATCGGCGTCGGTCCCGGCCGGCGGTTCGACGACGATCACGCTGTTCGTCATCTGCATCGATGCCACCAAGACGACGCCGAGCAGCGGGGACGAATTCGCGTTCGGAGGAGCGGCGGATGGCGATGTGCTGACGCTGGCCGAATGCGCCTGCCAGGATGGACGAATCACTGAGGCCAATCCGCTCCCGCTGATGGGCCTGCAGTTCACGGCCTGGATGCTGCGTGAGGGCATCACGCCGGAGGAGCTGCTGGCCTCAGGTGAAGGCGCGGCGGGCGAGTTCCTGGGAGGCGAGCGGGGTGCGCAGCTGCGCCAGATGCTGGAGGGGATCGGCGGCTTCACCGGAGACTGGATGGAGCGCTGCGGTATCCAACCGCCCAACTGACGCCGGAGTTGTCTGTTACCCCCAACGGGGCCGGAGAGATCTGGCCCCGTTTGCTGACAGGGTCAGACGGGGTAGGTTCCGGCATACAGAGGCGGGGTCTCGGGGGAAACGCGTCGGGCT
>Ga0299915_10003023_pt1 | contig 12197 bp, 5 predicted proteins | sample RVTome_13_FD_200263 | JGI IMG/M metagenome (GOLD analysis project Ga0299915, IMG submission 200263) | Soil microbial communities from uranium-contaminated site in the Upper Colorado River Basin, Wyoming, United States - RVT92D227 (version 2) ...
AAATGGAAGGGATTGAAGATCATTGCCATCTGCGTCTTGGTGGCCTTTGCAACCATTGCCCTCAGGGTGGATCTCTTGGCTGCTCCCAAGGCCAAGCCGCAGCCGGCAGTTCAGAAAAAGGTCACCTCAGCAGCCAAGTTTCAGGACCTGCTTAAGGATACCGAGAAGCTCTTCGAGGGGATGGACGCAGACCTGGGAAAGAAGAAAGACGTTACCCCCAGGCTCGCGCAGCTGAGGCAATACAGGTCCGATCTCCAGGGCCAGGCTGACAATATCAGGGGTGATTTGGCCAAGACGCGGCAAGAGCTTATCTCAAAGAAGCTCCCTGCGGAGATCATCCAGCGGCATGATGCCTTTGCCCAGAACTTTGAGACAAACCTCAAGGCCCTTTACGCAGACCTTGATCAAGCAGAGCAGGCCAAGCCGGGGCAGCTCCAGGCAAGGGTGAAGGCTGCCCGCAATTACCTCAAAAAAAATATCCACAGGGAACGGCATATCCCCTTAGACCCGAATAAACTCCCAAATAGTATCCCAAAGATAGAAAGGAAAGAGCCACGCCTTAAGAAAAAAGATTTTGAGAGAGATTTCTTAAAGCCGCAAAAGGCAGAAGCACCAAGGAAGCCAATCCTTGTTGCCGCGAATGGGCCATTAACAGGTCTTTTAGCATCCACCGATGAACAAAGTAGTGGAAACTTAATAGTTGCCCAAGCAGCCAATCAGCCGACAGCTGATGACCTTGCCGAGACCATTGAGGTTCAATTCACACCAGAGATCATTGCAAAAGCTCAGGAACTTGAGAACAACCCCGTTAAGATCTACAACTGGGTGAAAAATAACATCGAATTTGTCCCTACCTATGGTTCCATTCAAGGGGCCCACATGACGCTCCTCGGCAGGCAGGGGAATGCCTTTGATACGGCATCGTTGCTCATCGCCTTACTTCGCGCCTCAAATATCCCTGCCAGGTATGTCTATGGTACCATAGAGGTACCCATTGATAAGGCGATGAACTGGGTCGGCGGGTTTGCCGATGCGAAATCAGCCGTGGACTTTATCGCCAGCGGCGGCGTGCCGGTTACCTATGGTCTCTCCGGGGGGAAGATCGCCGATATCTGGATGGAGCATGTGTGGGTGGAAGCGTACGTACCGTATGGAAATTATCGGGGAGCAAGACGGGATGACAGCATTAAGACATGGATTCCCTTAGACTCAAGTTTTAAACAATACGACTACAAAAGAGGCATGGATTTACATGCGGCACTGGGAATCAACAGAGAACAGTATATTATGGATTACCTTACGGACACCTCTCCTTCGCCGATTCCGGAAGAACTGCAAGATCTCTTTCCAAACTATACCATCAGTCCCTACCAGTATTACAGCAACAGACTTTTCAATTACCTCGATGCTAATTTCCCTGATGCAACCATAGAGGACATTATCGGTGATGAGACCATTGAGCTTGCAAAGACCATGATGAGGAAAGAATATCCCTATCTTCCCGCAAGCTTGCCTTACAAGGTACTGGCAAAAGGTACGACGTATTCGGCAATACCTGATGCCCTCAGGCCCAGGATAGGCTTTGCCATAGAAAACACCCTTACCTATGAAACAGACCTCTCTTACACTATAACCCTCCCCGAGCTATCAGCGAAAAGGATAACCCTTTCATATATTCCGGCAACGTCAACAGATGAAGCCCTTGTGGCTCAATATGGCGGCAATATACTTAAGGTTCCTCCCTATCTTTTAACTGTAAAACCGGTGATCAAGATCAATGGCCTTACAGTGGCAACAGGAAATGCCGTGGGTCTTGGCTATGAGCAGCTATTCCATATATCCTTCCAGATACCGAACAAGGCCACTGATGTAGTGACGCATAAGGTTACTGCAGGCGATTATGCAGGCATCGCCATTCACTATTATAAACCCCCCTTAGACTTAGTCGGCGATAAGATGGAAGAACTGACAAAAAACAGAGGAAGTACAGACCTCGATGACCTCCTCGGCCTGATGCTATATAACATTGGGCTTTCTTACCTACAACACATAACCTTTGAAGAAGAGCTCTATGCCAAGAACTTCCAGATGGTTGTTACAAAAGAACAATCAGAGGCAATGGCAACCTCTCACGCAGAAATAGAATGGCTCTGGGGCGTGCCATATGCCGTCACCGCTGAAGCGATAGGCGTCGATGCGAGAAGAAATGTCTATATGGCTTTTCCGATAGATGGCAATCAGCAAAGAATAAAGGATTTTATGGTAGTTTCAGGCATAGGAAGATCATTATGGGAAGATTTAATATTAAAGTCTTTTTTTAATATTCCATCCGTTTCAGCAGCGAGGCTTCTGAAGACTGCAAATCAGCAGGGGATTCCGCTCTATACAATTGATAAGAACAACATCAGTCTCTTATTGCCGCAACTTCAGGTTACATCGGAGGCGATTGCCGACATAGAAAATGCCGTTAATGCCGGTAAGAAGGTTATCATATCAAAGACCAATATTCAATATAACGACTGGAACGGCGTCGGCTATATAATTCTTGACCCTGTAAAAGGGACCGGGGCTTATTTGATAAGCGGAGGATTAGCAGGAGGGAAGGGAACGGATCCATTGCCATACGATCATCGAGAATTAAAAGCCCTTGAAAAAAGGATTTGTATGCAGAAAAGGGAGATAATACTGACAACAGCTCTCAGTCTTGTTGGATCACCTTACAAATGGGGATGTAAGGACCCAGAAGCAATAATACCAGAAGATAAAGATAAACAAATTTGTAAAGGGGTTGACTGCTCGGGATTGGTCTGTTATGCGTATTTAAAAGCCGGCATTAATTCTGTCGGATGCACTCAGGAAAAGCCCAAAAATGCCGAGATGCAGCGCGCTGCAACCGAACCAACGAGGAACCCCCTTGTTGGAGACTTAGTTTTTTGGGATGGAACATATGATCACGATGGTACTTGTTTAAGAAATATAACAGATGGAGCTACTCATGTTGGCATAGCCCTTCGCTTTGGCTGGATGGTTCATGCAAGATTCGAAAAGATCGTAGAAACAGATAAAATAACTGTTATCGAAGATACACTTCCAGAAGAAACAGCAACAGGTTTGAGTGGCGCTTGCAATAACAAAGCGATCATTGATGCTTTTAATAATGAGCACAAGTGCATAGGGAGGAGAAGATGCTATAAATGGGTTCCGACAGGATATATTTATCAATCATTTTCAGGGTATGGATATGCGAAAGAATTTGATGAATGCCCGGAGGAGTAGAAGGATGAAGGCTTACCAAGCTATTTTGATCATTATCTGCCTCGTATTAACCTCTCAGGCGTATAGTTATGAAGGTTACGATAAGGAACCGATGAAAGGGAATGTCATCTTTCCGTTGACAGCCGTAGATGTCAAACTGTCAGAAATAAGTATTTTAGTGGGAAGAAGACAATACAGGGGTGAATCAATAAAAGTTGCTGCTGAGTATATGTTAGAAAATTTAAGTTCTAAAGAAATAAATTTTAAGATGGGATTTGCTGTAGATTCATACGTAATTGTAATTGGCAGCGACACGAAAATGCCTGATGATTTTAAGGTGTCAGTCAACAATAGAACTGTTAAAACTTCCACGTCAAAAATAATGAGCAAATATTTTGTCACATATCGTCAAGGGAAAACAGCAGCTGAGAAACGAGAAATCCCGTTAATTATGTGGGAAATATCCTTTAAACCGAAAGAAAAGAAGATAATTACCACTACGTATACCATGGAATGGTTATTGGATCCTGGAGGACAATCCCTGGAACTCGATTTGAGCAGATTATACCTCTGGAAAGGGAATATAGATAAGGCATACTTCAGGGTCGCCCTCACGGATGATTTAATAGATGATATTAAGGCAAAGGACCCTTCGAGATGGCCGCAGATTAGCATAGAACCCCCAAAATACAAAATCAAAGACCATGCACTGGAGTGGTTTTTCAAAGATCTTAAGAAAGAAAAAATTAATGATATTAGTATTGATGTTAATTACCGCAAACCTGGCGTGGTGGGAGATTAAAAACTAAAAAATGTAGCCAACGTATGTTTAAAAAATTGATTTTACTGTTAGCAATCATACTGCTGGCACATGCAGCAGCGATTGTCCAGGCTGATGATTCAGCTTATTATGGTGACGGATATGACGTATATCCTATTCAGAACTATGATGTTCAACTCGCGGCGGAAACGATAGTAATTACCGACAATTTCGCCTTCGGTCGTACTCCCCCTGTTGGGAAGGGTCGATTCACTATAAACGTTGATATGACTTTTAAGAATCATGGGACTGATACAACACTGCAAATGGGATTTCCTGTAATGATCAAGGATAGAGGCGGCGAATTAGTCGAAATCAACACATACTTCCGCACCTGGGTTAATGGGAAAGAGGTTGCTATCACAAGGAAACAAGGTGTTCCAAATCCCCTGAAGGATGACTGGCACTTTTCTAAAACAGTATATACTTATACTGTATTTTTCAAGAAGGGAGAAACAAAAAAAATCAAACATTCTTATAATGTTAGCGGTACTGATTTTAATACAGGAAGGTGGGAGCTTCAATATATTCTTAGGACAGGGGCTCTTTGGAAAGGAGTGATCGAGGACTTTTCACTGATATATAAAACGCATATATTAAAGGGAAAAGATATTATTGGATTTCTGCCGCAAGAGCAAAAGTCGGTCTTGAAGGGAAAAGAGTTGGATATTTTCTGGAATTTTAAAAACTTCAAGCCGAAAAAAGACTTTTTGGCTGTTGGTGGTGCCACGCTTTATAATCCCACCTTTTTAGTGCAAACCTCCTTCTTAGAGGACATGGAGTCTATAAAGCACAAGGACTTGACATCCGCAGAATTGAGATATGCGAGGAACAAGGTATTTGCGTCATATGGGTATCCATTCAAGAGTCCTTTTGTACGAGCCCAATTTTACTATCCTGGCTCTCCATACAAAGAGAGCGCATCCTTTTCCGAGCAAAAGATGTCGAAGGAGCACTTAGCATATGTTGAGTTCCTATCGAAGCTCGAAGCAGAAAAATTAAAAGAGGAAGACATTAAAAAATAATATTTTCTGGGTACTACTAAAAATTAGTAAAAATGCAAAAGACTTAGCAGAAGCAATGGCGACCTCTCATGCCGAAACAGAATGGCTCTGGGGAGTACCATATGCAATCATCGAGGAAGGGATAGGCGTCGACGCTAGAAGGAATGTCTATATGGCTTTTCCTATAGATGGCAATCAGCAAAGAACAAAGGATTTTATGGCAGTATCAGGTATAGGAAGATCATTATGGGAAGATCTGATATTAGAATCTTTCTTTAATATTCCATCCGTTTCAGCGGCGAGGCTCCTGAAGATTGCAAGTCAGCAGGGAATTCCGCTCTATACAATTGATAAGAGCAATATTGATCTCGTTTTACCGCAGCTTCAGGTTTCACAGGAGGTGGTTGATGACGTAAAAAATGCAGTTAATGCCGATAAGAAGGTTATCATATCAAAGAGCAATATCCAATATAACGACTGGAACGGCGTCGGCTATATAATCCTTGACCCTGTACAAGGGAGTGCGGCATATAAGATAAGCGGGGGATTGGCAGGGGGGACTTTCTCAAAACTATTGCCATCAACTCATCGAGAATTAGAGGCTCTACGCACACGATTTTGTCATGAGTTCAGGAGACTAAAAATAACGGCAGCAGCTATATCCTTTCTTGGAACACCTTACAAAATGGGTTGCAAAGATCCAAATTTAGAATGCGGTGGTATTGACTGTTCCGGCTTGGTTTCATCTTGCTATGCTTTCGCAGGAGTTAAGTCCGTTGTAGGGACAGATGCGAATGGGCAATATAATGCAGCAAAGGAAACAGATTATCCGTTCTATGGCGATTTAGTATTTTGGACAGGAACCTATGACAGAAAACGTGACTGTTTTAAAAACGAAGCTGATCAAGTTACACATGTTGGTATTGTGCTTCCATTTGGTTGGATGATTCACGCGTCTGGTAGCGCAAAAGAGGTCATTCTTGCCCGTATATCATCCGTGCCATCAGAGCGTGATGAGGAAAAAGCGACTAAAATAATAAGTTGCACAGACCCTAAGGATGCGGAAAAGGCGGATATTAATAATGGATATTGTCCTAAAGGCTGCGCGTATTCCTGGGATAAAACAGGGAGAAAATTTACATCGTTCATGGGCTATGGATATGCAGGGGAGTTTGACGAAGAGTGTCCCAAAAAAAAGTAGAAATATGAAGACTTACCAAGAGTTTTTATTATTATTTACATTATGATCGCAATGAGGAAAAAAAGACTAAAATAACTTAAAAAAATCCTAGGGACAAGGGAAAAGCTGATATTAGTATCGGAGATTATGTAGATATTAAAAAGTGCAGATATTTCGCTGAATCGAGAGAGAGTCTATATCTTTCCATAGCTATAGATATGCTCATGAATTTGATGAATGTTAAAAGGAGAAAATTATGAAGCTCTATAAGTTTTTTTTGACTGTCATTCTTGTTTTTATATTAACCGGTCTCGACGGCTTTGAAAAATATATACAAGCAAAGGGAGATCTTTTACAAACATATAAGTTTGAAGGTGAGATAGTCTACGATAAAGCTTATGGTGGATTTAAAATATTTAAAATTAATGGCTCGTTTCCCGATAAAAATATACAGCTTACTGTGAGGAATACGGAATACAATGGAGATAATGTCGAGCCAAAATGGTCTCCCGATGGAAAGTATATTGCTTATATCAATGAGGAATCGATTAAAAAAAACAATATATATATTATGGATCCCGATGGAAAAAATAAGAGAAAAATTACTAACTTTAATTATGGGATTATATTCAACATAAGGTGGAATAGTAATGGGAAGGAGATTCTGTTCATCTATAATTCAAAAAAGCCTAAAGAAAAAATAGTTGGAAAGGCAGTTAATGTAAAAACAGGGATTGTAAAAGATGTAATCGAGGAAAAACCTAACGGATGTTCTGAGATAATACCTTCCACAAATGAAGAAGTATTAATATGCATCACACCACCTATGTTGTCTAATAAATATAGCTTTACCATTTATCAAAAGAAAGGTAGAGCCGAGGCTGCAACTGGCGGGAAGCAGGAAACTATTATTTACAAAGGCAAGGCTTACAGTAAGAAAAAAGAACTTCTTTTGAAAACTGCGTTTAATCCGATATGGTCGAGAGACAATACAAAATTCGCTGTTATAATTGGAGCAGATTTAATTATCTTTGATAAAGATGGAAATCAGATAAATCTGCTAGCAAATATGTGCTTGGATGAGGGCGCTGCTTGCTTGAGGATGTGGTCATATGATTCAAAGAAGATACTTTATAGTTGCTATTGTGGTGCAGAGGAAATTCAGGAGAGGATCTATATATTGAACTTAGAAACAAAAAAATCATTCTTTATAGCAGAAGGACAACATCCTGATTGGTATTTTCAAAAAAAATGAAGAGTGGTGAAAGCAGACGATGTTAAACGACGACTATGACGGGTGATATGACAAGGAGAATAACCATGGAGAAGAAAAGACTCCTCAGGGCGGGGCTAGGCCTATTGATCTTACTTCTTGTTGCGATGCCGGCTTATGCCTTTTCTCCAGGTATAGAAAGCGGCATTTCGTGGCTTTCCGCCAATCAAAAACCAGAAGGAAGCTGGGGTGGTAATGCCGACTTTGCGCTACTTGATACTTCTACAGTGCTTGATACCTTTAAATCTTTGAATATGGGCAGCCCTGCTTATTCAAATGGAGTTACCTGGCTGACTTCTCAGTCTCCCTTATCAACAGACTTTATCTCAAGAAAGGTAATAAGTCTTTCTATTGCTGGGGTTGATGTTTCTTCCGACCTATCTTTGTTGATCAATATAAGGAGATCAGATGGTGGATGGGGTGGAGATGCAGATTCTACAGGCGTGATAAATGACACCGCTCTTGCCCTTCAAGCTTTAAAGGCGGCCAATTACCTTGACCAAAATATAATCAGCACTGCGCTTGGTTTTCTTCTTGCTACACAGAACGCAGATGGGGGGTGGGGGTTTTATCCTGCTGCCTGCCCGACGTGTCAGGCTGATCCGAGCAATGTCTATATGACGGCGATGGTGGCGGCTACCTTGCAGCAGTTTGCGCAGACGACATCCCTGGTTAAGGCGATCAACAAGGCAACGGGTTATTTGGTTGCTCATCAGAATGCCGATGGCGGCTTCGGTTCAAGCCAATCGACGATCTACGAGACAGCCTTGACCTACATCGCCCTTGTTAGTGTTACAACCGACGTAACCATTCTTGGCAAGGCAGCCAGCTATCTTACCTCGCAGCAGCGGGCTGATGGCTCCTGGCTTGATGATCCCTATGCAACGGCCTTGGCAATCAAGGCATTGTATCTTGCAGAGAATAAGCCACAGCCACCGCCGCCTCCTGATAAGGGCACGGCAACTGGCAAGGTGATTGACAGCTCGACGAATGCACTGCTTAAGGCAGTTTCGGTGGCCCTTGAGGGCAATCCGGGGATAAGCACCACCACAGATCAAGCAGGCACGTTCAACCTCGCTAATTGCCCTCCGGGCGCGCAGAAAATACTCTTTTCACTCCCCGGCTATGCAGGGGCCTCTGCCTCCCTGACCATCATTGCCGGGACCATCGTGGATCTCGGCAGTATCCCTCTTTCTCCTAATCCCACGACCGGCATGGTAAAAGGGTTGGTAACAGAGGCGGCAAGCGGCGCACCTTTGGCCGGCGTTACCATCGATATGACCGGGTCTGCGACTGGGACCACCACAACTGGTGCAGACGGTAGCTTCTCCTTTATCGATGTCGCACCTGGGCAGGTGACGCTCACTGCCTCAAAGGCAGGCTATTACGCGGTAACTGGTTCGGGAAATGTCCTAGCCGGCGGAACACTCTTTTTCAACCCCCAGCTTCCGACAACCCCGCCTGTTGCTACGACGGGGAGTCTCATCGGCAGGGTTTACGACGCCGCAACGAATCTGCCGATCCAGGGCGCTTCCATCGCCCTCTCCGAAGGCCCATCAACAGCAACCGGCAGTAATGGCGCATTCACCATCACGGACATTGCCCCCAATACCTATCAGGTCACCATTGCTGCGCCAGGCTATGGTGCACAGGTCTATCAGGTGATGATCATGGCCGGTGTGACCATTGATATGCAGACTATCTATCTCACACCTTCTTCCCAGACAACGACGATCATTGGCAAGGTAACTGAGGCAGAAACAGGCAAGGCCATTGCAGGTGCCACAGTCACGGTCCCAGAGACGGGTGCTGGGGTGAAGACTGCGGTGGACGGCGGGTATGTGATCTCCGGAATCGACCTGCTGGAGTTTACCATAACGGCAGCTGCCACCGGATACAATACCGGCACTATGCCTATAAAGACATCGGCCTATGGTATGTATACCGTTGACATAAGCCTTATGCCGAGCCAGGCAAGTGAGGTCCGCGTGCTCTCGGTTCTAACGGATAAAGAGGAATATGGGGTCAACAGCACGGTACAGGTTACAACCAATTTAGAGAATAACGGTCCGAATGCTCAGGAGGTATTTGCTACTGCCGACGTCATTGATGAATATGGCAATGTGGTGGCACTTATTCTCAATTCCGAAGACGCAACAACGGAGATCCCGGCTGGTGGCACTGGTCAAGCGGTGCTGATGTGGAATACCGCACAATCGCCTGCGCGAGGATATATGGTAACAGTCCATGTATTCCGGTCATCAGACTCGATGTTGCTGGCTGAAGGGTACACGATATTTATGGTAAGGCCGGAGATACAGATAGACGCAACGAATCTTGTTGTCACCCCTCAATTTACTCATGTCAAGAAGACCGAGACGGTTATTGTCTCTGCCTGGATTACTAACTGGTCGAATATCGATGCTCCGCTAACTGCCGAATATGAGGTAAGGGATCCGCAAAATACCTTGATTCTGAGCGGCTCTGTGAATTTTTCCATGCAGGCGTTTGAGTTCTCGAGAAAGATCGATATAAGCCAGTTTGAACAGAGCTTTTCTTCCTCGGGACAATATCCGGTAAAGGTCAATATCCTTTCACAGGGGAATGTCATTGCTCAAGGGGATGCAATGATCCATGTGGCGCCGGCAATCCGCATTGAGCCGAGCAAGTCTCTCAAGCCCGATAAGGTGCTGCCTGATGGAGATAAGCGGATCAAGATCGATATTAAGATCGAGGGCGTGGAGGACAAACCATGAAAAGGGCCAGGGGTTTTAACAAAATAGGGAATTCGTCCCGTGTCATCTCCCGGGTATTAACGATAACGCTCTTTTTCTGCGCCCTGCTCATGTTAATAAGTGTTCAAGGCGCCCTTGCCGGCACGGTATCAGGTATCAATGTCTCCTACACTGCTGACGCAGATTTTAACCAGGGGACGTTGGTCAATGTGAATCACGATGTGGTGCATGACCAAATCCAGTTGAATGAGATCGTCACCACCTTTCCTTTTATTAATGTGGCGGCTTCTGAGCGCGGGACGATCCTTCGTATTGATGTGAATACCGGCGCAATTATCGGGGAGTACCTCACGGCGCCCAACAACATGAGTAAAAACCCTTCGCGCACCACCGTAGACCTGGCTGGCAACGTCTGGGTCTCTAACCGGAATGAGAGCGATTACTCCCCGGCAGGCTCTCAAACCCGCAAGGGGTCGCTCACCAGGGTGGGTCTGGTGATCGGCGGGACGCGGGTCAATGCCGACGGCACACCCAACCCTACCGGACAGTACCTCAAAGCACCGTTTCAATATAATACCTGTGTCGATAAGAATGGAGACGGGCTTATCAAGACATCGCGAGGTCTGGGGAATATCCTTGCCTGGACAAATGCCAATGACGCAGATAAGCATGGCGGCGTCTCCACTGCTGATGATGAATGTATCATCAATTATACGCGGACGATTGCCACGAACACGAGGACCGTGGCCATCGATGCCGATAATAACGTCTGGGTGGGCGGCGCCAACACGGCCCATGAAAAGATAGACGGTGCAACAGGACAGCCGGTTCCCGGCACCCAGTTTAACCTCGGCTGCGGCGGCTACGGGGGCTTGATCGATAAAAACGGCGTCTTATGGTCGGCACGATATGGAAACGGGTTGTTGCGATACGATACCAAGACCAAGCAGGGAAGATGCCTCGGCAACTCCATGGGCGATTATGGCCTTGGCGTTGATCCGAACACCGGTGAGATCTGGCATTCATCATGTGGCAGTGGCTATGTGGGGAAGATAGCGCCTAACGGCTCACTCATAGGGCGATATAGTCAAGGCTATTATTGTGTTCAAGGCGTGGCAGTAGACGACGCTGCCAATGTCTGGGTTGCCCATTCTTTGTACAACACAACGGTTGGCCACCTGAGGACCAATGGGACCTATGTGGGGACTGTCCCGGTTGGTTCAGGCCCGACCGGCGTTGCTGTTGATGCCAATGGCAAGGTCTGGGCAACAAATTATAATTCAAGTACGGTGTCCAGGATAAACCCCAATGCAGGTCCTGTTGGCGGAGGGGGATATAAGGTAGGGGCAGTTGATATGACCGTGAGCCTTGGCAGCAATGCCTACCCCTACAATTACAGCGATATGACCGGCTATGTCGCTATCGGCAGCACATCGCAGCAGGGGATATGGACCGTTAGACAGGACAGCGGGGTGGCAGGAAACAAATGGGGTACGATCACCTGGAATACCGAACCTCAGGGCAGTCAGCCGGCAGGCACGCAGATTATCGTCGAGGCGCGCTCTGCTGAGACAGAGGCCGGGCTTCCCAGTCAATCATTTATATCGGTAGCAAACAATAACCCCTTCTTGCTTCTCGGCAGATTCATCGAGGCTCGTGTGACACTCAAGCCAAATACTTCGGGGATAAGCCCGGTGCTCTCCGATATCAACATCAGCGGTGGTTTTACCGATGTTCATGTCATAGAAACAATTTCCACGGCCGGCATAGTCTTAGACGAGAACTCATTCGTAAAAACACCCTCTAGTATCACCCCAAAGACAGATAGGACAGTAATTGAATGGCGATTCAATAATTTTACCCTGACGCAGACCGAAGACCTCTCTTTCGATGTCATCATGCTGAACCCTGTGCCGGGCGAGGACAGGCT
>Ga0299915_10003025_pt1 | contig 12195 bp, 18 predicted proteins | sample RVTome_13_FD_200263 | JGI IMG/M metagenome (GOLD analysis project Ga0299915, IMG submission 200263) | Soil microbial communities from uranium-contaminated site in the Upper Colorado River Basin, Wyoming, United States - RVT92D227 (version 2) ...
TGTTCTATATGCTACTGGTATTGGTTTACTGTTCGATGCTATTTCTTTAGTTATGTTTCCTTCGTTGATTGGTACGAAACCGATATCTATCATTACTTGTTCGGAAATGCCATCTGAAAGGATTTCTGCTTTTAGGGGATATCTCCTCCTGATATATTCCGCAAACTTTTCATATGGGCGCAATATTTCTATCTCTTGTCCTGGTGGTATATATCTTATTTCAAAAGGTATGAACCATATCCATCTTCCACCTATTTTTTGTACTGGTGGATGGTTTATGTTGTGCGGAAAAATATGCCCGAGGTGTTTTACTCTAATTGTTTCAACAGTTATTGTTTTACCAGGGACGGTTACGGTTTCTGTGCCTATGATCGGATAGATTTGTAACGGGTATGTTGGGTTGTGGTTTATCTCATACATTACATTTACTGGGAAATACATGAGTTTTCTACCAGATGGATCTATGTTTTGTCGGAGTGTTATGTGTGTGAATGTTTCTTTTTTTTCACCGTCTCTGCCTCTCGATATTATTATTGCTGGGAAAGAGTATCTAGCTACGATGAGCCCAAGGTTTTTGACATCTGCTGCTGGCATCCAGTATTTGTGTTCTGTCACCCATTCTTTTGAGTTAGATGGTATCATAATGCCTTTTTCGTAGAGTTTGTATCTCTCCTCTGTTTTATCTTCACCTATTTTTGTTTCTATCTTTGGTCTTGCTAAAACATTGGGTATTTCTACTGCAAGGTATTCCTGACCATCTAGTGGGTTGATGCGGAGCTCCAACGGCCTTTTCATATTATCTTCTTCTTAAAATATTTACAATCGTTTTTAGCATTCATCTCATGACAAAAATTGACTAAAACAAATTCTTTATGCTCATAAAAAGTATCTGTTTTTCCAATCCGTTTTATTGGGTTTTTACAATATCTAGCAGATTCTGTTATTAAATTTGATGCTACTTTAAAAGGGTAAGTGTTCCCAACAAGGAAATTTACTAATTCTCCGAGATATTCACATTCTTTGCAATAAACTTTTTTTTTCATAGTTTGTTCCCTTTTTATTTTGGTTCATGTATCCATCTGGTAAATTTTTGTTTATCTAAATTTTCTTTTAATATCTCCTCTACTTGTTTACTAACATTCACCTTGTTTTTCTTCGCTTTCTTCTCAACTTCATCATAAAGTTCTTTTGATATGTACACTATTTTTTTCATGTTTGATTCTGGTAGTTCCACTTTGATTCCAATGTCGGATAGATAGCGTGTCAAACTTCTTTTATATATTGTAGAGATTCTTTTTGGTAAATGTTCCATTACCCATTTTTTGAGATCCTCTTCGTTTACGCTGAATAGTCTCATACCCTGGTATCCATCAAAGAATCTGAAACCTGTTTTAGTGTGGATATTCGGGATTGATTTCGAGTATACCATATTCTTCTTCACCATGGTTTGTAGTCGCCGTTGAATAGAATTAGGGGTTAAACCAGTGTAAACAGCTATGCTGCTGATGGGTAATGCTTTAAAATCATGCAACAATTTGAGTATGGTTTTGTCACTCACCAATTTCCGTCCCAAACAGTCTCCCCCTCTAAATCTTCTTGTTTATATTCCACTTTTGGCATATCGCCATATCTTGATAGATGGTCTAAACAACTTTGGCAGAAATGCGGGAATGCATCTTTTGGTATAGGGTTTTTTTTACAATGTAAACAATATAGTATGTCAAGAGTAAAATGTCTCATCTTAGATCTTTTTGCTTTCAAACTAATTCTCAACCCCCAATCTCATATTCCTACAACCATTTTATAGAATTTCAAATCCCGTGTTATCGTTTGTTCAACATCTTTGAATTTACCATCTTTTGTTATAAAGATTTTACGCCAAGCGAATCTGTGGAGATAATCCATTACCTCTTTTCCTGGGTCGTACTGGTCTCGGAGAATGAGATACATTGGTTTGTTTAGACTAGCGGCGTATTCTATTTTTGTTTTCCATTCCGGGTCTTTTTCTTCACCAGTTATTTCTACTATATGCGCATCAGAGTTTTTGATTATTTCAATGTCTTTTTCAGTTATTATAGTCTCTCCCCTCCACCTTCATCTTCACCTTCAACTTAATTAAATAAAAAAAGAATAGTTATTAACTATTTAAGCGTTTCGAGATTATTTTGCAGAGACTTCAGAAAATTTAAATTTTAGTCCGGTCTGTGGTGAACATACCTTTGTATATATTTATACCAAGAACGCCTGAACCTGTCAATGAACCTATAACAAGACCTGTTGCTAATCCTGTGACGGCAGCCCAAGTCAAGTTATCTGTTGCTGTTGGTCTAGCAAAATCGAGTATTGTCTTAGCCGCAGCCATTCCAACTACACCCGTTATTACACCCCAGATACCCGCTGTTGTTTTTGCACTTCTACCTTTTTTTTCATCAGCCATTTTTTTTCACCTTCTTATAACATTCTCTTGGCAACATGATTACCAGTTTTGTGCCTATCCTTTTATTAGCAAGGATTTTTTTTGCCGATTCTTCAAAGTGAAAACGAGGCACATCCACTCTTTTGATATTACCTGATGGAGAAATAATAACATATGTTGTTTCATTTTCACCAGTACATTCTTTAACTGGAATTTCATTTCACCAATAGTTATAATTATGATACGGGTATTTTAATTTTTTGATTAATAATACCTATACCAAGGAAACCTTACTTTTAATCTGCTGATTATATGGATAATGTCGAGTTTCCTTGACATATATATCTCCATTGGGTTAACTAAACCTATCTGTGCAATCTCCAAATCTAACCCAGCTTGGAAATACGCAGCCCATACTAATTCTGTGCAGTAATATCCGTAACCTAGGTTATCTGGTTCTGGGTTCACTTGTTTGGTGAATCTAAACAAAGACCACAGCTCATATGGTTTGCCGATCTGGTTCTTAACGAAATTGACGGCACTGTCCTTTTGAGCCTGGGTTATTCCATTGGGTCTTAGGATCACATAATTGGTTATTTTTACGTTGTTGGAAAAATATTCATAGATATTAGCTGTTTTCACTGGCGCTCCTGCATGTATCATGGTGTCGTTGCCTATATACATCAATGTATGTTCCCAGTAGAAGAAACCCCAGAAAGGCCCTGAATCTTCTCTGTGTATCTGAATAATGTCTCCAGCTTTCATTTTATCTACTACACTTTTTGGTATCTCCATAGTTTATTTCTCCTTAGTTATTTTTTCTTTTGTTATTTCAAGTATTTCTAAAACAACTTTCCGTATCTTCTTATCTTGTAGGGCATTGGATATCCCTGATTGTATTACTTCCTCGAACCATTGTCGCATAGCACCTTTCTTTTTGTCATCTGATAAAAGCTCGCCGATTTGTAACATTATTTTTTTTGCTGATAACTTGAACATGATTGGCAGGAATATAACGCCGAGGCCCATGACTACGAGCGTTCCGATTATGATCCCTAGTGCACTACTTAGTATCTGTTCCCACATCTTTTAAACTCCCCTGAGATATCCATACTGGTGGATCCCTATCCCCATAATAAGGAGTTGTATAGGGATTATAATCTGGTGGATTAGTTGATTTGTAGTAATGTCTTTTACCAGTGTTATTTTCACAATAACCACACATTATTTCTGATTCGTCTAAACACATCTTTTTATCCCTATATTGACAGATTATTTCTTCACTCATGTTTTTTCCTCTGGTTTTGGTAAAACACTTTTATTCTCAATTGTTGGAACTGGTTGCAGAACTGTGTCGTTTGGCAAAGGATGTATTTGAGTTGGAGTTGATTGTATTTTTGTATCCGCCCCTATCGTTACGACCGATCCACTCGGTTTTATAGTTGATGGCATATGCAGCTCTGGTTTAGGTATATCTATCTCTTCTCCTTTAATGTTTTTAACTGATAACCCTGGTCTCATACCCTCCGGCATCCATTTCAGTTTCGCCAGCATATCAAGAATAAAAGACGATTCTAAACCATTCTTGGTTCTAATAACTATCATATCTTCATTTCTTTGTCTAACTCTTATAGGCATCTCATCACCTCAAAAATGTAAATATGTTTTTATTATTAAAGGTTACTTATATAGTTCAAACAATCATTAAAACCCACATATGTGAAACCACCATCTGTTATTATCGGAACATCATATTCATCCCCGTCTAATGTCTCCGTATTAAAAGATATCCCTTTGGAGGTAAGTAGATTAATAACACTCCGGCAATGTATGCAATCCTGGTCTATAAACAGGGTCATCATATGTTATTTATCCCTCTAAACCCAATATTTTTTTGCAGTTCTTACAAGTAACGTATTTTTCAGTATCAGTTACCTTTTCTAGATTTGGTGTAACTGCTTGATTACAAAGATAAAAATGTTTATTATCTCTAGTATAATGCCAATGGACTACCACTTCATTCATATTTTATTTCCTTGTCTCTTTTTATTTTTTCAATCAAATCAAAAAATTTTGCTATAGGCATCTCTGGTTCCCCGGTTTCCAACCAATAAAGATAATCGACCATGGCTATTAGTTCAACACCAGTCATATTTTCAAAACACATCTTTTCTGTTGATTCAATAGAATTTATACAAGTTTCATCCCAATAGATGTTATTGGCAATAACTGTTGAATAAATGTTTCTTAAAAGATTGAATGGCTGTTTTTCTTCTTGTTTTTTTTTCCAGAACATTTAAACAGAGTTCACCCTTTTTAGCAATTGTTTTATTTTTTCATTCGACAATATTTCTGCTTGTTCTTTTTTTGGTAGAGAATCCATGAGTTTCAGGTATTTGTTCAAATAAGTATCTGTATATGGTTTGCATAAATATAGTTGAAGATATGCTTCGGCTAACTCCAAATCGCTCGTATCTGTCACCTCATTTCTCATCCAGAGTAGCCTCAAGTCTTTTTCGACATTCAGGATCCTCGCCACATATCGAACCTATACTCTTTTTTGCTTTACCAGACGATACCGTGTAATCCCATACTTTGTTGAAATATTTATCAGAAAGCTCTGAGGCTTTCGCCACAGCTTTTGAAAACTCTTCCGGGTTTTGTTTATTAACCGCATCGGTTATATCATGTCTTATCTGTGAACTTATGTTCAATGCCATCTCAGCAAGACTTTTTTCTTCCCCTTCTAGTTTCTCAATGTTTTCTGCTGCTAGATCCTCTCGCTCCCCGGCGTTGAGTTCTTTAAGGGCTTTATGGACACGTCTTTTGACTTCATCGCTGTTTATACCATGCTCAGGTCTTTTAATGAAACGATAAGCCTCCTCGAGTAGACTGGTTGCTTGGGTTATGTGATCTCTTTCACATATTATACAGCTGGTCCCGCCCTTTATTTTTTCAGATGACATATCAATGTTTACAACCATATTTGGTTTAGTTGCATCCATCTTTTTTTTAAACTCATAAAGCTCTGAGGTTAAATCTATTTTTGGTGATGTTTTATTCTCAGGTCTTTTTTGTTTTTTTACAATATTTTTTTGTCTCTCAGTATATTTATCAAGTATCTCTTTCTGTTTATCAATATTATCATTGTCTCCTGTAAAAATCATTTGGGCGATACCTGCTGCTACACCAATTGCTTTTTGTATAATCTGAATGTTTAATGGGATAGTTGGTTCAACCATACTTTCACCATCTTGTTTATCTTTTTTCAACTATTTAAGGTTTGACAAACTTTTTAGAAAAACATTTAGTTCTTTTGAAAGCCCAACAAACTTTTTTATCCTAGGTTCAGAGGAGGATAAACAAGTTGGGTTTTCTGCAATAATTGTTGGAATAAGAATATCATCTATTTTTTGTTTTGATATATCAATATAAACATAGGGTATCTTCCGATCATCAAGCATTTTTTTTACTATTTTACAGGTGGAACATGTTTCTGTTCCGTAGAGTGTTATACCCATCTTTAACTTAAATAGTTGACTGTATTAAAAAGTTTTTGAAATAATTAATAATATAGTGTTTCTCGAGGCACTGTTGAATTTTCTACTGGTTGTCCGTTCATGGAGCGTTGTATTGGTTGAGACCGTGCTGGTTGCTGTGGAGCTGGCTGCTGTGGAGCTGGTTGCTGTGGTTGTGGAGCTGGTTGCTGTGGAGCTGGCTGTGCTGGTTGTGATTCACCAGAGCCTGGTGCATCATGATGACACTCATCTCGGAAAAACCACCAATGACAACCATGACTATAGCAGTCTGCTGGGTTTTTCCAGGTTTCACAAGGCTCCCTATCACTATGGCATGTATTGTCACTCCACCATTTGCATTGTCCATCTTGGAGACAACATTCCTGCAAAGACCTGTTTTCACAAATAGGAGCTGTATCTGTGCAAGGTTTTGAATTTCCTGAGCACCAAGTACAAGCATATTGAGGATAATAATTCCCAGGTCGTCTACAAAGTGTTTCACTTGGTCCGCCGGGATATGTTGATGCTTCATCACATAGATTCACAACATTAAACGTTTGAGTAATATATTTTTCACTAACACCATCCCATAGCGATAAATTAGCTGACCATTCTCCAATTTTATCTATGGTTATAGATTTTTGATAATTTCCACTGGATTGGCTAGAGGTATATTCTGCTCTCATCTGCCAATCTGGATCAAAAAATGTACATCTTGCGACGTAAGGATCATATGGAAAATGTATTGCGTTTACCCATTGAAAGTTAGCCCTTAGATAATGTGGCTGCCCAGGTATACTTAATGTACACCAATTCATAATGGCTTTATCTTGTTGAGCCGGAGTTTCATGCGCTTCTACTCTCCAACATTGATTATTATCCCAATAACAACCACAAAATTCTTCGCAATCCCCTTGGTTTGATTGCACAGCACAAGGTTCTTTATGGTTAAACCATACATTCCCCATTGTGCCTCCTGATTGACCTACATTTACATATTTTGTTTTTTCTAAGGATTGGCAGCAATCCCAAATTGGTGGTGGCGTGACACAACAATCAACGCAGATACCAGCATATGCTCCGTATTGCCCATACTGTTCTGCAACTATCTCCCAATAATATTCAAAATGACCAGCTGGGTCATTCACTTGTTGATGAATTATTTCGTCTCCTGCTGGATTCCAGGCTAATACTATACAACCGGGACAGCATTCTGCTTCCCACCACTGAACATGTAAGACCATGGTTTCGCCAATATCAAACCATTCTTTCTCATTCCCGTTATAATCTTCCCAAGTAATCCAAATAGCTGGAGCCATTTCACCACACCTAACAATTAATTACCTAAATCGTATATAAAGATTTGGGTAAAAAATAAAAAAAAATTATAAAGATTTTTTTATTTCCTCTTTTATTTTTTTTACTTGATTATCAAACCAATACCAACCAAGATGTTTACCATTCTGATAAGTCGAATGATAAATACCATCTTTCCCGTAATATCCAAGCATGATTGTGTTGTAGAGGTCCATGTGATCTTCTTTTATCCATCTTTCTAGTAAAAGATTGGTTGTTATTTTATCCTCATATTTTTTGAATAAACCCCCCCATATTTTTTTCCATGAAGAGCCTTTGTCTTTTGTATCCTGGGGTGTATGTTCCCATAAGTCTTTGTTGTTGATTATAGCATCATATAGTAACTCGGGTGTGCTTTTAGCAATCATTTTATTTAGATAAGGTTTTATAAAAATTATTGCGATGTCTTTTGCGTCTGTCAACGAGACACCTTTTAAGGTTTTTCTGGGTTGTTTTCATCTTGTGGTTCTTTTGGTTTGTCTATTTTTTTATCAAGACATTCTTTACAAAAAAGGTTTCGCCCATCTTGCATACCAAGGTTTTGGTTTGTTACAATTTTTTTGCATTCCATACATATACCTAGTTTTATTTCAGATGGTGGTCTAACTGTTACCTCTGTTGGTTTTATCACCCCAGTTGGTCTAATCGCTTCTGATGGTCTTATCTCTTTTATCTCTGGTTGTGGTTCCGGTGGTTTTGATAGATCTATTATCCTACCGCAATTCGGACATTGCCCTTTTTTAAAACCTGGCGGTACACCAAATATTTGTTGACATTCCACACAACCAACCTCCACTATATTGTTTTCTTGATATGGTGGTGGACCTACTGATTCAACTGGTGTTTCCCCTGTTTTTGGTTTCTGAGGCATACTCCTAAATGCTTGTAACCCTTGACTCAAGACACCCATTGCTTCTGGTAAAAGTTTCTCCCACATACTACCTTTATCTTTTTCAGCCTCGAGTTTAGCCATCTCTATCTTCATCTCGTTCTCTGCTTTCACAAGCTCTACATCTATCTCTGTTTTACCATCTCTCCTCTGTAATGCCACCTCTATTTTTTTCTCTAGTTCTTGTTTAATATCCTGCGCTGTTACTTGTGTCCGTACCTCCTGTACTTCTTTTCTGAGCCAATCCTGTATCTGTGCAGGTGATGGCATATTTGTAGCTTGTGCCTTGATACTCGCAAGTTCCAATTCTGTTTTATGTCTATTCTCGTTTTCTAAAAGTTCTATTTTATTCTCCATTTTCTCCATGTATGGGTCTCTTTGTTCCCTGTTTTTTAACTCAGTTATCTCCATTTCAAGTCTACGGTTGCCTTCCTCCCGTGCTCTTGAAGATTCTTGTTGCATCGCTGCTATCTGTGTTTGTAGTTGCTGATTCTGCTGTTGCATCATCTGGATCATTAGTTGTGTAAACTCGTTGCTTTGCTGTGGTGGTTGCGGGTAATATATTGGTTGTTGTGGATACATTTGTTGCTGTTGCGGATACATTGGTTGTTGTGGATACATTTGTGGATACATCTGCCCTTGAGGGTTTTGTTGCAATGGTTGTACAGGATACCCTTGTGCTTGTCTAAGAATATTCTCATATTCTGTTTTTTCTATCTCATAAAACTGTCTAACATTCCTTATTAGTTGTATTTGTCCTTTAGCGCCTGATTCCATAGTGAGTGCATCTTGTTCAAGTTCCCATCCTTGAGGTAAACCAAATTTTTCTGCTTTGTATTTCTCCAATGCAATAAATTGTGGTTTGAACATCCATTTGGTTAAAAAATTTTCTATAAACTCTGGTGGACGTTGCGTCCCAGGAAAAAGTTCTTTTATGGATATGGTTTGAAGAGATTGAGTTGGTTGCGGTTGTTGTTGTTTTTGATTGGGTTGTTGAGGGTTTTGTTGCACATTTGGTAACTGCTGTTGTATCGGCTGTTGTGTCTGCTGTTGTTGCTGGTTCTTGTTATCTATAATTTGTTCCACAGCGTTTTCAAATGTTTCTTCTTTACCTAACTCCTGTACATTAATATTGGGTTTAACTTCATTCATATCTTCTTTCACCTCTTCTTTTACTTCTTTAGGGGCTTCTACTGTTACAGCTATCTTCTGTTTTTGTTTCTCGGTTAAACCAAGGAAGTCCCTCCTAGTTTTAATTTGCCATGTTATCCAGTCATTGGGATGTTTTGATTCTACATGGTATCTTAAATTAGTCCACCCTAGGTCACTTTTATAATGTCTTGTACAAAAAGGACACCGAAAAACCAAAGTTTTATCGCCCATAGAGTGCTGCCTCATTCAGTGTAATACTAATTTTATTATATAAAACTTTGTCTGTCCCCTTGTGTTTGTCTTGTGTCTCCTGTTGTTTTGTACACCGTACATACACACACAAAAAAACGCCCCATTTCCTAGAAAATTTTATATACTGATAAGAAGATTTTATAGTCTAGGCGGAGAGTAGGGATTGCAAGAGTCTCATAATTTATTTTCCTCTAGTTTATATCAAACTTATCTCCGCCTCCTCCCCCATTCCACCAAAAGGTTTAAAGGTATAAGTTCTAATTAAGCTTTAGGTGAAGCATGGTTGATCAAGGTTTTAAAGATAGGAACACTATTGATGCTTTTTATAGGGTTATAAAAACAAATAAAGCTGGTGAACAAGTTTATGATAGTGGAAAGATTTTGTCTAAAAGCTATGTTTTGCAGTTCATGATGTTCGTTTATTGCGCTATGGGTAATGTTGTAACCGTTATTAATTCAACTGGTGGCGTACAAGACACTGTACAACTGCCAAGTAGTACCAATAATTTTATGCGTTGCCAAGCAGGGGCTAAGACTTCAGCGTATGGTATTGTTGTTGGTAGCGGGACGGACCCTGTTGCACCTGCGCCACCTTTCTGACCCGGTATCCCTTGTGGTCCTGTTTCACCTTGTGGACCTGTGTCTCCTTTAGATCCTTGGTTGCCAGTATCGCCTTTTAATCCTTTTTCTCCTTTTAATCCTTGTAACCCTTGAACACCTGCTTTTTGTGATGCTAGAAAGACAGCTATTCCTATTCCTCCTAAAAAGAGGGCTATTACAACCAGCATCACTAAAACTATTGTTGTTTTACTCATTCTTTTGTGCTCCCAAAAATTCTTTTTAAAATGTTTACATATTAAATTTGTTTATAATACTTTTTAAAAAAATTAGTCGCCTAATGCTGTGATTAAAATAAGTGCTCCTACTCCTATAAGGATGTATGGTAAGTATTGCATCAGCTCGTCTGGGATAATGGAATCGCAAGGGTTTGGTGTACAGCTAACAGCAGTTCCTTTCCAAATGCCATTATTTGCTGTACAATCCTCATATGTTTTCAGTGAGCATAATCCATCTATGCAACAAGCCCCTGTTGATAAACAAGGGTTTGGTGTACAGCTCCCGCCTTTCCAAACAGACGGGGGTAAACACTCTGAATTATATACTGTGGTGCAATTTCCAAGATAACAACATGCACCCTGGGTTCCAGAGCCTATCTCAAAAACCGCTATTTCACTAATATTTCCTTCTATTTGTAATGTAACGTTTGATTCTGTTCCGCTATACGACCCTGCACCTGTTCCATTCCATTGAACGAAATGCCAACCTGTATCTGGTGTTGCAGTAAGAGTTATATAAGTTCCACAATCACAAGTGGTTGGCCACAAGCAATCCATAGGGGTGATTGTTACATCTCCTTGACCGCTGTATCCTAAATTTACACTGCATTGCCCGCCCCAATTAGCTGTTACTATTGTATCAGCATTAATAGTAAATAGACAAGATGTGCTTGAACCGCTACATGTCCCTCCAGACCAATTAATCCAATTATACCCTGTATTTTCATAATGTGTTACTTGAATATTGTGACCTGTAGGAACTAAATAACTGCAAGTTGCTTCTGTACATGTCCCTATATTAGTCGATGTTGTCTGGTCATATATGGTAACATATCCGCCTGCAACGGGGTTTAAATTTACTACAAGATTGGATTGTTGCCCAAAAAGGGAAAAGTTTGCTGTTACGATTTTATCGCTGGTCATAATGATAGAACAAGTTCCTGTCCCGGAGCAGCCTGCACCTTCCCATCCATCAAACTGATAAGGGGAGAGAGCATGTGCTGTTAATACAACATTTGTCCCGTCATTATAATAAAAATAACAGGTGTCTTGATTTGGATGGCTGACACCACCGCAGGTTTCAGTATAGTTTGTTGTAACCCAACAATTCGTGCCAAACGGCTCTTGAACATATACTGTTAACATCCGTTGGGTGGTCACTGCGGTGAAGTTTGCTGTTATAGTGTAATCACTATCCATATTAAATGTACATACTGAATTTGTTCCGCTGCATGGTCCCCCACTCCAACCAGTAAATATTGTTCCAGCAGGGGCTTCCGCTGTTAATGTGATTGAGGATGCGCTTGCGATATCTGGATATATGCATTGCGAAACACTGCAAGTTGTATTGTATCCCCCTCCAAGAACCCATACAGAACCATCGCTGCCCCCACTATCAACTACATTTAAAGTTAAAGTATGTTCTATAGCTGACCCGTAACCTTTTGTATCAAAAATTGTAAATTGATCGCCTGTGGCTTTTGTAAAATATATTCTATAGCCATAACAGTTTTCCATTGTGGTAACTATTTTTGCGACATAAGATCCGTTGGTTGGTTTCCAAACCCCTGTCCACAACACTACTGTCGTGCCGTCATAGTTTAGACCTCTTATCGAAGAAATATAACAAGTTTCTGTGTTTAAATCTTGTGCCTGTATCCATACTTGGTTTAAAGTTTCTGGAGCCTCCCATGTCCATTCCATAAGCCCAATAGTAAATGAATCGCTTGTTGTGACGTGCGTTGTAACATTTTGGTCATATGTAACAGCAAAAGT
>Ga0299915_10003026_pt1 | contig 12194 bp, 13 predicted proteins | sample RVTome_13_FD_200263 | JGI IMG/M metagenome (GOLD analysis project Ga0299915, IMG submission 200263) | Soil microbial communities from uranium-contaminated site in the Upper Colorado River Basin, Wyoming, United States - RVT92D227 (version 2) ...
CCTCTGTATCTCTGCGAACTCTGCGTGAGACATCTTTTTATTTGGTTGCGGCGATGCCGCGCTGTGAGGATAATGAAGGTAATTTTGAGGATCTTATGGAAAAAATATTCATCCACTATATTTCCTGAAAACTAAGGTGGTGCAGTTGCCGCCAAAGGCGAAAGAGTTGGAGAGAACCACCTTCACCTCTGCTCCACGAGATTTTCCTGGAACATAATCCAGATCACAATCTTCGTCACCTTTCTGATGATTGATGGTAGGAGGAATGAATTGGTGAATGATGGAGAGAACGGATGCCACTGCTTCGATGGCACCCGCAGAGCCTAGGCAATGACCCACCATCGACTTAATAGAGCTTACAGGAATGGCGTAGGCTTTCTGTCCAAAGGCACTCTTGATGGAGAGGGTTTCGACCTTATCATTTAGAGGTGTGCCGGTTCCATGGGCATTAATATAATCGACCTCAAGAGGAGTAATGCCACTCTCCTCCATGGCCTCTTTCATAATTCGAGCCTCCGAAATCCCTGTCGGCTCAGGTGCAGTAATATGATATGCTTCTCCTCCTATTCCATATCCCAAAAATTCAGCAAAGATTTCAGCCCCTCTTTTCCTCGCTTCTTCAAGATCTTCTAAAATTAAGATAGCTGCCCCCTCGCCCAAGCACATTCCAGCCCTTCTTCTATCGAAAGGTTTACAGGGGGAAGGATCCATGACCTTAAGGGAATTGAATCCCCCAAAGGTGAGTTCGCTCAATGCGTCGCTACCTCCACAAAGAACAGCCTTTGACTGACCTCTCCTGATCAGATCGGCTCCGTAGCCGATTGAGGTCGCTGATGAGCTGCACGCCGTGGTGACCGTAGCCTTTGGACCTGAAAATCCAAATCGCTCTGCAACCCGACTGGCCGTAAAACTTGGAATGAATGGAAGAATGAGGGAAGGTCTGGACTTTCCTTTGAAAAGAATTTCCCGATGATAGGTCTCCGCCTCGAACATCCCACCTGCCCCAGCCCCCAGACAAACCCCCACTTCTTCTGAAGGATAGGAATGGATTCTGGAGGCACTGACTGCTTCCTCTGAGGCGATCAGAGCAAATTGGTCGGTCCGAGAAAGCCTTTTCAGATCTTTCTTCTTAAAGAATTCTTCTGGTCGATAATTCCTTATCTCTGCTCCAATTTTCGAAGGATATTTTGAGGTATCAAAAAGGGTAATCGGCCCGATTCCAGTCTTGCCCTCTTTCAAGGAATGAAGAAATTCCTCCGTATTTCGCCCGACAGAACAAAATACCCCGATTCCTGTAATGACAACCCGCTTGGATTTCATTTTAATTCTCTAAATTACACAGATTGTTCTAAGACACTTACGTATATCACTTTCAAATATGAACTCGCAAGACGCAATGAGGCATGGTAGGTATCGGATGATGCACCCATTTTAAGGAATTTTCTTGTTGACTTTCCACAAGGGCTATGCCATTTTTGGGGAAAAGGTAAGTCCACAGAGCAATTGTTGTGCGGAGGAGACTTACTATTACCCTATTGGAAAGGAGGAAGCCGCACCATGGCTCAAAAAGAACTGTGTTCGTTTACCTTTGTGTTAATCATACTTATAGCTCTTACTGGATGTGCCACGACACTTCAAAGTTATCAACCAAAAGACCCAGAGGAGTTGAGAATCAAAGAGCTTTTCTTGAAGTGGGAAAACACTTGGAACAGTCGCGACGTTCTAGGCCACTTATCCCTTTGGAATGAAAATGCTCAAATTATGTATGGAAGTAACCGGCAGATTGCCTCTAAAAAAGAATATGCTGGTATTTTACCGGAGAGAATGAGGGCTTTCCCAAGCTTCAGTGTTGGAATCCCTAATATTAAGGTCTCTGGGAATAAAGCTGAGGTCAGCTTTTACTTTCCAATGGGGAATATTCAAATAGCAGCCACCTTCTACCTAACTAAGGAAAATAATATTTGGTCTATCATGAGCTGGAAATACTGACCAGACTAGTAACTTTCAACCTGAACTTCTCCACACAACAAATCACTACCGGATCGCCAATAAATCCGGCTCCCGGTGAGCTTGGTGTTATGCCTATTCGAATTGATAAGAGCTATGGCCATAATTAAACCACTTGAGCTTAAATTATCTAGTGGAGAAATCGTATACATCCGGCCTGCAGAAGAATCTGATGCGCTAGAGATTATAAAATATTTAAAAGAAGTGTTGTCCGCGTCAAAGGTTATGTTGAGTCAAGAACATGAAATTAGCCCCACCATTGAAGGAAATATTTCTTGGATAAAGAACTCTAGCGACTCTCCAAACAAATTAATATTATTAGCCATTCATAACAGCAATATTATTGGAATGATAGACTTTAAAAATGGGCATAGAGAGCGAAATTCCCACACAGGTAATTTTGCAATGTCAGTTCAAAAGCATTGGAGGGGGCGAGGAATTGGAAAGGCATTACTCACTTCTCTTTTAAATTGGGCTGAAGTAAATGATTGTATTGAGAAAGTATGTCTATCTGTTTTTGCAAATAATCATATAGCGCTGAACCTTTATAAAAATTTCGGGTTTAAGGAAGAAGGGAGACGGCCGCGATCCTATAAGTTGTTCCCAGGAAAATATGTTGATGAAATTATGATGTATAAATTTGTCACAAAATTTAATGAATAGTCAGACACTCCCCGCAAAGCGGGTGGCTTGATGAGTGGTTTCCAAAATTGAGATTATTGTAAAGGAACAGGAAATCTGGGAAATTATTATTGATTTTATTTCACTAAGTTAGTAGACTTTAATTATCGATAATTTAAATAACCCAAAATCAGCCTTTAGGGTTAAAATCAAAGTGGGATGTTTCCCCCATTTTAATCCAAAGAAAGGAAGGTAAGGTGGCTCTGAGGCGATTGAAAAAGATTTCAGACCATGACAAAGCTTTGATTTTAGAGGAATTGAAGAACCTTCTCAATACTCATGAGGAAGTAATATTTGCTTTGCTTTACGGATCGATGGTTGATCCTCTGATGCCTGAAAGGTACGGCGATATTGACATAGCTCTTTTCGTAAATTCTCAAAACCTTCAGTCATCAGAATATATCTTAGAATCCCAAATAGAGGCTCAGACTTCCCGAATCCTTTCAGCCAAGGGATTAGATTTCCCTCCCATTGAGGTCCTCATCATTAACAACGCTCCAAACTCCTTCCTGGTGAAGCTATTTAAAAGCCCCTACATCGTCGTAAAAGAAACCGAAGAGGTCATGACCGATTTTATCGAGGAAATTGGCAAAAAATCATCTGCTGATTATCATTTCCGATCGGAAGCTCTCCGAGAATTATTGGAAAACTAAAATGGCTGCTTTGGATAAAGATAGAATGATGCGATACCAAGTCGAAATTAAAGAAGCACAGAATGTCTTGGCTCAGATTGTTTCTGAGAGTGGAGGCGAATACACCCGCGATTCCCTGAAGATCAGGGCTATGAAATATACGTTAATCACTCTGGTAGAGGCTATTTGCAACCTATGCCGCCACATTCTGGCAAAGAAAGCTCATACTGTTGTTGAAGAATATTTGGAAACCATTCTCAAAATGGAGGAGAAAGGGTTCCTTTCAAAAGAGAACGCAAACCAACTGATCCCTTTGACCAAATTAAGACATCAACTTATCCACAGTTATTGGAAGACAGACGACCAAAGATTATTCATCGAGACTAAGAATAGTCTGAAGATCATTGATCAATTTATGTCAGAAATATCCCAGCTCATAGCCAACCAGCCCTGAGGTTATTTCTTTTACCTAAATTGAGCGATTTATTTTCAAATTTCATTGTAGGGGCTTGATTTATCAAGCCCTTACACAATTGATCATTTCCACCTTTAGGGTTCGATAAATCGAACCCCTACGTTATGATTTTCAACAATAAGAAATGAAAAATCGCTCAATTTAGGTTTTATATATTTTCCATGAACTTTAATATGATGAAAGGGAGGGTAAGAGGATTTGCAAGAAAGGATTCTTGCTTATTTCTTTGTATCCTAAATCCACGATTCGCAATCCGCAATTTTTTTAGATGATTCCCCCATCCACAATAATGGTTTGTCCGGTGATGTAGTTTGAATCATCCGATGCAAGAAAGAGAACGACCTTGGCCACTTCCTCTGGTTTCCCAATTCTACTTAGGCTGGAAGACTTGATGATTGTCTCAACCTTCTCCTTAGGCATCTTGGAAACAACCTCCGATTCGATCAGGCCTGGAGCCACTGCATTGACATGAATGTTGAAGGGGCCCAATTCACGAGCGAGGGATTTAGTGAAGCTGATCACCCCTCCTTTGGTCGCCGCATAGTTGGTCTGGCCTGCAGTGCCCAAGATTCCACTGATAGAGGAAATATTTACGATCTTCCCTCTTCTCTCAGGGATCATCTTCCGAATCACTGCTTTGCAGCAGTGGAAGAGGCTCGTCAGATTCGTCTTCACAAGGGAATCCCAATCCTCATCACTCATCAACATGAGGAAATTATCCCGAATGAGACCTACATTATTGACCAAGATATCAATCCTTCCATATTGGCCAAAAGTTTCTTCTACCATCTCTTTCACTTGATCGAATTGAGTGACATCGGCCTTAAAGAGTCTGATCTTTAACCCTCGAGATTTTGCCTCGGTCATCAAGTCTTCTGCTGCACTTATGTCTTTTGAGAAGTTAGCAATGACCTCCGCCCCCTCCTGTGCCAAAACGAGGCTAATGGTTCTTCCAATTCCTCTGGTTCCCCCTGTAACAATAGCCACCTGATCTTTCAATCGCATCGTCCCCTCCAATACACGGCTCTTCGTCAAAACTAACGGCCCTGCACCATGTTAGGTGCAGAGCTTTGGATTTATTCACAGCGACATTAATCACAACAAAGGCCGTCATTCCTGCGAAAGCAGGAATCCAGAAAAACACTGGATTCCGGGTCAAGCCCGGAATGACAAAGCGTATAATACTTATGTCATCATGTATAGTATTTCCTCACGCTATGCCCTTTGCTCTATGCGCTATGCTAATGGCTTGATTCTTGGTCTCTTCATCCTTCCAACCAGCTCCCATAAGGGTCCTCGAATTCCAAATCTCCGGATTCCCTCCATTAGATTCTGGGTGATGTTGATCTCTAAGCCCGGGACAATCCATCGATTCCTCTGAAGGGCCTTCTCACGGATAATCTCCTCCAATCTTCTTCCCAACATCGGGGAGATATAGAAATGGGGATGGATGAGGTTGGAATCTTGACCAATCACACCCTGACAAAGAGAGATCCGCTCCATCTCCGTCCCCGGATAGATTCGGATACCCAACATAGCGATGATGGCTGTCGGATCGAGCCGATCCATCAATCGAAAGGTCTCCTCAATCGTCTCCTCCTCTTCTCCAGGACCCCCGAATAGCAGGTAGTGACATTGATTGACTCTTAATGATGAACAGAGCTCGGAGGCCTGTATGACATCTTCTATGGTGAACGATTTCTTGTAATTCTTAAGCATTCGAGCAGAGCCCGAATCGGTTCCAAATTCGATTCCGACGCATCCTGCCTCTTTCATCCATTTGAGCAGATTTTCGGTCAAAAAGCCAGGGTTGACAAAGGCCGTCCATCTTACCTTCACTTGGCCTCGCACCATTGCGCGACATAACTCTTCGGCGTAAGAAGTAGGATAATTGAAGATGTCGTCAACAAAGCAGATAAAATCCAACGCCTCTTCCTGGATGAGATACCGGAGTTCCTCCACGACCTCCTCAATCTTTCTCTGCCTTATCCCTTTCCCTTCCAATAAAGGGTAGGTACAGTAAATACACGAGAAGGGGCAGCCCCGCTTTGTCTGGATATTTCCCATCCCTCCCGCTTCCAAATAGCGACGCGTCTCAAAAAGGGTTCTATCAGGAGCCTTAATGGGAAAGACCCGCGCCCCTTCAACCGAATGAGGAAAGGGCTTCCCTTTGATGAGGAGGCAAGGAGATGGGGAGATAGCATCTCCCCTTTCGAGGGACGCTATCAACTGGAGGAAGACTTCCTCACCTTCCCCCACAATTCCAAAATCGACATTTAAATACTGAAGAAGTTCCTTCGGGGCCAAGGAATATCCAGAGCCGCCGATGATCAATTGCGATGAGGAAAATTGCCGACAAACCTGAATGACCTCTTCTACCTCTTTGAGATAGGAAAGTGAGGAGGGATAGGTCAGATTATCCAGGTTTCTCAAAGAGAGACCGATCAAGTTGGGTTCGAATCGCTGGAGGATATCTCTTAAATCCGCAGATGGGGCTTTAGAAAAGCAGAGGTCCAACACCTCGATCGCACGTCCCCCTTCTCTCAACGTCCTGGCAAGATACGCCAATCCCAATGGGAAGACAGGATAGGGCATCTTTTCACGGTTGACAGAGATGAGAAGAATCTTCATGGCGGACTTTGCTCAAATGCAATATAAAATATTAAAAATCAAAATGTGATGGTCTCGCAAAAAGTCCAGATTGGTTACCCTGACCCTAGCCCTGAATCAAGTAATGTCATCCTGAACCCTGCCCTGAATCAAGTTCAGGGTCTATCGATTTCAGGGACCCCTAAGTCCTTGATTAGATGCTGAAATAAATTCAGCATGACACTTTCAGAGTTCAGTATGACATTCCCTGCTATTTTTGGTTTTTACGAAACTATCAAATGCAAATGTTCTTAATCAATATTTTTTACTTTTGCAATTTATAATTTGCAATGTGTTAAAGTACAGAGAACCTCTCCTTTTTAACCCTATGAATCACCTCCATTTGAGCCCCCCGAAGGACGAAGTTTGATATTAAGAAATAGGAGAAGTGATGTCTGGGGCCCCAGAGAAGGCGTTTCAATATAGATCGAGGAGCGCAAATATATTTCTGTGCCCAGAGGTAACCCTCTTGGAGTTCTTGAACGCTCATCCCTCTCGGTTTGAAAACGACATGGCTCATATCATAATGAGACCAGTCATGGTCGAAGATCCTCCCTTCCCCCTCCAGCCGGTTCTGGAGGGGAGTTCCTGGAAAGGGTGTGAGAATCGAGAAGGTGGGAAGCTCGATGTTATTCCTCTGGACAAATTCGACCGTTTTTCTAAAGATGCTTGGATCATCCCCGTCGAAACCGAAGATGAAGGAACCGTGGATGCCGATTTGATGGCCTTGAATGGCCTTGATCAAATCGGATAATGCCTTCGCATTCACAAATCGCTTTGAAACGCCATCTAAATTTTCCTGAAGGAGAGATTCGAAGCCGATGAAAAGAGAGACACACCCACTTTCTTGGGCGCTTCTTAAAAGTTTCTCACTCTTTGCAATCTGAATAGTCGTAAATCCCATCCACTTGATCCGATAGTGTTTAAAGATTTCGAAAAGCCCAAGGGCATAGTCCTCCCTTGCGGTCACATTATCGTCAGCTAAAAAGAGGTATTCTCCTTTTTTCTTAATGATCTGCGAAAGTTCCTTGTCTATCTCCTCAAGGGGACGGACCCGATAACGTTTCCCATTGATCGTTGGAACAGAACAGAACTCGCATCGGTTTGGACATCCTCGGGTCGTCTCGATAACCTTGAAAAAGGGCCGATAACGTTTACTCAGAAGGTCCCTTCTTGGAAGAGGCATTCCCTTTAAATCTGACCATTCACGATTTTTGTAAAAGGGTTTGAGTTCTCCTGCCTCGAAGTCCCTTATCAGTTTTTCAATCATCCCCTCCGCTTCCCCAATAAAGACAGAGTCTGCATGTCTTTTTGCCTCCTCAGGTAGGAGGCTTGGGTGAACGCCCCCCAGGATGACCTTCACTCCTCTTGCTCGGAATCGATCGGCAACCTCATAGGCCCTCTTGATCACACAGGTCAGGCCCGTGATCCCAACTAAATCAACCTCTGCATCAAAATCGATCTTCTCAACCGCTTCGTTGACAATCTTGACCTCATAGTTTTTGGAAAAGAGGGAGGCGAGAAGGGTGAGGCCCAAGATGGGGAACGGATACTGGGTGTCATTAGAAAACTTGATTCCTTTCTCTCTTGGAAAGATGAGGAGAACCTTCTTTGATAGCTGATGGTCTGTCGCTGATGGCTTATGGCGAGAAGAAGATTCTAAATATTTGTCTTTTGTCTGTTCCATGTCGTTTTCAACTCAAGCTATCGGCTATTAGCTATCGGCCAAATTCGGTTGCTTCCAAGGCCTCCGGGTTGCCTGTTCCCATACATATCGGAGGATGAGTCGGTAGGCCATCCGTTTGAAGGGATTCGGATTGAAGAATGCACCGAGGAGGATCCTCGGTTGGGTATAATACTTTTTCAGGTAGACCTGCTGGAGGTGATGAACCTCCTTGACAGACAAGAACTGGGTATCCATGATGGGATGCATGAAGTCGTATTTTCCGAAGTCCCTCTCCTTGATCCTTCCCAGTCGCTCTGCCTCTGCAAAGTATCTTGTTCCAGGAAGGGGGGTGGTCAGCGTGAGAACGAGAAAGTCGCTCTGAGCCTTGACAAATTGGAAGATCTCTTTGAGAGATTCTTTGGAGTCATTCCAATCGCCGCACATGACATTGGCCATGACCATGATCTTATTTCTCCTAAGAATATCGATCGCCATTTGAGCCATCTCTCTCGATTGCTGTTTTTCATATCGGGCGAGCACATCAGGTTGGATGCTCTCGATCCCAAGCATCACTTCATAAAGACCGAGGCGTTTCATCTCAGGGATCAAATCTGCGTCCCGAAGAATGTCCTTGACCCGTGATTGGAACCAGAAGTGGATATGGAGGTTTGACCTCCCCAACTCCCCAAGGAACTCCTCCACCCGTTTCCGATTCCAGTTAAACGTATTCTCGTTGAAGACAAATAGGCTCTTTCCATAATGTTCATGGAGATAGGTAATTTCTTCAACTACCTTCCTTCCGCTCCGTCCCCTCCAAACCCCTTCCCAAAACTTTGTCTCCGAACAATAAGCGCATCGATCCCCACAGCCTCGGCTGGTAGAAAGGCCGAAGGCCCTCCTTCCCATACCATGCCAGTAGTAAGCTTCGCTCTCCATGTTAATCAGATGGTAAGCAGGGGAAGGGAGAGCGTCTAAGTTGGGCACAAGGGGTAGCCGTCCATTGAAGATGACTTTCCCATTATCAACATAGGCAATGCCTTTCACCTCCCTCGGCTTTCCGCCTCTGGACAGGTCTTGGAGAAGCTGAGAAAATGAAATCTCTCCCTCACCCAGGACGATGTAATCCAATTCTTTCAATTCCCCAAGAATGGTTTCAGCCATTAGGGTGAAATGGCTTCCACCTGCCACGATAATTGAGTCCGGAGAAAGTTTTCGAGAGAGATAGATGGTTTGAATCGCTTCAGGCGAGAGGCAAGTGGCAGAACAGGTAATTCCAATGACATCAGGCTTCGATGATGAGAGTGAGGCTGCAAGGTCTTCCCAAGGATTTGGGAGAGTAGTGGCATCGATGATCTGAACCGCCACCCCCTCTTTCTCCAAATACGCAGCCAACTGAAGAAGCCCGAAGGATGGAGTCCACATCCGAAGGCCTGGAAAGAGATGATGGGAAGGATCGATCAGGAGGACTTTCATGATATTTTAGATTGCGGATTGCAAACTCCGAACTCCTTACTATACTTCCAAATACCCTCGCATCGCTTCGATGTTTTCAAGCACCTCTGGGGGAACACGATAAAGGAGATTTCCCTTCAGATCCGTCAGGACGTGAGTGGTGGAGCCTGTGGCCAAGACTTTTCCATTTTCTTTATAAAGGATGCGATAGTGAAAGATCAGTTTGGCAACCTCTGTTCTCTCCATGGTTGTTTGGATGACCAATGAATCTCCAAAGGCAGCCGGCAGCTTAAACTGGCAAGTCAACTCAACCACTGGCGCTAAAAGATCCTTTGCCTTGAGCTGAAGGGGATCAATATGAAATCGTTCGGTCAATTCATTCCGCCCAATCTCGAACCAACCAATATAGTGGCCATGCCAAACCATGCCGTAAGCATCGACTTCGTTGAATCGAACCTGAATAGGGGTCTCATGGTATCTCATTTGTAATCCTTTGGGGACCGATCTCCTGGAGGAGATCCCTTATCTTTATGAAGATTCCGAAATAAGTTCAGAATGACAAGGGAAAAATTAAAGGCCATCCCCTGCGGAGAAAGTCTCCACGTCCCGATTCATCCAGCGGATCAATTTGGTGAGGGTGGCCTCATGCCCTATCTCCACGATTTGGGTAACGCCTTCCTGAAGCAGCCTCTCAACGCATCTCACCCAATAGACTGGCCGTCCGATCTCCTGGGAGAGGAAGTCTTTGATCTCCTCTCTCTTTAAGGGCGTTATAGTCCAATGATTAATGATTGGGAACTTGGGGGGTTGGACCTTGACATCCTTCAGCACGTTCGTAATCTCTTCCCTCAGGGAATAGAGCGAAGGGGAATGAAGGGCGGTTTGGAAAGAGAGCTGTCTTGCAGAGACAGCCTTTCTCGAAAGGGCAAGGGAGATCGCCTTTTTGATCCCTTCCTCTTCTCCGGAAAGAACATATTGCATTGAGCCATTATAATTGGCGATGGAGAGTTGGTAGCCATCAAGGTCACGGCAGATCTTCTGGACCTCCTCTAAAGGAAGGCCGATGATGCTGGCCATAGCTCCTCGGTGAAATGTCCCCTCTCTCTCGAGGAGTCTTCCGATGGATTCGGTGATGAAGAGACCCTCTTCAAACGTTATCGCTTCAGCAGCAGCCAATGCCGCATAGATCCCCATACTATGCTCGGCAAAGATATCTGGAGTCCACCCTGCTGCCCGCATTCGATAGAAGTGAACCATAGAAAGGAGATAGGTGAGTATTTGGAGCTTCAGGTTGAATCCAGTCTCTTTTTCATCTCCTTTAAGAGAAAAGTTGAGGAGATCAAATTTCGTCTCGTAAGAGGCCTTCTCCAAACATTTTTTAAAATGTGGATCCTCTGCCAGACGAGGATGATCTTCCAACCTCGGCCTCTCTTGAAGTTGGCCAGGGAAACAGAATGCAGTCTTTCCGTTTGACGTCCTCATGCCGTTTTCTGTTGTTCGAAGACGTATTGAGCCATTGTCCTGACAGATTGAAAAACCTTCTTTCCGACCTCAGCATCGGGGATGATCACCCCAAATTCCTTCTCCAATCCGAGAACCAGTTCAAGGGCATCGATGGAGTCCAAGCCGAGCCCTTCGCCGAAAAGTGGGGCATCCGTCTCAATCATCTCAGGCGTCATGTCAGCGAGTCTCAACCTTTGGATGATAAGGTGTTTGAGCTTCTCGATCAGGTGATCATTGGATTGTGCCATTTATCGCCTCTTCCATTAAAAAATTAATCGTTCGAAGTGATGGGTTCGGAGTAAAGAACCCAAATTTCTTTTGTTGGTTGCATTACTGCCCTTTGCTTTCTGCCTACTCCCTTCTTTCCGAACTCCACATTCCGAGCTCTATACTCTTCTCACTTATCCCAATAAGAGTAAAAATTATACCATTGATCGGGGTATTTTTCGATATACTCCACAAATTTTTTAATCAGTTTTTCCATTCCTTTTCGAATAACGGCCTCCCGATCTTCCCTCAATACGGCACTAAAATAGATAGGGGTCTCGATGATACCTCGATATTTTCGATTTTCTCCCAACACCACAAAGACCGGCAGTACAGGTGCCCCCGTGGCCATTGCGAGGATAGCTACACCGATGGGGAAGGGAGTCTTCCTTCCAAAAAAATCAAAATCCATTGTCTTCTGAGATTCGACGCGATCTCCTAACATGGCCACGATCTCATTGCGCCGAAGAACCTTCACCACATCTATAATAGCTATCGGCGAATTGTCCCTTGGATCAATATAAAGATTCTTGATCCCCCTTCTTCTTCTCATCTCCTCCCTGAAAGACTTCGTATTGAGATCCTTTTCATCAAGGGTGAGGACATTAACCCTTCCTTTTTTGAAGGAGAAAAGCAGGCCCCCGATCTCCCAATTCCCAAGATGGGGAGTGATACAGAGCACGCCCTTTCCTCCTTGAAGCGCCTCGATCATGTAGTTTCCTCCAACCTCTTCCTCTACCCATTGGTCTTTATTGGAAGCTCGGAGGCGGTGCATCACCATATAGTCTAAAAGGTACTGGCCATAGTTTTGGAAAGTCTTTCGCGTTAACGCCTCGACTTTCTTCCTGGACCATTTTCCTTG
>Ga0299915_10003030_pt1 | contig 12184 bp, 9 predicted proteins | sample RVTome_13_FD_200263 | JGI IMG/M metagenome (GOLD analysis project Ga0299915, IMG submission 200263) | Soil microbial communities from uranium-contaminated site in the Upper Colorado River Basin, Wyoming, United States - RVT92D227 (version 2) ...
GGACCTGCGTTCGCACTTCAAGACGTGGCGGCCGCCGCGCAGAGATGCCGCCGCGCTCGGCGGCGAGTGGTGGTCGCTCGCCCGGCCCGTCGATGCTTCGACGGCCTCTCCGGTGGAGCGCTTGCCCGTCTTCCCAGGGCCCGAGTGGACGGTTACGGCCTCGGCCGTCGGCGACGCCGACGGCGACGGCTCGCCGGACGTCGTGGTGTCGTTCAGGCGGCCGTTCCATCTCACGCCGGAGAAGCTCGCTCGGCCCCGGCACCGCTGGATGGACGCCGAGGGGCGAAGCGCGCACCTCGGCGTGTGGTCGGCATCCGACTTGAGCCCGATCTGGGTGGCCGGCACGCTCGTTCGACCGGTGGGGAAGCTGGCGGCGTGCGACGGCGCTCTGGCCCTCGCCTTCACACGGCTGGACTCGCCGGGTATCGTCGCGACCGGAGCTTGGTCCTGGAACGGATTCGGGTTCGATCCCGCGCCGGACCTCCCCGGAGACGGCGTTCCGGCCTGTTCGGACGTCGACCGGGACGGCCGCGCCGATCCCGTCATCCTTGGAAGGAGATGATCCGCATGCGCCGATGTCTCGCGCTCCTCGGAGTGCTCGCTCTCTTGGCGGGCGCCTGCACCACCGGCGACAACGAGGCTGAGCCCTCGGGCACGGGTAGTACGTCGTCGGCCACGATCGAGCCGACCGGAACGCCGTCTCCGATCGCCGGGACCTTCGGGACGCTCACAGACGTAAAGCTGGTCTCGGACACGCCGGCTTACGCAGGTGAGGCGACGCCCCACTCGCTCGCGGCGGTACGGATCGCCTCGGCGATCGAGCAGCAGCTCTCGCCTGCGGCGACTTCGATGCTCGAGTCGAACGGGTTCGCCGTGGTGCCATCGGATCTTCGCCTGTTCATGCAGGCCTATGAATCGGCGACGTACGACCAGGCGCCCGTGTACGTGACGACCGACGTGGCGTACCACATGTGGCACCTCGTCTTCGACAAGATCCTGCGCGACCTCGAGCAGAAGATCCTCCTGCCCAAGCTCGAGACGCTGGTGACGGGGCTCCTGGCGGCCGCTCGCGCTCAGTCCCAGGAGCTGTCGGGAACCCCCCTCGAGGACGCAGCCGATCGCGTCGAGCAGCTCTTCCAGGTGGCGGGCTCCGTCCTCGGGATCGACGTCGGCACGCTCGGCTCCAGGGCACAGCAGGAGCTCGCCCTCATCGAAGAGCACGCCGGCCAGAAGTCGTCGCCGATCGTCGGAACAGGCCGCGAGTGCGCGGCGCCGCCGTCCCCGTGTGTGGACTACTCGCTGTACACGCCCCGCGGTCACTACACGCGGACGCCGGAGCTCACCCGCTACTTCCTCGGCATGTCGGTGCTGGGGCAGACGGCGTTCTCCGTCGGCGGCGAGGACGCCACGCCGCTTCGCGTGGGCATCCTCGCCACCCGCGTGCTGCTGGGGAGCGAGCGGCTGACGGTGCTCTGGCGCGACATCTACGAGCCGACCGCGTTCCTCGTGGGGCTGGCGGACGACTACACGCCCGCCGAGCTCGCCACCGCGATCGCGAAGGTGGCCCCGGGCGGACTCGAGGATCCTTCTGCGTTCGCGCAGGACGCGAACGTGTCCAAGGTGGCCGCCGAGCTCGACCGGTCCCGCTCGGTGCGCATCGACCCCGAGAACCCCTCGGTGCGGATCATGGGGGTCCGGTTCGTGGTCGACTCATACGTCCTGGATCAGATGATCTACCCGAACGTCGGCACCTCGGAGAACCCGCGGCTGATCCCGTCACCCTTCGACCTTGCGTCCGCCTTCGGGTCCGAGTTCGCCTACGCCATCCAGGACCAAGCCGGAGAGACGGACTACGCGAACTACGACAAGCAGATGGACAAGATGCGAACGGAGATCGCGGCTCGCGGCACCGACGAATGGAGCTCGACCGTCTACGACGCGTGGCTGTGGGCGATTCAACCCGTGTGGGTGCCGCACGGCTCCGCGTTCCCCGACTACATGCGTACGGACGCGTGGAAGGCGAAGGATCAGCAATCCGGGTTCGGCTCCTACTCGGAGCTCAAGCACGACACGATCCTGTACACGAAGCAAGCGGCCGCCGAGGGTGAGGGCCCGACGCTCGACTCCACCATCCGGAACTGGGTCGAGCCCGATCCGGTGCCGTTCGCCCGTCTGGCCTCGGTTACCTCACTCATGCGGAAGGGGCTCTCGACACGGGGTCTCTCGACGCGCGATCAGGACCGGCTGATGGCCGACGCCGCGAAGATGTTCCAGCGGTTCGCCTGGATCGCGACCGATGAGCTGGCCGGGAAGCCGATGAGCGCGAGCGACAACCAGTGGCTCGCGATCATAGGAGGAATCTTCGAGGGGTTCTGGTGGCGGACGGCCGACGTGTTGAAGGGCGGAGTGTCCCAGATGGACCAGGACGCCGCGATCGTCGCCGACATCGCGCGAGGCGGCGACCAGGTGGTCGAGGTCGCGACGGGCCGCATCGACTGGATATTCGTGGTCGTGCCGGGCGCGGACGGCGGGTGGGAGGTCGCCCGTGGCGGCGTGTACTCCTACTACGAGTTCCTTCAGCCGGTGGCCGAGCGGTTGAACGACGAGCAGTGGCGGCAGATGCTCAAGGAGGGTGGGGCGCCCGCCCGCCCCGCTTGGGAGGAGGCGATCCTCGCCCCCTGACCTTTCCGGTCCTTCCGAAGAGGCTCGCTCCGGCACTTGCTAGACTCGCGCCGGAGGCGTGCCGGAGTGGACGAACGGGACCGCCTCGAAAGCGGTTAGGGGCCTAAACCGCCTCTCGCGTGTTCGAATCACGCCGCCTCCGCGTACAACACGTACCCGAGCTGGCCACCCTCGGTATCGGGGGCGGACGCGTGATCGTCCTTGCCACCAAGGACCGCGTCTTCGGTCTCGTCGTCCGGGAGGTATCCGGGCTGAAGACTGTCGATGAAGTGACCATCGGGCCTGCGCCCTCGGGTCAGATCCAGCCGCCGATCGTACAGATGCTGCTACGGATGCAGCTCCCAGATGTTCTCGCCCTTGTAGGCGAGGTCGGCCAGCATCGCGAAGGCTTCCTGGATATCCTCTTCCGTGGTCCATGTCTCTGCGGGTGTCTCGGAAGGTGGCTGGAGGCGCTCGACGGCGGCTCTGACGGAGTCTGCGATCGCCGCGCGGTCGGCGGTGACCGTGATCCGATGTCCCTGCAAGGTCAGGACGATGTCTGCTTCTGTGTGGTCGCCTTGGCCGCCATCCACCTCTCCGAGGAGTCGTTTGAGGCGTCCCACCAAGCCGATGGTGTCGTAGGGCTTGGGGACGAAGTTGTCAGCGCCGCTCTCGAGGCCCTTGATGATGTCCTCCGCCGACTCCAACGCGGTGAGGAGGACAAGTGGAAGATGCCGCGTAGACGGGGACGACCTGATGGCGCGACAGAACTCGAACCCATCCATGACAGGCATCTGCACATCGGAAACGACGAGGTCGGGGAGCGACTCCTCACAACGATCGAGGCCTTCTCGGCCGTCCGCAGCCACAAGGACTTCGAAGCCGGCCTCGATCAGCAGGCGGCGGATCATCTCGGCTTGTGTCCGGCTGTCCTCCACGACCAGGATCCGTTTCGTCACCCCAGCCTCCAAAGCCTGCCAGAATATCCGGGAGCGATTCTCGGTCCTCTTCCGCGTTTCTACTCCAGCATCGTTCGCGTCACAAGAAGAGAGTCAACTGAGACCGCGCTTCTACACGGTTCCTCGGCGAGGGAAGCTGTTCAGCAGCTCAGTGGCGGTTCGAGTGCGAGAAGCGTCACCCCGGACCGACGTGGCAGACTGTCCTCGTGGACGACGAAGAGCTTCTGGCCCTGGCGGAGAAGGCCCTGACCGAGATCAAGATCGCTCAGGGGCTATCCGACCGCCACGCCTCCGTGCTGGCGGCCCTCCGCATCCGGCTGAAAGGGAGCGCGGGCAAGTCGCTTGACGAGCTGATCGAGGCGGCGGGCGACCTCAAGTCGGGCGGCCTCGAGGAGAAGATGGCGGAGGCCGAGCGCAGGCCCAAGACATCGCTGGACGACCTGCTCAACAAGGAGCCGAAGCCGAAGCGCGACTGGCCAACCGGGTCGGGCTGAGCGCATAGCCCGGCGGCCAGACTCACAGCAACCTCCAAGCTGGCTCTCGGAGCCCTCCGATCCGCGAGGTGTGGACTGTCAGCCGAAGGCTCCGAACAGCGGTGCCCGGACAGCGGGAGGCGGCCATGGAGTGGACAACCGAAACCGAGACACCCAACCAGCCCATGCTTCCTCCCCCACCCCCGGGACGCGGCGAAGCACCCCCGGACTCGCCAGGCGGCTCCGGCGGAAGGCGTTGGCGTCGTCCGGGTCGCCTCCTCCGGGGGTGGGCGATCGGGGCCACGGCCGTGGCGCTCTTCGCCGGCGGCTACGGCGTACGCGCGGTAAGCAGCTTCGACACGTCGACGTCCACGGCCACCACGGCGATCACATCGGGGACGCACGTCAGCACCCAGGGAACCGAGGATCTCGCGGCCCTCGTGCAGCAGGTCGAGCCGGCCATCGTGAAGGTCACCTCGCGCATCCAGCGACAGGCGGGCTTCTTCCAGGGGACCCAGTCCGGAGAGACCGTGGGGACCGGTTTCGTCGTTTCCTCCAACGGGCTCGTCCTCACCAACTACCACGTCGTCGAGGGCGCATCGAGCATCACCGTGACCCTCTCCGACGGACACGAGTACGCGGCTACCGTGGTGAAGGCGGACAACGCGGGGGATCTCGCGGTGCTGAAGATCGACGCCACCGGGCTCACCGCGCTCGAGCTCGGGGACTCGTCGCCGGTCCAGGCGGGGCAATCCGTCATCGCGATCGGCTATGCCCTGAATCTCGAGGGATCACCCACGGTCACCACCGGGATCGTGAGCTCGACCGGCCGGACCATCCAGGCGTTGGACGAGAACGGATCCACCGGGCCCGTCCTTCGCACGTACCAGGGCGCCCTTCAGATCTCGGCTGCGATCAACTCGGGCAACTCGGGTGGCCCGCTCCTCGACTACGACGGCCGGGTGATCGGGATCTCGACGGCAGGGGTGCAGGGGGCAGACAACATCGGCTTCGCCATCCCGATCGAACAGGCGAAGTCGCTGATCGCGTCGGTCTGAGGAAGCGTCGGGTCGGCGAAAGCCCAGGACGGCGGGGGGCTAGACTCGTGGCGGTGGCCTGCCCGAGCGGACGAAGGGGCACGCCTGGAGAGCGTGTAGGGGGCAACCCCTCGCGGGTTCGAATCCCGCGGCCACCGCGAGCCGCTCAGGTCAGGTCCTTGCTCCAGCGGGTGTAGCTCCGCGCACACGCATCCCGACGTGCTGATACAGGTCGAGCGCGCCGGTCTGCGACGTCGTGAACCGGCCGGCGTGGCGCTTTCCCGTTCGGCGGAAACGCCGGAAGCTCTCATTCGATGTCCCCGGCGGTGAGGGGTCGAGCCGACAGCCCGGCGGGCAGCGCGAGGCTATCCGTTCCGCCAGCCCGGGCAGCGCTCGGGCGCGACCGGCCCGGGGAGCGCCTCCGGCGACTCGAGCGCCGAGCGCACGTCGTCGAACGTCTCCCACGGGACGAACGGCACGCCCTCCCGCTCGCAGATCGTCACGAGGTGGCCCTTCGCGAACGCCACGTCCGAGTACAGGGCGCCATATCGGTCGGCCAGCCCGTCGCCGACGAACGCGACCGCACCGCGCTGCTCTCGGGCGCCGAGCACCGCGCGCATCTTGCAGGTTCCGCACCCTACGCACTCGGGATGCCCGCTCGGGTACAGGAGCCGGAGCCGGTCACCGTCGAAGCGAATCTCGTTCGTGATCACCGGGATCCGCTCGAGCCCTGCGGCCGACAGGATCGGGGCGATGTACAGGGCGAACCCGTCCGACACGATCGTGAGCGGAAGCTCCTGCTCCTCGGCCCACGCGACGAAACGAGCGAACGTCGCGTCGAGTGGGCAATGCTCGACCGCGTAGGCGACCATCTCCTCGAGGTCGCCGTGAATCATGGCCGCCTGCTCGCGCAGGGCGTGGCGGAGCCCGATCTCACCGCGGTCGACGGCCAGGTCGTATTCCACCCAACCGGGGTCGCCGAACCGGTCGAGCAGAGCGCCCCCCACGTCGACCGAGCAGGCCGTTCCGTCGAAGTCCACGATCAACGCGCCGACCTTGGCCATGCCGGCAGCCTATCGGACGCCGCTCGGCCCCCGTCCTACGCTGGAACGGTGAGCGCCGAGACCGTGGCCGAACGGGTTCGTGGGGGTGTGATCGCGGGATGGCGGAACCGAGTCCGCCACCTCGAGGGCCACACCCTCGTGGAGATGAACGGGCTGCTGCTTGCGCTCACGAACCTCCCGAACGAAGAGCTGAACGTCGCCCTGGTCGAACGCAAGCCCGACGACCCGCTCGAGGCTCTTGCGCTGGCCGAGCAGTGGTTCCGGTGGCACGGGCGGCGGTTCGGGATCGAATTCGAGCGCGGGCGGCACCCCGACGTCGACCGCGCGATCACGATGCTCGGGCTGGACCTCGAGGTCGAGCGCCCCGCCATGACGGCGAAGATCACGGTGCTGGAGCTGCCCAGACCTCCGGAGGGAGTCGAGATTCGGCGCGTTCGAACGGAGGAGGACCTGCGTGAGGCCGTGATCGTGAACGTCGAGGCCTTCGGCATGCTCCCCGAGGTCGCGGAGCGGTATCTGGCCCCGACGATCCTCTCGGTTCGGCAGACGCGTGTGTACGTGGCCGAGCTGGACGGCCGGCCGGCCGCCTGCGCGTCGACCGATCTGCACAAGGGCGCCGTCGGCGTGTTCGGCGTCGGGGTGCTCGAACGCTTTCGACGCCGCGGCATCGGAACCGCGATCACCGCATTCGCCGTCCGCGACCTGCGGGGCAAGGCGGATCTCGCGTGGCTGCACCCGAGCGAGACGGGACGCCCGATGTACGAGCGAATGGGGTTTCGCCCGGTGGCGGAATGGGCCGTCTACGTCCGCCGAGACCCGTGGGTCTGATGGCTCGGGCGTCGGGGCCCGGCGTATACTCGCCCCGGTGACCGTGCTAGGCGGGGAGCCAGCGGTGCCCTGAACCCGCAATCCGCTTCAGCGGGGCTGAATCCCCGCCCGCGGCCCGACGGGTCCGAGGCCGCTCCCGGCGTGGAGCGATGATGGTCGGGTCCCGCGCGACGCCAACCTGTGAACCCGGTCAGATCCGGAAGGAAGCAGCCGTAAGCAGGTGCTGGCGGGTGCCGCGGGAGTGCCTGGCCGGAGCCACCGGCTGGTGATGCGCTCGGGTTCGCCAGGGTCAACGGCGGGTGCACGGTCACCTTATGATTCCCGCGCGTCCTTCCCCGCCGCGGGACCGACGAGCAAGGGGAGTGCGTGGCGGACGAGCGGCAGTATCAGTCCCTCTACCGGAAGTACCGGCCGCAGGGCCCTGGGGAGGTCCTCGGGCAGGAGCACGTGATCCGCGCCCTAGTGGGCGCGGTCCGGGAGGGGCGTCTGGCTCACGCCTTCCTCTTTTGCGGCCCTCGCGGCACGGGGAAGACCTCGACGGCGCGGATCCTCGCGAAGATGGTCGACTGCGAGATGGGGCCGACACCCGAGCCCTGCGGCGTGTGCGATCAATGCGTCTCGATCCGGGATGGCACGCACCTCGACGTCGTCGAGATCGACGCGGCTTCCCACGGCGGCGTGGACGACGCCCGCGACCTCCGCGAGAAGGCGCCGACGGCTCCGGTCCAGGGCCGCGAGAAGGTCTACATAATCGACGAAGCGCAGAGGCTCTCCCGCGAAGCCTTCGACGCGCTCCTGAAGGTCTTCGAGGAACCCCCGGTCGGCGTACGATTCGTCCTCGCCACCACGGAGCCGCACAAGATGCCGGCCACCATCATTGGCCGGTGCCAGCGGTTCGACTTCCGGCGTGTGCCGCTCGAAGCGATCGTCGCCCACCTCGGCCGGATCGCGAAGGCCGAAGGCTTCGCGCTCACGCCTGATGCGGCTCAGACCATCGCGCGCCAGACCGAGGGTTCGGTGCGCGATGCGCTCTCGCTGCTCGACCAGGCCTCGGTGCTCGGGGGCGGGGAGATCGGCGAGGAGGTAGTCGCGTCGCTCATCGGTTCGGGCCGCTCGGACGTCCAGTACGCGCTCGCCGACGCCGTCTCGGCCGCCGACGCCAAGGCCGTGTTCGAGATCGTGAATCGAATGGTCCAAGAGGGGAACGATCTCCGACACGTCACCTCCGAGACCCTTTCTCACTTCCGCGATCTCCTCCTGGCGAAGACGGCCCCCGAGCAGGACGACCTGCTCGACGTGGCCGATGAGCAGGTCGAACGGCTCCGGGCTCAGGCCGGCAAGTTCTCGACCGCCGAGCTGTCGCGCGTGATCTCGCTGCTGCTCGCGGCGCAGACCGACCTGCGGTGGACGACGTCGCCGCGCCTCACGCTCGAACTGGCGTTGGTCCGCGCGACGATGCCCGAGACCGACGAGACGCCCGCGGCGCTCGTCTCCCGGATCGAGCGGCTCGAGCGCCGCATCGGCATCCAGACCGGGCACGCGGAGAGCGGGACGGAGGGCGAGGCAGCCCCTGCGCCACGGGCTGTGCCGGCGAGGTCAGGGCCAGGCAGGAAGGGCGCCGAAGCGAGCAGCGCAGAGGGTGCCGAGTCTCCGGCCCGCCGAGCAGTCTCCCCCGACGCCGCGGTGCCGGGCCCTCAAGAGCCGCCGTCCAGCGAGTCGCCGAGCGAGCCGGTGTTGGGTGCCGGAACTGCGGACATGGACGTGGCGACGATCCGGCGGTCGTGGCCGGCGCTTATCCAGCACCTTCGGTCGAAGGGAAAGGCCGTGCTGCCGTCGTTTCTGGCGAGAGCGACGCCGGCCGCCTACGACGGAGAGACGCTCGAGCTCGTGTTCCCTCCGGACAGCAAGCTCGGCGTCGGCAAGGTCGGAGAGCGCGAGCACGAGCTCCGCGCGGCGCTCCAGGAGCTGTTCGGGATATCGCCGCGGATCGAGTGCTCGGTCCGGGAGGCGGTGGCCGGGCTCGCCGAGAGCATTGAGGAGGACCCGCCGCTCCCGGAGGAGGAGGCTCTGGCGCGCCTCGCGTCCGAGCTCGGCGCCAGGCCGGCCTCGGAAAGCGAGTCCTAGATGTACGAGGGCCCGATCCAAGAGCTGATCGACGAGCTCTCCCGGCTCCCCGGGATCGGGCCGAAGTCCGCCCAGCGCCTGGCCTTCTACCTGGTCAAGGCGCCTCCCGAGGAGGCGAAGCGCCTGGCCGAGGCGATCGTGCAGGCCAAGGAGCGTATCGCCTTCTGCAAGGAGTGCGGAAACGTCGCCGAAGGCGACCTTTGCCGGGTCTGCCGTGACGAGGGGCGCGACCGCACCGTCCTGTGCGTCGTGGAGGAGCCGAAGGACGCCGCGACGATCGAGCGCGCCAGCGTGATCAGGGGCAGGTACCACGTGCTCGGAGGCGCGATCTCGCCGCTTGACGGCGTGGGGCCCGACGATCTTAGGGTGCAGGAGCTGCTGGAGCGGGTGGAACGCGACGGCGTGGTCGAGGTCATCCTGGCGACGAACCCGAACCTTGAGGGGAACGCGACCGCGATGTACGTCGCCGCGCTGCTGAAACCGCTCGGCGTGAAGGTAACAAGGCTCGCGAGCGGCCTGCCGGTCGGCGGCGACCTCGAGTACGCCGACGAGGTCACGCTGTCTCATGCCCTCGAGGGCCGGCGGGAGATGTAGATAGCGATGCTCCCGGCGCTGGACGAGTTCCCACGGCAGCTCGCGAGGACCAGGTACTTCATGCTCGGCGTCCCGAGGAGCTTCACCGTGTCGCCGGACGGTTCCCGGGTCGTGTTCCTCCGATCGAAGGCGGGAGACGATCCTGTGACGTGCCTGTGGTCACTGGAGGTGGCGACGGGCGAGGAGCGGTGTCTCGTCGATCCGCGGGAGCTCGCGGCCGACGAGGACGAGCAGCTCACGGACGCCGAGCGGGCGCGTCGCGAACGGATGCGCGAACTGGCCGAAGGCGTCACCGCCCACGCGACGGACCGAGAGGTCCGCCGGGCCGTCTTCGTGCTCTCCGGGCGTCTCTTCCTGGTCGACCTCGTCGAGGGCGGCGTCAGGGAGCTGCCGGCAGCGGGATCGGTCGACGATCCGCAGCTCGATCCCACTGGCCGAAGGGTGGCCTACGTGACCTCGGGCGCGCTCCACGTGCTCGAGATCGACGGCGTCGGTCGCGTGCTAGCCGCCGACGACGACCCGGACATCTATTGGGGCCTGGCGGAGTTCGCGGCCGCCGAAGAGATGAGCCGTCACCACGGGTGCTGGTGGTCCCCGGACGGCTCGAAGCTCGCGGCGGCGCGAGTCGACGAGCGGATGGTCCGTGTCTGGTACATCGGCGACCCGACAGATCCGGCGGCGCCTCCTCGCGCCGTTCGGTTCCCGCAGGCAGGGACGGACGACGCGGACGTCTCGCTGCACGTCTTCGACGTCACAACAGGCGAGCGCGTCGAGATCGCGTGGGACCGTACGTCCTTCCCCTACCTCGCGCGCGTGAACTGGAGCGAAGGATGCCCGCTGACGCTGCTCGTTCAGTCCCGCGACCAGCGGCTTACGCAGTTGCTGGAGATCGACGCAGCGGTGGGCACTGCCTCGCTCGTACGAGAGGAAAGCGACGAGCGCTGGGTCGACCTCGCCGAGGACGCTCCAGTCCGTCTCTCGGACGGGCGCCTCGTCACCGTCGTCGCAGACGAAGAGACCGACACGAACCGGCTCGCCGTGGACTTCAAGCCTGTCTCGCCTCCCGGGCTGCAGGTTCGGGGCGTGTCTTCGGCGGGCGACGGCGTGCTGTTCACCGGCTCCGAGGAGTCCACCGAGATCCACCTGTGGCGGTGGTCCGACACCGGGCTCGTCAAGCTGAGCGACAAGCCCGGCGTGCATTCCGGTGTCGAGGGCGGCGACGTCACGGTCCTCGTTTCGTCCACGCTGGATGAGCCGTCTGCGCGGGTGAGCGTGCTGCGCGGCGGCCAGAAGGCGGCCGAGATCTCGAACGCTTCCGAGCGGCCGGTCGTCCGACCGCGACCGATCTTCCTCGACCTCGGTGACCGCGAGCTACGAGCGGCGCTGTGCCTGCCCGGGAGCCTGAATCCCGACCACCCGATCCCGGTGCTCATGGATCCGTACGGAGGTCCGCACGGCGCTCGGGTCCTCCGCTCGCTCGCCGAGTACCCGGAATCCCAGTGGTTCGCGGATCACGGGTTCGCCGTGCTGGTGGTCGACGGACGCGGAACGCCCGGCCGCGGCCCGCGCTGGGACCGCGAGATCTACCTTGACTTCGGCCTCGCGCTCGAGGACCAGGTTGACGCGCTCCATGCCGCCGGAGAGCGATTTCCGTTCCTGGACCTTTCGCGGGTCGGGATCCGCGGCTGGTCCTTCGGAGGGTACCTGTCGGCGATGGCGGTGCTTCGCCGGCCCGACGTCTTCCACGCGGCAGTAGCCGGTGCCCCCGTGACCGACTGGCGGTGGTACGACACGCACTGCACCGAGCGCTACCTCGGGCACCCGGCCGAGGAGCCGGACGTCTACGCTCGCAACTCGATCCTTGCCGACGCGTCCCGCCTCGAGCGCCCGCTGCTTCTGATCCACGGTCTGTCCGACGACAACGTCTACGTCGCTCACACTCTGGCGCTGTCGGCCGCTCTCTTCGAGGCCGGGCACTTTCACGAGCTCGTGCTCCTGCCGAACGCCACCCACCTGACCCGCTCCGAGGCCGTCACCGAGAACGTCCTTCGCGTGCAGCTCGACTTCCTGCGTCGCTCCCTCCGGATCGACGAGCCGAACGTGCAAGAGGCGCAGTGGGGAAGTAGCGGAATCGGCCTGTTACCCTAAGCGACCACCGAAGGGAGGCCACGTGTCGATCGTCGTACAGAAGTACGGCGGCACGTCCGTGGCCGACGCGGAGCGGATCCAGGCGGTCGCCGACCGGATCGTCGGCTACCGAAACAGGGGATACGACGTCGTCGTCGTCGTGTCCGCGATGGGCGACACGACGGATGACCTGCTCGCCTTGGCGCAACAGATCGCCCGGGTCCCCGAGCCGCGCGAGCTCGACATGCTCCTCACGGCCGGCGAGCGCATCGCGATGTCACTGGTGGGGATCGCGGTCAACGCCCGCGGGTGTCGTG
>Ga0299915_10003031_pt1 | contig 12183 bp, 8 predicted proteins | sample RVTome_13_FD_200263 | JGI IMG/M metagenome (GOLD analysis project Ga0299915, IMG submission 200263) | Soil microbial communities from uranium-contaminated site in the Upper Colorado River Basin, Wyoming, United States - RVT92D227 (version 2) ...
AGCTCCGAAAAAGGTTGAATCTGTGTCAGTGGATACGGGGGAACGATTTGAGTTATTCTGCGTTGACTTCCTGAAGGTCCGCTCCTTTGTTGTGGACGGGATGGAGAAGGACCTCATTTTCCCGCGGTTTTGCAGGAGAAAAGGGGAACTAATCATTCAGGGATTTGATGTGCTAGATGTGTTCTCCCTGATCAGATACCTGACCGGGCGGTTTGGTTATAAGGAAACGAGTTTCATCCGTCAGGGGGAGAAGTTCTTCGATATGAAAACCAGGCGCTGGGGAAAAATCCGGCTTGGAGAGAAAAAGAAGAAATGACGGGGCTCATTCTCGGCGCGTGATATCCAAAAAGATGATCCTGAACCTGTGTCCCCTTTTATGCAATTCACTGCTGGAGGGACAGAGACGGCAGGAGAACAAGATGCCCAGAATTAAAAGCTTGGTTATTCCCTTTTCGCCTGCTGCCTCTCCGTTCGTTCTCGAAACGGTTTGATACGCTATTTTCAGAAAGAAAGCGTCCTCTTCGACCCGGGCGCGGTGGTCAAGCTCAGAAGGAAGGAGGAGAGGAGAGTGGATCGGACCTGTCTTGATTGCAGCGCCTATCTGCCCGCGTCGGCGGAAGAACTTACGGAATTCGGCATTTGCCTTAACGACGGGGTGTTTGAACCGTTCATAGAGGAACTGTTGGAGGGCTCGGTTTCGACTTCGTGTCAGCCGCTTGTGGAGCGGAAGAAATTCGTGGGCGACCGTCCTGCCTGCCCCGATTTCCAGGAATCGGAATGCATTGAGATCGATGACCGCAGCCCTCGGGGACGGGAATTGCGCCGCCTGGCGGAAAGGGGGGAGCTGACCCCGGAGGCGCTTGAGGCTGGGCTACTGGAGGAGCGGCTAAGGGAGATTGACTGGAAGACAGTAGCGGTGGACCCTTATGCGGTAAAACTCCAGAGCAAGGACCCCGAAGAACGAAATGCCGCCATCTCCAGCCTCGGCGGCCTGATAGCATTTGGTAACCCGGCTGCCTTTCAGTTGCTCCTCCAGTTCTTGGCAGGTTTTCCCCCGGCGCGGACAACGGGCGAGGTCCATCTGAAAATGGAGATCCTGCGGCACCTGAGCTGCTCGCGCGATAACGCGGCTATCGCGCCCTATCTCATCGACGCGCTTTATCGTACGCCGTCCAACAATACGACCAGGCAGTGGATCTCTGCCATCTTTGAATTCCTTGGGCGTTGTCCGTTCGACGTGATCCAGGAGCCCCTGGCCAATATGCTATCTGACAAGAGGTTTTCTCCCAGGTTCCGAAAGAAGATCCAGGAGACCCTTTCGCTGTCGCTTAGTCGACCAGTAGGAGGATGAGTTTCATGGCTAAAATCACTTTGGAAAAAAGTGCGGGCCTGGATAAGTTTGTAAAGGAGATCAAGGATCAACTGGGTGATAAAATCTTAGGCCTATATCTTTTTGGTAGCGTGGCGAAAGGTACGGCCAAGCCAGGCAGCGATATGGATGTCCTGATTATCTATTCTGGCATAATGGAGCGCCAACTGCTTGAAATAGCCTCCGATATAAGCTTTGACATTGCCTGTCAACATGGGGAAATGATTGAAGTTGTTCCTATGTCCAAAGAAGAATACGACCGATCGCTGGGGCGTTCACCTTTTCTATGGGAAGTACTGGAATTTGGCGTTCCTATTTACACCGCCTTAAAAGGTACTGAATGGAAATTAGATTTTACGGGTTACCTTAACTTAGCCGAAGAATTTCTGGGTTATGCGAAAAACGCTCTAAATGAGGGGAAGCTCCGATTAGGAATCGATTCTGGCTACAATGCCCGCGAGTTATTGGTAAAAGCTTTGATTGTTAGCACAAAAGAACCGCTGTCCTCCTCCCACGGTGCGATAGTCGGCCAGTTTGGAAGACTCTTCGTCGTTACAGGCATGGTTGACCGCAAGATGGGGCGGGATCTTAATCTCAGCCTTGATCTAAGAGCAAAAGCCCGTTATCAACCACTTGCCGAACTGAGCCGATTAGATGCTGAAACGGTGATCAATCTTGCAGAAAATCTATTGAAATTTGCTCAAGAACGATTAGTGCAAGACAGTCGAAGGAGATGAACCCTCTCCTGTTCACTTCTCTTCGAATCCGATACATCGGCGATGGACAGAGCCTGGGTTGACGGTATGTTCCATATTGTTCAACTGGGAAAAATCCCTCCCACCTCCCCTTTAATAAAGGGAGGAGATCAGAGTCTCCCCCTTTGAAAAAGGGGGATAAAGGGGGATTTGATGGTACTCATTTGCAATTTTCGAAATTTCAAACTCTGTTCCTTTTAAGGCTAAACAGTTGCTACTCGACAGGCTTGATGAATTCTGAAGTTGGGGGGGTGTGGCCCAGTCATCGATTCGGGGCTATGAAGAGGGATGAAGATTCCGGGGAAATTTGAAAGACTGGTAAAGGAAACTGTGGAAAGGCTCTTGCCTGCTTACTCGGATATCAAGGCCCTGGTGCTCATCGGCAGCGTTGCGATAGGAGACTACAACGAAGATTCCGACGTGGACATTGTGTGCGTTGTTGGAGAGAAATTAGACCGAAGGCATAGGCAGCAGTTGATGCAGACAGCTCCCGAGGGGGTGCAGCTCGTTCCCTTCTCGGCAGAGGAGCTGAACAAGCACTTCGAAGACTGTACGACCATGGCCCACTCGATCCAGAAGGGGGTCGTCCTTTTCGATAAGGATGGGTTCTTGCAGCCATATCTTAAGATCCCGCTCGGTCCGCCTTCAAAAAGATGGATGAAGGAGTGGTTCGTTCACTGGCTCGAATTTTATTTCATGGGACTGATGGATTTGGAAGGGGGAAAGGAGTTTCACCAGAAGTTCTGCCAAGAGGAGTGCCATTCCTTCATTTCCGATAACCTTGCCAGGGCGGGTGTGAATCTTTCCATCCTCTACCTGGAGGCTGATGGAGTGATCCCGGTTTCGAAAGGAGAAATCAGAAAAGGAATGGGAGGGCGTACTTCCCGGGAAATCCTCGAGGGGCTCGAAATGGCGATACGGGTCTGCCATGAAGACAGGGGGATGAGCTATGACGAAGCCGTGGAAATAGCGAAAACGGCAAGCTGGTTCAAGGAGAGGTTGATTGAATGGCTTTCCGTATCCAAGGAAGACATGGCAAAGCCTTTGAGAATATACGAGCTTCTCAAAGCGGCCAAGAATGAGTCCCCCCGCCCAGGGAGGAGGTGGAAACGTGCTTTCGGAAAGGAATGAGCGTCAAGCTGGGGACGTTCCTGAAATTATGACTTTCTCCTGTGATATTTGGAGAAGAGGGGTACAGGGGACGGCATTGACAAAGTCCAGAGATCGGGTTTGTTCAAAAACAACTTATTCCTTAACTTATATTCCCATTTTAGCCTTGATCGGGCGATCGTTCCTTTTCCCGTTCCCTCATCTCGATCAAGCCCAGTAAAGGCCCATCACTATTATGTGTAAGTATTTCATTCCCCCGCTTGGCATGCAAGGAGCTACCTTTTAATGATTGTCAGGGCTACTCCTTCCCTATTCATACCGCAGGGCTTCGATGGGGTCCATCTGGGCGGCTTTGCGGGCGGGGTAGAAGCCGAAGAAGATCCCCACGCCGCCGGCAAAGGAGAAGGAGAGAATCAAGGCCTGGGGGGAGATCAGAGTGGGCCATTTGAAAAACTGGGAGATCAACTGGGAGGCCCCCACGCCCAGGATGATCCCGATGATCCCTCCAATCATACTGAGGACCAAGGCCTCCACCAGGAACTGCCAGAGGATATCGCTCCCCCGAGCTCCGACAGCCATGCGGATTCCAATTTCCCGGGTACGTTCAGTGACGGAGACCAGCATGATGTTCATGATCCCGATTCCGCCCACCAGGAGAGAGATGGAAGCGATGGCTCCCAGAAGGATGGACATGACCCGGGCTGATTCCTCGGCGGCGGAAAAGGCCTCGGTCAAGTTTCGGATCATGAAATCGTTTTCCTGATTGGCGCGCAACCGGTGGCGCTGGCGGAGAAGCTGGGTGATCTGCTCTTCCGCCAGGTTCATGGTATCCGGGGTGCTGGCCTGAACGCTGATGGACCACACCATACCCGGAAATTGCTGGCCGAAGAGGAGCCGCTGTCCGGTGGTCAGAGGGACGTAAACCACATCGTCTTGGTCCTGCCCCCAGGTGGTCTGCCCCTTGATGGAAAGGACCCCCACCACGGTGAAGGGGAATTTTTTTATGCGGACCACCTGGCCCACCGGGTCCATCTGGCCGAAGAGATATTCCACCACCGTCTGCCCCAGTAGGCAGACTTTCGCCGCTCCGTCCACATCGGCCTGGGTTAAGGAGCGCCCTTTTACCGTCGGCCAGTCCCGGATGAGCAGGGCCTCGGGCGTGGTGGCATAGGTGACCGTAGACCAGTTCTGGTTTCCGAAGACGACCTGAGTCACCCCCCGGAGGAGCGGGGCGGAATATTTTACCGCCGAAAGCTCGGTGGCGATCGCCTTGGCATCATCCACGGTGAGGGTCGGAACCGATCCCGAACCATGGCGGATTCCCCCGCTGGTGGCGCTTCCGGAAAGAACGATGAGGAGGTTCGAGCCCATGGAGGCGATCTGTTCCTGGATGCGGGCCTTGGCCCCGGAGCCGATGGCGATCATGGCGATCACCGCGCCGACCCCGATGATGATCCCCAGCATGGTGAGGCCCGAGCGCAGCTTGTTGCGTCCCAGGGCCTTGAGAGCGATACGCAGGGTCATGAGGAAATTCATGAGATCCCCCCCTCGGCGGCTGCAGGAAGCTGGGCCAGATTGTCAGCGGCCTGACGGGGCTGAAGGCTCTCGTCTTGGATCACTTTTCCATCCCGGAAGACCACGTGCCGCCCGGCGTAGCGGGCGATGTCCGGTTCATGGGTCACCAGAATGATGGTGATGCGGGACTCCTGGTTGAGCTTCTGCAAAATGGCCATGATCTCCAGGCTCGTCCGGGTATCCAGATTTCCCGTGGGTTCGTCCGCCAGAATGAGAGAAGGCCGGTTCACCAGAGCCCGGGCGATGGCCACGCGCTGCTGCTGGCCCCCGGAGAGCTGGCTGGGAAGATGGTGCTTCCGGTCTTCAAGGCCTACCGTGATCAGGGCTTCCATGGCTGCCCGGTGTCTGTCCCGGGAGGAATGGTCGTGGCGGTAGTAAAGGGGGAGCTCGACGTTTTCCAGGGCGGAGGTCCGCCCCAGGAGGTTGAAATTCTGGAAGACAAAGCCGATCTTCTGATTGCGGATTTGGGCCAGCTCATCCCGGCTCAGCCCGGAAACATCCTTTTCCTCCAAGAAGTATTTCCCTTGGGTCGGGCGATCCAGGCAGCCCAGGATGTTCATAAAGGTGGACTTCCCCGATCCCGAGGCCCCCATGATGGCTACGCACTCACCGGCCTGGATGGTTAAGTCCGCGCCCTTGAGGGCCGGAACCTGCACCTCGCCCAGGAAGTAGGTTTTGACCAGATGTTCGACGCGGATCAATTCAGGCATAGCAACTTTTTCTCACGCCAAGGCGCAAAGAACGCAAAGAAAATTGTGAATAAAAAAATCTCCCACCTTACCTTGTACCCTGGGCCTTGAGTCTTTACCCATTTTTGCCTCTGCGAGCTCCGCGTTCTCTGCGGTTCATCGTTATTTTTTTATTCTGCTTTGTGTCTTTCCTTTTTGCAAAAAAACCCTTTGCGGCCTTTGCGCCTTGGCGTGAGCCGCCTTTTACCGGAAGCCCCTGATCGAAGGCTGAGTCGTCTGGGAAGAGCCGCCCTTGTTATTCCCGGTCATGGCTTCAACGATGATTTCCTGCCCTTCCTTCAGGGCGCCGGAAATCACCTCTGTATAGGAACCATCCGATATCCCCGTGGCAATGTCGACCGACACAGGCCTCCCCTCCGGCACCGCAACCCAAACCTTATACACCGGGGCCGCACCCTGAGAGGAATCCGACCGCTGGTCCATCTGGTCATATTTTTTCTTCTGCTCTTCCGTCAGCAAAGAACGAATCTTTATCCGGGTGGCGGCTCGAAGCTCTTTGCCCTTGGCTTTCGCTTCTTCGGACCCTCCGGCCTTACGCGCCGCCTGAATCTCGCTCTGGACATCCTTCAAGATGCGGGAGATGCCGGCCTGCTGGTCCGGGGTGAGTTTCAGTTCCGCCTTCAGCCTTTCCAGAATCTGTTCCGGGCTTACCGTCGAAGGCGATGGAGCCGGCGCCGGGGCCGACCCTTTCTGGGATGGGGCCGCTTCTCTCTTGGCGAAATCCGGGCGGAAACGGAGCGCGGCGTTAGGAATCCGGAGAACCTGATCCTTGCGGGCCACCAGGATCGAGGCGTTGGCGGTCATCCCCGGCCTCAGCTTCAGTTCGGGGTTTTTTACCAGGATCACCACATCGTAGGTGACCACGTTCTGGACGGTGACAGGGGCGTTGCGGATGTCCGTCACTTTTCCCTGGAAGGTCAGGTTCGGAAAGGCATCGACGGTAAACGTCGATTCCTGGCCGATAGCCACCCGCCCGATATCGGCCTCGCTCACGTTGGTATCGACCTGCATCTCGGTGAGATCCTGGGCGATGGTAAAGAGAGTCGGAGCCTGCAGGCTGGCGGCTACGGTCTGGCCCACGTCCACGTTGCGGGAGATGACGATTCCGGTGACCGGCGCCGTAATCTTGGTATGATCCAGGTTCACCTGGGCCAGCTCCAGCTCGGCTTCCGCCTGCTTGATCTGGGCCCGGGCCGCCTCCAGCTTGGCTTTGGCCGAATCCAGCTGGGCTTCGCTGGCCTTCTGTTGGGCCTGGGCGGCCTCGAGCAGAGCTTGAGCCGAATCGTAGGCGGTCTGGGCGGAATCCCGGTCGCTGGCCGAGATCAAGTTGCGGGAGAAGAGCTCCAGGGAACGATTCAGGTTGCGCTTGGTGTCGTCCACCGAAACCCTGGCTTTAATCACATTCGCCTTGCTGGACTCTATGTTCGACCTGGCCGTGGCAATATCGGCTTGGCCGTTCAGGAATGAGGCTCTGGCGTTTTCCACCTTGGCCTTGGCCTGGGAGACCTGGGCTTGGAAGATCGCCGGGTCGATCTGGGCGATGGGCTGATCCTTTTTCACCCGGGAATTGTAATCGGCGTAGAGTTTTTGGATCGTTCCGGAGACCTGGGACCCGACCAGAACGGTAATGACCGGGTTGATCGTGCCATTAGCGGTGACAAAGGCGGAGATGCTTCCCCGTTCCACCTTAGCCGTTCGGTATTTGACGGCCTGGTCTTTATCTTTATAAAAATAAATGTATCCCGAGGCGCCGCCGGCAATGAGCAAGATCAAGATAACCCAAAAGATGATTTTCTTTTTCACGGTCGCTCTTTTTCCTCGATGTGGATTTCCCTCTTAAACCGGGTTTCAAATATGGAGTACAAGGTGGGTATAAAGACCAGGGTAAGAAGGGTGGAGACCGAAAGCCCCCCGATGACCGCGATGGCCATGGGCGCGTTCGATTCTGACCCTTCCCCCAGGCCAATGGCCATGGGAATAAGAGCCAGGATGGTGCAGAGGGTGGTCATCAGGATTGGCCGCAGCCTCGTTCGCCCACCCAGAATTACAGCCTCCCGAAGTTCCATTCCTCGGCTGCGAAGCCGGTTGGTGTAGTCGACCAGAAGAATGCCGTTGCTAACCACAATACCAGCCATCATGATGATCCCCATGAAGGAAGATACCGACAGGTTCGTTTCCGTAAGGAAGAGCGCCCAGAGAACGCCGATCATTCCCAAGGGCACGGAGAACATGATGATGAAGGGATCGATGAGAGATTTGAACTGGGAGGCCAGCACCATGTAGACGAGCACCACGGCGAGAATAAAAGCTCCCAGGAGGGCGATGAAGGATTCCTGCTGGCTTTCCACCGCTCCGCTCAGGTTGATTTTGAAGTTCGGCGGCAGCTGGAGCTGGTCCAGCTTGGACTGGATCTCGGAGGCCACGCTTCCCAGGTCCCGTCCGAAGGTGTTGGCGGTCACATGGATGATCCGTTGTTGGTACTTCCGCTGGATCTGAATCGGCCCGGCTCCCCGGGAAATGGTGGCGATGTTGTCCAGGGGGATGGGCCGGCCCTGGGGGTTCAAGGCGAAGATCTGGCTGAGGTCGGTCAGGGAGGCCCGGTCGCTTTCCTGGGCCCGCACGTTGATGTTGTACTGGTTGCCCGTGTCGGGATCGGAAAAAATGGAGGCATTGTACCCGTTGACAAAGGTCTGGATGGACTGGGCCACCTGGGCCACGCTCAGCCCGAGCAAGGCCGCCCGTTCCCGATCGATGATGATGTTCTGCTGGGGGTAGTCCGGTTCCCGGCTGATTCGCACGTCCTTGGCTCCGGGGGTCGAACTGACGATGGCGGCCACTTCCTCGGCCAGCTTCCGGGCAATCTCAAAGTCGTATCCCAGGATTTCCACGTCAATGGGGTTTTCGTATCCGAAGGAGATGAGCATGCGGACGATTCCCCCGGAGGTGAAGAAGATTCTCACCCCGGGGAATTTCTGCAGGAGCTTGGGGCGCAGCTTTTCCATGAGCTCATCCGAGGATAGTTTCCGCTCTCCCGGGGCCACGAGCCGGCACCGGACCCAGCCCATGTGAGGACCGGTATTCTGGGACCAGATGGCCGACACCGTTCCGCTGGGCATCCCGAAATTCACCTGGATCGCCTTGGTCTCCGGCCCGACGGTCTCCCGGATCACCTCTTCCATCTCGGAGGCGACCCTCCTGGATTCCTCCAGTCGAGTGCCCACCGGAAGCTGCACCCAGAAGCGGAACTGGCTCTCATCCATGGAGGGAAAGAACTCAGTGCCGATAAAGAGATAGAGGGGAAGACTGCCCAATAAAACCGCCACGACGCCGGATACCACGACTTTCTTGTGGTGGAGGGCCCAACCCAGAAGAGACTGGTAGCCCGCATCGATCCGGTCAAACATCGCCTTCATCCGCCATTTCAAGCGTTGCGGGGTTGTGGGGGAGGGCGGTAAGATCTCGTCGACTTCCGGATGGAGATACTTGCGGGCGAGGACCGGGATGACGGTCAGGGAGACGAAGTAGGAAGCAATCAAGGAAAAAGCCACGGTGAGCGCCAGGGGAGTGAAGAGCAGCTTGGCGATGCCGGTGATGAAGGCCACGGGAAGAAAGACCACGATGGTGGTGATGGTGGAAGCCAGCACGGCCAGGCCTACTTCTCCCGAGCCCTGGACGGATGCTTCATAGGGGGATTTTCCGGCCGTCCGGTGGCGGTAGATATTTTCCAGGACCACGATGGCGTCGTCCACCAGGCGTCCCACCCCAAGGGCCAGGCCTCCCAGGGTGAAGACGTTGAGGGTGAGGTTGTTGAAGTAGAGCAGGACAAAGGCACAGACGATGGAGATGGGGATGGCAAGGGATACGATGATCGTGCTGCGAAGGTTGCGCAGGAAGACCAGGATGACCAGAATGGCCAGCGCCGCCCCCAGGAGGGCCTCGTGCTGCAGGTTCTTGATGGAGTTGCGAATGTACACGGACTGATCGAAGAGCTCCAGCATCTCCACCCCGGGGGGGAGCATTTTTTGAATCTTGGGCAGGACCTTGCGGACTCCGTCGACGACCTCGATGGTATTGGTCCCCGAGGTCTTCTGGACCCCCAGGGCCACGGCCGGCTGGCCATTCACCCGGATCAGGTTGGTCTGTTCCTGGAAATCGTCCCTCACCTGGGCCACGTCCCGGATGTAGACTGGCCGCCGGTTTGTGTTGGGAACGATGATGTTTTCGATGGGTTTCACCACGCTGAACTGGGTCTCGGTGAAAAGGCGATAATCGAAGGGCCCAGCCTTGATGTCCCCCGAGGGAAGAATCAGGTTGGCCTGCTGGACGGCCTGGATGATGCCGTCCGAGGAGAGGTTGAAAGCCTGGAGGCGCTGCCGGTCGAAATGGATCTGGATCTCCCGGATTTTCCCCCCCACCACCCGGGCCGAAGCCACGTTGGGCACGTGCTCGATCTCCGGCTCGACCACATTGTAAGCCAGGTCGTAAAGCTGTCCTTCATCCAGTCCGCCCCCCATTAGAGCGATGAAAATCACGGAGATCTGGGAGACATCGAATTTCCGGATGATGGGATACTGGACGTCCTTGGGCAGGTCCCCATGGATCAGGTTGACCGCCTGGAGCACGTCGGACTGGGCGCTGTCCAGGTTCGTTCCCCAGTTGAAGTAAACGGTGACCAGGGACGCCCCCTGGCGGGAGTTGGAGGAGACATATTTCACCCCGTTTACCGTGGAAACCGCCTTCTCCACCGGGTAGGTGACCGTTCGTTCTATATCCTGGGGATTGGCGCCCGGATAAAAAGTCGCCACGGTGATGGAAGGGTAGGTGATCTCCGGAAACATGTCCACGGGGAGCTTGTTAAAGGAAATCATTCCCAGGATGATCGCCCCCAGGACGGCCATGAGAACGGTGATGGGATTGCGCAGGGCAAATCTGGCCAGATTCATAAAGACTTCCTACTTTTTGGTTTGCAGGGACAGGCGTACCTGGATCCCGTCTTTCAGGGCGTAATGGCCGGCGGTTACGACCTGCTCCCCGGGGGTCAGCCCCTGGAGGATTTCCACGACCGTATCCCGAACCGCCCCCTTGCGGATCGGCCGGCGGGATACCTGGTTTTCCCTCAAAACATACACGAAATCGTTACCCGACTCGTTGAGCAGGCTCTGGATCGGGATCAGGACGGCCTGGGAGTTCGAACGGAGGAGGACCTCCGCCCGGCCGAACATCCCCGGCTTCAGGACAAAGCCCGGGTTGGGAATGGAGATCTGGATCTCCGCCGTCCGGGATTGGAGTTCCAGGGCCGGATTGATGATCTCGATCCGGCCGGTGAAAACCCGGTCCGGAAAAGCGGTGACCGTTATTTTAACCGCCTGGCCCTTTTGCAAGTGGATGAATTCCTTTTCGATGACGTTGACCACCAGCTTCATTTCGCTGAGATCCATCAGCGTCAGGATGGGGGTGGTGTCCTTGACCATGGTACCGGGGTCGACGAAACGTTTGGTAATCCCCCCGTTCATGGGGGAAAGGATAACCAGGTTGGCCAGCTGGGCCTTGTTGAGTTCCAGAGTTGCCCTGGCTTGGTTGACCTGGGCTTCGGCCAGGGCGATGTCATTCTCCCAGGTCCGCTGCCGCAGGCTGTTCTGGGCCAGATCGTAAGACGCTTTGGCCACATTGTACCGGGTCCGGGCTTCGTCCAGCTGCTGCCGGGAGATGAAGTTTTTTTGGTGGAGATCCTGGAAACGTTTCAGGTCCGCCTCGGCCAGCTCCATGTTGGCCTTGGTATGCTGGATCTGGGACTGGACCGTTTCCTCCGCCGTCGCCCGGGATTGTTTCAGCCGTGCCTTAGACGCTTCCAAGCTGGCCTCGGCCTGGGCCACCGTAGCCTCGGCTTCCCGCGTGTCAAGGGTAACCAGGACCTGCCCGGTTTTAACCAGATCCCCCTCCCGGACATTGATCTTCCCCACCCACCCCTGGACCTTGGAGTAAATGGTTACCTGGGCGGAAGGGGCGATGTCGCCGGTGCGGGAGATTTTCTCCTCGATCAGGCCCTGGATCACCGGGGCCATCTCCACCAGCGGAACCTGGCCCGTGATCCCCTTTTTTGGGTCCTCTTTCTTGGCTGAAATGACCTGGGCGGCCCGGAAAGCCCCCAGCCCCGCCAGAGCGATAACCACCAGTACAATGATCGTCTTTTTCATTTTCTTCTTTCTAAAGGAATTATCTGTAATCCACCCTATTGATATCCAGGATCCGGGATCCAGGATCCAGTATCCGGGATCCGGCGTCTGCCATCCTATTTGTTTGCTCCCATCGCTCTTTCAATCTTGGCTTCGGCAACCTTGTAATTATAGAGGGCCTGGATGTGATTCGCTTTGGCATTGGCCAACTGGACCTCCGCATCGGTGATCTCCAACGGAGACCCCACCCCCACCTGGTAGCGCCCGCTGGCCAGGTCGTAATTTTCCTGGGCGTGCCCCACGGCTTTCTCTGACACCCGGACCTGCTCCGCTGCCTGTTTCTGGCTGAGGTAGGCCTGTTCCGCTTCCAGGCGGAGGTTCAGCTTCAAGGCCTCTTCCTGGGATATCAGATTTCTCAAGTTGGCCCGTTGTTCCGCCACCTGGTTGGAGGA
>Ga0299915_10003032_pt1 | contig 12178 bp, 10 predicted proteins | sample RVTome_13_FD_200263 | JGI IMG/M metagenome (GOLD analysis project Ga0299915, IMG submission 200263) | Soil microbial communities from uranium-contaminated site in the Upper Colorado River Basin, Wyoming, United States - RVT92D227 (version 2) ...
CCCCCGGTTCGGGCGGTGCGCTTGGCTCGTTTTCCTTCTTCGCTTCAGGCTTGGCGAAGGGGACGCTTTCAACCACAACCTGATCTCCCCGCTGAGCGTCTATTCCGGCGGCCGCCGAGGCCGCCTTTTCCATCGCCTTCAACTGATCCGACTCCACGCTCTCATCAACAAAGAGCGCCATCTGCAGTCTCTTCACCTGTCCCGGGGTAATGGTGCTCTTTTGAATCTTCTTGGTTATCTGGTACTTGCTGGTGGTCTCCGAACGTTCATAGCCTTCATTTTCGCCGATGGAGGGCGGTGTGGGCGGTTTGGCTGCGATATTGGAGGCCACGCCGGGCACGCCGGAGGCGGGCGGGACGCCCTTGCCGCGGTAGGTCTCGCGAGACTCCTGCTGGCTTTCCAGTATTCCCTTGCCGTCCGCGCCGGGCTCGTAAATCGCCTCCTCAGTCTCCCTGGTGTCAAAATCCAGGATGGCGTTTATCCTCACCACGGCTTTGTCAGGGCCGGAGACTTTGTCCAGCATGGATTGCACCTTCCGTTCAATCTCGCCCTCGAACTGGCGCTCCATCTCCAGCCGCGCCAGCACAATCCCGCCGCTGAGGCCGTCGCCCGCAATCCCCGGTCCGGCGGAAAGAAGGTTGCCCGAGGTGTCGAGAACCTCTACGTTATCCGCCGAAAGCCCCTCCACTCCGGAGGAGACCAAGTGCACGATTCCCCGCACCTGCTGCTGGGCTATCGCCCGGCCGCCTCTCAGTTTCAGGACGACAGAGGCGGAGGGCTTGGCGGCCTCATCCGTGTAAAGTTTCTCCTCGGGAAGAACCAGGTGAACGCGGGCGCTCTCCACGCTGTCTATCTCTGAGATGGTTCGCTCCAATTCTCCCTGGAGCGCCCTCTGGTAGTTGATGCGTTCCCCGAATTGGGTAAGCCCCACGCGGTTGCTGTCAAAGAGTTCGAAGCCGACATTTCCTCCCCGCGGCAGGCCTGCTTCCGCCAGCTGCAGGCGCACCTCGTAAACCTTGTCGGAAGAGACCTCCACCGCGGTGCCGCCGCCGGAGACCCGATAAGGGACCTTCTGCTCCCTCAGTTTGCTGACAATCTGCGCGGCATCATCCTGCTGCAGGCCTGAATAGAGAGGGGCGAAGGAGGGACGGGTTGCCACCGCAACCACAATCGCGATCACGACCACCCCGGCCGCGACGAAGGCTCCCAGCGCCATCTTTTGGCTGAGCGTCGCCGACTTCCACAACTTCATTGCGGGAGAGAGCGTTCCCTTCAATGGATCCACCAGTCCCCTCCTCTTGATCCTCGATCCGCCCTAAACTAAATTTGGGTCCTCATCAGTTCCTGATAGGCTTCAATCGCCTTGTTGCGAACCTGGACGGCGAACTCCAGCGCCAGGACCGCCTTTTCCATTGCAATCATCGCCTGATGGACATTGTCGCTGCCACCCGTGGCGACCTGGACGGCGAGCGCGTCCGCCTCTTTCTGCAAACCGTTCACTTGTTCAATGACATCGGTCAAGGTTTCGGTGAACGATTTCGCCCCCTTCCCCGGTGCATTCGCCTGCTTCGTCAGCGAGGCCGGGCTTTCTTTTCCAAGAACGCTCTCCACCCTCATGGCTCGTCCTTTCCGCCGCCTTGTCGAAGCGCCGCTCAGCGCCGGGCGATTTCCAAAGCCTTTCGAATCATCGCCTTGACCGCGTTTACGGCGGCCACGTTCGCTTCGTAAGAGCGCGTGGCCGACACCAGGTCCACCATCTCTTCCATCACGTTCACATTCGGCATCGCCACGAATCCTTTGGCATCTGCATCCGGATGACCGGGCCGATAGGCCATCTTCGGCGGCCGCGGGTCCTCGGTCACCTGGCTTACGCTCACACCGGCGGAACCCGTCCCCTCTTGCACGGCGCTGAAGACCACCTGCTGGCGGCGATAAGGGCCGCCTCGGGCGGTGCGAGTCGTTTCCGCGTTGGCAATGTTATTTGCGATTACGTCCAATCTCCTGCGCTGCGCCGCTAAGCCTGACGCGCTTGTATCTATCGAAGACATCTTCCCCTCCCTTTTACTTCCTGCCCTCGGAGATGGCGCTCTGCAGCATCCTGAGTTTGGCCATCAACAATTGCACATCTGATTCATATTCCAGCGTGTTCTTCGCCAATTCCGCCATCTCCGTTTCAATGTTCACGCTGTTGCCGTCCGCGCGCGCAGAGCGTGTCCGGTCAAGGGATTTCTCCGGCCGGACACGCTCTAACACGGTAAGAGGATCTTCGCTCTTCCCCGCGGACCTGAGTGCGGCCCCGAGCTGCTCGTGAAAAGTCACGTCGCTGCGCCGAAAGCCCGGCGTATCCACATTGGCGATGTTGTTCGCCAGGGCGCAGTGGCGCGCGGCGGTTCCATCCAGCGCCTTTGCCAGGGCGGCGCTGACCAGGTCGGAAAGCAAATCATTCGGCATCTGCTTACCCTCCTTGCGGGCCATTCCGCGGCTGGGACAAGCGGGGCACTCGTTCACGCCGGGCCTCCTGAGGCAGAAGGTCCCAGATCGCCACGAGGCTCAGCCCTTTCCCATCCGCCAGCCCGCCAATCTTCTTGATCAGACTGACCTGCGCCTGGCTGTACAGGCGATGGCCGTACTGATCGCGAGAAGGCTGCAGCATGCCGTATCTGCCCTCCCAATAGCGAATGCGGTGGGCTTCAACTCCCGTCAGTCTCACCACCGTCCGCATGGGATACAACGGTATGTCGTGCGGAATTTTCACCATTTCTCACCTCCTTTCCGGCTCGGATTTACCTCTGGCTATGCCTTTGACAGAGTTGCCCCTGCTCGAGAGATTTCAACTGCGTTGAACTCTATTCCACAAATTCTCACCGGATTTGAGACCCGCAGAAGAAAAATTCACCTCTCCCCAGCCCCCGGAGAGCATTCTCTTGGCCAATTCGACCCAATTTGAGGGGCTTTCTCCAATCTCTCGCCAATTAAGAAATCGGTTGAACCCGGTCGAAACTGAACTCCGCTGGATAAGCCCCATCTGCCCAATGACACCGATAATCCGCAGATTGCGCAGATGGCGCAGATTCTCCCGTGGGCCACCTCCGGCCGCCGGTTGTTTTGAAAGGCGCGTTAATCCGCGAAATGGCTAGTGCTGTTTTGCATGTTCCGCGTTGTGTTCTTCGCGGAGTTCTGTAGGGCGGGTGCTCCCTGCTTCGCGGGCTTCGTAGCCCTGCTTCGCAGGGCGAAGTAGCCTGCGCCCGCCGGAATTCCCGTCTTGGGAACTGCTGCGGCGGGGGATGGAACCCCCGCCCTACAGGAGGAAATGCAGCGTTCATCTCGCAAGAAAGCACTTGCCTTTGCCGGGCGCTCATGAAGATTGTGCCTACCGGGGGCTGAAGAGGGTCATTCCGCCCCGGAGGCCGAAGTTGATCCCCATTCCCAGCAAGACTGCGGCGCAGGCGAGCAGGATGGCGCGGTAGCCTTTGACGCTCAGCCAGCTGAAGCCGCGTGCTGCGGCGAAGGCGACTCCCCAATACCAGACCAGGTCGGCGAGAATGTGGCCGATGTAGAAGGCGCCGACCGCGAAGAGGCTGATCTGGAGGGCTTTGGTCAGCAGGGCGAGCCCGATGGTTATCCACCAGAGGGCCCAGTAGGGGTTGGAGAGGCTGGCGGCGGCTCCCAAGAGGATGCAGCGCAAACTTCCACTTGACGCGGAAGAGGGAGTTCCTTCCCGGCCGGCGTTGAGCGCACCGACGGCCTGCCGGGCGGCCTGGGCGGAGCCGCGCGCCATCATCGCCGCCATCAGGAGAAGCATGATTCCCCCGACCAGGCCGATGGTGCCGACAACGGGAGGCGGTTTGAGAAGAGGCCCCAGGCCCGCGGCAACGGCGCTGACCAGGGCGAGTTCGGCGAGGCCGTGGCCGATTACCACCAGGGGGCCGGCGCGGGTCCCCTTGCCCAAGGCCTCTGAAATGGTGACGGTCAGAAGCGGCCCCGGGGCCAGAGCGCCGGAGAGGGCGATGACGAAGGCCTGAAAAAATAGCGCGAGAGTTGCCCCAAGATCGTGCATGAGAGGGATCATTCTACAGATAGGGGAGAATTTCTTTTTTCGGGAGCAAATCCAAGGAGGGCCGGAAAAGAAAAAGAGGGGGCAGCGAAGGGCCCGTGCTGCTAGGGAGAAGTTGACAGCCAGACCCCTGCTCGCGCCCCCTTATATAATTGATGCGAAAGACAAGAAATCTGTTTGCTCGCGGTAGAAGTTTTTTTTGCGCGGGAGAAAGCGAGCCTCCCGCGGGCACGCCGGGCCTGGTTTTGCTTTACAGGCCTGGGGGGGTATGTTATGATTCCCTTACTTCCTTTGCCGCTTCGTCCGCCGCATTCATCGGCGGAGTGCGCAGTGCGAGCAACCTTGCGCAAGGAGCATGGTCGTGGCCGCGCGGGGCAAACCTTTCGTTCATCTCCACGTTCATTCGGAATACTCTCTCCTCGATGGCACCTGTCGGCTCCGCGACCTGGCGAATAGGACGGCGGAACTGGGCCTTCCGGCGGTGGCGCTGACTGATCACGGCGTCCTCTACGGCCTCATCCCCTTCCAACAGGCCTGTCAAGAGGCCGGGGTAAAGCCGATTTTTGGATGCGAGGTCTATCTTGCCCCGGGGAGCCGTTTTGAGCGTTCCGGCAAACCCCCTGCCGGAGAGATGCGCCACCTCTTGCTGCTGGCGGAAAGCCAGGCGGGCTATGCCAATCTCCTTAAGATCGTCTCCGCCGGCCATCTGGAGGGCTTCTACTACAAGCCCCGCATAGACCGGGAACTCCTCTCTCGCCACCACGACGGTCTGATTGCGGTTTCCGCTTGCCTGCACGGCGAGGTTGCTGCGGCCCTGGTGCAGGGACAGACGGAAGAGGCGCGCCGGATTGCTTGCCAATATCGCGAAATCATGGGCGCGGAGAACTTCTTTCTTGAGGTGATGGATCACGGCATTCCCGCGCAAAAGGCGGCCAATCCGCGGCTGGTTGAACTGGCGCGCGAGACGGGAATTCCGCTGGTGGCGAGCAATGACGTCCATTATCTGCACCAGTCCGATGCGGAGGCGCACGATGTGCTGCTCTGCATCCAGACCAACTCGGCGAGGGATGAGCCCAAGCGGCTGCGCTTCTTTGGAGACCAGTTTTACCTGAAATCCCCGGAGGAGATGGAGGCGCTTTTCCCGGACCAGCCGGAGGCCCTGGCGAACACTCTGGAGATTGCGGAGAGATGCAATGTGGTCATCCCCACCGGAGGGATGATACTGCCGGAGTATCCGGTGCCTGAAGGCTATAGCATGGATTCTTATCTGCGGGAGTTGTGCCTGGAAAGGCTCCCGCAGCATTTTCCGAAGCCGGCGCCGGAGTTGAAAAAGCGGCTGGAAAAGGAACTGGAGATAATCTCCAAGCGGGGGCTGGCGGCCTTCATTCTCATCGCCTGGGATTTGATGGAATATGCCCGCAAACATGACATTCTCGTGGGGCCTGGGCGAGGTTCCGCGCCGGGCGCGCTGGTGCTCTATCTTTTGGGGGTGACCCAGGTTGACCCGATACGCTTTGGGCTGCCTTTTGAGCGCTGGACGAACCTGGAACGGATCTCCCTGCCTGATATTGACTGCGATTTCGAACCCGCCCGGAGGGAAGAGGTCATTCAATATATTGCGAACCGGTATGGGGCGGATCGGGTGGCGCAGATAATCACCTTTGGGACGATTGGAGCGAGACAGGCCTTGCGGGACGGGGGGCGGGTGCTGCGGGTGCCGATTCCGGAGGTGGACCGGATTTGCAAGCGAATCGGGCCCATGCAGACCCTCTCCGAGTTCCTGGGGCAGGATGCGGAGATTCGCGAGGAAATGGAAAGCAACCCCTCACTGAAAAGGCTGCTGGATACCGCGCGGACCATCGAAGGCTTGGCTCGCCACGCCGGCACCCACGCCGGAGGGGTGGTGATTTCCCCGGAGCCGCTGACTCAACTGGTTCCTCTGCAGCGGGTTACGAGCGCAGGCGAAGCGAAGGAAAGCAAGGAGACGGGCAAAGAAGAGAAGGCCCCGCTGCGGGCGATGACGCAGTTCGACATGGATTCCATTGCTGCGGTGGGGCTGCCGAAGATGGATGTGCTGGGACTGCGCACCCTGGGAGTCTTGCGGGAGACGCTGCGGCTGGTGGGAAAGGGCCGCGGGCTGAACTTGGATTTGCCCTCGCTTCCGCTGAATGATCGGGCGACCTTTGAACTGCTGGGCCGGGGAGAGACCAATGGCCTCTTCCAGTTGGAATCCGCGGGGATGAAACAGGTGCTGCGGGATCTGCGGCCCGACCGTTTCGATGACATCGTCGCCGTGGTCGCGCTTTACCGCCCCGGGCCGATGGCGCAGATTCCCAATTACATCGCCGGCAAACACGGCCAGCGGCCCGTCACCTATCTCCACCCTTCCCTGGAGCCGATTCTGGCGGAGACCTATGGCATCATCGTCTTCCAGGAACAGGTGATGGAGATCGCCCGGCGGCTGGCGGGCCTTTCCATGGGCAAGGCGGATGCCCTGCTGAACGCCATGCGCAAGAAAAAGCGGGAATTGATGGCCTCGCTGGAAGAGGAGTTTTTGCGCGGGGGCAAGGCGAAGGAGGTCGCCGAGAAAGTAGCGAGAGAAGTCTTCCAGCAGATGAGCGATTTCGCCGGCTACGGATTCAATAAGGCGCATTCCGCCTGTTATGCTCTCAGCGCCTACCAGACGGCTTATCTGAAGGCGAACTTCCCGGCGGAATACATGGCGGCCCAACTCTCCAGCGTAATGGATAACAAGGACAAGTCGGCCGCGCTCATGCAGGAGTGCCGGAGAATGGGGGTTGCGGTGCTGGCGCCGGATATCAATGAGAGCGACGCCGGGTTTACCGTGGAGAAGGGGAAGATTCGCTTTGGATTGGCGGCGATAAAGCATCTGGGGGATAATGCGATAGGGACCATCCTCTCGGTGCGGGAGGAGGGAGGGCCCTTCAAGAGTTTCGACGATTTCTGCCGGCGCTTGCCGGCCGGCTCCATCAACCGCACCGGACTGGAAGTGCTGGCGAAATCGGGGGCCTTGAGCAGCCTGGGGAGGGCGCGGGCGTCGCTTATGGCGGCTCTCGCGGCAGGGATGGCGCCGGGGAAGGCCTCGGCTGTGCCCGCGGGCCAGGAGTCGCTTTTTGGTGAAGCGATAGAAACGCACGGCGAGGGGCTGGTTTGCAACGGACTCGCCCAGGATAACCTGCCGGAATATCCCCTCTCTGAACTGCTGGCAATGGAGAAGGAACTGCTGGGGCTCTATCTTTCGGATCATCCTCTTAATTCTGTGAAAGAGGCCTTGGAGCAGTGGACCACCACGACCATCGGCAATCTTGCGGAAAGCGGAGGGGGAGAGGCGATAATCGGCGGGATTGTCACCGCCCTGCGCCGCCACACGGACCGCGCGGGGCGCAACATGGCCTTTGCCACACTGGAGGATTTCACCGGCTCGGTGGAGATGACGATCTTTGCGGACGCCTATGAGCGCTGCCGTCAGGCGCTGCAGGTGGAGGCGATAGTTTTGGCGCGGGGGCGAGTGGAGACCGGCGGGCGGGAGGAGGAGGGAGAAGAGGCCAGCGCCCGGGTGGTGGCGAGCGAAATCGTGCTGATTACCGATGTAAAGGGGCGGGAACGGATTCGCCGTCGAAACAACAACCCTTCGGTTCCGCTTCGCCCCTCCAGGGAACGAAGCGGCGGCCGCAGCGAGTCGGCCGCGGCCGGCGGTTCCGTTCCGCCTATGAGGACCTCCAAGGCGCTTCACATTCGTCTCTCGCCTTCGGCTTCCTCAAGACTGGATGAGATAAGGCAGTTGATTCGAGAACATTCCGGGCCTGCGGCCGTGCTGCTGCATCTGGACACAGAAACCGGACAGCGAACCTTGAAACTGGGGCCCGATTTCAACGTTCAGCCCACAGAAGTGCTGCTGCGCCGCCTGGAGGCGCTGGTGGGAAAGGAGAGGGTGTGGCAGGAGGGGTGAGTTGAGAGGAGATGGGTGAGAGTTGAGAGAAGAAGGCAAATCATGACCAACTACACAACCGCCAAACAAAGCCTCGAAGAGATTGCCGCGGCGCTTGCCTCTGAGATGGCGGAAGGCCTGGCCGAGAAAGAGGCCCAGGTGCGGGAGATAGTGGAGGCGGTGCGCCTGCGCGGAGATGAAGCAATCTGCGAATACCTCGCGCGCTTTGACGGGGTTCGCTTCACTCCGAAAGAATTGAAAGTCAAGGAGGAGGAATTTCGCGCGGCCCGCCCGCGCCTGGGGAAGGCTTTTGAAAAGGCGCTGGCACAGGCCGCGGAGAATATCCGCCGCTTCCATGAAAAACAGCGGCCTGCAGATTGGTTCGACCTGGAACGCGCAGGAACTGTAGTCGGGGAGAGATTCACCCCCATCGAACGGGTGGGAATACACATTCCGGGGGCGGCTGCGCCTTTGGCCTCATCGGTGCTGATGACCGTCATTCCCGCGCAGGTGGCCGGGGTGGAGAAGGTTCATCTCGCCACTCCGCCGGCGCGCGATGGGAGCATCAATCCCGCTATTTTGGCGGCGGCGGATTTTCTGGGAGTCCATTCCATCTTCAAGACGGCCGGGGCGCAGGCGATTGCCGCTTTCGCCTTTGGGACGGCGAGCATTCCCAAAGTGGATAAAGTGGTCGGGCCCGGCAACATTTACGCGACTTTGGCGAAGAAGCAGGTCTTTGGGAGAGTCGGGATAGACGGATTTTACGGGCCCAGCGAGGTTGTGGTGCTGGCGGACAAGAACGCCGACGCCGCCTGGGTGGCGGCGGATTTGCTGGCTCAGGCGGAACACGGGGCGGATTCTTCGGCGATACTGATAAGTCCGTCGCGGGCCTTGCTTGCGGCGGTAAAAACGGAAATCGCCGACCAGGTCAGGCGGCTTCCCCGCAAGAGCGTCGCCCGGGAAGCCTGGAGCCGCCGGGGAGCCCTGGTGCAGGTGCGAAATCTGGCGGAAGGCTTCGCCCTGGCCAACCTGGTTGCCCCGGAACACCTTGAACTTCACCTTGAAAAGGCTTTTTCTTATCTGGGCGAAGTGAAGAACGCCGGCTGCATTTTGCTGGGACCGCACTCTCCCGCGGCGGTGAGCGATTATGTCGCCGGGCCCTCCCATTGCCTGCCAACGGGGCGCAGCGCGGCCTTTTCCTCCGGCCTGGGGGTGATGGATTTCATGAAGCGCTCCGATGTTGTCTCTATCTCGGCCTCGTATCTGGCGGAGTGCGCGGAGCCTATCCGCCAGTTCGCCCTGCTGGAAGGATTGGAAGGACACTATCGGGCGGTGGAACTGCGCCTGCGCAGAATCGCCTCCAAGAAAACGAAATGAAATGGGAGCCTGACCTTGAGAAAAGCAACCTTTGAGCGCAAGACCAAAGAGACCCGGGTGAAGGTGAATCTCTCGCTGGACAGCGCCGGGCCGGTGAAGGTTTCCACCGGCATCGGGTTTCTCGATCACATGCTCACTCTGCTGGCCACGCACGGGATGATGGCGCTCAGCCTCCAGGCGCGAGGGGATTTGAAGGTTGACCGGCATCACACGGTTGAGGATGTGGGCCTCTCCCTGGGGAGAGCGCTGAAAGCCGCGCTGGGGGAGAAGAAGGGGGTGGTGCGCTACGGCTGGGCGATTGTGCCGATGGACGAGGCCCTGGCGATGGCGGCGGTGGATTTGAGCGGCCGCGGGCATCTTGCCCTCGAACTTGAACTGAGCGCAAAAAAGATCGGGGACTTCGAAGTCGAACTGGTGGAGGAATTCTTGCGCGGGCTGGTGAATTCCGCCGGGCTCACCTTGCACCTGTTGACCCTGATGGGCCGCAACTCGCATCACATCGTGGAGGCGGCCTTCAAGGCGCTGGGCCGGGCGCTGGCGGAGGCGGTCAGAATTGACCCTCGCAGAAAAGCCAAGATTCCCTCCAGCAAGGGGGTGCTGGAATGAAACGCGTGCATTCGACGACCATCCTGGCGGTAAGACGCGGTGAAACGGTGGCGATTGCCGGCGACGGCCAGGTTACAGTTGAGAAGACTATCCTGAAACATCACGCCCGCAAGGTCCGCCGGCTCTACAAGGACAAGGTGATTGCGGGATTTGCCGGCGCCGCGGCGGATGCGCTGGCCTTGTTCGAGAAATTCGAGGGGAAACTGGAAGCCTCTCACGGCAACCTGCCGAAGGCCGCCTATGAACTGGCCAAAGACTGGCGCACGGACCGCGCCCTGCGCCGGCTGGAGGCCTTGCTGATTGTAGCGAACCGGGAAAACCTGTTGGTCATCTCCGGCACCGGGGACATCATCGAACCGGATGACGGCCTGGCCGCCATCGGCTCCGGCGGGCCCTATGCCCTGGCCGCGGCCCGCGCCCTGGTGCGGCACACTGATCTGGGCGCGGAGGAGATTGTGCGGAAGGCGATGGAGATAACCGCGGAGATTTGCATCTATACAAACGGAGAGATCTCGCTGGAAACGCTGTGCTAGGGCGCGGCTTTGGAAGAGCAGGAGGAGATGGAAGAACTGACCCCCAGACAGATAGTTGCGGAACTCGACAAATACATCATCGGGCAGAATGCGGCGAAGCGGGCGGTGGCGATCGCCCTGCGGAATCGTTATCGCCGCCAGCGGCTGACCGGGGAAATCCGCGATGAGGTGATACCGAAAAATATCCTGATGATAGGGCCCACCGGCGTGGGAAAGACGGAGATCGCCCGGCGGCTGGCGCGGCTGGCGAAGGCGCCCTTTTTGAAGATAGAGGCGACCAAGTTCACGGAGGTGGGTTATGTGGGCCGGGACGTGGACGCCATGGTGCGAGACATCACGGATGCGGCGGTGAGGATGGTGCAGCAAGAAAAGATGAAGGAGGTGGAGGGGCGGGCGCGGGAGATGGCGATTGAGCGGATAGTGGAACTCCTCTCCTCCCGGGCGCGGAGGGCGCCGATGCCCAGCCTGAGGAGCGTGGGAGACGCCATGGCCGCCTTCCTCTCTCAGCGGCCGGTGGAGGAAGAGGAGTCCGAAGCGGTTACGGAGGAATCTCCGGAGGATCTTCAGCGGCTCCGGGAAAGAATCGTCTCCGGCGAGTTGGACGACAAGACGGTGGAGATCATGGTGGAGGAGAGCAAGTTCCCCACCGTGCAAATCTTCTCCCCCGCGGGAATGGAGGAGATGGGGATGAACCTCCAGGATCTGCTTGGGGGAATGCTGCCCAAGACGAGAAAGAAGCGCCGGGTGACGGTGAAGGAGGCGAAGGAGATACTGGCTTGCGAGAGCGCCCAGCGGCTGGTTGAAATGGACCAGGTGACCACGGAGGCGATTGAGCGGGTTGAACAAACGGGTATCATCTTCATTGATGAGATGGACAAGATCGCGGGCCGGGAGGGGATGCACGGGCCGGAGGTTTCCCGGGAGGGGGTGCAGCGAGATATTCTGCCCATCGTGGAAGGCTCGACGGTGATGACAAAATACGGCCCGGTGCAGACCGACCACATTCTTTTCATCGCGGCGGGAGCGTTCAATGTCAGCAAACCTTCGGACTTGATCCCCGAACTGCAGGGCCGTTTTCCTCTGCGGGTGGAACTGACCAGCCTGGGAGAGGAAGATTTCGTGCGCATCCTGAAGGAGCCGAAGACCTCGCTGATTCGCCAATATACCGCGCTTCTGGCCGAGGAGGGAGTGACGCTGGAGTTCACGGAAGACGGAATCGCGGAGATTGCGAAAACGGCTGCGGAAGTAAACACGCAGATGGAGAATATCGGGGCGCGCAGGCTGCATACGATAATGGAGAAATTGCTGGAGGAAATCTCTTTCGACGCGCCGGAGATGCGGGAGGTGAAGGTGACGATTGACGCCGCCTATGTGCGCAGCCAACTGGCGGAACTCGCCCGCAATCTGGATTTGAGCCGGTACATACTCTAGGACCTATTTTGCTCTGCTGCAAACTTCGCCATGGAGTGTAGCGCGGGGCTGATGAGTCTCGTGAATTATGGTTACACGGTACTGAATTCAGGTTGGGCGGCAGCAAGAGGCTGTCTCACAATCGACTCGGCCTTAGAGGGGAAAGTCGGCTAATCTCGTCCTGTTGCGCGCTCGCGTTGTGCTAATGCTGCCCAGCAGACCCCAGAGCAGCGAGAAGAGCGCAAAGGA
>Ga0299915_10003034_pt1 | contig 12176 bp, 10 predicted proteins | sample RVTome_13_FD_200263 | JGI IMG/M metagenome (GOLD analysis project Ga0299915, IMG submission 200263) | Soil microbial communities from uranium-contaminated site in the Upper Colorado River Basin, Wyoming, United States - RVT92D227 (version 2) ...
AAACAAAAGACTAAAAGTGATGACCGAATGCAACGGCGTATCTCGGTCATCACTTTTAGTCTTTTGTTTGGAGTGGTGAGATGGATATGAGTACGCCCATGGGACACGGTCCCAAGATGAAGCTCGTCATGATCGGCAACGGCATGGCCGGAGTGCGCACGCTGGAAGAGTTGCTGAAGCTGGCGCCCGACCTCTACGACATCACCGTCTTCGGCGCCGAGCCGCATCCCAACTACAACCGCATCCTCTTGTCGCCTGTGCTCGCCGGCGAGCAGACGGTCGACGACATCGTGCTGAACCCGCTCGAGTGGTATCAGGACAACAACATCACCCTGCATCTCGGCAAAAAGGTGGTGAAGATCAACCGCAGCGCGCGTGCGGTCGAGACCGAAGACGGCACCCGCGCCGACTACGACCGCCTGCTGCTCGCCACCGGGTCCAACCCCTTCATCCTGCCGGTGCCCGGCGTCGATCTGGAAGGCGTCATCAGCTTCCGCGACATCGCCGACGTCGATGCGATGATCCGCGCCTCCAGCCAGTTCAAACATGCGGTCGTCATCGGTGGCGGCCTCCTCGGGCTCGAAGCCGCCAACGGCCTGATGAAACGCGGCATGGACGTGACCGTGGTGCACATCGCCCCGTGGCTGATGGAGCGCCAGCTCGACGAGCCCGCCGCGCGGCTGCTGCAGAAGAGCCTGGAAGAAAAGGGCATGAAGTTTTTGCTGCAGAAGCAGACCGCGGAGCTGCTTTCTAGCCCCTCCCCCGCAAGCGGGGGAGGGGTGGGGGAGAGGGCGGGCTTGACTCCCCCATCCCCAGCCCTTCCCCCGCTTGCGGGAGAAGGGGGCCGCGTTGCTGCGATCCGCTTCAAGGATGGCGACGAGATCCCCGCCGACCTGGTGGTGATGGCGGTCGGCATCCGCCCCAACACCGAGCTCGCCGAATCCGCCGGCCTGCACTGCAGCCGCGGCATCGTGGTGAACGACACCATGCAGACCTTCGATCCGCGCATCTATTCCATCGGCGAATGCGCCGCGCACCGCGGCGTCGCCTACGGCCTGGTCGCGCCGCTGTTCGAGCAGGCCAAGGTATGCGCCAACCACCTGGCGCACTACGGCATCGGCCGTTACCAGGGCTCGGTGACCTCGACCAAGCTCAAGGTCACCGGCATCGACCTGTTTTCCGCCGGCGATTTCATCGGCGGCGAGGGCACCGAGTCCATCCTGTATTCCGACCCCATCGGCGGCGTCTACAAGAAGCTCGTCATCAAGGACAACCAGCTGGTCGGCGGCGTGATGTACGGCGACACCGTCGACGGCGCCTGGTACTTCTCGCTGCTGCGCGACGGCAAGAATATTTCCGAATTGCGCGACCACCTGATGTTCGGCCAGGACCACTGCGGCAACCTCGGCCACCAAGGCATCAACAAGGCCGCCAGCATGACCGACGACATGGAGGTGTGCGGCTGCAACGGCGTGTGCAAGGGCGACATCGTCAAGGCCATTCGCGAGAAGGGCCTGTTCACGCTGGAAGACGTGAGGAAGCACACCAAGGCCTCCTCCTCGTGCGGCTCGTGCACCGGGCTGGTCGAGCAGATCCTCGCGGTCACTGCGGGCGGCGATTATTCCGCCACGCCGAAGACGAAGTCGATGTGCGGCTGCACCGACCATACCCACGAAGCCGTGCGCGATGCGATTCGCCAGAACAAACTCCTGACGATCCCGCAGGTGATGACGTTCATGGAATGGCGCACGCCCAATGGCTGCGCCAGCTGCCGCCCGGCGCTCAACTACTACCTCATTTCGACCTGGCCGGGCGAGGCGGAGGACGATCCGCAATCGCGTTTCATCAACGAGCGCGCCCACGCCAACATCCAGAAGGACGGCACCTACTCGGTGATCCCGCGCATGTGGGGCGGGCAGACCACGCCGGCCGAACTGAAGCGCATCGCGATCGTCGCCGAGAAGTACAACATCCCCACCGTCAAGGTCACCGGCGGCCAGCGCATCGATTTGCTGGGCGTGAAGAAGGAAGACCTGCCGAAAGTGTGGGCCGACCTCGACATGCCGTCGGGCCATGCCTACGGAAAAGCTTTGCGCACGGTGAAGACCTGCGTCGGCTCTGAATGGTGCCGCTTCGGCACCCAGGATTCGACCCAGATGGGCATCGACCTGGAGAAGGTCTTCTTCAAGATGTGGGCGCCGCACAAGGTCAAGCTGGCGGTATCCGGCTGCCCGCGCAACTGCGCCGAAGTCGCGATCAAGGACGTCGGCATCATCGGCGTCGATTCCGGCTGGGAGATATACGTCGGCGGCAACGGCGGCATCAAGACCGAGGTCGCGCAGTTCCTGGTCAAGGTGAAGACGCCCGACGAGGTGCTGGAATATTCCGGCGCCTTCCTGCAGTTGTATCGCGAAGAGGCGCGCTACCTCGACCGCACCGTGCACTACGTCGAACGCGTCGGCCTCGACTACGTGAAAAAGAAAATCCTCGACGACGCCGAGGGGCGGCGCGCGTTATACGAACGCCTGCTGTTCGCGCTGTCGGTCGAGCGCGACCCCTGGGTCGAGCGCGCCAAGGAAGGCAAGCTCAAGCACGAATTCGAAACCGTTGCCGCATAAGGAAGACACGATGAATAACTGGACCGACATCCTGGATGTGAACGACATCCCCAAACTCGGCGCCCGCGTGGTGCGCCACGGCACGCTCGACATCGCCGTGTTCCGCACCGCGGACGATGAAATGTTCGCGCTGGAAGACCGTTGTCCGCACAAGGGCGGCCCGCTGTCGCAGGGCATCGTCCACGGCAGGAAAGTCACCTGTCCGATGCACAACTGGAACATCGCGCTCGAGTCCGGCTGTGCGGTGGCCCCCGATCACGGCTGTGCGCGCGAATTCCCGGTCAGGGTCGAAGCGGGCAGGGTGCTGCTGGATTTTGCCGCCGTCGAGTCCGTCGCCGCCTGATTCCAGGCGTCTGCCTTACCGGCTGTCAGGTGTTGTCTGCATGCCTTTTCCCGTGCCCAGGCCGATGCGGGGGGGCATATATCCCAACGCGCGTCACGTGTTGTTCCCCGGACGGGGCAGCCGGATAACTGCTCATCCGGCTTCGGCGCTTTTGCTCGTGACGGAAAAAGAATCGTGTTATCAGGGGCCAGGCCGGCCATCAAAAATACTTGATTGTTTTTGTCTTGTATTTGCCTAGAAAGGAAAAGCTGCCTGGCAACGCTTCCTTCTGCCAACAGCGATTCAATTCTCCGGAGGAAACCCCATGAGAAACATCCATGTCGATTATCAGGGCGCCGCCCTCGATTTTCAGAGTGCGAGCCTGTTGGCCAAAGACATTGCCAGGGAAAACCAGATGAAGGATCCCACCATCATGGCTTGGCACAAACACAGTGGCCAGGGCACGCCGCCCTATTACGACGGCGCCGATCCAGATACCTGGTGGGAAAAATATGGTGAGGGCAACGGCGGCAAGCTGGAAGTCAGCGTGGGGGACGACTACGAGTTCATCATGATGGATGCGCGTGGCTTTGAGACCCTGGGCCCGGTGCCCCTGCGCAATCTGTCGGATGATTCAGGCAACCCCTACCTCTGCTACACGCCCATGCTGGGACGGGGCACCAACAAACCCAACCCCGAGGCATGCACGTACCTGGACGGCTGGCTGGCTGACCAGTACTGAGCCCTCGCCTTGAGAGGCGGGCTGCCCTGCACCGGGAGCGTTTGCCGGCCTGGCCCGCCCCCGCTCATTGAACGGAGGGGGTATCGGCTTGCACCCGAAACGACTCAGGCCGCTTCCTTCGGACGCATCTGGCGGCTGTAGAGGAACTCAAGCACCTGGCTGCGCAGTTCGTGGTAGTGCGGGTCGTGCGCGAGCTGCAGGCGGTCGCGCGGACGCGGCAGGTCGACGCTGAGAATCTCGCCGATGGTGGCGGCCGGACCGTTGGTCATCATCACGATACGGTCGGAGAGGAGCACCGCCTCGTCGACGTCGTGGGTGACCATGATGACGGTGCTCTTTGTTGCTGCCACGATCTTCAGCAGCTCGTCCTGCAGGTGGGCGCGGGTCAGTGCATCGAGCGCGCCGAAGGGTTCGTCCATCAACAGCACTTTCGGCTCCATCGCAAGCGCGCGCGCAATGCCGACGCGCTGTTTCATGCCGCCGGAGATTTCGCCCGGCAGCTTGCCGGCGGCGTGGGTGAGCCCCACCAACTCCAGCGCGGCGCTGGTGCGCGCCTTCAACTGCGCCTTCGTTTCGCTGCCGCCGAATACCTTTTCAACCGCGAGGTGGACGTTCTCGAACGCGGTGAGCCAGGGCAGCAACGAGTGGTTCTGGAACACCACCCCCCGCTCCGGACCGGGCCCCTTGATTTCCTTGTTGGCGAGCAGCAGGACGCCGTCGCTGGCGTCGAGCAGGCCCGCCACCAGATTGAGCAGCGTCGACTTTCCGCAACCGGAGTGGCCGATCAGCGCGATGAACTCGCCCTGGTCGATGTGGAGGTTGATGCCGGTGAGCGCGGTGAACTTGCCTTTCTTGGTGTCGAACACCATCGAGGCGTTTTCGATCTGGACGTAGCTTTGCATGGGGAATCCTTTTGGGTCGAGAGTCGAACGGGCGTAGGTTGGGTTGAGCTTGCGAAGCCCAACGAGATGCTGTTGGGCTTGTCAGCCCAACCTACGCGGTTGCTGTCAGTCGTAACTAAACCGTTTCGCAATCAGCATCAGCATCTGCTCGAGCAAGAGCCCGACGATGCCGACGACGAAGATGGCGATGATGATGTGGGCGACGTTGAGGTTGTTCCATTCGTCCCACACCCAGAAGCCGATGCCGACGCCGCCGGTGAGCATTTCGGCGGCGACGATCACCAGCCAGGCGACGCCGATGGCCAGGCGCACGCCGGTCAGCACATAGGGCAGCACGGCCGGGAACAGGATCCTGGTGAACACCTTGAACTCGGACAGGTTGAGCACGCGGGCGACGTTCATGTAGTCCTGCGGGATGCGCTGCACGCCGGCGGCGGTGTTCAACACCATCGGCCAGATGCTGGAGATGAAGATCACCCAGATCGACGCCGGCTCGGCCTTCTGCAGAATCAGCAGGCCGATCGGCAGCCAGGCCAGCGGCGACACCGGACGCAGGATGCTGATCACCGGCGAGAGCATGCGGTTTAGAAAGTCGAAGCGGCCGATCATGAAGCCGAGCGGAATGCCGACGGCGGCGGCCAGACTGAAGCCGATGCCGACCCGGTACAGCGAATTGAGAATGTTCCAGCCGATGCCCTGGTCGTTGGGGCCGTTGTCATAGAAGGGGTCGGAAAAAAGCACCACTGCGGCGTCCCAGGTTTCGGCCGGGCCGGGGATGGATTTGCCGCTGTTGGCCACCAGTGCCCACATTGCGACAAACAACAGCATGCCGAGCAGCGGCGGGATGGCGTTCCTGAACAGTGTCAGCGTGCCTTCGATAAAGCGCTTGCCCGATTCGGTCTCGAAATAGGGCGTGCGCCGGACAGGTGCGGCGGGCGGGGGGAGGACTTCGGTTTCCGGGGTATCCATCACCTCGGACAAACTTCGGTCATTCAACGTGACTGCATTCATGGGGATTCTCCAATGCTGTGTGTTCCGTCATTGCGAGGAGCAAAGCGACGCGGCATACGATTCCACATGGGCTTCGGTCCATAGTGGATCGGAGTCCTTTAGGGCAATCCAGAAATGCCTGCTTAATCAATACGCTGGATTGCCACGCTTCGCTCGCAATGACATTTCCGGGTTCAGGCCTTGATCTTGAAACTGTCGGCGTACTTGGCCGGATCCTTGCCGTCCCACACTACGCCGTCGATCAGCTTGGAACTGCGCATGTCGGACTTGGGCAGCGGCGTCTTGGTCATCGCTGCGGCGGCCTTGTAGACGTCGATGCGGTTGACCTTCTTCGCCACCGCCAGATAGTCCGGGTGATCCTTCAATAGGCCCCAGCGCTTGTGCTGGGTGAGGAACCACATGCCGTCCGACAGGTAGGGGAAACCCACCGTGCCGTTGTTGTAGAACTTCATGTAGTCGGGGTCTTTCCACTTCTTGCCGTTGCCGTTGTCGTACTGGCCGAGCATGCGGTCCTCGATCGAGTCGAAGTCGGTGTTCACGTAGGACTTGGCCGAAATCACCTTGGCGACCTCGGAACGGTTCGTCATGGTGTCGATGTACTTCGATGCGTCGAGAACAGCCGCCACCATGGCACGCGCGGTGTTGGGATATTTCTCGACGAATTCGGCGGTGGTGCCGAGCACCTTCTCCGGATGGTCTTTCCAGATGTCCTGCGTGGTGACGGCGGTGAAGCCGATGTTGTCGCGGATCGCGCGCGCGTTCCACGGTTCGCCCACGCAGAAACCGTCCATGTTGCCCACCCGCATGTTGGCGACCATTTGCGGCGGCGGCACCACGATGTTCTTCACGTCGCGGAACGGATCGATGCCGTAGGCGGCCAGCCAGTAATACAGCCACATCGCGTGGGTGCCGGTGGGGAAGGTCTGCGCGAAGGTGTATTCGCGCGGCTCGGCCTTCACCAGCTTGGCGAGCGAGGCGCCGTTCGTCACGCCCTTGTCCTTCAGCTGGTTCGACAGCGTGATCGCCTGGCCGTTGTTGTTGAGCGTAGCCAGCACTGCCATGTCCTTCTTCGGCCCGCCGATGCCGAGCTGCACGCCATAGATCAGGCCGTACAGCACGTGTGCGGCGTCGAGTTCGCCGTTCACCAGCTTGTCACGCACCGCAGCCCACGAGGCTTCCTTGCTGGGCGTGATGGTGAGACCGTATTTCTTGTCGAAGCCCTTCACCGAGGCCATCACCACCGACGCGCAGTCGGTCAGCGGAATAAAGCCGATGTTGAGGTTGGGCTTTTCAGGCGCGTCGGAGCCGGCGGCCCAGGCGCCCTGGCGCACGCCCGGCGGCACCAGCGCCATGAGGGCGGCGGCTACGGACAATCCGGTGGTTTTTTTCATGAAATCACGCTTGCTCTGGTCTTGTACGATGGGTTTGTCCTGGGTGTCGCTCACGGTGTGTTCTCCAAATAAAAAAGGCGTCGCCTTCAGGGCGGACGCCTTTGTCCATTGATAAATGATTTGACGGCCACGCTGAAAGCCACATCGTTGCGACTGTTCAGTTCAGGTACAGCAACCGTTGTGCCAGCTGCAAAAACGCCTTGTATTGCATGGACTTGGCGTGAAAACTGCCTTTCAGAACGTAGGACCGGAAGTCCTGCGGCGCACCCATGGGGTGCGTGTTCACGGTGCAATGCACCAATCAGGGTTGGAATAATCAGGCCGGCGGCTTTTGCAGAATCTGCCGCGCAATGTCCGCCAGCTTCAGGCCGCGATCCATCGCCGCGCGGCGCATCTCGCGGTATACCTCGGGTTCCGACGCGCCGGTCTGCTTGATCAGCAGTGCCTTGGCCTGGTCGATCAGCTTGCGTTCCGACAGTTCGAGCCGCGTCTGTTCGAGTTGGTCGTGCAGCGCCTGGAACGCCTCGAAGCGCGACACCGCCACGTCGAGGATCGGGCGGATGCGCGCCGGGTCGAGGCCGTCGACCACGTAGGAAGTCACCCCCGCCTGCGTCGCCGCGCGGATCGACTCGGCGCTGCCGTCGCCGGTGAACATCACGATCGGACGCGGGCAATCCTGGTTCACCACGCAGATATGCTCCAGCGTATCGCGGTCGGGCGAGTCCTGCGCAATGATCACCACGTCGGGGCGCAGCGCCTGGATCTGCGCATCCAGGCTGCGCGCCGAATTGAGCGTGGCTGCCACCACGCAGCCTGCCGCTTCAAGCGCCGGCACGAGCATCGCCAGCCGCTCGGGCTGGTTTTCAACAATCAGTACGCGCATGTTCGCTTCATGTTTCTTTCCGACCAGAAAAAAAGGCGGCCTCCGGAGAGGCCGCTAAGTCGGAGGAGACTGCCTGAGCAACCTGGCCTTGCGGTTTGGATACTCAGTCTGGATATAGCAGGGGGCGTGCCAACTATGAGAGTTTTTGTTTATCAAAGACTTATGGATTTTTTTCGGTGCGGGGCGGAGGTTGGGATGAACGCTTGTGGTGCATGGGCCGAGGGGATGGAATCAAAACGGGGCGCCGTTCGTCATTGCGAGCGCAGCGAAGCAATCCAGTCTATGTCCAGGCGCGGAGCACGACTGAGTAGTTAGTGCCCTTCGCAGGACAACTGGCCGTTGGCCGGGGGTTGCCCGGCGGCAAGTCACTTTCTTTTGTCTCGCCAAAAGAAAGTAACCCAAGAAAAGGCGACCCCGACAGTCCCGAATTCCCGAAGATCAAGCGCGTCGGGTGGGCGGCAAAGAACTCGCCCCGCCTTGTTGTTTTTGATTTTGTTTTTTGTGGGCGGGGCTCAAACACCTTTGCCGCTGATCCACCCGACACACTTGATCTTCGGCGGGTCTGTAAGGGGAAGAAAGTCAAAACCAGGGCGCGGCGAAAGCCGGAATTCAGTTAAATCAAGCACCTGGACCCCGGCTTCCGCCGGGGTGACGACTTGTAGGTAATAGCCCCCACTGCGAAGCACTCGATCTGGTTCGCGACGGTCGCTCATAGTCAAACTGGTTTGACTTTGCTCCCCTTACAGCCACGCCGAAAATTGAGCCTGCCGGATGGATCAGCGGCAAAGGTGTCTGAGCCCCGCTCACCTTCGAAATACAAATAAAGCGGGGCGAGTTCTTTGCCGCCCACCCGGCAGGCTCGATTTTCGGGCACCCGAAGGGCGGGGATGTCGGGGTCGCCTTAACTAGCTGCCGGGCTACCCCCGGCCAACGGTCAGTCGTTCAGCATAGGCCTTCGACAAGCTCAGTGCGAACGCTCGCGGCCTCACTTGCACCGCATCTCCGGCGTCAGCTTCATCCACTTCGCCAGCCAGTTCTTCGCCCGCTCGCGCGCATGCCGCGTGGCGATCTTCTCCTCCGGCGACTGGTCCGGGCGGAAGTCGAACGCGCGGCGCGCCATCGGGTATTCCTGCCATTCCACCGGCACGCCACGCTCCCACAGCGCATAGAACGCGCGGCCGGCGTTCATGCGGCGCAGTTCGTAATCGTCGTCGCCGATGAGGAACAGCATGGGGGTGGTGATCTGCGTCACTTCGGGCGCGATGCGGAACAGTTGATCGGGCTCGGGCGCATTGGGGTTCTGCATGTGGCCGTAGTAGCTGACGATGGCGGCGATGTCGGGACCGCGCTTGGCGGCCAGCCGGATGGCGTAATACGGGCCGCGCGACAGGCCGACGATGCCGACCTTGCCCTTGCAGGCATTCGGCAGCGACTTCAGGTAGTCCAGTCCGGCTTCGACGTCCATTTCGGTCTCGGGGTTGTGCGCAGAAGGCCAGCGTTCGATGAAGCGGCCGCTCTGCCAGTCGGGGGCGACGACGAGAAAGCCCTGGGCGGCGAGTTCGCGCACGTGGGCGCGTTCGTCGCCTTCGTAGCCGCGCTTGGCGTGGATGAACAGCACCGGCGGGAAGGGCCCCTTGCCGGCTGGCGTGGCGATTTCCACCGGGACTTCAGTTCCGTCGGCGGCCTTGATGGTGGTCTTGCTGAGTTCGACGGTGTTGGCAAAGGTCGGCGTGATCAGCACCGATGCTAAGATGGCCCCCGCAATGGCAAGTCTTTTCATGGCCCACATTCTAGGCCAGTGCCCCTGCTTTTCCGCGCAGTCAAAAAGTACCTTGAAGGGCATAGGTGCCCGTGAACGCTTCCTTCGACGAACCGACGATTTCTCCCTGGCTCGGACGTCCGCTGGCGGCGGCATGGGTTTCGCTGGCCCTGCATGCGGCCGTGATCGCGCTGGTGCAGGTGGCGCCCCCTGCGTCGACGAACCCGGCTGAATCCGTGATCGAGGCACGGCTGGTGTCGACGCACGCCGCGCCGTCCGCAGTGGAAACGCCGCCACGTGCGCCGGAAGTGGAAGCGCCGGAAGACGCCCCGAAAGCGGTGCCGCTGCTTGCGCCGAGCAAGACGGCGGAGGCGTTGCCGGTGGCCGAGCCCGTTGCGTCTCCACCGCCTGCCGCCACGTCGCAGCCTGCCGACCCCGCGCCCGCCGCGCCGCAGCCTGCGGCAGCACCGGCACCGGCCGCGACGATCACCAGCTCGGTCGATCTCACCTATTACAGCGCGCGCGATGTCGATGTCCATCCGCGCTCATTGCACGAGATCGTGCCGGACTATCCGGCGGACGCCGACCGCCAGCGGCTGTCGGGCAAGGTGCGTTTGCAGTTGAAGCTGGAAGCCGATGGCCGCGTCAGCGACATCGAGATCGTCCATGCCGACCCACCCGAGGTATTCGACGAGTCGGCGATCAGGGCGTTTCGCGATGCACGCTTTGCGCCGGCGCAAAAGAACGGCCGTCCGGTGCGCGCGCTGGTGATGATCGAGGTGGTGTACGACTGGGAAGGTCGGCGTTAGCGGAGCGGAGAGTCGGGAGCGGAGAGTCGAGAGTCGGGCGTCATTCGGCGCGGGGGGGCCGGCCGCCAGCGCTTGAGCGTGAGGGCGTTCGTCACCACGCTGACGCTGGAGAACGCCATCGCCGCGCCGGCGATCACCGGACTGAGGAAGCCTGCTGCCGCGAGCGGAATCCCGACCACGTTGTAGATGAAGGCCCAGAACAGGTTCTGCCGGATCTTGGCGTAGGTGCGTTTGGAAATATCGATGGCGTCGGCCACCAGCGCCGGGTCGCCGCGCATCAGGGTGATGCCGGCGGTGTGCATGGCGACGTCGCTGCCGGAGGACATGGCGATGCCGACGTCGGCGGCGGCCAAAGCGGGCGCGTCGTTGATGCCGTCGCCGACCATCGCCACCGTCTTGCCCGCGGTTTTCAGCTGGCTCACCTGGGCTTCCTTGTCCGCCGGCAGCACTTCGGCCAGCACGCGGTCGATGCCGAGCGCCGTGGCTGCGGCCTGCGCGGCGCCGCGGTTGTCGCCGGTGAGCATGACGGTGGCGATGCCGCGCGCCTTGAGGTTGGCCACCCCGGCGGCGGCCGTGGCCTTGACCGCGTCGCCGAACGCCAGCACGCCGAGCGCGCGGCGGTCGCCGGCGCGCGCCAGCCACGACACGCTGCGGCCCGCGGCTTCCTGTTCCGCCGCGACGGTATCGAGCGCAGCGGTGTCGACCTTGTTCTCCGCCATCAGCCGGCGGTTGCCCAGCCAATAGGCTGCGCCCGCTGCCTCGCCGGCAATGCCGCGCCCGGGCAGCGCCTGCTGCGCCTGCGCGGCAATAGGCGCGATCCCTGCAGTGACCGCCTCGGCCAGCACCGCGCGTGCCAGCGGGTGCTCGCTGCCCGCCTGCAGGCCGGCAGCGATCGCCAGGATTTCATTCCGCTCGAAGCCATCCGCCGCCACGCAGGCCGCCACATGCGGCGTGCCGTCGGTGAGCGTGCCGGTCTTGTCGAACACCACGGTGGTGATGCGGTGCGCCAGCTCCAGCGCTTCGGCGTCCTTGATCAGGATGCCGTGACGCGCAGCGACGCCGGTGCCGGCCATGATCGCGGTCGGCGTGGCTAGTCCCAGCGCGCACGGGCAGGCGATCACCAGCACCGCCACCGCATTGAGGATGGCGACTTCGGCGTCGCCGCCTAGCATCCACCAGCCTATGAAAGTCACCAGCGCAATCGCCATCACTACCGGCACGAACACCGCGCTCACCTTGTCCACCAATCTTTGAATGGGCGCCTTGGCGGCCTGCGCGTTTTCCACCAGGCGGATGATGCGTGCCAGCGTGGACTCGGCGCCCACCGCCGTGGTGCGCGCGACCAGCACGCCGTGCGCGTTGATGGCGCCGCCGGTGACCGTGTCGCCCGGCTGCTTGTCGACCGGCAGCGACTCGCCGGTGAGCAATGATTCGTCGATCTGGCTTTCGCCTTCCTCGATCACGCCATCCACCGGCACGCGCTCGCCGGGGCGGATCACCACGAAATCGCCGACCCGGATGGCGTCGATCGGCAGGTCGCGGTCGATGCCGTCGAGCCGCACGCGGGCGGTCAGCGGGCGCAGCGCCTGCAGGGCGCGGATCGCTTCGGTGGTCTGGCGCTTTGCGCGCGCTTCCAGCCACTTGCCGAGCAGCACCAGGCTGATCACCACGGCCGACGCCTCGAAGTACAGGTGCATGGCGTCGGCGCGGGTCAGCAGCAGGTATACGCTCAAGCCATA
>Ga0299915_10003035_pt1 | contig 12176 bp, 9 predicted proteins | sample RVTome_13_FD_200263 | JGI IMG/M metagenome (GOLD analysis project Ga0299915, IMG submission 200263) | Soil microbial communities from uranium-contaminated site in the Upper Colorado River Basin, Wyoming, United States - RVT92D227 (version 2) ...
TTTGGGGGGGGGGGCCCGCGGGGCCCCCCCCCTGGGTGGGGGGGCCGGGGGCCCCGCCCCACCGATCAGGCGAGTTGGGGGAAGGCGCTGCAAGGAAGACAAGCAAGGGCGGGGGAACCCCGCCCCTACGTCCCTCGCCCTCCCCCCAGTTACTCCTCACCGCCCTGGGATTGGACTTCGGCAGCCGTTATGTGAAGCTGGTTTATGGGAAAGAGAAGGGCGCTTGGGGGCGGAAAAAGTTGGACACCCTCACCTTTTTCCGGGATTATTTGCACAGGCATGAAGGGCGATTGGCCATTGATTGGCCGCGCCTGGGACTGGCGCCTCCCCAGGCCCTGGTGGTTACTGGGTACGGCAAGAATCTCCTCCAGGATCATTTCCCCACCATCACCGAAATCCGGGCCCATTTCCTGGGGGCCCGCCAGGCCACCGGGTTGGACCACTTCATCCTCCTGGAAGTGGGGGGCCAGGACAGCAAGGTGCTTTATGTTAAAGACGGGCGGGTCTTCGACTTCCTCACCAATGACCGCTGCGCCGCGGGCACCGGGCGTTACCTGGAAAACATGGCCCGCTTCCTGAAGATGCCCCTGACGGAGTTTGCCGCGGCCTGGGAAAAGCCCGCGGACATTTCCCACACCTGCGCCATCTTTGGGGAAAGCGAGCTCATCGGCCACCTCCTGGAAGGGGTGGCCCCGGAGAGGATCGCCGCGGGGGTCAACGCCTCCGTGGCCCGGCGGGCCCTGATGATGGTGCGCCGCTACCCCTGCCCCACCCTGGTCTTCGTGGGGGGTGTGGCCCGGAATCAGGCGGTGGTCCGGCTTCTGGGAGAAGTGCAGGATTATCGGGTGGTGGTGCCTTCCTTTCCCCAATTTAACGGCGCTCTCGGGTGCTGGCTGGAGGCCCGGCGGCATCTCCTTCAGGAGGGGGCGCCATGAGTCTCTTGCCGGTTGGGCATCCCCTTTTCCGGGCCCTTAAAGAACTCCTGCCCCCGGAGACCGCCTGGCCGGCTTCCGGAGAGATCCTCCAGGAATCCTTACCCTCTTCCCGCCGGGTCTTGCGCTTCACCGCCGCCGGCGGGGACGGGGCCCTGGTGGGCAAGTTTTTTTCCGCCTATCCCCCGGCCACGTCCCCGGACCGGAGCCTGGACCGGGAGTATCGCAACTATCTTTGGGCCGCGTCCCTGGGTCTCGCCCAGGGGCCCGGATATATCCCCCGCCTCCTGGGTCGCCATCCCCAGACCCGGCTGGGCCTGGTGTTGGAGGGCGTTCCCGGCCCGGACCTGGACCGGGCCCTGGCCCAGGCCTGCCATCACGGGGAACAGGACCAGCTTTTTCAGGCCCTGGAAAAACTGGCCGGGCTGCTGGCCGTCTTTCATACCCGGGACCTCCCGGAGCAGCCGGTTTCTCCACAACCGGCCCTGAGATACTTTGCCAAGCTGCAACATCAACTGCAGGGTCTGGGCCTGTTAACTGCCGAGGATGAGCAGGTCTTGCAGGAGGAAATCGGGGCCTGGGCGAAGAGGCTGGAACTTTTCCCCGACCGCCTGGTCCTGGTGCACGGCGACGCCACCCCCACCAATTTTCTCTTTCCGGACGGCCGGGTGGTGGCCCTGGACCTGGAACGCCTGGGCCTCGGGGACCGCCTCCGGGACCTCTCCTGGGTGGCCGGGGAGCTGAAGCATGCCTGGGGCTGCCGCACCGGCCATCTGGACGGGGCGGAGCCGGCCATCCGCCACTTTTTCGCGGCTTATCTGGCGGCCCTCCCCGGGAATGGGGCCCCGGCGCGCCGGATTTTCGCCCTCAACCCCTTTTACATGGCCCTGGCGGAGATGCGCATCGCCCGGAACGACTATCTCCCCTGGGAGCATCGCCGGGCCCTGGTGGCCGAGGCCGGGCGCTGCCTGGCCGGCGGCCGGAGCTTCCCCCTATGAAGACCGTGTTGATCATTGCCGGCTCCGACCCAGGCGCGGGCGCGGGCCTGCAGCAGGATTTGAAGGTGGCCACCTTGTTGGGGACTTACGGATTGACGGTGGTCACCGCCCTCACCGTCCAGAATTCCCTGGAAGTCCGGGCGGTGCACCCGGTGGCCCCGGAGGTGGTGGACGCCCAACTGGACGCGATCTTGAGGGACTTCCCGGTGGCCGCGGTGAAGGTGGGCATGTTGGCCACCGCGGACATTGTCCGGGTCGTGGCCCGGCGGCTCCGGGAGTTTAAGCCCCCATACCTGGTGGTGGACCCGGTGCTGGCGGCCAGTTCCGGCGCCGCGCTCCTGGACCCGGCAGGAGTGGCGGCCCTTAAGGAAGAGATCTTCCCTATCACCTATCTGCTTACCCCCAACGCGCCGGAGGCGGCTCAGCTGACCGGCCTGGAGGTGGGCTCCGCCGCCGATCTGGAGGACGCGGCCCGGCGCCTCCAGAAGCTGGGGCCTAAGTGGGTCCTGGCCAAGGGGGGCCACCTGCCGGGGGAGCCGGTGGACGTGCTCACCGATGGACAAAACGCCTATCATCTCCCCGGCCCCCGCCTGGCCGCGCCCCACGGCCACGGCTCCGGCTGCGCCCTGGCAACCGCCTGCGCCGCTTATCTGGCCAAGGGCCTCTCCCTGCCGGAGGCGGTGAACCAGGCCCGGACCCTGGTGGCCCAGGCCCTGCGCTGGGGCCTCCCCCTGGGAGGCGGCCGGGGTCCGGTGAACCCCTATGCCCCCTTTGCCCGGGAGATGGCCCGTCACCAGGTCCTGGAGTCCCTGAGGACGGCCGCGGCCCGCCTGCAACAGGAGGATATCGGCCCCCTCATCCCGGAGGCGATGAGCAACCTGGCCTATGCCGCGCCCTATGCGGAAGGGCCTGAGGACGTGGCCGCGTTCCCCGGCCGGTTGCTTAAGAGCCCCCAGGGACTACTCAATCCCACGCCCCCGGCCTTCGGGGCCTCTCGCCATCTGGCCGGGGTGATTCTCGCCGCGCTCAAGACCCATCCCCACCTCAAGGCCGCCATGAACCTCAAGTATTTTGCCAGCCTGGAAGAAATTACCCCTCTGCTTTCCCTAAAGACGGCCGCGATTGATCCCTCCCCGGAGATAAAGGGCCGGGAAGAGGACCGCTTGGCCGCGGGGGTGGCCGCGGTCCTCAAGCCCGGGGAACCGCCTCCGGACCTGATTTATGACCAGGGAGATTGGGGCCGGGAACCCTTGAGCTATATCCTGGGGTCTGACCCCCAGGTAGTGGTGGAAAAGGCCCTGGCCCTGAAGAACGCCTTAAGCGCGGCGGGGAAGTTGGGATGATTTTTTTAAAATGGCTTAAGGGGCCAAGGAAATTGTCTTTTGGGAAAACTCAGCGGCGAGGGATGGAAGAATTTGAGACGCCGGGGTTTGGCAAAACTTCGCCTTATGCCCAAAGAGATATGGGCTGCCGGAAGTTAGCCTTTCAATATGCAACTTCCAAGATTATCCCGGGACTTAATTTTCTGGCGCTATCCTGAGGCGATAAAGCCTAATAGTTACCGGCTCCGGGGAGACTACCAATTATCCCGGGCATCTCTAAAGTTTACGAAGGCCACGTATAATCCCATAATGATGCTGCCGCACAAAACCCCAGCCGCAAAAATCATAATGGATGAGATCATGACTACTCCTTTCTGAAGATGCTTGGGCAACGTATTCCTGACAATATCTTTGTCGGATACTTTCAACATATAGATAAATGGTTAAATTAGAATTTAACTTTGGTTATTTTTTCATTAAGAACAACTTTTTGATATCTCGGGAAAATTCAGATTTGGGGACGGGGGTAGGGGCGCAGGGACCTCAGGACACTGCCCTCAGAAACACTTAACGGTCTTAAAAGTCCGCCGGAGGGACGCCTGCTTCCACGGGCACCGGGGCCTCCGCCGGCCCCCGGCTTTGCTCTCCTCCGAAGACGCGTATGGCGAGGATGGAGAGTTCGTACATGCAGTAAATGGGGATGGCCACCGCGGTCATGGTCACCACGTCCGCGTGGAACGCGGCGACTACGGCGCTGAGGAGGATGGCCACCCGGCGGTTGCGCCGCAGTAAATCCAGGCGGACCACCCCGGCCCGGGCCAGGATGAGGAGGATCAGGGGCAGCTCGAAGACCACCCCGAAGAGTAGTAACAGGCGCAGGCAGAAATTGATGAACTGGGTGAGATTGAGCATGGAGAAGAGGATATCGCTCTCATAGGCCAGGGAAAAAGAGATGATCAGAGGCCAGACCAGATTGAGAAAAAATAGGTCCCCCAGGATAAAGGCGATGGTGCCCAAGGGAATAAAATAATAGACATATTTTTTTTCTTGGGGGTATAGCGCGGGCGCGAAGAAGAGCCAAATTTGATAGAGAATCACCGGAAAGGCCAGGGCCAGGCCGGTGATCAGGGAAATCTTCATCTGCACGAAAAAGGGCTCCAGGGGGGCCATGTAATTGAGCTTGTGGGGCGTTACCTGGGGGGGCTGGGGCTCCAGGCCCAGGCCCTTGGTGAGAGTGGGAAATTTTTGGGCGGCCCAGGTCGATACATCGTATTGCCATTTTTGGGTGAGGGACGGCTCCCGGAGGGGCTTTTGTATATAGCGCTGCACCGCCGGGGCCAGCGGCCAGGCCACGGCCATGCCGATGAACATGGCGAGGAGAATGACGATCAGGCGCTTGCGCAGCTCCTGGAGATGGTCCAGAAAAGACATCTCGCTCAAGGCATTAAATCCTTCCGGGGGCTCCTGCCTTAATCTGCGGCCCGACCCGCGCCCAGTTGGGCTCCCGGGGCCGCAGCCAGACCCCCCCTAGGCCACGGCGGTGGTCACCAAGGTCAGTCCACCCAAGGTGGCCGGGCTGCCTTCCACGCCCATGATCCGGATCAGACCCATGGCGGTCAAAAGGCCGATAAGTAACCGGAGAGACAGGCCAAAGAGAAATTTCCTGGTCATCATTGTAAAACATCGGACCGGGAAAGGCAATGACGGCCAGAGAGGCAGTAACGTCAGGCAGTTTCTGGGGGGATCCGTCCGGAGAGACTTTTCAGGCAGGAGTGTCCAGCAATTCCCGCACCCGGTGCAATAAGCCATGGGCTTCAAAAGGCTTCTGCAAATAGCAGATTCCCTGGTCGGACAGATTCTGATGCAGGCTGGTTTCTTCCGCATAGCCCGACATATATAGGACCTTTACCCCAGGATGCAAGGGTTGCAGACGTTGGGCCAGTTCCTGGCCCCCCATCCCGGGCATCACCACATCGGTGAGGATCAGGTGAATCGGTCCCTGGTGTTGTTCGGTGAGGATGAGGGCTTCAGGGCCATGCCTGGCCTCCAGGACCGTAAACCCATGACGCTTTAGGATGGTGCTCACCAGTTGGCGCACCCCGTCTTCATCTTCCACCAGCAAGATGGTCTCCTGGCCCCGATAATCCTCCGTACCTTGAGAAGGCGGGGAGACCGGCTCCATAACCCCGTCGATCCGGGGTAAATAAATCTTAAAAGCCGCGCCCTGACCGGATTTGCTTTCCACCGCAATATGACCGCCGCTTTGCTTGACGATCCCATAGACCGTGGAGAGCCCCAGGCCGGTCCCTTTGCCCGTTTCCTTGGTGGTGAAGAAAGGCTCGAAGATGTGGGATCTGGTCTCCTGGTCCATGCCGCAACCCGTGTCGCTCACCGTCAGCAAGACGTAAGGACCCGGCAGCACTTCCATGTGGCGGCGGGTGTAAGATTCCTCCAGGTCTATATTGGCGGTCTCAATGGTCAGCTTTCCCCCCAGGGGCATGGCGTCCCGGGCATTGATGGCCAGGTTCAGAATCACCTGTTCGATCTGTCCCGGATCAGCCATCACCCGCCCCAGATTCGACTCCGGAGTGATGACCAGCTCGATATCCGAGCCGATGAGGCGTTTCAGCATGTTGCCCAGGTTATCCACCACCAGGTTCAGGTCCAGCACCTTGGGTTGCAGTACCTGTTTGCGGCTGAAGGCCAGGAGCTGGCGGGTCAGGGAAGCGGCCCGGTCCCCTGCCTTCCGGATCTCGGCCACGTCCTGGCGCAAGGGATTATCCTCGTCCATGAAATTGAGGACCAGTTCGCTGTAGCCGGTGATGGCGGTGAGGAGATTATTGAAGTCATGGGCCACGCCCCCCGCCAAACGGCCCACCACTTCCATCTTCTGGGCCTGGAGCAACTGTTCCTTAAGTCTTTTGCTCTCGGTAATATCGGTATTCATGGCCATGATCCCGGTGATCCGCCCATGGGCGTCACAAAGGGGGGCGGTGAAGACGCTGATATCGATGGGAGACCCGTCCTTTTTCCGGCGCCGCAGCTCCAGGCCATGCAGAGAATCACCGACAAGAATCCTTTTGAGCAGTCCCTTAGACTCCGTCACTTGGTCCGTAGGCACCGTGGGCAGCAGACGGCTCAGGACTTCCTCTTCTTTCCAGCCAAACATGCGTTCCGCCGCCGGGTTCCACAACTGCACGCGCCCCTCTCTATCCATGACATAGATGGCCAGGGGCGAAGCTTGAATCAGGGCGTGCAGGGTTTGGTGGGCTTCCCTAAGGGCTTCTTCCCCCTGCCGGCGCTCAGTGATGTCCCGGTCGAAGGCCAGGATGTATTTATGGTCTTCCAATTCCATCAAGCCCGCGTGGATTTCCACCGGGAACTCGGAACCGTCCTTGCGCCAATGCGTAACTTCTTCTTTAATCCATTCCCCCGCCAGGATGCGCTGGTGCCTGGCTGTGTTTGAAGAAATTTTAACCGTGGGGTCCAAGACGGCAATGTTCAGGTCCAGAATCTCCGGCACCGTGTAGCCGTGCATTTCCGCGGCCGCCTGGTTGGCGGCCACAATGCGGCCGGCGTTCTTTCCTGCGGCTTCCATGATCAAGATGGCGTCAGGCGCGCTGTCAAAGAGCATCTTGTAGCGCTTTTCGCTTTCCCTGAGCAGATCCTCCGCCTTTTTTCTCCCGGTAGTGTCGATGCCCGTGCTGATGAGATACTCCAATGCGCCTTCTTTGTTCAACAAGGTGGTATCGGACCAGGAAATGAGACGGCGTCCCCCGCCCTTGGTTAACAGGTACTTCTGGCCCCCGCCGGGGAAATGGCCGGTTTGCAGCTTCTGAAAACGGGCCTTGACCTTTTCCAGGTCTTCCGGGGCCACAAAATAATCCCAGAAATATTGTCCCCTCACCTCATCGAGGGTGAAGCCGGTGGTGGCTTCGAAGGCGTGGTTGAGGCGGACGATGCGCCCCTGGGGGTCGAAAACCACCACCAGGGCCGCCACGGTATTGAAAAGCGCGGCAAAGAAGTCCTTCTCTTTCTGCAAAGACTCTTCCGCCTGTTTACTGGCGGTGATGTCCCGGATATATTCGATCACTCCCTTGATTTTGCCGGTATCCGGGTCCAGAAGAGGCAAAGTGTAAAGATCCAGCCAACCCACCGTTTCTCCCTGGGTTCCAATTTTGGGGACGACCTCTATGCTTGTCTCCCCCGTCTCCAGGGTGCGGCGACTGGAACACACCTCACACGGCTCACTCCGCCCGAAGTAAGCCTCGTAACATTTTTTCCCCACCAGGGGCAGGGCATGTTGAAACCACTTTTCCATGGTGGGATTGACCTTCAGAATAGTGAGATCTTGGTCCAGAACACACAGACCGTCCTGGATACTGGCAAAGATGCTGGCCTGGAAGCGCTCCCCTTCTTTGATGGCGCCCACATGATCAAAATATGTATAAATCCACCCTCCCATACAAATAACGCTGAGCAGGACCATGATCCGGGAATAGAGTTTGTACTTGGGAACGTGAATCACCAGAGCATCCCAAAGGGAACCGCCGGTGTGGAGAAGCTCCAGTGCCGCCTCTATGGTCAAAGAAATGAGGCCGATCAAAATCACTAGGAAGATAATAGCATACTTATTGATATGCTTCAATTTTTCTGCCAATTTCCGCAGCGTGTCGAAGGGGGTCTGATATGAAATATCCACGGATGGCCTCTAAGAATTTTACATCGGCAATTTTCTGAATAATCTGAAAGCTTTTGCGGAAGGTGGGGGCAGCCCTGGCGGGGTTTCTGGAAATAGGGGATGTCAAGTCCCTGCGCCGGGCTTATTGGGTCAACCGGACTGCCGCTTTCAATAGAGCCGGCTCACCAGTTTGCCGTGGCGGTAGAGGGTGATGTGGCCGTCCTGGGAGATGCAGATGCCCAGGACGGTGGAACCCCAGGCGGTGAATTCCCGGGTCACCTGATGGCGGATGCCGCTGCCCAGATCGTCTCTTTCCGGGGGTAGGTTGACACCGGTGGCTTTGAGGCGGGCCCGGAACTGGCAGGCCTCCAGACGGTCGTTAAAGAGCAGCGCCCCATCCGACTTGGCCAGCCCCACCAAATGGCGCAGCCAGCGCTCCTGGAGAGGCACGGTTTGGGCCAGGAGCACCTGGTTTTCAATGGGGGTGTCCGGGTCCTCCAGTTGCGCCGTGGTCAGGCCCAGGAGGAAGATGCTGCCGTGGCCCCCGCGCCGCACCAGGGTCAGCAAAGCTTTCAGCCTGGAGATCTCCCCGGAATGGCCGTCCGCGCAAACCTCTTTCACCTGGCGTTCCATCTCCTGCCAGAAGACATCCTGGAATAGGGGGATATGCAGATGGCCGTGGCGATACTCCAGCAAGGAGAGGGGGATGCGGGGGTTTTGCCGGCCCTTGAGGGCCAACCAGAACCTGACATGGCCCCGGTGGGAGACAGTGGCCAGAGGCAGCACCGTGCGCCAGGATTTCGCCGCGGTCAGTTGCTGGTGCGTCCCCTTGGTGATCTGCAAAAGACCGATAATCCGCCCTTTATACAGCGCCAGGAAGGTGGTGCGGCCGTCGGCGTTGAGTAAAAATTGCTTGATGGACTGCCCCCCTTCGGCCAGAGAGCCGTAATTGTCTTCGTGGTACAGGAGCAGGCCGGGCCAGCGCCGCCGGTAATATTCCAGGGGCCGGGTGGCGGCGAGGATGGCAAAGCCGGTGAACAGGCGCTCCCCTTCAATGGAGTAATAGAGCAACTCCTTGAACAGGCGCCAGGCCCGGATAATCGCTTCTTCCCGGCCGCTGTCGGGAGTTTCGCAACGCCGCAAATCCGCGGCGCTGTGGAGTATGGAGCCGATATAGGGATTGTCCTGGGCGTCCAGTTTGATGGTGGCGCAGGGAGCCAACTCCAGGCTGTGGAGATACCCGGCCACCACCTGTTCCTCCAAGGAATAAGGGGTAAAAGCCGGCAAGTCCTGGCTGCCGCCGGGGGCCAGGGGTAAGTGGTGGGGAATCAGGCGTCCGAAAAGGATGCTGAGAAAGCGGATATGGAAGGGGGAGAGCAAAAATGTCGCCTGGGGCGTGTGCAGCCAGAGATCAACCAGCCTGCCCCCCAGCTCCAGGCGGATCAGGTGGGATAATCCTTCCACCCCCCGGATGGAAAGATTGGGATAGATGCTGCCCTTGATCTCCACCGGATAGCGTTGCAAGTGCACGGCAAAACAGGGGAACAGCTCCAGTCCCCTGGCCTGGAGGGGCACCGCGTCCCGGGAATGCTCATCCCCCTCCATCACCCGGCAGGTGGTGATGTCATAGATCAATCGTAAAACTTCCCCGCTGGTCACCAGGGACCGAAGGCGCTCCGCAAAAGACAAGGGGGGCTGAACTTGACTTTTGGCCATGAAGCTCCTTGTGGGGGAGTTGTGGGGAGGGGGCTAAGGGCGGGGGAGCCACTGGCTCCCCCGGCCCTCCCCTCAATTTACATTCTCGCAGTTAAAGGGGGCCAGGTCAAGGGCGGCCCAGGTTTTGGCAGAACGCGGCCAGGTCCCGGCTGCCGGACCGGATCCGCCCGGCGATTTCCGGCCAGTCCAGGGTGAGGAGTTCTTTATCCCGGAGCAGCCAGCGTCCGGCCACCATGACGTGGCGCACGTCCGCGGCCCGGGCGGCATAGACCAGATGGGAATAGGGGTCGAACAGGGGGGTGAGGTGGGCCTGATTAAGGTCCACCACCATCAGGTCCGCTTCCATGCCGGGGGAGAGGGTGCCGGTTTTTTTCTCCAAGCCCAGGACCTTGGCCCCTTCCCGGGTGGCCAGGGCCACGGTTTGGGCCGCGGGCAGGATGGTGGGGTCCTGGCGCCAAACCTTGTGCAGCCGGGCCGCCAAACTCATCTCCCCGAAGAGGTCCAGGTTATTGTTGGACGCGGCCCCGTCCGTGCCCAGGCCCACCGTCACCCCTAAGGCCAGGAGGTCCGGGATGGGGGCCACCCCCGCGGCCAGCTTCAGGTTGCTCTCCGGACAGTGGCTGAGCTTCACCCTCCGCCGGGCCAGGAGTTCCTGCTCCGCCGGGGTCAGCCACACCCCGTGCACCGCCACCGTCAGTTCATCCAACAGCCCCAGGCGGTCCAGATAGACCGCCGGGGTGCAGCCCCTTTGGCGTTGAATTTCTTCCACTTCCCCCCGGGTTTCCGCCAGGTGGATGAAAAAGGGGAGGCCGCGCTCCCGGGTCAAGGCCTTGGCCTGCTGCAGGGTCTCCGGCCCGCAGGTGTACGGGGAATGGCAGAAGATGGTGGAGGTGGTCAGCTCCGGGAAAAAGTCTTTCCCCGACTCCACAAACTCCCCGGCCACCTTCAGGTTGTCCCGGGGATCAGGCACGCCCGGCGCCAGAAAGTCCACCACCCCCTGGGCGGTCACCGCCCGGAGGCCGGCCTCCCCCAGGGCCCGGCGCGCCTCGGTCTCATAGAAATAGCTTTCCGCCACGGTGGTGACGCCGCCCCGGATGAGTTCCGCCGCGGCCAGCAGCGTCCCCCAGTAAACCTTTTCCGGGTCCAGCCATCCGGCCTCCGCGGGAAAGATCAAATTATGCAGCCAATCCTGGAGGCCGAGATCGTCGGCCAGACCCCGGAACCAGACCATGGGCGCGTGGGTGTGGGTGTTCACCAGCCCCGGCATCACCAGGGACCCCTGGGCGTTCAGGAGGCGTCGGGCGGGGGGCAAGGATTTGCAGGGAGGACCGGGGGAAGTGGCGCTCCCCACCCCGGCGATTTTGCTTCCCTGCACAGCCACAAAGCCGTCAGGCATGGGCGCGGCCCCGGGCTCCAGGGTAAGCACCAGGGCGTTGTGAATCAGCCAATCTGCTTCCATAAATTACCTGGCGGAAGGGTGTTGTGGGGGAGGGGGCTAAGGGATAAAAAAGTGGTCAGTGGCCAGTGGCCAGTATCGGCAGATGAGACTTTTCCCCCGGCCCTCCCCTCAACAACCACTCACTTACTAATATCCACCGGCGCGCCGTTTTGTTCCTCCACAGCCCGGAGGAATTTGTGCCAGTTGATCTGCCCGGCCAGGCCCCGCTGGTTGAGGCGGCTTATGGCGTATTTCAGCATGTCCGGGATTTTGTGGTAAATGTCTTCGTGGACCTCCACGAAGACGCGGCCTTTGAGAAAGCCGAATTTCACCGGCTCGTAGATAATTTCCACGGGGGTGCCCACGGGGGTCATATCAAACAATTTTTCAATGTCTTCGGGGTAATGGCGGATACAGCCGTGGCTCACCAGGCGGCCCACCCCCATGGGCGCGTGGGTGCCGTGGAGGCCGTAATGGGACAGGCCCATCCAGCGGCTGCCCACGGGATTGTCCTCTCCCGGGGGCATGTAGGACATGCCGTATTTGGCCTGGATGCCCTTGGGGATGCGCCAGCCCGGGTTCACGGATTTACTCTGCACCCGGAAGCGCTGGCCGATGGGGGTCTTGTAATCCAGGACGCCGATGCCGATGGGAAAGGTGTACACCTGGCCCTTCGCCGGGAAAAAACGGTAGCCCCGCAGTTCCGCCACGTTAATCAGGTATCCCGGAGGATTGCTCCGCTCCGGCAGGATCCATTGGCTGGGGATGGCGATGTCCGTCTCCCAGGGCAGGTAGAAGTGGTCCAGATGGCAATGGTAGCGGGCCAGTTCCCAGAAGCCCAGGTCGTACTGCCGGGCGATCTGGTAGAGGTTTTCATAGCGCACAATGTGGTGCGTCTGCGGTTCCCCCACCATGGTGACGGCTTGCGGATCCAGGCCGGACCCCCGGGGGAGGCGGTAATGGAAAGGTCCGGCGCCCCAGGCGAAGGGCGCGCCGGAGAGGACGCCGCTAATCACTAAAAGCCCTATAATTCTTAGAACTATTGACATCCCCGGCATTTTATATGAAAAAGAAGGGCAGAGAAAGGGA
>Ga0299915_10003036_pt1 | contig 12175 bp, 9 predicted proteins | sample RVTome_13_FD_200263 | JGI IMG/M metagenome (GOLD analysis project Ga0299915, IMG submission 200263) | Soil microbial communities from uranium-contaminated site in the Upper Colorado River Basin, Wyoming, United States - RVT92D227 (version 2) ...
TCGGGAACTCAACGCCGGAGACCTTCTGGATCTCCGCACGGTAGGCTGATCCGACCACGGCCTCCAGCCCTTCCTTCATCGCGAATTCCTCGACCCGGCTCTGCAGCACGGCTTCCTGCTCCTTCAACTCACCGACCTGAGCTTCGAGGGCTTTCCGCGCTTCCACCGTCTCCGCCCACCTGTCCACGAGCTGCACGCCGTCGTCCTCCTTGAACTCCTCGGGTGGCAGGGCGGCGGTCGCATACTCATGGCGCGTGGCGGGGCAGATCGTCCTGAAGTCGCACCAGGGGCAGAGTGCCGACGGGTGGGTCGGGAACCTCTCTTCCTCGCGGCCGCGTGACTCGATGTCGTCGATCACCGTGATGCAGGCCTCTCGCACGCCCTGCAGCTGCTCCGGTGTCCTGTGCGAGACGAGGTCGGTGTCGAACCGCACGTAGTGCCAGATCAGGTCCACCGCCTCAACGTCCCTCCACATCCCCTCGAGGCCGATCTGGTAGAGCGCCAGCTGCCTGTCCTCGTCGGCCTCTGCCTGCGTCGGCAGGTGGGAGGACGTCTTGTAGTCGTGGATCTCGTACGTCCCGTCGCCCCGGCGCGCGATGCGATCCACGATGCCCCGCATCCGATGCTGGCCGATGTCGTCGAGATCCAGCATCACCCGCGCTTCGAGGCGCAGCGTCCTGGCCTGGTCGAAGGGTGTGTGTCGCCGGTAGTAGGAGGCCAGCGCCTCGCGGCCGGCCCGCTTGTAATCCTCTGCGGTCAGCTTCGTGGACACGATCCGAATGGTGTCCGACCACGCCTTGGCCCAGATTGCCTCGAACGCCTCGAGGGTCTCCTCCTGCGACAGAACGCTGCCGCGGAGATGGAGGTCGTAGAGCGTCTCGAGCGTCTCATGCACGCGTTTCCCGAGGAACGCCTCGATCGTGTCCACCCTTTCGACGGGAGGCTTGCCGATGTACTGGTACCAGTACTGCCTCGGGCAGTTCTCGAATGAACCCAGGCTCGAATGTGAGTGGATGCGCATCCTCAGCCCCAATACTCCTCCGACTGTAGCGCCCAAAGCCCCGCCGTCAAGCTCACCTTCGCGTTCACCCGTCACCCCATCTGTCATCGTAGTGGCGCGGCTCGCACGCCGTGGTAGACTGAACGCGCCCCCAGATGTGAACTGCAGGCAATTGAGCGCGAGGAGGAGCCATGCGAGTCTCGAGTGTTGTCATCGCCGCAGCGCTTCTGGCGGGGAGCGCTTCGGCACAAACATTGACGATGGGTAACAACGTGTCGGAGCCCAACTCCAGCGACTATGGGGTGGGCACGACGCGGACGGCGGTCGACCTGACCAACCCCGCCAACGCGTCCGGAAACCTGACTCACGTGACGTTCGGCTGGTCGAGCTTATCGTGCAGCGCGGCGGCCAAGCTCAAGGTGTTCCGGCGGGTGGGCGACACGTTCACGATGGTCGCGGAACGGGGCCCCTTCGACACCTCGGTGAACGGCGTCGACATCGACCTCTCCAGCTCGCCGATCCCGGTGCTCGAGGGCGATCTCCTCGGCGTCGCGCGGGTCGCCGACTGCGGCAACCCCGTGGTCTACGCTCCCTCGGGCATCGTCCTCCACGCCTCGTTCCTCGAGGTGGCGGGCGATGCCACGGGCTTCGACTACTCGGATTCCCCGGTGCACAACGGTCAGCTGGCCGGGTATGGGACGGGGACCGCGACGGAGGTGGTCGCCGGCGTGGTCCACTCGGTGGCCTCGAACCCGGGGCGCCAGGGCTCCTACTACCGGACCCTGCTGCAAATGCTCTCCTATCCGTACGGCTCGCCGGTCACCGGAAGGTTCGTGTTCCACCGGAAGCTGGTGCCGGGAAGCCCCTCCGACCCGTCGCTCGCGTTCACGGCCACGGCCGCCACGGTGCAGTCGTGGAGCGACATCCTGACCACGATGGGGGCGACCGGGCAGCCCGGCAGCCTCGACGTCGTCCTCCCCTGGGGGGCGGCGATGCCGATGATCGGCGCGCAGGTCTACAACGACACGGGCGCCGACGGGACCACCGGCTTCCGCGAGGAGGCCGTCCCCACCACCAACCAGGGGGTGAGCGTCTCCACCAACATCTTCTTCGCCGGTGCCACCGGGTTCTTGTTCGGCCCGGCCGACGCGACGCGCTATCGCTGTAACATCGCGGTCCGCTCGCTCGACAAGGGCGTCCAGTTCACGCTGCAGGCGATGCACGCCGACGGCACCGCCGCGGGGAGCTCGCTGCAGTATCGCTACGGGCCCAACATCTGGGACCAGAAGAGCTGGCAGGACTTCACCGGCGCGGTGCTGGAGGACGGCGACTACGTGCGGATCAGCGTTAACGACGGCACCGCGATCTTCGACGGCTCGATCGTCGACATCGTCACGAACGATCCGGCGGACGTGCTCGCTCGCGTCGCGTTCGCGGTCGAGTAGGCACGAGACGGGGGGCCGGACGCCGCCGCCCGGCCCCACCATCCCGCCTCTCCTGCGCCGCGGTCGTCGCGTCGCGGGCACGCACGCCATGCACGCTGTCCTTCGCCGCTCTCCTTCTCCCGCCGGGAGAGGGAGGGGGAGAGGACCGAAGCCCCCTCTCCCTCTGGGAGAGGGCGGGGGAGAGGACAATAGCCCCCTCTCCCTCTGGGAGAGGGCGGGGTGAGGGGCTCAATCCGCCGCTCCGCTTCTCGAGCGTTTCGTGCACGTACGTCCCCAGGAACGCTTCGATCGTGTCCACCCTTTCGACGGGGGGCTTGCCGATGTACTGGTACCAGTACTGCCTCGGACAGTTCTCGAAGGACCCCAGGCTCGAATGGGAGTGGATGCGCATTCTTGGCCCCCTTGTCCGCCGTCCCTTTTTTGGGCACCAACATACTTGACACACCGGGCGGGGGTGCGAGATAATGGCGCCCGGTAGTGGTAGCGGCGGGGACTCGCTGTCTGAAAGACGGCTGGCTCTTCACCGGTTGGTCTAGCTTACACGGGTGGTCTCTGGATACGAAGCGCCCTGGAAATCGATGGTGATGCTGGATTTTCAAGTGCACCTTGATGATGGCGGCAGCATTGAGGATCAGCCGGTGATTGTGTTTGCTGGCTTTCGTTCAACTGCGCGCGAATGGGCCAAGTTCACGAAAGAGTGGACGATGGCGCTTGCTGGCCCCCCAAGAGCCGAGCACCTTCATATGGCAGACTTACTCGCCGGGAAGGACATTTATGAGGGGTGGAGCGAGCCGGATAAGGCTGGGCTCATCGAGAGGGCGGTCAGCGTGATCTGCCGTCGCACTCAATTTGCTGTTGCGCGTGCGATCTATCGAGATGACTATGAGGCGGCAGTCCATGAAGCGGGCATTAATCTGGAGCAAGGCCCCGTCCTGCTCTGCCTAATGGAATGTGTGCAAGCGTTTCTGGGCCATCTCCCAAAAGGGCTGAACCAACAAGAGCGCGTCGCGTTCGTTATCGACCGCGGACCAAAACGGAGTCAGAATTTTCAGAAGAGGGTTATGGAGGCTTGGTCCGATTTTGAACGGTTTCGTCCGGTGGACCCTCGGCTTGGTACCGTCACGTTCGGAAACAAACAGGAGATTCTCCCCTTACAGGCCGCAGACCTCATCGCTCACCAAGCGTTCCAGTTGGTGCGAGATCGGGCGAAAGAACGCGGAGTCTTCCCTGGCCCATTAAAGCCGATCTTCAACCACGTGCCCCATGACGCCGCTCGAATTCGCGGCGTGGCGATAGAGCGGTTCCTCAGGAAAGTGCGCCAACTCCCCGAAGTGCAGAGCGCGGAATGGTCATGATTTCTTCGCCCGTTCTTTGGCTTTCTTCTTCTGGTAGTGTCGTTCCTGTTCGTCTGCCTCGGTCTTGGGCACAGCAACCACCTTCCGGGCAAACTCCGCGAACCGGTCAAACGGTGCTTGAACCTCGGGGCTTGCCCTTTCCGGCTTTGCGTTTTCCGCGGCCCTGTCTTTTCTCACGTCGTAGCCTCCGCGCCGATCAGTTCCTGGTAGGTGAGTCGCTTGCCGATGATCCCAGCCGCTGCGATCAGGAAGCGCACGCCATCGGTGAGCTTGCGGGCGTTGAACCGAAAGCTTTGCTCGTCAAGGTACCGAAACAGGTGGAATGGCTCCACGTTGGTGTGGGTCCCGCGAATCGACCGCTTGAGCAAGCTCCAGAAGTTCTCCAGCCCGTTGGTATGAACCTTCCCGTCCACGTACCGCTCGGCGTGGTCGATGACCTTGTGAACGAAGTCGGCGCCGAGATCATCGTAGCAGCGCAGGGAATCGGTGAAAACCTCGGAGCCCGCGGCGATGTTCTGCCGGACCTCGGGCACAACGGTGGCACGTTTGACGTTGGGGACCACCTTCACCTTGACGATGCTGTGTCCGTTGGCGCTATGGCGCTGGAGCAGCCCCATGACTGCAGCCTTGTCCTTGCCGCCGGTCCCGGTGATCTTCGCCCGCCGCTTGTTGTTGTGCATGAACCGCGCCTTGCCTCCGATGAAGGTTTCGTCTACCTCGACCTCGCCCGACATCTTGGCAAAGGTGCCGGTTTGCATTGCCAGCCGAACGCGGTGGGCCATAAACCATGCGGTTTTCTGAGTCACACCGAGCGCCCGACCGATCTCATAGGAGCTAACACCGTTCTTGCAATTCACGACCATCCAAAGGCACGGCAGCCACTTGTCGAGGCCAATCGGGCTATCCTCAAAGATCGTCCCAACCTTGACGGAGAACTGCTTGCCGCAGCCCTTGCACTTCCAAATGTGGCGAGTGCTGATGAAGGAAGTCTCCGTCGCGCTGCACCGAGGGCAAGCAACGCCGCTCGGCCAGCGAAGGTTGGCGACGAAGGCCAGGGCAGCGTCCGGATCACTGAAGAACCGGATGGCTTCCTGGAGGGTTTCGGGGGTTCGAGCGCTGTCCATGCCTCTAATATAGTGCCTGGAGGCGGGTGTGTCAAGTATGTTGGTGCCCTTTTTTGCCGCCTCTAGCTGTCCGGCACAGGTCGTCCAACCCGCTACGTTTGTTGCCTTGGCGCTGCGACGGTTCGTTCCTCCCTCTGCATGCGGTGCGCGAGCCAGGAGGGGGAGAATACTCTCAGGTCGTGTCTTGTCTGCCGCGTCTCACTTTGTCAACAGGCTCTTGAGCTCAGCGACCTCCTTGCGAAGCGCCGTGATTTGATCCTCTCGCTTGGTGTCGGCAGGTGCCAAGAACCACGCTGCTACGGTGCCCGAGATGGTTCCGAACAGGCCCAAACCTGCCACCATGAGTATTGCAGCGACAAGCCGGCCCTCGGAGGTGACAGGGATCTTGTCCCCATAGCCAACCGTGGTGATCGTGACAATGGCCCACCACACGGCATCCTCGGGGGTCTTGATGGTCCCGCCGGCTGGGACCTCAAAGTGGAGGACGGAGATGGCCGACACGGCCACAAGAATGATCGTGATCAGCGCGGCTGCCAGGAAGGCACTCTGCGCCCGCTTCTCCAGGACGAAACGCGTCAGGATCCGGGCCGCGCGAACGCCGCGAAGCACGCGAAGGATGCGTACGATGCGCACGGCTCGGGCCAGTCGGAAAGCACTGATAGCGGGCACACTCGACAGGAGGTCAAGCCACCCCCAAGTGACAAGGTACTTCCACTTGTTCTCGGCCCGGCGAAGCAAGATGAGGAAATCCAGGAAGAAGAGGATGCACACCAAGGAATCACCATAGGCGAGGATGGTGCGTGTGCCCTGGTCCAGGGGAAAAACCGTCTCGACCGCCAGTGCGCCGAGGGCTATCAGGCTGAGAACCAGCATGAACACGAGGTATGGTTGGTGTCTAGTTTCCACGTGCAAACCCCTCCCAGGTCAAGAAGCCTTTTGCTCTGACGGGACCCGCCGTCCACCGTGAATACCTGTCTTGCGACCGCCATGTCCTGGAGCAAGCTTCCTAGAAACTCGCTTCTCGCCCTGGCTGCGCACCGGTGTTGCAGGACTATGGGCTCTCAGACTCCACGCCACGGGCTGAAACGATGTTCGCAATAGCCTCCCAGGCGCCTTGGGGGTCCAACGCGCGCCGCGCGAAATCCTCGCAAAGGAGTGACTCTGACAGCGACCAATCGTACTTTTCCGACCCTTTGTTTCTGACCGTTCGCGCAAGCTCAACGGCGTCCACTGGCCCCATATCCGAGAGGCGTCGGAGGGTCGTAGCCAAGGCCGCGCTAGGTGCCTTGAAGATTCCCACGACGCCTGCCTCGGCGACAGCGTCAAACTCAAGAGCTCGCAAGTGCAGCATAATCGTGTTGGATGCGCGGTCGCCGCGCCAGGGGAAAAGGTATGTACAATCCCCACGCTGGACAACACTACAGGTGTCCAAGGAAAGTCGACGAAACTCTGCTCGACCCTCTCTAAGGAGTTGCTGGGCTGTCGCATCCAGGTATCGGGGCACCTCGCTGCCTCTCAACACCCTGAACATCTCTTGGCGGACCACGTCGTGTTTGGTGCCTCCCTGGCCGCCAAAACGTGGTGGTTTCCCGGCGGCCGAAGGAACGACCTCAATGACTTTCTGTAACTCGTCAAACGACACGACTCTCCACCTGCGGCCTGCGAAGATGAGCGACATTCCCTCGACAATCGGCTGCGAAATGGGCAGTGTCCCAAGTGGCTTCCCGCCAGCAAGGAGACGGTACTCCTCCGGGGAAACGAAGGCCGCATAGAAGTCATAGCGATTCACGATTCGCTCCCCCGCGCCTCCAAGTAGCAGGGTTCCGTCGGTGGACTGTGTGAGAAGATCGTGCACGCCGAGCTCACGGAGCAACCCCGCGAACATCCCTTGGCTGACGGACTCGAAGGGACCAGTCTTGCACAAGGCGGTCCACGCCTCTATTGGGCGCGCGCCTCCGCACTGGGCGATTACGGAGAGAACCTGCTGAACAAGAGTTGAGAGGTGCAACTGCCCGGTGACAGGAGGTTCGTACCACTGTCGAAGAAGTAGCTCTACCATCGCTACGGTCTCAATGAGCTGAAGCCTCAGCGTTTCCTGGGGTGCGCTGTCTAGTGTGACCTCCTCTTCACGAACATAGACGCGGAGCGTAGCAGGGTCACCGCGACGCCCCGAACGACCAAGGCGCTGTCGGAGGCTTGCAACCGACGGCGGCGAGCCAATCTGCGCGATACTGCTCATGGCCCCGATGTCGATCCCCAACTCAAGCGTGGTGGTACATACAGCAATTGTCGGGCGCGAGCGGTCTTTCAGCATCGCCTCGACGTCCTGCCTGAGATCCCTTGAGAGGCTACCGTGGTGGGGCCAGAATTCGTTCGGGACCTTGAGCCGCTCACACTCTCGGCGAAGCAGGTCCGCGAAGAATTCGACTTCCATCCGGCTGTTCGCGAATACAAGGCTATGCGAGCCCCGAAGCACCCGAAACAGATGCTGCGCGATTGAGATGTCGTCCAGGGAGTCCTCAGTGTCACCAGTGCCCGATGGCGTTTGATCAAGTTGCGAGTTTGACTTTGCAGTGGGCTTGATCCTCGCCGGGCGCTCGTAGCCGCGAACTTGGACACGCAACTCGTGCCCTTCGGCGGACGACGTTATGAGTGTGACACGCTCCCGCTCTCGGGGGCGGAGGAACTCCGCGGCCAGGCTCATGTCCCCGAGCGTCGCACTCAGGCCGATCCGCCGAACACGCCGCCGGACTGTGAGTTCGAGCCGATGGAGAAGCGATTGGAGTTGGCGGCCCCGCTCGGTTCCCATGAAGGAGTGCAGCTCGTCGACAACAACAAACTGAAGCCCGCCGCATAAGCCACTGACTTGCGTCCCACGTAGCACAAAGAGGGCCTCTAGGGATTCTGGCGTTATGAGGAGGACGCCGCTCGGTTCACGGAGCACCTGGTGCTTCTTCGCAGTATCGACGTCCCCGTGCCACCGGTGCACGGGGATTTCGAGGTGCTCGCACAGCGCATCGAGGCGGCTGTATTGGTCATTGATAAGCGCCTTGAGCGGACTGACGTAGAGCACACGGACGCTGCCAGTCGCGGCCCCGACAAGGAGGGAACATATTGGCAAGAATGCGGCCTCTGTCTTGCCACCGGCCGTCGCAGCCGCAATGACGATATCCGCTGGGCCGTCCAATATGGCGTGTGCCGCCTGCTCTTGCACGTCGCGAAGCTCGGTCCACCTCTGTTCCCAGATCCAGCGCCGTACCTTCTCGTGGAGTCGGTCGAATGCGGTAGACCGTTGGGCCCCGTGTGGGTCAGAGCTTGAAGGAGGCGAGGTCGTCATTCTCGGTGGTGGTGCTCTCGCCCGCCGCGCGTGGCGGTTCGGCGGCCAGGATTTCTTCAGCGGGCTCGTCCGGAAGCGGCGTGAGGTCCGGCTTCGTCTCAAGCACCACTTCGACTTCGCCAATGAAGTCCTTCCATGAGACGCCGGGATTTTGCTCGAGGACGGCAAGCAGGTTGACGAACGCAGTAATCGTGTGGCGCGGAGTGCGGAAGTATGCCTCCCCAACCCGCTTTGCACAATGCGTCATGAAGGCCGTGAGTGCCTCGTCGGGCAAGAGGTACGCCGCTGGCTCGCCCTGGGCATAAACGTGACGGATCTTTGCGAGGAGAACATAAAGGTCCTCCGGCGTGAGATTGGCCAACCTCAGTACAGGTCCCGAGAAGTCCACGAGGTTCCCCGTGGCGAAGGTGTTCTCAGCAAGGCGCGACTGGAGGGCTTGGTAGCTGTAGAGGCCCCGACGCGTGTCGAGTAGGAACTCAGGGGTCCCTCCGAGCAGGAAGCCCAGACCCATAGCAGTCCCCTGGAGGCTGTCGTTGAGGATGCGCAGGATCTGCTCATAGTTCGCGTTCCTTGCCTGGGCGTTTGCAAGCTTGTAGAGGTTTACAAGTTCATCGAGGCAGACCAGGAAGCCGCCAAACCCTGCGAGGCGCACGAAACGCGCTAGCAGCTTCAGTTGGTCATACATGTTTCCGTCGTCAATGATTGTCCGCACGCCTAGGGCGTTTCGGGCATCCGTCTTCGTCGAGTATTCCCCACGGAGCCAGCGGACAGCTGCTGCCTTGAGAACTTCGTCCCCCGTGTCATGGCCACGCCAGTACGAGGCAATCACCTCCGCAAAGTCGTACCCCCCGACGAGTTCCGACAACGCGGTAAGCCGCTCGCGGATGACTACATCTGGCCTTGCGCTTTGAGCGCGCGCTTCGGTGAGGGCGGATGTGACGAAACGTTCGACGACACTCTGAAGAGCCCCCCCGTCCGGCTTTCCCCGAGTTGAGATGTTCCGCATAAGCTCCGCGTACAGGGATCTTGCTTGCCCGCCGGTTGCATGCATTCTCCGGTCTGGTGTGAGGTCGGCATGCGCCGTTACGAGCTGTTTCTCGAGAGCGATGGCGCGCACCAGGTACAGGAAGAAGGTCTTGCCCGAGCCGAATTCTCCGATGATGAACCGGATCGTAGACCCGCCGTCCGCGATGCGCTCAATATCGCGAAGGAGCGCCTTCACTTCCTCCGCGCGGCCAACCTGAATGTGCTGTTGGCCGGTCCGAGGGACCACTCCGGCTCGGAGCGACTGGATTATCGCGTCCCGATGTTTAGGGCGAATACGTTCGTCCGCTGTCATGGCAACAACTCCTTGAGGGCTTCGGGATTGATTGCAATCGGGTCATCCCCCTCGCACACCGGCTCGCCGCACAGCTCCATGCTCGCTTCGTTGATCGCGTCGATAGCACCGTCAGGGAGCAGGCTATGCTCCGCTGCCAGCGCTTCAAGGTCGATCCGCGTCCAGGACGGCCGCGCCGATAGCGCGCGAAGCAGGGCAGAGTGTGCCTGATCGAGCCCAAGACCTGCGCGCCCTTCCGACCCGGCGCCAACCTCCCTTGGAAGGATCGGTTCGTCCTCCGCGAAAATTGAGCTCAAGAGAGCGGAGACGGTGGCTGTCTGTGCAAGCCTGGCTTCAACGCGGCCCATGTCGAGGGCCACAGGTCGAGGCAACGGCGTCTTGGGTGGGGGAGCAACAGCATAACCGGTGGGCGCCCCACCCGCCGGCCGCACAGTGACCGGTCCCGCCGCGGGTAGCGGTTCCACGACTGAGTGCTCGTGGACCTCACTGTAGACGGTGTTGGGGTCGAGGTCGAGGAATTTGTAGAGGCGCGTCAGCATCGTTACCTCATGTGGCTCGATCTGACCATCCGCCGTTGCTACGGCAACCAGGAAGTGGCCAATTTGGGAGCGCTGCGAGGGGTCAAGTAGTTCTAATTTCTTCTTGAGGCCCGCGGTGGCAGGTAACTCCATCAAGAGCCAACGGAGCTGTGCGCGCAAGCGCACCCGTTCCTGGGGCGTAACCGGGAGAGCGGCCACGAGGTGTTGCTCAAGGAGGTTGAGCTCCGAGGGACTCACGTGGTCGTCCGCAGCGGCCACCGAGACTGCAAGCTGGAGCGTCACCGTGGCCGCTGCGAAGGTAGCCGAGGGCGCACTGGGCGAGCCCTGTGGCAAGCGGAAGACAACCCCGGCCTGCTCGACGGTTGGTAGCGGTCCGCCAAAACGTGGGTCGGGCTCCAAGCCGTAGCCTCTTTTCTCGAGGAGCTGCGCGAGGAGTACAGCGTCCGCCCGCTGGAGCTTCCCCACTCGCCGACTCGCCCAGTGCTCAAGGAGATCAACGAGAGGGATTTCCTCAAGAGTCGAGGCCCCGAGCCGCCGCTCGATCGCGGCGCACAGGCCATCGACCTCCTCTGAGCGATATTGGACGACCAGTTCACCGGGGAGAAGGGCTATCCCTGCCGGACTAGAGCAGAGAGTAGGGTTCTTGCCAATCCAACGGCTGTACGGCTCAAGGTCGCTTACACACCCCTCGGCTATTTCGGTGATCTTGGTGAGTGGACCTTGCAGCGCTGTAACGTCAGGTACACCTGTGCGCTGGTCGGAGTCGGTGAAAGAGAGGCTTACCTGGCCGCCAAAGGATGCACTTGCGGGTCGGTAGCTTGCTCGGATCTTGGTCTGGTTCGGCCTCACGGTGATGCCCTCTCCGAACCGTTCGCGGTAGCGGGTTCGGAACAGCATTGCGAGCTCCTCGGGGCATCGGTGGGCAGGCGTGCGCAACCTTGTCGACGGGGCGCTTCGGTACCACGCAAGAGCCCAGTCAGCGGGGACAGGCTTGCCTTCAAGACTGAGTTGTCCGAGGGCAATCCGCACTTGGAGCGGGAACTCAAAGCCAGGCGCTATTGTTAAGGGAGGGGCTTCGGTGTAGGCCGACGCATCGCTCGTCGCCACCTTAAGGAAAGCAGCGAGCGAACCTGCGTAGCTTCTGAAGGAGCCGTTCGATCCGTAAATCTGCAGCAACCGGTCGATCTCTTCCACAATCGAGCCAAACTCTTGCTGGGCCTCCTTTGAATGTTGGGCATCAAAGAGAGTCCGCCGCTCTAACCCATAGAAGAACAAGAAGACGTGGCCGATTCCAAATGAAGGATCGCCCCGCCCCCCGGCGAGCCACTCCAGGTAAGCTGCGCGAGACGCAGGTGGGATGGTACTGTACGAAGGCCAGTATGGCATCATCGACCCGGATCGATCAGGTTGCGCAGAATCCACAGGGAGCCGCGGCACGATCAACGCGGGCTCGACTCCGCCGTAGCGAGCAATGGTGGGGAGGTTCTGGCCCAAGTAGATCATGCCACCTGGGATTCGGTAGCCGGCTACAGTAACCTCTTTACCCGTAGGAACCCAACCAGCGCTTGGGGGTTCCCCCGTTGTGGCATATGAGCCAGCCTGCGACGATTGAGGCCCTTGAGGTGTCCCAACCCCGGATCGCGTTGCAGTGGAAGAGCGAATGGGCGGCGGCTGGGGCCTGTGCACACGCCTCTTGCTTGCCCTCCAGAAGAGCCACAAGAACCAGGCAACGACCACGAGAACGATGAGTTCAACCATGTGACTCCTACCTGTGCCCCGTTGACGGGATCACCGCCCCCCACTGCCTCGCTGCTAGCCTTACTTAATTGTAGTACGCCAAAACGTTCCAAGATGTGAGGTGCGCGCTCCACGCGTGCCTGTCGGCGCGGAGCGCCGGCCCCGCACGGTGCTGTTCTCGGCGAATAGCTAATGGGTGCCAGGTACGCAAGTAGCTGAAGTACCGTTGCGTGCCTTCATGGCTCGCGGCCGAGGCCGTCGGTGATCACGGTGCGCAGCTCGTAGGTGACGCGCGGATC
>Ga0299915_10003037_pt1 | contig 12175 bp, 13 predicted proteins | sample RVTome_13_FD_200263 | JGI IMG/M metagenome (GOLD analysis project Ga0299915, IMG submission 200263) | Soil microbial communities from uranium-contaminated site in the Upper Colorado River Basin, Wyoming, United States - RVT92D227 (version 2) ...
CATGAAGGGGCTGGCGATCTTCTCGCTGAGCCAGCCTTTCAGCAGCTTGGCCTGCTTTTCGGTGTGGACCTTCAGCGGCGAACCGTCGGCGGTCCAGATCGCGGCGTATTTCTCGGCCGATTTTTTCGGCCGGATGTTGAGGATGATGCCGTTGAGGATCAGCCACCACACGGCGCGCGGAATTTCCACCACGCGCGGGTCGGACAGGAATTCCTTGAGGTAGGGGCGCAGCGCCCTGGCAGTCGGCGCCTCGGGGGTGCCGAGGTTGACCAGCAGGATGCCGGTGCGGGCTTGCTGGCCGTGGGCGTGGTCGGGCTCTTTTAAATAGCGCATCAGTGGTGCGACAGCGCGCTCGACAACAGTTTGGCGGTGACGTCGACGATCGGCACCACGCGCTCGTAGGCCATGCGGGTGGGGCCGACGACGCCGAGCGTGCCGACCACCTGGCCGTCGACCGAATAGGGCGCGCTGACCAGGCTGCATTCGTCGAGCGGCAGCAGGTCGGATTCGCCGCCGATGAAGATCTGCACGCCGGCGGCGCTGCGCGACTGGTCGAGCAGCTGCAGCAGGCCGGTTTTCTGCTCGAAGGCGTCGAACAGGCGGCGCAGGTTGCCCATGTTGCTGGAGAGTTCCTGCACGTCGAGCAGCCTGCGGCTGCCGGACACCACCATGTTTTCCTGGCTGGCGTCGTGCGCCTGGCTGCCGGCGTCCACCGCGGCGGCCATCAGCCGGGTGATGTCGTCGCGCATGCGGCCCAGTTCGTCGCGCAGCTTGCCGCGCACCTGGTCGAAGCTGTGGCCGGCGAAATTCTGGTTGAAGAAGTTGGCCGCCTCGGTCAGCGCAGAAGCGCTGTAGGGCTGGTCGGTGAGGATGACGCGGTTTTCGACCTCGCCTTCCATGGTGACGATGATGAGCAGGATGCGCTTGTCCGACAGGCTGAGGAACTCGATCTGGCGGAAGGCCGGGCTGCGGCGCGGCGTCATCACCAGCCCGGCAAACTGGCTGAGGTCGGACAGCAGGGTCGAGGCCGCGGTCATCAGCCGTTGCGGGTCGGACGCCGTCAGGCTGGATTCGAGCTGGCTGAACGCGCGCGGGTCCAGCGGGCGCACCGTCAGCAGCGTGTCGACGAAGAAGCGGTAGCCGCGCGGCGTCGGTACCCGCCCGGCCGAGGTGTGCGGGCTGGCGACGAAGCCCATGTCCTCGAGGTCGGCCATGATGTTGCGGATGCTGGCCGGCGACAAATCGAGGCCGGCGTGCTTCGACAGGGTGCGCGACCCCACGGGTTCGCCCTCGCTGATGTAGCGTTCCACCAGGGTTTTCAGCAGGATGCGGGCGCGGTCGTTGAGCATGCTGCAATTATAAGCGGAGAGGGGAGAGCGGAGAGCGGAGAGCCGAGGGGGGACTTGCCGCTCTCCGCCCTCGACTCTCCGCTCTCCGCTTATAATCGCCTCTCATGCAAACCCCTTTCCACACCGTCGGCCTCGTCGGCAAATACGACAATCAGGGCATGGAAGCCCCCGTGCGTGCGCTGGCCGAATTTCTGCATGCGCGCGGGCATGTGGTCCTGCTGGCCTGCCAGACCGCCGAACATTTCGGAATCACGGATTTCCCCACCCGCAATCTGCACGATCTGGCGACCGAGAGCGATGCCGTGGTGGTGCTGGGCGGCGACGGCACCATGCTGTCGATCGCGCGCGAGCTGGCGCCGCACGGCGCGCCGCTGATCGGCATCAACCAGGGGCGGCTGGGCTTTCTGACCGACATCACGGTCGACGACATGTTCGACGCCGTGGCGGAAATTCTCAGCGGGCAATATGTGGCGGAGGAACGCATCCTGCTGAACGGGCAGATCCGCCGCGGCGGCGAGCGCGTGTTCGAGTCCACCGCGTTCAACGACGTGGTGGTGGGCAAGGGCGGATCGGGCCGCCTGATCGACCTGGAAATCGCCATCAACAGCGAATTCGTCTACAGCCAACGCGCCGATGGCCTGGTGGTCACCACGCCGACCGGCACCACGGCATACGCCCTGTCGGCAGGCGGCCCCATCGTGCATCCGACGCTGGAGGCGGTGGCGCTGGTGCCGATCTGTCCGCACACCCTGTCGGCGCGTCCCATCGTGGTGAGCAGCCATTCGCGCATCGAACTGCACCTGACCTATGCCGACGATGCGCGCGTCCATTTCGACGGCCAGCAACATTTCGACCTGCAAAGCGGCGACCACGTATGGATCACCCGCGCCAGCCGTCCGGTCACCCTGCTGCATCCGCATTCCTACAGTTACTACGACACCCTGCGGCAGAAGCTGCATTGGGGCAAAAAGCTTTAGGCTTGTGAATAAACCTACTGCGCTTGCCATCTCGGGGTTGGGCGGTGCTCGCAATCCTCATGTACTTTAAGTACATTCCGGTTGTTGCGCTCCGGCCGCCCCCGACCTGGCTGCGCTCGCTACGGTTTCTTCACAAGCCTTAACTGCGCATTTTTATGCTGTCGCATCTATCCATCCGCAACTACCTGCTGGTCGAATCGGTCGAGCTCGACTTCGCGCCGGGGCTGACCGTGCTCACCGGCGAGACCGGCGCCGGCAAGTCCATCCTGGTCGACGCACTGGCGCTGGCGCTGGGCGACCGCGCCGAGGGCGGCGTGGTGCGCAGCGGTGCCCCGCGTGCCGAAATCGCCGCCGAATTCGTCGTCGACGATTTGCCGCAATTGGCGGCCTGGCTCGACGAGGCCGGCTTCGCGTCGGACGACGGCGCGCTGATCCTGCGCCGTGTGATCGACGCCGGCGGCCGCTCGCGCGCCTTCATCAACGGCAGCGCCGCGCCGCTGGCCCAGTTGAAGGAGGCCGCCGAATTCCTGCTCGACATCCACGGCCAGCATGCGCACCACGCGCTGCTGCGGCCGCAGACCCAGCGCGAGGTGCTCGACGCCTACGCCGGCGCGCTTCCGCAGGCCGCCGCCGTGCGTGACGCCTGGCACGCCTGGCAGGCCGCGCGGCAGCGGCGTCTGGACGCCGAGTCGCACGGCCAGGCGCGGCAGATCGAACGCGAGGGCCTGACGCTGGCGGTGGAGGAATTGCGTGCGCTGGGCGACGACCTTGCGCGCTGGGACGAGATCCAGACCGAGCACGCGCGGCTGGCGCACGTCACCACCCTGCTCGAAGGCAGCCAGGCGCTGATCGAGGGACTCGACGAAGGCGAGGCCGCGGTATCCAGCCAGCTCGGCGAGATGAGCGCGCGGCTCGACGCCATGCAGGCGGTGGACGACAGTCTGGGCGAGATCGCCACGCTGCTGAATGCGGCCAGCGCCGATGTGACCGAGGCGGTGCACGCACTGCGCCGCTATGCCGGCCATCTCAACCTCGATCCCGAGCGGCTGGCCGAACTCGACCGCCTGCTCGCCGACATGCACCGGCTGGCGCGCAAGCACCGCGTGCAGCCGGACGCCCTGGCCGGTCTGCTCGAGCAGTTTCAGGCACGGCTGGCCGAACTCGCCGCAAGCGACGACCTCGACGCGCTGCAGGCAAACGAAGACGCCGCCTGGGCGCGCTACCAGAGCGATGCCAAACAGCTCAGCGCGCTGCGCCGCAAGGCCGCTGCCGCGCTGTCGAAGCAGGTGACGGCGGCGATGCACGAACTCGCGCTGGCCGGCGGGCACCTCGATATCGTTTTGCAGCCCACGACTGAGCCGCGCGCGCACGGGCAGGAGGACGTCGGCTTTCTCGTGGCCAGCCATCCAGGCCTGCCGCCGGGGCCGCTCGGCAAGGTGGCTTCGGGCGGCGAACTGTCGCGCATCAGCCTGGCGATCCAGACTGCGCTGTCGGGCGTGGCCGGGGTGCCGACGCTGATCTTCGACGAGGTCGACGTCGGCATCGGCGGCAGCGTGGCCGAGGCGGTGGGACGCCGGCTGGCGAAGCTGGGCGAAACCCGCCAGGTGCTGGTCATCACCCACCTGCCGCAGGTGGCGGCGCGCGGTGCGCAGCACTTGCGCGTGGCCAAGCAGGCCAGCGGCGGCTTTGTGTCGTCCAACATCGAACTGCTCGATGCCGACACGCGTGTGGAGGAAGTCGCGCGCATGCTGGGCGGGCTCAAGATCACCGCCACCACGCGGCAGCATGCCGCGGAGATGCTCGCGAATTGAGGGCGCTGCTCGCGCTGATCCTGCTGTTCGCCGGCGGCGCGGCATGGGCGGACACGCTGGCCGGCGTCGTCATCGTGGTGATCGACGGCGACACCGTGCTGTTCAAACCCGATTCCTATCATCCTTCATCGCGCGCCTTCCTGAAGGTGCGCCTGACCGGTATCGACGCGCCGGAAAAGGGCCAGCCGCACGGCGAGGCGGCGACCCGCGCACTCAAGGACATGGCGCTGAAGCAGCGCGCAATGCTCGACATCGTTGCCACCGATACCTACGGGCGCAAGCTCGGGCGGCTCAGCGTCGGCACGCTGTCCATGAGCGCAGAACTGGTTCGGCGCGGACTTGCATGGGCGTCGTCGCGCGACGCCGACGATGCGCTGCGGATGCTGCAGCGCGAGGCGAAGCGCGAACGGCGGGGACTGTGGCAGGACGCCGACCCGACGCCGCCGTGGGTGTGGCGGCGCGCGCAGTCGGCGGTGGCGAACTGAATCAACTGCCGCAAACTCCAGAAGAATATTAGCGAATAATACTATAACTCGTTGTCATAAAAGGATTTTTACCCCCGAAAGCATTCATTAATCGGGCCGTCCGGTTTTATAATTGCCTGCAAACTCCGCGTCAGACGGGGTCCTGATGACAACATAACCAGAGAGAGCGAGGAAGATGAAAACCACCACGATGGCGCTGTGCGCGTCCGTGCTGATGGCGTTGGCCCTGCCTGTACAGGCGGCGGGCGACCCCAAGGCCGGAAAACTCAAAACCTCAATGTGTGCGGGCTGTCACGGCATCCCCGGCTGGCGCACTGCCTATCCCAGCGTGTATAGCGTACCCCTGCTGGGCGGACAGCACGCCGAGTACATCGTAACCGCGCTCAAGGCCTACAAGAGCGGCGAACGCAAGCATCCGAGCATGGCGGGCATTGCGGGCAGCCTGTCCGAACAGGACATGGAAGATGTCGCTGCGTATTACGCGTCGTCTTACACCGGCTCTGCCAAATAACCGAGGACAACACCGTGAAAAAAATAATGTTCATCCTCGCTGCCGTCGCGCTCGGTTTCTCGCTGCCGGTTCACGCCAAGGGCAACTATGAGGCGGGCAAGGCCAAATCAACCACCTGCGCTGCCTGTCATGGCGCGGACGGCGTCAGCACGATCCCGTCCTTTCCCAAGCTGGCGGGGCAGCAGCGCGATTATCTCTATCACGCACTGAAGGATTACAAGTCGGGCAAGCGCAACAACCCGCTCATGGCCGAACAGGTGAAAAACCTGTCGGATGCGGATATGCTCGATCTGGCGATGTACTTCTCCATGCAGAAAGGCCTGATCCTGAAGTATTGAGGCCACGCATCGGCAAGAAAAACAGGCGCGGCCATGCAGATGGCCGCGCCTGTTTTTTTGTTTGCGACCGGAGTCAGTTAACGATGTGCTGGTTGGTGCAGACCTGGTTGCGGCCAGCGTCCTTGGCGGCATAGAGCGCCTGGTCGGCAGTGCTGACCAGGGCGTCGAGATCGACGGTGCCGGGTTCGCGCATCGCCACGCCGATGCTGACGGTGATGGTTTTATCCATTTGACCGATGGCAATCCGTTTTGCGCTCAAATTCGAGCGCAGGCGCTCGGCCGACTGCATGGCGGATTTGAGATCGGTGTTGGGGCAAATGACCAGGAACTCCTCGCCGCCGATCCGGCAGACGCTGTCTTCGCGCCGTGCCGCTGCGCGCAGGGTGGCCGCGGCCTCGCGCAGCACCAGGTCGCCGGTGGAATGGCCGTAGGTATCGTTGATCTGCTTGAAATGGTCGATGTCGACCACCATCACCGAAAGCGGCAGGCCAGAGCGTACCGCCGCACTCCAGGCCTGTTCGAGCTGGTCCATTGCCGAGCGGCGGTTGGGCAGCCCGGTCAGCAGGTCGGTGAGTGCGGCGTTGGCCAGCCGCCGGTTGGCTACGGCCAGTTCGGCTGCAATCTGTCGCAGCTGGGCGCGGTCTTTCTCCCAGTCGTTTTGCAGCTTGACCAGACGGTGCGCCGCTTGCAGCCGGGTGTGCAGCCCCTTGGGGCTGATGTTGCCGGGCAGGTAGCCGTCGGCGCCCGCCTCGTACGCGCGGATCAACTGGTCTTCGCCGTTGTCGTTGGCCGTCAGCAGGATGTGCATGTGGCGCCCTTCCTCGGTTGCGCGCAGGGCCTGGCACAACTCGATGCCGTCGAGCAGCGGCAGATCGTAATGCGCGATGATGACGTGCGGCAGGACCTCCATCGCCAGCGCCAGCGCGGCATTGCCGTTCTCGGCCGGATAAACGAAATGCTCGCTGCCGTCGACCAGCATCGCCATGAGCCTGCGGCGGGTAAAGGCGTTCGAATCCGCCACCACGATGCGCAGCGGCGTTTCATGTGCTGTCGCATCTTCCTCGGCCGCGGGATGCTCGTGACAGATCATTTCGGCGAAAGATGGCAGTGCTGTGGCTGGAATCTTCAGCAGTTTGCCCCAGTCCTGCCAGGTTGCGATGACGTCGTCGATGAAGCTCCCGGCATCTTCCTGCGGAATGTCGAGCTCGATTGCCATCTCGATCCATTCCCTCGCCAGTTGCGGACGCTTGTCGGCCTCGGCCAGGCCGAGGTCGGCCAGGCGATGCGACAGACGCAGCATCAGCATCATGCTGTTGGAACGCGAGTCGTGGGGATAACTCGGGTGGTCCGGGTCTTCGTAATGGGCGAGCGGTCCGGTAAAGACCTTGGGCAGGCCCCAGTCTGACATCATGACGACGCCCAGTTCGACGTGGTCGGTTTCCAGGCGGACGCGTTCATGGTCGCTGAGCATTTGCTCGGTCTCGTCATGATGCTCCGTCAGAATTGCGTTGTAGTCATCGGGGTAGACGGTCGCCAGGGCCAGCTTGCCCACCTGCGCCAGCAGGCCGCACACAAACAGCTCGTCCGCTGCCGCAACGTGCACGCGGGCGCCCAGGGCCTGCATGCCCAGCGCCATCAGAAGCGAATGCGACCAGTAGCGCTGATAGTCGAACGCCTTGCAAGCGCCGCTGCGATATTGGTCCAGCAGTGAGAATCCGAGTGCAAGCTGGCGCACCGTATTCATGCCCTGGCGCACCACGGCTTCCTGTACCGACACCACCGGCCGTGCGATGTGCGAAGCGGAGTTGGCCAGCTTGATCAGCCGGCCGGACAGCGCGGGATCGGTCTGCACGATCCGTGCAATTTCAGCGAGCGTCGCGCTATCGCGCCGGGATATCTCAAGGATCGCCAGTGCAATCCCGCGAGGCGAGGGCAACTGTCCGCTGAGTTTGAGCTGTTCAAGCTGTTTCATTTCAGTCTGTTTCGATGCAGTAAAGGCTGCCCCCACTAATGATTGGGGGCCAGAATCAGCACGCCCAACTCGCCCAGCGCGACATTGGCTTGGCTTGAAAATCGATCATGACCGGGAGGCTCGGCTGTGACATGAAAGGGGTGTCCGCGGCCCCCTTTTTTTCATGCTTACAACAGGCTTAACGGCAGGATTTCGACAAAGTGAAGCCGGGACGCGTCGATCGACGCCGGCGATGGGGGTCAGACGTTGCCGAGCTTCTGATCCAGGCAGCGCAAATAGGCCGCCGAATCGAACGCGGTCTGGTAGCGCTGCACCTGCCAGATCATTTCCCCCAGGCAGTCCATGATGTCATGCTGGGCATCCATCGCGTTGCCATAGCGCTTGAGCAGGCACTGGTAGCGCTCGCGGATGCCCGGCGGCTGGTCGACCGACAGCTGCTCGGCGATCGCCAGGTGCATGGAAAGATGCAGAAAGGGGTTGGTTTCGCCGGCCTCCGGCAGGTAATCGCGTTCCTTGTAGCGCTCCGGCTGATCGAGCAGCGCGTGGTATTCGGGGTGCGCCAGCACGGCGTCGAGCGCCGGCTGCTCCGCGCCCGCCAGCGGCAGCCCGGCGCGGTATTTCGCCCACACATCGAAGAAAAACTGGCGCACCTGGTCGCGGCTGGGGTTAAACATCAATCGGCTTGGGCGTTTGCCCCCTTCTCCGTTCGGGGGAGGGTTGGGGATAACCAGCGACTTGCCCGCTTGCGGGCTTGGTCGAATGGTTAGCGGTTCCATCAGCGGGGGTTTTGTACTTGTACTCGCACAGGTCCGCAATGAGGCATTCGGGGCATTTCGGCTTCCTGGCCTGGCAGATGTAGCGTCCATGCAGGATCAGCCAATGATGGGCGTCGATGCGGTATTCGTCGGGGATGGCCTTGAGCAGCTTCTTTTCCACCGCCAGCACCGTCTTGCCGGGGGCCAGCCCGGTGCGGTTGGCGACGCGGAAGATATGGGTGTCGACCGCCATGGTGGGCTGGCCGAAGGCGGTGTTGAGGATGACGTTGGCGGTCTTGCGTCCCACCCCCGGCAGCGCCTCGAGCGCGGCGCGCTCGGCGGGCACCTGGCTGCCGTGCAACTCGATCAGCATGCGGCAGGCGGCGATGAGGTGGCGGGCCTTGCTCTTGTAGAGGCCGATGGTCCTGATGTAGTCGGCCAGACCGTCTTCGCCCAATGCGTAGATGGCCTCGGGCGTGCTGGCGACCGGGAACAGCCTGCGGGTGGCCAGGTTCACGCCCTTGTCGGTGGATTGCGCCGACAGCACCACCGCCACCAGCAACTCGAACGGCGTGCGGTATTCGAGCTCGGTGGTGGGGTGCGGATTGACGGCGGCGAAGCGGCGGAAGATTTCGCGACGTTTGGCGGCGTTCATTGTTCGGCGAGGCGTTTTTTCAAGGCCTGCTTGTCGGCCTGGCGTTTGGCGCCGGGCGTCTTTTCGTGCTCGCCGGCCTTGCGCGCAAGCACCAGCGGCACATAGGGATTGCGCGGCTTCGGCACGCGCCTTTTCAGCGGCGGCTTCATGCCGGCACCGGCGCGGCGGCATGGGCGCGCTGTTCGGCGCGCGCCTTCTGCCAGTTGTGCGCCGCGATCAGAAGGCCCAGCGCAATGAAGGCGCCGGGCGGCAGGATCGCCAGCAGGAAGCCCTGGTAATCGGGCAGCACGTGCAGCACGAAGGGTTTGGCCTGTTCGCCGAACACCAGGTCGATGCCGGACAGCAGCGTGCCCTGGCCCGCGATTTCGCGCATGCCGCCCAGCACCACCAGCACCATCGTCAGGCCCAGGCCCATCGCCACGGCGTCGACCACGCTGTGCAGCGGGCGATTCTTCGAGGCGAAGGCGTCGGCGCGCGCCAGCACGATGCAGTTGGTGGTGATGAGCGGTATGAAAATCCCCAGCACCAGATACAGCGGGTGCACAAAGGCGTTCATCAAGAGGTCGATCACCGTGACCAGCGCAGCGATGATGAGCACGAATACCGGGATGCGGATTTCGTGCGGCACGAAATGGCGCACGCTCGATACCGCGCCGCTGGCGGACGCCATCACCAGCATGGTCGCCAGCCCCAGCGACAGCGCGTTGACCAGGGTGGTGCTGATGGCGAGTAGCGGGCACAGGCCGAGCAGTTGCACCAGGCCGGCATTCTGTTTCGACAGGCCGTTTTGAAAAAGCGTATTGAATTCCTGCAGAGTCACGGCGGCGTCTCCTTGTCGGGCGCGGTATCAGGCGCGCTTTCCGCGGCCAGCAGCGCGGCACGGTTGCGGGCGACATAGTTTAGCGCGGCGTGCACCGCCTTGACCACGGCGCGCGGCGTGATGGTGGCGCCGGCGCGGGCGTCGAACTGGCCGCCGTCCTTGATCACTTTCCAGCGCTTGGACTCGGGCGTGGTCAGCGACTTGCCGACAAACTGCTCGATCCACGGGCTCTTGCTGCGGACGATGTAGTCGCCCAGTCCGGGTGTTTCGCGGTGCGCAGTGACGCGCACGCCGGTCACGTTGCCGTCGACGTCGATGCCGATCAGCAGGGCAATGTTCCCGCTGTAGCCGTCCGGCGCGATGGCTTCCAGCACCACCGCGGTGATCGTGTCGCCGCGGCGGGCGATCCACATCGCCGAGTCGTGGCGCGTGCCCAGCAGTTCGTCCGGCAGCACGGCGCGCTGGCTGGCGAGCAGGTCGTTGTCGTACAGCGCAGGCGGCAGCACCTGGGTCAGCAGCGCCAGCTTTTCGGCCTGCTTGCTGCGTTCGATGGTGGGCTCGGTGCGGGTGAAGGTGAACACCAGCAGCGCGGTGGCGACCAGCGCGAAGATCAACAGGATCGCCCCGGTGCGCAGCGCGTTGCGGCCGGCGGCCTTGATCAGCTCGATCATGCGGGCGGCTCCTTGCTGCGGCGGGGGGCGACCCCGTAGACGCGCGGCTGGGTCCAGGCGTCGATCAGCGGCACGGCGAGGTTCATCAGCAGGATCGCGAAGGCGACCCCGTCCGGGTAGCCGCCCCAGGTGCGGATGACGATGGTGAGCAGGCCCGCGCCGAAGCCGAAAATCAGCTTGCCGCGCGGCGTGGTGGCGCCCGACACCGGGTCGGTGGCGATGAAGAAGGCGCCCAGCATCACCGACGGCGCGAACAGGTGGAACCACGGCGCGCCGAAGCGGCCGGCGTCGAAGAAATGCAGGAAGCCGGCGGCCAGCCAGATGCCGGCAAGAAACGCCAGCGGCACCTGCCAGCTGATGATGCGCAGCGCCCACAGCACGAGGCCGCCGAGCAGGAAGGCGCCCGCCAGCCACTCGAAGCCGATGCCGCCGTAATGGCCAAAGATCGGCTGCTTCACGATCTCGTCCACCGTGAATTGCTGCAGCAGTCCGGTTCGCAGCGCATCCAGCGGCGTCGCCATGGTCACCGCGTCGAGCGTGGCCTTCGGCACGTCGCCGCCGAAAATCACGCCTGCACTTTGCGCCAGCGTGAGCGGGGTGTCGGTGAGCGAGAGCGGCCCCGCCCACTGTGTCATCTGCACCGGGAACGACACGATCAGCACCGCGTAGCCGACCATCGCCGGGTTGAAGATGTTCTGCCCCAGTCCGCCGTACAGATGCTTGGCCACCACGATCGCGAACAGCGTGCCGGTGACGATCAGCCACCACGGCGCCAGGCTGGGAAGCGACAGCGCCAGCAGCCAGGCGGTGACGATGGCGGAGAGGTCGGTGAGGAAGGGGGTGACCGGATAGCCGCGCGCCTTCAGCATCGCCGCTTCGGCCGCCAGCGCGGTGGCGGTGGCGAGCGACAGCGTGATCAGGATGCCGGGCCCGAACAGCCAGACGTACACCACGATGCCGGGCAGCAGCGCGGCCAGCACCCAGGCCATGACCTGGGTGACGCTGGAACGATCAAGAATGAACGGCGCGGCCATGGGTTTTATCTTTCTTGATGCCTTAGGGTTTTTCTTCGGATTCCAGCGGCTGGCGCGCCAGTGCGCGGATTTTAGCCCGGCGCGCCTCGATTTCTTCGATTTCGCGCTGGGTGTCGGGCGGCAGGTGGTCGACGTTCTTCGGTGCGATTTCGGCTTTTTTCGCCTGCGCGCGCGCCAGCGCGGCGGCGATCAGCGCCTTCTTGGCCTCGGCGTCCGGGGCTCCCGAGGCCGAGGGCTCGGCGGCGAGTTCGGCGCGCTTGGCCTGCGCCTTGGCGGCGAGCTTCTCGGCCTTTTCCTTCTTCTCGCGCTCCAGACGGAACTGGCGGAATTCGTGGCGTTCGCGCGCCACGTCGGATGCGCGCTTGTCCTTCTCGCGCGCCCAGATTTCGCTCTTGGCGTAGCGGTAGTAATCGACCAGCGGGATGTGGCTGGGGCAGACGTAGCTGCAGCAGCCGCATTCGATGCAGTCGAACAGGTTGTATTCCTGCGCGCGGCCGAAGTCGCCCGTCTTGGCAAAGCGGAACAGTTCCTGCGGCTGCAGCACGGCGGGGCAGACGTCGGCGCAGCGGGTGCAGCGGATGCACGGCAGCGCTTTAGGCAGCGGCGGGAACAGTTCGTTTGACTGCACCAGGATGCAGTTGGTGGCCTTGACCACCGGCACCTCCAGATCGGGCATCGGCATGCCCATCATCGGCCCGCCCATCAAGACGCCGGTGGTGCCGTCGCGGTCGCCCGCCAGGGTGATCAGCGTGTGCATCGGGGTGCCGATCAGCACCTCGACATTCTGCGGGCGCAGC
>Ga0299915_10003038_pt1 | contig 12172 bp, 16 predicted proteins | sample RVTome_13_FD_200263 | JGI IMG/M metagenome (GOLD analysis project Ga0299915, IMG submission 200263) | Soil microbial communities from uranium-contaminated site in the Upper Colorado River Basin, Wyoming, United States - RVT92D227 (version 2) ...
TCGCCGGTCTATCCATCGAGGGAGATGGCGGTGCCGTTCGAACCCGGAACGGCGACGGCCGCGAAGTCGTCGCCGCCTATGCACCCGTACCTGGCACCGGATGGACCCTGGTGATGCAGGACGATTGGGTCGAGTTGACCCGCCCGACGCGGCGGTACGCTCGGCTGCTGCTCAGTTTGTTGGGTTTGGGCATGGCCCTGCCGGCTCTGGGAGTGGCGTTGCTGCTTCGCCAACGGAACACCGATATCCTCCAACGCGAGCAATCCGACCAGGGAATTCGTGTCGCCAGCCTGATCCAGCGAACTCTCCTGCCCAAGCAAATCCCGATGGTTCCCGGTTGGAGCATCAAGCTTCACCACCAACCCTGTCCAGGCGTCGGCGGGGACTTCTACGATGCGCTGCTCTTGCCGGACGGTCGCCTGATGATCGCGTTGGCCCACATCGCTGATCGAGGTGTGACGACCGCGGTCGTGATGGCGACGACCCGGGCCGCCATCCACAGCGCCGCCAATCGCCGGCTTACCCCGGCCGAAGCGCTGGTAAGTATCAACGCTCTCCTTTGCTCCGAGCTCGATGCCGGCGATTCCGTCAGGTGCATGGTCGCCATCCTCGATCCATCTTCCGGAAATCTTTCCCTTGCCATCGCCGGGCACTCACCGCCCTATGTCCCCGACGCCCGACGAGCCGAGTTCAAGCTTGATGGGATGCCTCTCGGAAGAAACCTGAATGCGAAGTACGAGCAGGTCGACACGGTCATCAAGCCCGGCGAGGGTCTTGTCTTCGTCGGAGAAGGCCTGATCAGCGCTAAGAACGATCGAGGTCAGGTTCTTGGCAACGAGCGTCTGCAAGCTGTCCTGGATGGCCTGGGTGCTGGTGGCGAGAGGACGGTGGGGCGGCTGCTGGTCGAGCTGTCGGAATTCGTCGGGCCCGGGCGGGAGCAGGTGGACGATGTGACAATCATCTCCTTGGACCGACAGAGTCCAAGACCTCTACATGGGTGATGCCATCTACGGTTGGCGTTCGAGCTTTGATGGCTTGGGGTGAGTGCAAGTAAGGTGTGGGTTCGAGCTGCACGCCAGAGATGCCCGATCCGGCTTGTCGATCGATAGCAGGCCTGCTTCGAGAGTCGAAGGAGACAACAAGACAACCAGGGGCAGTCCAGGTAGCAGAGGATCGATGTTCACCCAAGAGCCCGCGGGTGCGAAGGACGAAAGCGAATCTCCCTCATGCAGACGGGAAAACCGCTAGATCTACTTGAACTCATCAGTCGCTGGATCACCCAGGCCGCCTATGTCTTGGGAGTCCTGGCTGCGGTCATGGCCCCCTTGCTGGCCATGTCGTGGGCTCAGCAGCCGTTCCCCGGTTTCATGGTCGAGCAAACGCTCGTCTCGAATGACAGCAACGGTGCCGGGTGGTCCGGGCGAAGTGCCGGCGTCAACTACCCGCAGCGCATCGTCCGCGTCGCCGGCGTCACCATCACCACACCTTCCGAGTTCACCTCCGTCCTCGCCAATCGCACTCCCGGTGAACAGGTCTCCATTTTTACCCGCCTACCGGACGGATCGGCGCGCCTATACCCATCGATCACTCTGGGGCTGATCTCGAGCTCAGACATGCTCAGGCTGTTTTGGCTGCCCTATGTCATCAGCGTCGCCTACCTGGTGATCGGCATCTGGGTCTATCTCGTCGGAGGCGCAGCCCGACCCGGCCGCGCCCTGGCATTCTTTTGCGTATGCACCTCGGTATCCGCCGGGTTTCTGTTCGACACTTCGACGACACACGCCGGGTCCGCACTCTGGACCCTGGCCATCGCTCAGATCGGCGGGGCCCTCATCAGTCTGGCCCTGCGATTTCCGGAAGAATGGAAGCCCGTCGAACGACGGCCGTGGATCCTGACGCTGCCATACCTTGTTTCCATATCGATCGCCATCTGGGGGCTGACTGTGTTGTGGGATGCACGGCGTCCCTGGGCCTATGTCGACGCATGGGGTGCGAGTTACCGGTACACCGCCCTGGGGATCGCCGTCTTTCTCGGCATGATGCTCTACCGGGGGCGGATCAGCAAGTCACCTATCGTGCGCCGACAAGCTCGGATCGTCTTGTTGGGGAGCGCCATCGCGTTCCTGCCCATCGGTTTGTGGTTCGCCCTCCCGCTCCTGGGGCTGACGTTTCCTTTCATCGGCCAGCTGTTTCTCCCAAGCCTTCTGTTCTTTCCCCTCGTCCTAGCCATTGCCATATTGCGTTACCGCCTGTGGGAGATCGATGTCCTGGTGAATCGGGCGGTCGTGTATGGCACGTTGACCGCATTTCTGGCCGGCATCTTCACCGCCTCCATCGGTTTGTCGCAGAGGCTCTTCGTCGCCTTCACGGGGGAGCAGAGCGACGCCGCGCTGATCATCACGACCCTGATCGTCGCCGCGGCTTTTACCCCGATGAAGAACTGGCTTCAGGAATTCGTCGACCGACAATTCAAAGAAGCCCCCGACGACACGCTGCAGCTCAGGCATTTCGGTGACCAGGTGGAGTCCTTTGTCCAGCTGAGCGACCCGAAAGAGATCACTCGGCTGTTGCTGGTTGAAGCGGCCAAGAGCCTGAAGGCTGAATCCGCCGCCTTGAGTCTGATCGTCGACGGGGAAGTTCGCACTTTGCACACTTATGGCCCGTGGAAGGGTCAGGCCTGGGCCAGTGTCCCGCTGGAACTCGAAGGCCGGCGCTACGGCCTGCTCTTTCTCGGTCCTCGCCCGAACCACGGGCAGTACACGCACATCGAGTTCCGCGTTCTCCAGGATGTTGTGTTTCAAGTGACACGGGCGATCAGCCTGGCGAAGACCACGAACGGGCACATCTCAGAAAGCAGTTGAAGGGGCAGGGCTCGGTGCCTGTCGCCTATCCGCGCCTATCAGGATCCGACCTCTGGTAGCCGCACTCTTTTCGGGTACGCAGACAGTCATGCCTCACGACCGGGCTCCGGGGCCTGCAGTTACTGGACTGAACTTTGCGGGGGGAATGCCGGCCAGGGGACTTTGATCCACTGGGTGTAGCCGTGCTTTTCGGCCGTATACAGCCGGGCACCGGAGGGCTGGCTGCAACCGGATTCATCGTGGAGCGTCAGTATGGTTTCGTCGGAGCGGACGGGAGTGAATATGAGCTCGCCACCCTGACACAACCAGGCCTCGACCAGATAGCCGCGGTAATCGTCCTCCGTCATCCACACCGGACCCCAGGCGATCGTGACTTCGTCTCCCTGGCGCGTTGCGCTCACGTTCTGCGGCGGAAGATACAGCTCCGAGAACGGCAGGCGCCCGTAATACGGCGGCGCCTCGAACAGGTCGCCCCGAAATACATCCAGGACTGAGGCGCTTACCCAGCACCGATCGACGTAGGTCCACGGATCGACATAAACCCACGTACCGAGGTCGTTCCGACCGATGATCTCAACTCTGTCGCCCGGATAAAGCCCCCACTCGTACAGGTAAGCTGCTCCCGGTCCGTAGCGGCAATTTGCCTGCTCCAGGACTCGCGCATCCGGAGGATCGTAGGTTGGAGTGGCGGTGATGGTCGGCGTCCGGGTGGCGGTCATCGTGATCGTCGGCGTGTAGGCCGGCGTCGGGCTCGAGGTCGCGGTCGGAGTGGCAGAAGGAGCCGGGCTCTCGGTCACCGTAGGGGTCGAGGTGGGCGTCAAGCTGGGGGCCGGCGTCAGCGACGGTCTCGGGGTGCTGGTGGAGATCGGCGCCGCCGTCGCGGCTGTGCGGAACGCCCAGGCCGTCCCTCCGCCGAAGCCAACCGCCAGGAGCACCAAGGCAACCGGAAGACGCACAAGGAGCCAACGACGCATGGGCGCTATCTTCGCGCGGAATAGGCCGCTCGCAAGGCGTACCTTCGTCCTGTGTCCTTATGTCGGACCACGCCGGAAGGGCCTCTAGCCGTCGGGACCAATCCGACGCGGTTCTCGGTGATGTCACGGGTCAAGGCACACGATCCTGGGCCCGCCGGGGCCTTGATAACAATCTACGGAGCGAACGATCCCCAAACAAATCGTCTTTCGCGGCCCATCGTTTGCAGTCCGGTCGTAGAGCAGGAGTTCCCTTCCGGAGCAGGTGCACGCTGTCATCGAGGCCCCCATTCCGCCGAAGTACGAGCATTCGTTGACCAGGATCGCTCCAATCCCGATGAGGATCACCAAGATGACGACTACCCACACGACCTTCCTGGATGCCATAGCGGCCTCAACCGGCGCGCCTCGCCCGCACACCAAGGTTGCCCGGATCATGCGCAGGCTGTTCCGGCGCGGGCTACCTTGCCTCACCTGACTTGAAGGGTCGGACCGCAAACGCCGACCACACTTCGTTAACCGACACGAGGTTCACCCACTTCAAGTCGGCTTTCTCGAGGGCCTCCCACCCCTTGTCACGGGTCAGGTCCGTTTGGATCTTCGACGTCCCCTTGGGAAAGGAGATCCAAAGGATGCTCACAGGCTTCAAGGCCTTGGTCGCCCGCGGGAGGATCTTCTCGAGCTCGGCCTTGTTCTTGACGAAGATCTGGATCCAATCAAACGACCCCTGGAGCTTGTCGCTCAGGGAGACGCCATCCGGAAGCGGTCTCAGCTCAGCAATGTAACCGTCGGGAGGATTCACGACGACGGCCATTGCACCGGACTTCAACTTCATTTTGCGCGCCAGCGCACTCTCAGGCATGGATCGCACCTCCACACGGTTCGGACCGGCACTTGTTCCGGACGGTTTCTTTCTAATGCCGCGGCCACGATGTCGGCGCGCGAGTCTGCCCATTCCCTCACCTGTTCCAGAAATTCACTCGTGCAGGTTCTCACCTGGTCTCAACACCCATGCTTGCGGGTGGTGTGTGAATCCGATACGTGAGTAGTAGTCCACCGCCGCCGGCGCAGACAGAACTACCACAAGGGTCTCCTCAGCCAGCTCGGCCTTCGTCAAGCGCACAAGCTCCTTACCGATGCCCAGGCGTTGATGCGATTGGCGGACGGCCAGATCGGCCAGGTACGCCACATAGCAGTGGTCGGTCAGGGTCCGGGCAATGCCCACCAGCATCTGCCCTTCCCAGGCGGTGATGACCAAATTGGCCTCCTTGAGCATTTGTGCCATGCATCCCCTGTTCTCGACCGGCCTGCGTTCGCCCAGGGTAGAGGCGCGGTAGACCTCGATGACGAGTTCGAGGTCGAGCTCATTCCCGACTGCGTAGCGGATCTCGGGATGTTCGTCTGCCAAGGAACCAACCTCCCTCCGACCAGAATATAGAAGATTCTGAAGGGCCTTGCGGGATCATCCTTCTGATTCACCCTTCGCCGTCGCGGATCTGAGTCTCGAACTCGATCTCATCTTCGATCGGCTTGCCACCGAGGCCGATCAGCGGGATCTCCGGCTTCAACTTGCGAGACTCGGCCAGTGCTCCCCGGTGAACTGCCACCAGCTTCATCCCTCTCCTCTGATAGAAGGCGATCGCCGGATCGTTGTCATTGGTCGTGATCAGCCACAGACGGCGGCAACCCTCTCGTCGTGCCACTTGCAGCGCCTGGTTCAGGAGGCGCGTCCCCACGCCACGCTGTCGTGGCCTGACGTACAGCGTGACGACTTCGAGTTCTCCCTCGTCGATCCGGTACGTCAGGAGCCCTGCCCGTACACCCGAGAGAACCGCCACGTACCCGGGAAGCTGATCCGCCTGATGCAACCTCCCGCGTGAGACCATCCGCGCCGCCCCGGCCTCTTCCTCGAGGAACTCTCTCGCCCATCGGCGATCCGTCTCCATGAGGGGGAGGATCTCGATCGACACGGTTTGTGGGACCCGGGACCAATGCCGGAGACGTCCGCCGTTCGCAGCGATATTCACCTCAGAGGCAGAGCCCCCTGCCCGGCTCCCATGCTACCCAGGACCTCATAGTGTGTGACGTAAGTCTCCTTCTCGAGAAGGAAGTCTTGGTCTTCGGGGTAGTAGCGAGCGAGTTCGACGTCCTCACCGGCGAAGGACTTGATCGATTCCAGGGAATCCCAGAGAGTCAACAAGAGATAATGGGCCACATCGCCCTCGATCTTGCGCAATACCAGGACGCCTTGATTGCCCTTCGTCGCCCGATAGTCGGGCACTCCGGTTCGCAGGAGGAACGCGTAATACGCCTCCGCTTTCGCAGATGGAACGACGCCGTGCCATGTGCGCGCGATCATCGTTGTCACCTCCTTGCTGTCCTCGCCTGAGACTTGGGGATTCCTACCGATCCTCCGAACCCATCCGACGATCCCGAAGGCGAGGCCCCGCTTGCCGCATCCGGGCTCTCAAGAAAAGGCCTGGCGCGCCCGGCTGCGTAGGACGATACCCAGGGGTACCCGGGTCCCCGGCCCGGGCTCACGCTGGGCCAGGCTCCGCCGCTTCGACCACTGCGTCGGCCTCGATCTCGACCAGCAACTCGGGTGTGATTAGTCGGCTGACCTCGACCATGGTCGTGCAAGGTCGGATTTGGCCGAACGTCTCGGCGTGGGCTCTGACCACCTCCTGCCAATTCTCAATATCTGTGACGAAGATCCTCGTCCGAACGACGTCTTCCAGAGACGCGCCCAACTCTTCAAGTGCCTGGCCGATCTTCTCCAGAATGTACACCGTTTGGGAATAGGGATCGCTCTTGCCGTGCGTCACCCCACCTTCATCCGTCGCGGCTGTACCCCCAACGTAGATCGCCTCCCCCACCCGCACGGCGCGGGAGTATCCGACGAGGTCTTGCCAGATCGTCCTTGCAGGGACCCTTTGCCTCATAGTGCTAAGTCCTTTCTCGGCGGCGCCGGCAAGCCAGCCTATTCCGCCGCCTCCGACCGACGGGGTGCCTCGTCATGATCCGGACTTCCCCTTCGAAAGACAGTGCATTCCCCCCGCGCGGACCGACCCTGGGCCCTGAATGGAATCACTCCGAGCGTCACGCGTAGCAGCTTGAGAGGCTTTGGGGTCTTCTGGTTGTCTCGGTCGATCGGCGGCGCGCCGGCTGAGATGCAACTCCCGACTATGATATCCGATTCCTCTCTGTGGCTTTGCACGGTTTGCCGGCTGGAGCGTCGCCCAATTCAGAATCTTCATGGCGGCCGCCTTGAACTCCGCCGCTTATTCACGACAGGGCGTCGTTTGAGCAACACTCCTCAGATCCTCCTGAGCCGGGTCACAACATTCGACGCAGGAACATGGGTTGAGGCGAGACGGTGATCCGGCCGAGGGCGGTTGGCCTATTCAGACTCTTATCCTGGCGACTTTCCACCAACTGCGATGCCTCACGTATACTTGTGATGCATGCAACAAAGCTCATCGCCCTTCCCGCCCAAGTTATCGGCTCTCTTCGATCGTATCGACGCGATCCCCAGACCTCTGTCGGTCGCGGGCGCCATCGTACTGCTCGGCCTGTCTGCGGCCGTTGACTGGTTGTTGGTTGACAAGGGCGTGGCCTTCCCAGTGTACTATCTTGTCCCCGTGATCGGTCTCGCCTTGATTGCAGGATGGCGACCCGCCCTGGTTGCGACGGTGTTTTGCGCTGCGGTGGGTTTATTGATCGAGCCCGTCTTCGGTCAGCCACCGGCTGAGACGCTGGGTTACTATCTTGGGCGGATCGCCACATTTGCCGGCGCGCTTATCCTCGCCCGCGGCCTGTCGATCGTCAGGATGATGATCTACTACTATTCGCTTGGCGATTACCTCCGGTCCCGCATTGTGCCAATTCGAATCGGGCCTCGGCTCGTGTCGATCCCCACAAGCGAATCCGACATCCAAACCCGGGACTTTGAGCTCAAACCGGGCGACATCCCCCTACTCATACGCCCGGGGATTGCCTTTGGCAGCGGTTCGCATCCAACCACACAGATGTGCCTGATGCTGCTTGAGACGTACCTCGAGCCAGGACAGGTCGTATTCGACTTCGGGTGCGGTTCGGGAATTCTCTCCATCGCAGCTGCAAAGCTCGGCGCGCGGGCGGTCCTGGCGGTGGACAACGCGGCCGAGGCCGAGGAAACAATCCGCAAGAATGTTGATCTGAACCGAGTCGGGGAGATCGTCCACTTCCGACGCGGCTCGTGGCCGATCTTCACCGACCCGCCACGATCCGCCTCGGCCCGTGAGGACCGCAGGCCCGGGCCTCACGAGAAACTGGATCCATCCTTGACAACCGGGCAGGCCGACCTGCTTCTCGCCAACATCCTGACATCCATCATCGTCGAGGCCCTGGAAGAGGGCCTCCTCCGCTGCGTGACGCCGGGCGGGAAGTTGATCCTCTCCGGGATCCGGACCGACCAATGGGATGAAATCCACACCGCGCTCGAGAAGGCCGAGCTGACCATGATTGACCAGCGCAAGATGGGGGAATGGCTCGCCCTGGTCGTGTCTTCTCGAGCCTGATTGCTGCCCCGATTCTCCCCCATCAGACCCAGTCGGCCTCCTCTGGCACTGCCTGTCGTCCGGCGGGAGCGCTGGCGGGACGAGCCTCTTTCGCTGAACGACCGCCACCCGGAAGACTGCGTCCAACCCCGAGGGTCAGAAGACAAACGGGATGAAACGCTTCGTTGTTTCCATATGGACGGCATAGGCTGTCCCGAACTTACTGAGATTCTCGGTCTCTTCGGCCTTCGCGGTCAAGAACAGGAAGCCGGACGCTCCAAGAACCAGCGCACCGGAAACCAGCGAGGGATCTTTGAAGAAGACGCCCCAGCCGAAGTAGAGAAGAGAAGCGTACAGAGGGTGGCGGATGTATCGGTAGACGCCCGACGTGACGAGGACTGTCGTGGTCTCAAACGAGGCGGATGGTTTGCCTTCTCGATGCAAGACTGTGAAACCACGCACGGCAAGGAATGCGGATGTCAGGAGGAGAATCCAGGACGCCAGCTGGGGAGTCGACAGAGGATCCCGGAACCAGGCGGAGACGTTGATTACGACCAGGGCGAGCAGCGACTCGAAGGCAAAGAACCGATAGAACCCGTGAGAGGCGGGATCCCTGAGCGACGCACGCGATCGATAGGCGATCCCGAGGGAGAGAGCTACAAAGACAAGGATCGCTGGGGTCGAGACGCTAGTCATCGATGTCTCTCCAAGGCAGTTGGGGCTAAGGCCCTTGGCTCGCTAATGCCGGGCGCTCTGGCCGACGGACGATGGTTGCGCGATTTACCGGGTCGGGTTCGCCCGGAGGACAGAGCCTAACCGGCCCGAACGTACTCATCGTACCATGCAGCCAGGATTCGTCCGTGGAGCCTCGGCCAATTCGCCCGATTGACTCCTCCGAAAGGATAGACAACACTCTCCACGATAAGTTGGTGGCAGTCTTCGGGCGGATGCTCGAGCAGCTTCGGCGCAAGCATGCCGCCGAGTCCGACGGAGAGCGCGAGCTGCTCGGACGCCACATCGGCTCGACCGATCGCGAGATCGACGAATTAGCGTATGAGCTTTAAGGATTGAGCGAAGACGAGAGAAAGATCGTCGAAGGCAAGTGACCGCGACCCCCACCCTACCCTCACTCCCCTCCGCCTCGCTTCCCCCTGCGCTGCTCTCCGGGGACCTTCGGCGAGGACCTTCGGCCTTTCAGGGGGAGGGAATTTGCGCCCTCCCCCTTTCAGGGGGAGGGTGAGGGTGGGGTGGCCAACGCAATGAGCCAATCAGCATGCCCAAGCGTCCGCCCCGGCAGCGGCTCACTTTACAAGTCTTGCGTCGGATGCGGCGCCCCGCCTGATGAAGCGAGTTTCAGCGACCGACTACTATGATCTCGGACAATCAGGTGGGAGAGAAGATGGCGGGTTGACTCGGCGATCTCAGCCACGGCCGCATCAAACGCGCCGGCGTTCGCCCTGGAGGGCATCCGATATCCGCTGACCTTGCGTACGTATTGGAGCGCGGCCTGACGCAGCTGGTCGTCCGAGGGACCATCGTCCAGGCCACGAAGCCGCTTGATATTCCTACACATCTTCGCCCTCCAGCGCCGCGGTTTAGCGGATCGAATCCAGGTAGACCAGGAACGGCTTCATGAGCTTGAACCCCCTTACCGTCTCCTTCACAAGTCCCGGCGTCAGAAGCTGGCGATCCGGGATCCGGTGGTAGACGGTGATCTGCTTCATCCGCAGCAGCTCGATCTCGGGATGGTCCTTTGAATAGCCTCTCGGCGCCGTCGCCAGTTTCTCACCTTCCAACTCCCCGAAGTACTCACGAAACGCCTTGGCGCCGATGATTTTCTTGAACGGCCGGGGGTCGCGTTCGATGACCTGGCGGAACCTGGCCAGGCGCTTCGGGTCGGGGTCGTACAGTCCGCCGGCAAGGATCGACTCGCCGTCGGGACTGACTTGAATGTAGCAGCCGACCGCCATGGTCTTCCGCCCCCCAGGAGCGATGTAGGCGCTCATGTGGGTCTTGTAAGGCGTCTTGTCTTTGGAGAAGCGGACGTCGCGGTAGATCCTGAAGATGCAGTCCTTTGGAGAGACGCCTCGAAGGTCTTCCGTCGGTGCGAGCTCGTCGATGAGGGCGACCACGAGGGCTTCGAACGCCTGACTGGCTTTGTCGAAATCGGACTTGTGCGCCTGAAACCACGCGCGCTTGTTGTTGCGTTTCAGGCCCCTCAGGAACTCCAGAGTCGGTTTGAGATCCACCTGTGTGGCCATGCGTTTGTACTCCTGGAGGTTGTCGCTCCACGAAACCGAGTCCGGGGCCGTCTACCTCGGGTCGAATAGGAGCTGCCTGACCACCATCTTACCTCATCGCCGCCGGAGAGGGGCCGATCTCAGACACCCCTTGTCCCGAGGTGGATTGCCCGATCCTCTCCGAGCTTGTGAATGAACCCCAGCGACGCAGGATTCGCATGCTGTTCCCTTGACAGCTTACCCCCTCACCCCCTACCCCCTCTCCGCCGGGAGGCTCGATCTCCGTTGAGGTCGCAAGGCGGAGAGGGGGATTGTGCAATTTGAAGGGGGTGTGGAAGCTCCGCTTCCACACCCCCTTCAAATTGCACAGGCCTATGGGTGGAAAGATCGCCTCTTGAGCGAAGCGAAGTCGAAGGAATGGGGAGGGGGTGAGGTCAGCAGCCGGCGGCCTCAGGCCGCGGTCCGGGATACGAGGGCGGCTTGCCCGCTGCGGAGACTGGTGAAGAACATCCCGGCGTACTCTTCGGCCAGCCGGCGGCGGCGGGGGGAGTCCAACGGCTGGTAGAGCTTCTTCAATTTGAAGAAGTTAGGCGCGAGCATCGTGAACATGATCGAGCCAAGCAGGTGGGATAGAACGAAGCGTACTCTGTCCGGCTCTTCCTCCGGAAGCTCTTCCGTCGCTCTCGCCGCCAGTCGATCGAAGGCTTTGCGGATCGCCACGGCTCCCGGTGAGTCGTAGTCCTTCTCGACGACGGCACGGTAGAGATGACCCGTCGTGATGCCGGGGAAGCGCAGACCGCCGTCGATGAGATAGAACAGGACATTCTCCAGGATCTGACGGAATGGGATGCCTTGCACCTCGATCTCGGCGAAGACATCCTCGAGCATGTGGTCGATTGTCATCGTCAGGACCTCGGCGACGAGCTGGTCCTTGGTCCGGAAGTGGTAGTTGATCGAGGCGAGGTTGGTCCCGGCCTCTTGGGCGATGCGTCGGGTCGTCACCCGATCGATCCCGAACTTCTCGATACAGTCCACGGCCGCTTCTAGAATCACGCGGCGGGTCGACAGATCGTTCTTGGTCATGCGGCTTCCGCCTCCAACGCCAATCCACACATCACTGCCGACAGAGCCCACAGGCGCCGGCCGGCATCGAGATCCAGGGCGGCCGGATCGGGCGCCTTCGGCCGGCCGTGCTTCCAGTAGATTTCGGTCGACTTGAGCACCTCTGGCTCCAACAGCAGGGAGAGAATCCCCTCGGCGGCCCGCTCTGCCGGGATGCCATTCTTCCGCCTCATCGACCAGATCCAACGTGCCAGGCGCGAATTGGCTTTTTCCCCCATTTCCGTGTTCACCAGACCCGGATCAGCGGCGACGGCACGCACGTTTGAGGTTATCCCCAGACGTCGACCGAGTTCGGCGGTGAAGAGCACGTTGGCCAGTTTGGTCTGTTTGTAGGCCTGCAGCGGGTTGTAGCGCCGCATCAACTGGATGTCGGCCCAGTCGAGCCGGGTGCCGCGGTGCGAGCCGGAGCTCACCGTGACCACTCTTGGCGCCGGGCTCGC
>Ga0299915_10003039_pt1 | contig 12172 bp, 10 predicted proteins | sample RVTome_13_FD_200263 | JGI IMG/M metagenome (GOLD analysis project Ga0299915, IMG submission 200263) | Soil microbial communities from uranium-contaminated site in the Upper Colorado River Basin, Wyoming, United States - RVT92D227 (version 2) ...
TCAACGCAGTCGAACAGGCCATCGCCCAGACCGGCTTCGAAGAGATCGGTTTGCTCTCCCTGTCTTCTTCTGACTATACGCAGGTGGTTGATCTGGTGCAAGCCGTCAACCAGCGCTTCGTTGGCCGCCATCTCTCAATCTCATTCCCATCTTTGCGCATCGAGACCGTCTCTGTCGATTTGATGGACGCCGTGATGGATGAGCGCCGCAGTGGGTTCACCCTCGCCCCCGAAGCTGCCACCGAGCGTATGCGCCGCATCATCAACAAACCGGTCAGCACAGAGCAGCTCATGGAAACGGCGCGCGCCATCTTCTCCCGCGGTTGGCCAACGCTCAAGCTATATTTTATGATCGGCCATCCAGCTGAGACGATGGATGATGTGCAGGCCATCGCCGATCTGTGTAAGGCCGTGCTCGCCGAGGGGCGGAAAGTTCTCGGAGGGCGTGCTACCGTGCACGCCGGCGTCAGCACCTTTGTCCCCAAACCGCATACTCCCTTCCAATGGGTGCCATCCGAGACCATCGAGAATATCCGCGCCAAGCAAGGTTTACTCAAGCGCCAGATGCGCGGCCCTGGCTTAAAGCTGACCTGGACGCCTCCTGAAGAGACTCTGCTGGAAGCCTGGCTTTCGCGCGGCGACCGGCGCATGGCGCAGGTCATTTTTGCTGCCTGGCAGCGCGGTGCCCGCTTCGATGCCTGGAAAGATGGTTTTAAATACCAGGCCTGGATGGACGCCTTCACCGAAACTGGCCTGGATCCTGCTTTTTACACCTATCGCAACCGACCACCGTTCGAAACTTTCCCCTGGGAGCATATCAGCACAACTCTGCGCAAGAAATTCCTGTTCGACGATTACCTGCGCAGCCAGCGCGAAGAAACACTCGATGATTGCCGCCAGGGTTGCTTCGCTTGCGGTATTTTACCCGCCTTTGCTGAAGTCCGCCGCCAAAACCCGGGCGATATCTGGAAATGCCCCGATGTCTCCCCTAGACCACAGATGAAGGCGGAAGAGCTCGCCCTGAGTGAAGCACTGGGCTGATGTCTGACTGCTGACAACCAACTGCTCACAACCTACCGCTAATCGCTATGCGTCTTCGTATTTCTTTCGCTAAAACGGACGCCATGCGCTATACCTCCCATCTTGACCTGCACAAAACCTGGGAGCGCACCATTCGCCGCACTGGCCTGCCCCTCGTCTATAGCCAGGGCTTTAACCCCCGCCCGAAGCTGCAACTCGCCTCCGCTTTACCATTGGGATTCACCAGTGATAGCGAGGTACTGGATGCCTGGTTCGCTGAAACCGACCTCTCAATTACTCAAATCCTGGAAGCCTTGCAGAGAGCTGCTCCCCCTGGACTGCAAGTTCACAAGGTAACCGAGGTTGATTCCACAAAACCTCCCCTGCAAACCCAAGTCCGCTCAGCCGAATATGTCATCACTTTATTAGAACCTGTCCCGGACCTGGAAGTACGCCTGGAAAGCAGGCTTTTCGATTCAAGCCTCCCTCGCCAGCGGCGCGGCAAGACATACGATCTGCGTCCTTTGATCGAAACCCTCTCCCTGCTTCCGCCCGACGAGCAAGGCCGCTCCCGGATAGCGATGCGACTTTCTGCCCGGGAAGCCGCTACCGGTCGCCCCGAGGAAGTTCTGGCTGCCCTGGATATATCCCCTGAATCCACACGCATCCATCGTTCTCATTTAGTCTTTGACGAATAGGTACTTAACTCAAGTTGCACCATATGATAAAATAAATCTGTTCCCGCCCCCATAGCTCAGTGGATAGAGCGCTACCCTCCGGAGGTAGAAACCCGCGTTCGAGTCGCGGTGGGGGTATCCGATGAACAAGGGCTGCCAGCGAAAACGGCAGCCCTTGTTCGAATCACAACAACCCAAAGTAAGTCTACTCGTGATCGATCTCGCTGGAAGCTTGGCCTGAAACTTGCATCCCTGATAGTCGCCGGTTAATAACCAAAGTCCTCCAATCCGACCGGAGACTGTCGTGAAACTGCAAACCCTTCACTCACAAATAATCATGATCAGCCTGGCCATGCTGGCCTTGGCGCTCCTGCCGGCCTGTTCAGCCTGGCAAGATGCTGGCTCTTCCACCTTTGCCGAAGACATAGGCGATAGCGCGCCGCCGCCAACTCAACCAATAACCGAATCCGAACCGCCGGCTCCACCCGACGACTCGCTCACCAGCAGCAGCCCGAGTACTCCCCAAAACATGGTCGCATTCGAGGGCACTGTGTTCGTCGCCTCCCTCCAAATAGTCGCTGAACGGTGGAAGATGGCCGGATGGCGCGTCAGCGACCAACCCTTGAACACGGATAATCAAGAGCCGCCTTCTGATTGTACCTTGTATCCCCATCTCGGCGTTGAAAACCAGTGGGTGGGCAGCTGTAGCGGTTACATCTTGGTCCCCCGTGACGGGGCTCGGCATATCGATGTCATGCTCACCGCTGAGGATGGCTCGACCAGCTTGGTGCAAGTCGCGCCACCTCCCAGTAATTAAACCCAATTCCTGGTTCCCTTTCTCCCTGATTTCCTCATAAAAATGTCAGGTCTTTCCCACTTTCTCGACAAACCATTTATAATTTGTATATCGAGGTCAGGCACGATTCTTGCAACGTTAAATTCCCATGTTCCAAGCTCCTCACCTCCGCCCAACAACAGCTCTCCGCCCCCTGACAACCGCCCATCTGGCCCAAACCATGGCGTTGCTAGAATTGAATGCTGCAGAACTCGATCAAAAGATCGAAGCCGATCTGGCAAGCAACCCCGCCCTGGAGATTAAGGACACCAGATGTTGCCCGCAGTGCGGGCGCCCGTCATTAGAATCCGGTCCATGCCCGCGCTGCAACGCTTCCCAAAACCACAGCCAAGGTGAACCGATCATTTTTGTCTCCCCGTGTCAGGATTTCTACCGACCGGGTATACCTATTCAGGAAGACCTCCCAGAAGATAACCTGCCTCAAACCACCGAAGATCTGCCTACTTACGTTTTACGCCAGATCGCCCCGGAGCTGCACCCGGACGACCGCCGCCTGGCAGCCTACATCCTATCAAACCTGAATGAGGACGGCTTGCTCGAGGTGCCTCTAGTGGAAGTAGCGCGCTATCACCATATCCCGCTCTCGCGCGTAGAGGCTGTCTTACGTTTGATTCAGCGCGCCGATCCGGTTGGTGTGGGTTCCACCTCTCCCCAAGAAGCCCTGCTGGCTCAACTGGAAGTACTCGCCGAGACCCAACCAGTCCCACCCATGGCGGAACAAGCCATCCGCATGGGCTTGGATTTACTCAGTCGACACCAGTATGTCGAGTTGGGACGCCTAATCGGCGCCCCCTCTCGCCAGGCGGAGCAGCTCGCCCGCTTTATCAGTGACAACCTGAATCCCTTCCCTGGGCGCGCCTATTGGGGTGATATCCGCCAAGGGAAGGGTGATTCACCACCGGTTTACACTTTTCCAGACGTGGTGATCACACCGCTAACCGAATCCTCGGAGCCGATCCTGGTGGTTGAAGTCGTCTCACCTTACGCGGGTATGTTGCGCATCAACCCCCTATTCCGCCAGGCGTTGAACCAGGCTCCAACCGATAGAGCAGACCAATGGCGGTCCGACCTGGAACACGCAGAATTGTTAGTTAAGTGCCTGCAACAACGCACCCACACGGTTGTCCGCCTGATCGCTCGCATTGTCGTTCTCCAGCGCGAATATATCCTGCACGGGGACGAGTACCTCCAACCCCTCACACGCGCTAGCTTGGCGGACGAGCTCCAGTTGCACGAATCGACTATCTCGCGCGCCGTGGCCAGCAAAACTGTCCAGCTGCCGAATGGACACATCGTCCCATTGGCAAAATTTTTCGACCGCAGCCTTAATGTGCGTACCGCCTTGAAACAGATCATCGCCCAGGAAACTAATCCGCTCAGCGACAGCGAGATCGTCGCCTTGCTCAACCGCCTGGGGTATTCAGTTGCTCGCAGGACTGTCGCCAAGTACCGCGCCATGGAGGGCATCTTACCCTCCCACTTACGCCAAAACCATCAAATGCATGAAAACTCATAAATCGTTTCAAATCCCGACCATATCCATCCACCGCCAAAACCAGCCAACCTTAGCAGAGATTGAAAGCCTGCTCGACCTGTTTCCTCAGGCTGCTTTGCTGCTTGACCTGCCCCACAATCGCGTCTTGCTGGCCAACTCTAAAGCTACAGAGCTTACTGCCTTTACTCGCGCTGAACTCACCGCGCAGGGGGTGTCCGATCTCCTGCCAGCTATATCCGGACACCATCTCCAGTCAGAGCCGAGCGGCAATCCGCAGGCTTTTTCCGCATCGCTCGCCACGCGCAACGGCTCCGGAGTAGAAGTTCTGGTCAGTCTTGCGCGTCTCGATGCACAAGGCGTCTGGGAGCTGGCTGCCCTGGAACCGCTCTTATTGCATAAGCAGCAAAAAGCCGAACTCCAGCGCCATGCGCAGCGCCTTGAAGATCTCAATACCCTCGCCCTTACCGGGCAGGATTCTGATGCTGACCGCGCCATCGATCAAGCCTTAATGGCAGGTGCGCGTCTCACTGGAGCAACGCTCCTGGCGCTTTACCTGGTACAAGCTTGTGAACCGGCTTTAAAACTGGCTCATACCTTGGGAGAACCGGCAACGCTTCCCACCCAACTTCCCATCAGTGAAATCAGCACCTTGCGTGAGCCAGTCGCCTGGGTGCCTGGCAATCGTACTACGAATTCCATCCAGCGCGCTGCCCGCGCAGCCAAATGGGCATACCTGGTCAACGCACCCCTCGGCAATCCTGAAGCGCTGATTGGCTTGCTGGTCATCGCTTCCCCGGAAGAAGCTTTACCGGAAAATCACCTGCCTATACTCAGCATCCTTTGCAGCATCCTCACCGGCCTCATTCAGCAGAATACATTTCGGGCGCACCTCCTGGATGAAGGAGAACGTAAGAATCGTTCCCTGGCGATCGGTGACATGTTGAAAGAGGCCAGTTCAGAAGCCGTGCTCCTGCTCTCGCCAGACCTGACTATCGAAGATTTCAATCCCTCTGCTGAAGCTATTTTTGGCTATGCGGCTAATGAAGTTTGTGGCCAACCGGTGAGCAACGTGGTGATTGGCGCAAATAACTTGGTCCCCGCTTTGCAAGCTGCCCAGCAGGGAGTTCCTATCTCTAACCTGGGCGAGGTTCGGCTGCATCGCCGTAACGGATCAGCATTCCCAGCACACGTCCGCATCCTCCCCCTGACCACCCACGAACAGCTCGACGGGGTGTTGATCCTTACCCGTGATCTAAGTGAACATGAGCAGTTTCAGGTCCGCAACCAACAGCTTGAACAACGCGCCCTCCTGGGCGAAGTCACCGCTATCTTTGCCCATGAAGTCCGCAACCCGATCAACAATATCAGCACCGGCCTGCAATTGATGGCCATGAACCTCCCTCCTGACGATCCTAACCAGGAAGTGATCGCCCGTTTAAGCCAGGATTGCAATCGGCTGGCTCACCTGATGCAATCCGTGCTGGCTTTTTCGCGACCACCCGAGAATAAGATGCAGCCCGTTGAGCTACGCGAGTTGCTCGCCAACCTGCTAGAGCGTTGGCGACCTCGCCTGACACACCTCAACGTGAAGCACGAGTTTAAAGTCTCTGCCAAAGGATCGACCATCATAGGCGATCCACGCGCCCTGGAACAAGTCTTCAATAATCTGATCGGCAACGCGGTAGAGGCGATGAGGGATTCCGGAGGTTGCCTGGCAGTCTTCATCCGGGCTGCCTCTCCGGTTGGAGGGCGCGATCAGCTCGAGGTCAGTATAGTCGACAATGGACCGGGTATCCCTGACGAAATCCGTGAGCGCATTTTCGAGCCTTTCTTCACTACCAACCGCAATGGTACTGGGCTGGGTCTAGCCATCGCCAAGCGCATCGTTAACCACCATAAAGGCACGATCGGAGTTTCCAGCGTCCCCGGTGGAACAGTGTTCCAGGTGATCCTGCCGCTAATTGAGAATGGAAAGTAGGGAAAGGAACCTATCCACAAATGAGCCTTACCATCCTGATCGTTGATGACGAAGAAAACGCCCGCCTCAACATTGGCTCTTTCCTTTCAACCCGCGGCTATGAAGTCCTTGGCGCCTCAACACTAGGTGAAGCGCGTGAACACCTTCGACGGGGCAGCGCTGACCTCATCTTGCTGGATGTACGTCTGCCAGACGGATTTGGCCCCTCCTTGCTAGAAGAGACCCTTTCTATGCCGCTCCGCCCACCGATCATCTTGATCACAGCTTATGGTGACGTAGATATGGCCGTCGAGGCGATGAAGAATGGCGCTCACGACTTCCTCCAAAAACCAATCGAATTGACCCAGTTAGAAAATTCCATCTCGCGCGCCGGTGAGGTCATCTCAATGCGGCGAGAGCTGGCACACTTGCGCGAAGCTCAACATAAGCAGCTCAACTTTATTGTTGGAAAAAGCCCTGTGATGCGCACCTTGCTCGACCACGCCCAACGTGCTGCTGCCACCTCGGTCTCAGTCCTGATCACCGGTGAGACAGGGACAGGCAAAGAAGTCCTGGCGCGCGCCCTGCACCAAATGGGTCCTCGTGCAAAAAAGCCCTTCATTGACGTGAGCTGCCCTGCTATCCAGACCACTGTGCTCGAGTCGGAGCTTTTTGGCCACGAACCCGGGGCTTTCACCAGCGCCGAGAAGCGCAAGCCGGGCCTGATGGAAGTCGCCGACGAGGGTATCCTTTTCTTAGACGAGATCGCCGCTACTCCACAGGATATTCAGGCTAAACTGCTGCGCGCCTTGGAAGAGCGCAGCTTCCGCCGGGTGGGAGGAACTAACCTGATTAAAGTCGACGTTCAGGTGATTGCGGCTTCTAACCGTGACTTACCCCAACTGATCGCCCGTGGTGAGTTCCGTGAAGATCTATACTACCGGCTGAAGGTGGTCGATCTGCACATCCCGCCCTTACGCCATCGGAAAGAAGATATCCCGGAGCTGTTAGGCCTTTTCATCCGCCAGAATAACCCGCGGATGGGGATAAACATCACCGACATTACTCCACGTGCCCTGGAAGCCCTGATGGCTTACGACTGGCCGGGCAATATTCGCGAACTGCGTAATGTGATCGAACGGGCGATGCTCTTCTGCGACGACCCCGCCATCGACCTTTCCCACCTCCCTCCTGAGCTGTCCCAACCAAAATCCTAAATACTGCTCCATCCTGGCATACCTCTTGCACCGTCCTTGCCAGGAGCGAGCCCATGCCCACTTTCCCAATTCCGCCTCATAACACCCGCTTGGGTTTCCATTATTTCCCTGATACCGACCACTTCCGTGAGAGCGACTTACGCCTGTGGCTGCCTCGCCTGCGCTCTCTCGGCGCGACATGGCTGACTCTGGTGGCGCCCTCCAGCCGGGCTATACCCGAGCTTTTCCTGGATGGCCTGCTCTCAGAGGGTATTGAACCCATCCTGCATTTTCCTTTCTCGCTCGATTTGTCTCCCCCGGCTCAAGAATTGCAGTCCCTTTTATCCACGTACTCCCGGTGGGGTGTCCATTATGTCATATTTTTTGATCGGCCGAACAGCCGCGCCGCCTGGCCAACCACAGCTTGGGCGCAAAACGATCTGGTAGAACGCTTCGTGGACCGCTTTCTCCCCCTGGCCGAGGCTGCCTCGGAAGGGGGTCTGGTACCGGCCTTTCCTCCCCTTACACCAGGCGGAGATTACTGGGACACCGCTTTCCTGCGCGCAGCTTTACAGGCTATTGACCGCCGGGGGCATGACCAGCTGCTCGAAGGCCTTGTCCTATCCGCATATGCCCATGCCGGGGATCGTCCGCTCAATTGGGGTTGCGGCGGTCCCGAACGCTGGCCAGCCGCGCGACCGTATATCACCCCATCGGGCTGCCAGGACCAGCGCGGCTTTTGCATTTACGATTGGTATATCGCCATCTCCGAGGCGGTCATCGGGCGAGCCAGCCCGTTGTTATTGCTCGGGCTTGGTTGTCAACTTTACAACTCCAATTCTGCCGGACTCGATGATGACGCCCACACCCGGAGGATCCTGGCTATGGCCCAAGCCCTGGCTATACCGGCTACATCCAAGGGGCATGGTCAGAATCCCGCAGAACTCCTCGATCCTTTGCCTCCCCAGGTGCTAGGCAGTAATTTTTGGTTGCTAGCGGCCGATCCCCAGAGCCCGTATCTCTCCGAAACCTGGTTCCAACCCAATGGCGATCATCTCCCCATCGTGCGTGCCATGCGCCAGTTGGAGATCGGGTTGGCTCGATCGCGTGCTATTTCAGATCAAAAATCCTCATCAGCCACGCAATGTCCCCACCCGCTTTCCCATTATCTGCTACTGCCTTCATATGATTGGGGCGTCGCTGACTGGCACATAAATGCTGCCCGGCCTTTCATCAAAAAATATCTCCCAACCGTCGGCTTTTCTCTGGCAGAAGCAGCCCTGGCTGCCCGCATCACAGTCGTCGGTAGCCCGCACGACTTCCCCGAATCCGTCCTGGACGGACTCCGCGCCGCTGGGTGCCGCGTCGAACGGATCGGCCGAGATGGCATGAGTATTGCAACACAATTGGCAGATCGATAACAGGAGAATTCCGATGACCCAATTAACCCCATCTCTCTCATCGTTCATCCCGCTGCCAGTGCTCAAAGTGCTCGGTCTCGGCGGAGGCGGTTGCAATGCCGTCAACCGCATGATTGAGCTGGGCATTGGCGGCGTCGAATTTATCACCGCGAATACCGACCACCAGGCACTCCAGGCCTCGCTGGCTCCAACGAAAATCTTGCTCGGACCGCACGTGACGCGCGGCTTAGGGGCCGGAGGGAAACCCGAAGTCGGCCAGGCTGCCGCAGAAGAGAGCGAGCGCGAGATCGCCAAAGCCCTGGAAGGAGCTGACATGGTGTTCCTGACCGCCGGGATGGGTGGCGGCACCGGCACAGGTTCCATCGCCGTTGCTGCACGCGCGGCGCGCTCCATCAGTGCAGTGACAATCGCAATCGTCACCACTCCCTTCTCATTTGAAATGGGCCGCCGCCAGCGTAACGCCGCTGAAGGCTTGGCTAACTTGCGCCCCCACACCGATACCCTAATCGCCATCCCCAATGACCGTCTGCTGTACGTCGCACCCCGCAACCTGCCCTTGGAGGTTGCCTTCCGCCTGGCCGATGATGTCCTGCGTCAAGCAGTCCAGGGCATCACCGAGCTGATCACAGAACCTGGGCTGATCAATGTCGACTTTGCCCACGTCCGCCGCTTAATGAAGCTCGGCGGTGGCGCGCTGATGTCCATCGGCCAGGGACATGGGGAAGGCAAAGCGCGGCATGCCTTTGAACAGGCCCTCCATCACCCTCTCCTTGACTCTGTCTCGATTGATCAAGCGGCTGGGATCATCGCCAATTTCACTGGCGGAGAGGAGTTATCCCTGTTGGAAGTCAGCGAAGTCCTGACCGAGATACACAACCAGATCGGTTCGCAGGCGGAAATCGTGCTAGGCGTGACACATGATGAACGCATGTCAGACCGCGCTCAGGTGATCCTGGTCGTCACCGGGTTGGGCGCGCCTTCCCTGGAAACAGTTATGCCCGGTTTTGCAATCCAAAAGGTGAAGCCATCCGTCCTCCAGGATCAGCCAGCGACTGTGTCTCAATCGATCCCCTCCATCGTCGCCCACCCGGTCGAATCCTTACCGTTGAATTTGGCGCATACCGCCTCTAACGATCTGGATCTTCCCGCCTTCCTGCGCCGGCGAGCCCGCCTGACGAACTAATCCAACCTTTCGCTTCACTCTTCACGTTTCACGCATCACGTTTCACTCTTCAAGGACTGCCCATGGACGCCAAACACCTCAAATCAATCTCCTCCCAAATCTATCGCCGCTTCCCGGAAGTTGCCGGCAGTCAGCCCAAGGTGCAGGCCCAATCTGCCCCGCAAGCCAAATCCATAAGCACCGACCCGACCTACCTGATCACTTTCCGCGGCTCGGTGAAGTCACCAGATGGTAAGTCTATCCTCCGCATTGTGCGCGTGATCGCCAGCGCCCAGGGACGCATCCTCAAAGTCTCCACCTCCCGTTAAACAGACCCCATGCTTCACTTCCCCCGTTTCATGCTTCCATCGATGAACCTCAAATACCTCCCTATGCGCGTCGAACTCAGTTTCTGGCATTTTGTCATTCAACTGCTGACTGAATCGCGCGGCATTCAATCACTGCTTTCATGGGTGATCAATGATCTTACGCCGCGTCTGACTGTCTTCATGCGCACATTCAATTGGAGACGCGCCCTGGGCTGGGTTACAAGCGGCCTGGTCTTAAGCATTTTCCTCGGCCTGGGAAATAATTCTCTCTTCCGGGGTCTGGCGATACCCGGCTACGTACCGGTCCCCTTGTCACCCCCTGCTACTGGCCAGCGAAACCTGTTGGTGATCGGCATCGATGACTTGTCCTCACCTTCACCGCGCCTGGAGAGCGTCTGGTTGGTCAGCTACTTCCCGGGCCAGTCCGCTTTCACTTTATTTCCAATCTATCCCGATATTCTCGAGAAGAATAACTCAGATCACGAAGCCCTGGTAAAGGACTTTTCCCTTGACGCTAATGACGCACCAAACCAGGCTTTCTTTGACCTCTTGGGACGAGAAACCTGGTGGAACAACTACCTTGTGATCGATGAGGCAGGATGGGCTACTATCCTGGATTTCCTCGGAGGTGTAATCATTGACGGTCGCCTGCTAGATGGGTCAGGCGCTCCTGGTTCCCTGACGCTTTGGGATGATCCATTCGCTTCGGCCCGCGGTCAGACCGCGTTACTGCAAGCTGCCTGCCTTCGAGCCGCAACTCTCCGTCAGGAAGACGCGATCCAGGGATTAAGCCTGCTCGCGCCTCACCTGCGAAGCGACCTGGACCTTACCCAAGACCCTCAGGATTGGTCAACCGAGACAGGCAGCCGCCTCGGTCTGCGTTGTGAGTTCCCCCTTACCTATCCCTCTGAACCTTAAGGAGCCAACATGACTGTGATTCCCTTGCTCGAAATAAAACTTGCCATGGCGCTGGGTCTCTTTTTGTTTGGGGGGATCGCCCTCATCATTGGCGTGTTTATCCTGGTAGCCCGCTCGACTGGTCGGGAGGTGCGCAACCTGGCAAACCAGACCGCCCAATTAGCAAAAAAAGGGCTGGCCGAGGAAGTCGCCGGCCTGGTCGGCAACGCCACCTCCTTGTTGAGCGCCACCAACGATCTGGTACGCACGACCTCTGGAGTAGGGGTGTTCCTCTCTGTTCTGGGCTTTATCCTGATGGTCGCCTCCTGTTGGCTGATCCTTCGGATTGAACCTACCAATCTATCTTTTTAATCGTTCGACCACGGTGAACTCATGGCCGACCAACCTTCCCTCATCGTATCGTTAAAAGCCAATTTACCGGAATCCTCCTGGCCCTGGGTGATCTCTGCACTGCGCCAGGATGCGTTGGTCTGGGCAGCCTTACAAGAGCCCGCCTTCGCCGAGAAGGCAATTTCCAGCCTGGCTGGTAAGCCTGAAGCCTGGAGCCCTGCCGTCCTGGCTTCTCTGGCGCTAGACCAACCCATTCAACCCGATGGATCTCTGCGCCACAAGGCATTGCAGGCTTACGAATATTTGATCCGCAAGGGGCCTGCTGAAAAAGGCGCACCTGACCTGAACCTGGCTAATGCCGGGCTGCTGGCTCTCGCCTTGTTCGAACATCGGCACCTCTCCGGTTCCTGGTCGGATCTGACCAGCGATCTACGTCCGATCCCGTTAGAGAGCCCGATCTTTTTCACCACCTGGTCCACACCGCTGGCGATCCTTTTTGGGCTGGCTAGCGATCCCCTTGACCTGCTGCAGGTTCTGGTTTCGCCTGGTGCTTCGCCTGCCTTGTTCAGCCTGGTGCTGCATGCTGTATTGAGCAACCCCCTCCCTCCCACCAAGCAGGAGCAAATCCTGTTCTCCCTGCTGTCTGACCTGAATCTTCCGGAATCCACCTCGTTGATCCGCCAGCTCAATGTACACCGGCCTGAAATGGCCGTTCGCCTGGCTCGCCAGTGGCTAAAACTCCACCCTGCTCTTCCGGCTTCTCCTCAGGTAAACCATTTAAATGTTCAAATCGATCAGCTAGCCGACCAGCT
>Ga0299915_10003040_pt1 | contig 12169 bp, 8 predicted proteins | sample RVTome_13_FD_200263 | JGI IMG/M metagenome (GOLD analysis project Ga0299915, IMG submission 200263) | Soil microbial communities from uranium-contaminated site in the Upper Colorado River Basin, Wyoming, United States - RVT92D227 (version 2) ...
TCACTGTATCGGCCCGGCGGGATCGCAGACTCGATCAGGCCGCCAAGCTCGGTATTCTTATCGAAGATTGTCACTGTGTGTCCTGCTTCAAGCAGTCTGGTTGCGCAGGATAGACCCGCGGGTCCCGCGCCAATTATAGCTACTCGCTTGCCGCTGGCTCTTTTCGGCACCTGCAATTTGGACCAGCCATTCTTATTGGCCTTCTCAGCCAGATACCTCTGGATGTCGGCGATAGGCAAAGGACCGTCACCGATGAATCCTTGCAGGCAGTTTCCCTGGCACTGCTGCTCTACTGGGCACAGCCAGGCACAAACTTCTGGAAAGATATTTGCTTGCCTTAGAACTTCATAAGCGGCTCGGTCATCGCCGTCCAGGAATAGGCTGATAAATTTCGGTATATCAACGCCCGCCGGGCACGCTAACTGGCAGGTAGATTCCTGGCACTTGCGGCAGGCTTGCGCAAGCCTTGCCAGATTATCTCGGTCACTCATTCTGCCGTGCCTGAATATCGGCCCATATACCTGGTTGTCTCGCACTACGCAGCCGGTCGTTCCGCCGTCGCGCATTATCTGCGTACAGGCGCTGCAAGCGACACAGACTTTCTCCGGGAACATTTTGCCGTGCGCTAAGATGTCTTTGGCAAAATCCGGATATGCAAACGCCATTCGCCCTGCGCCAGCCAGAGTCACAAGGCCGCTCGCCTTATTTGCTGCCGCCACGTTGGCAAAAAGCGTCCGCAGCCAGCTATAACCCGTGCCGACAATTGCCAGGTCTGGAAATTGCTTCTGAATTTCCCCGGCCAAACCGACAAGTCTGGCGACGCCAGCCAGCGGATGTTCCGGCTCCTGATAACCGCCAACTATCGGCTCATTGAAGGGCCTACCTATGTGCGGATTGTAATAGGGATTTGCCAAAGTGATATTTATGAGCTTAACGCCGCGCTGCTTCAAAAGTGCAATCAGTTTCTTAGGCTCGGCCAAGTCCGGCTTTGTATAATCATCTTTGTCGACGCCCCAGCCGCATGGATAAGGTATGCCGTCATAAACACCCAGGCGTGTCACGATGGGTGTGTCTTTGCCAAGCTCACCGCGAATCTTATCTATAACGTCCAGCAAAAATCTGGTGCGGTTTTCAAATGCGCCGCGGTATTTAGCCCCCGCTCTTGTCTTCAATAAGAAGACGTGGGGGTCCGTCGCCGTGCCAGCGACGGCTAAACGGCAGGCAAGAAGCTCGTTTATGAGGTATCCGTGACAGGACTTTACATCCACCGCATCAAAGCCGACCTCAAACGCGATTCTTGCCGCCTCGACATAGCGATTCTGAAGCTCATCAAGATACTGGTCGGTCACGACAGGCCAGTCGTCTGGTATTTTACTTTTGGCGCCCAGTTCGGGCGTCTTTTGGGGGACCATCGCGTCCCGATAAGGGTCGCGCTGAGCAATCATCGGCTGGGGAGCGCCGGGTCGACTGTACCTGCCTGAATGAGTCAGTTGCAGTACGATTACCGGCTTATGCTTTGCGCCAAGACTTTGCCGGGCGGCGTCCCGCATTTTGCTGACCATTGCCGCAAAACTATCCTTGCTATTTTGGTTCAGCCACAACTGTCTTGGATTGGCCCTACCTTCAGGCACGACCGCTGTTGCCTCACCCCAGATAAGTCCTGCGCCACCGGCGGCGAATCTCTCATATCGGCGGAACGTGAGCTTCCCCGGCCTGCCCTGAGAATCACCGTCACAGCCCTCCATAGGATGCACGGCCAGCGAATTCGGTATCAAAAGATCGCCCGCCTGAACCGGCTGAGCCATAATCGAAACATCCTCGATGGCATCAATCCGGACGCCCAGCCGCTCGGCTAATTCCTTCAAATCTGCAATACTACTTAGGCTGAATTCCCACATCTTATCCGACTGCGTACTTTCGCGCGGGCGGCTCCTGTGCGTCCAGACGAATCGCCGCCCCTTCCGCCCGCAGTTTTCCTGCCAGGAATCTGGCTGTGTAACTTTTTTTGTTCTTGATGATTTCCTCGGGCGCTCCCTTAGCCACCACTCGGCCGCCCGCAGCTCCACCTTCCGGGCCCAGGTCTATTATATAATCAGCCATCTTGACAACATCAAGATTGTGCTCGATGACCACCACGGTATTTCCCATATCGCAGAGTCGTGACAAAACGCTCAGTAGATTGTCAATATCGGCAAAGTGCAGCCCGGTAGTAGGCTCATCGAGCACATAAAAGGTATGTCCGGTAGCAGCCTTTCCCAGCTCGGCGGACAATTTTACGCGCTGGGCTTCGCCGCCGGACAATGTGGTTGAAGACTGGCCTAACTGCACATAGCCCAGGCCGACATCATTGAGCGTTTTCAGCAGCCGAAGAATATGCGGAAAATTGGCAAAGAAATCAAGAGCGTCTTCTATCTGCATATCCAGCACATCGGCGATGTTTTTACCCTTGTAAGTAACCTGGAGCGTTTCCGGATTGTATCTTTTGCCCCGACAGGCCTGGCAGGTGACATAGACATCGGGCAGAAAGTGCATCTCAATCTTCATTGTGCCCTGTCCTCGGCAGGCCTCGCAGCGTCCGCCCTTAACGTTGAAGCTGAATCTGCCGGGCTTATAGCCACGAATCTTCGCCTCTCGGGTCATACTAAACAATCTTCTTATCTCGTCAAAAACGCCGGTGTATGTGGCCGGATTGCTTCTGGGCGTTTTGCCGATGGGCGACTGATCTATCTCTATAACCTTGTCGATTTGCGATGTGCCCAGGATATTGTCGTGCTTGCCGGGCTTTTCGCGGGAGCTATAAAGCCGGCGCCGCAGTGCCCGCAGCAGAATCTGGCTGACCAGCGTGCTTTTGCCCGAACCGGATACCCCCGTGACACAAATGAATACGCCCAGCGGGAACTTGACGTCGATACTTTGCAGGTTATTTTCGGCGGCACCTCTTACCTCGATGCACTTTCGCAGATTGTATGGGCGTCTTTTTACCGGCAGCCGAATACTGCGCGTCCCTGAGAGGTACTGGCCGGTCAGCGACTCCGCGCAGGCAGTTATCTGCTTCAAGCTGCCCTGGACGACGACTTCGCCGCCGTGTGCACCGGCTGCCGGGCCGATGTCGATAATATGATCGGCACTTTTGATAATGTCCTCATCGTGCTCAACCACAACCACGGTATTTCCGAGCCGGGCCAGACGTTTCAATATGCCTAACAGTCGGTTATTATCGCGCTTATGCAGCCCGATGGTCGGCTCATCCAGCACGTAGCAGACCCCGACCAGGCCGCTTCCAACCTGCGTGGCCAGGCGAATTCGCTGGGCCTCGCCGCCGGCAAGCGTACCGCTTCTACGGTCCAGCGTCAGATATTCTAAGCCGACATCCACCATAAATTTCAGCCGGGCCTTTATCTCCTTCAATACCTGCTCGGCAATAATAGCCTTTTCCTGTTCGAGCCTGAGTTTATTGAAAAACTCCTGCGCCTTTTCCACAGAGAGCACGGCAAGCTGATGAATATTCTTGCCCCCGACGGTTACTGCCACCGCTTCGGGCCGAAGCCGGGCGCCATTGCAACTGCGGCAGGGCTGCTCCGAAAGATAGCCCGTCAGCCTGGTCTTGACGTACTCGCTGGTAGTGTTTTCCCACCGCCGGGCGAGATTCGGAATGACCCCTTCAAAGTACATGCCACATTCTTGCTCGTCAGCGGGGCTGGTGCCGTACATAAGAATCCTTCTGCAGTCCTGGGGAATCTTCTCAAACGGAATCGATTTGCCGGTGCCCATATTCCGGCAGAAGCGATTGACCAGGCGGTTATAGAAGATGTTCATCCTCTTTCCGCCCTTACGCCAAGCCTCGATAGCGCCGTGCTCCAGCGAGATAGATTTGTCCGGAACGATGAGGTCCGGGTCAAACTCCAGGACTCTGCCCAGGCCATCGCAGCTTTTGCAGGCACCGTACGGGCTGTTAAAACTAAATAGGCGCGGCGACATCTCCTCCAGGCTGGCCTGCGGATGCTCCGGACAGGCAAATTTCTCGCTGTATATAACCTCCTGCCACCCGGCCTCTAGCCGGGAATCCTTCGCTGCGCTCGAGGACAAGTTTTGATTTTCCGCCCCGGGCGGCGGCTCCTGCAGCAGCACCAAAATTATGCCGTCAGCCAGTTTCAGAGCCGTCTCCACCGAATCAGCCAGCCGAATACGAACTCCCTCCTTAATTATCAATCTATCTACGACGGCGGCAATGTCATGCTTTCTGTTCTTATCCAGGAGCGGAACATTTTTCACGTCATAAATTGCGCCATCGACCCGCACGCGGACAAAACCTTCACGTTGTATGCCGGCCAAAATGTCTCTGTGCTCGCCCTTTTTGCCGCGAACCAGTGGCGCACAAATCTGGACTTTCGTACCTTCCGGGCGGGCAAGAATTGAATCCACTATCTGCGTAGAGTGCTGACTGGTAATTTCTTTGCCGCATACCCAGCAGTGCGGCTGACCCACACGAGCAAAAAGAAGCCTGAAATAGTCGTAAATCTCGGTGGTGGTAGCCACGGTCGAGCGAGGGTTGCTGCTGGCACTTCGCTGCTCAATGGCGATAGTCGGCGGCAGACCGGAAATATCCGCCACCGCAGGCTTTTGCATTTGTTCGAGAAATTGCCGGGCGTAGGTGCTTAGCGACTCGACATATTTTCGCCGGCCCTCTGCATAAATGGTATCGAAGGCGAGTGAGCTTTTGCCCGAGCCGCTTATGCCGGTGATAACGACCAGTTTATCACGCGGGATGCTCAGGCTGATATTTTTGAGATTATGCTCAGCGGCCCCGGTTATTCTGATAGCTTTTTCCACTGCCTTTACCATGCTGACCTTAGGCTGTGATAACAAATTGGGAAAAATCAACATTGACCCAAACTAATAATTGTAACAAAAAACCGCGATAAGATGAAATATTCTTCTTTTTTCCGCCTTCAATTGACAAAAGGACGTCTATCCGGTATTTTTCATTTACCACCTCTTCTTGTGTCTGTCTTGGGTGGTTACGAAAGAGCGGGGCCTATGCCACCAAGCAAAGATCCGCCCTTTCAATTTGTTATCGGTGGGTGGGGGATTCGAACCCCCGAAAGCTCATGAGAGCTTTACTCAGGTGTAGGCTGAGTCCTTTCAGCCTCTCAGGCAACCCACCGAATTTCGCCCCGATGGGTCGGTTGCAATGAGCCATCGGGGCTTTTTTATTGATTATAACGCCAAATTACACCTTGACAACACTTTATCGTGAATAATTTCATAAATTTCAAAAAATAGCGAAATTTTTCTTGCATTTCACGGGGAGATTACAAATGATATGTAGAAGGATATATGGTCACAAGATTTAAGGGTAACTATTATGAATAAACAAAATGAACAGAAAGGCGAAAAGGGGGTCGAAGGAAAACAACAAAAGAGAGGGAAATATAAACCACGTAGCCCTCGGTATCCGTGTATTAGTCTGAGAGAGGCTGTCAAAAATGCCAGAGCATTATATGAGAAGGAAGGGAGGGCATTTGTGGCAAAGGAGATAGCTGTTACAGTATGGGGGTATAATAAGCTACACGGTCGTTCCCTTACAGTATTAGCTGCTATGGCTCAATATGGACTTACTTGTTATCAAGGGGGCAATGTAGGCATTACGGACGATGCTTTTACAATAATAGGAGCCCCTCGTAATTCATTGGAAAGAAAAGTGGCATTAGAGAGATGTGCTAAGTTACCTACCATATTTGAAGAACTATATCAAAGCTATGCCGAAAACTTACCATCGGATGATGCCCTCATATGGACACTCAAGCAACGTGGGTTTACAGATGAAGGCGCACAAATAACAGTTGGATGCCTTCGAGATACAAATATGTTTGTAAGAGAGGAGTTAAAAGATTATACTGGCGGTAATGAAGTAAAAGAGGTAAAGAACGAAACAATAGAACAAAATAAGGGGTCTTCACCAATGCCCCCAATGCAACAAATTTCTCTACGCAAGCCCCCTCTGAGCGATTTTGTTCTATCATTTACCCTGCTCACAGGCAAAAACGTTACCCTAACAATTTCCGGGGGCAAACCAACCTCTGTAGAGATAGGTTTTACCAAAGAGCTTTTAAATACTCATTTGAGTATGTATGAGAAAAAACTGCCAAAAGAAGAAGAACCCAAAGAGTAGGGAGAATAAATATGCAGTTGGCTGATTTTTTAAAATTAACATACGACCCTAAAGATCGAGTGATGATTTTTATCGATGGTTCCAATCTGTACCACGGATTAAAAAACGAATGTGGAAACACAAACTTAGATTATTTGAAATTCTCCGGCCTTCTTGCGAATAAGCGCAAGCTTATCCGAGCTTATTTTTACACGTCAACTGTTGACGCAAAAAGGGAACCCGAAACAGCAAAAGGGCAACAACGTTTTTTGAGCGCCTTGAGGGAAATCCCTTACATTACAATCAAGCATTGTGCGTTACACTATAAAGCAGATAAACCGTTTGAGAAGGGGGTTGATATACTCATTGCTACTGATATGCTAACTAATGCCTTACGGGATTGTTATGACACGGCAATACTTGTTAGCGGGGACGGCGATTTTGCTCCTGTTTTAGAAGAGATTGCCAGAGCAGGAAAACAGGTGGAAAATGCGGTATTTCGCTCAGGTAGGTCCGATGCTTTGATAAGTGCTTGCGATTTGTTTATTGAACTTAATAAAGACGATTTGAAGGTGTGTTTTAAGCCATAAAAAAGGCCAGTCTTGGTTTCCCAAGACTGGCGGGTTAATCAACCATCTATCACTATTACGCGATAGTGGTGCGATAATCTATATCAAAATGTAACTACTTCTTCGACAAATGTCAAGGTAATCATCTATTATTATTACTATCTCTTTACTTTTTTTGTTTGTCTAGACATAAGGTATTATGTAATAAGCACTTGTGGCTTTTCGCCTTTCGTTATTGTATCAATTGCTTTTTTGGGACCTTAAACAAATGCTTTTTTTAGGTCACCACCAAATATTTTTGTTTTGTTTGGCTCGATACTCATCAAGAACTGACCGTCTGGCAACAAAAAAGTATGCAAACAAAAAAGCTGCATAACTGGAACTTGACTTACTCGCAGGCGGTGGCTCTACAGAAAGAGCTCGCCCAAAAGGTACAACAGATTCCGTTAAGAAATCGGCCAACGACCGTAGCCGGCCTGGATTGTGCCCTCGGCATAGACAACCAGAGCATTATCGCTGCGGTCGTGGTTCTGAAGCTCCCCAGCACCGTGCGGGGCCTTTGGGAACCGTTGGGACAAGCTGAATTTGAACTTATCGAGACAGCAACGGCCTGCCAAAAGATTACCTTCCCATATATCCCGGGTCTGCTTTCTTTCCGCGAATCGCCTGTTTGCATCGCCGCTGTGGAAAAACTAAAGGCTGAGCCGGACGCCTTTGTCATCGACGGCCAGGGTATCGCTCATCCGCGTCGATTCGGTATAGCATCACATCTGGGGCTATTTTTCGACAAACCAACCATCGGCTGCGCAAAAAGCAGATTGACCGGCAGCTTCGAAGAGCCAGGGTCGGAAAAAGGTGCGTATAGTCCGCTGAAAGACAACCAGGAAGTTATTGGCGCGGCAGTAAGGACACGTACAAATGTAGAGCCGATCTTCGTCTCCGTTGGTAATAAATGCCTGCTGAAAGATGCGATTGATGTTACTCTGGCCTGGACGACTAAATATCGCGTGCCCGAACCTACCCGCCTTGCCCACCAAGTGGTCAGCAAGTTGAAACGCGAAGCGTGAGACGAGGGAACGAGGGATGACGGACGAGGGACGGTTTAGCCGTCGCCGGAACGGCGACGACGGACGACTGATGACAGACAAAAATATTTAGCCCCGCAGTTTACTGCGGGGTTCACTGCCACTTGTGCTTCTTGGCACAGGCGAGAATCCTCTGGGCACATTCCAGTGCAGCCAGGCCTTCCTCGGCGCTTACCTCCGGCTTTAGAGTTTTATCCACACAGCAGCGCAAAAAGGCCTCCTGCTGAAGGCGGACCGGCTCTTTGTCATCAATAACCAGTTCTTCGATGTGCAGCAAGTCCGGCCAATTGACTGTGGTCCAGTCGAAATCGCCGGATGCCTTGCGCTGTTTTATCCACTGTACCACGTCAATATTTGGGTCGGCCTTGATGACGGTGCCGGTTTTTCGCAGAAAGTCCACGCTCAGATAGCCCTGGCGACTGAATACTCGTATTTTTCTTTCGGTTTTCAGAGCCAGCCTGGAGGCGGTAATATTGGCCACGCAGCCGTTGGCAAAGACAATCCGCGCGTTGCAGATATCCTCGCGCTCTTCAATGACGCTGAGGCCGTAGGCATCTATCTTTTTGATTTTGCTGCCGGCCAGGGACAGAATAATATCGATATCGTGGATCATCACATCCAGCACCACACCCACGTCGGTTGAGCGGAATGGATAGGGACTGATGCGGTTGGCCTCAATAAACTTAGGCTCGATATTCAGGCGTTTCATCGCCCGCACTACCGGATTGCATCGCTCGGAGTGACCCACCGCTACGACCGTATCATAGCGTTTGGCAAGCGACACAATTTTTTTGCCCTCTCTGACATTGGCGGCCAGAGGCTTTTCAATCAGCACGGGAATCCTGTTGCGGATAAAGATTTTCGCCAGCCCCAGATGAGTCACCGTGGGAGCGGCTATGGTCACTGCATCCACCCGGCCCAGAATATCCTGGCAGGAATTTGCAGCCAAACAGCTATATTCGCTGGCCAGGCGCTGCGCTTTGTCGGCCTCTATATCAACCACGGCAACAAGCTCACTCTGAGGCAGCTCGTGATAGACCCTGGCGTGTATGGCCCCCATTTTGCCTGCGCCTACAACGGCAGTTCGTATCTTCGTCTCCGGCATCTGGCATCCTGTAATTGAGAATTGAGAAGTAAAAATTCTAAATTCCAAATTCTAAATTCTGAACAGCTCCAGGTATCTGCCAAAACGGTGCTGGCTGCTCTTGGTAATCATATCGACCATAGCTCGAACATTCTCATCAAGCCCATCCTCTTGCGCCAGCGCCTTGGCATTTTCCAGCAGTGCGCCGCCCCGGCGATAGAGCTTTCTGTACGCCTCGAAGATCTGTCGCTGTTGCTCCTGCGAGAGACCTGCCCGCACCAGGCCGCGCTTGTTAATACCCCGCACCTTTGACGGATAATGGCCACTGACAGTCACAAACGGCGGAACATCCTTATTAATGCCGGCCAGGCCCGCAGCATAGCACCATTTGCCGACAGTGACAAACTGATGCAGCAGAACCATGCCGCTGAGCCAGACGCCGGTCTCTATCTTGCAGTGCCCGCTTAGCTGGCAATAGTTGCTCATAACGATCTTATCTTCCAGCAGACAATCGTGTCCAATGTGCGCACCAATCATAAGCAGATTCTCATTTCCGATCCGAGTTGCTTTGTCCGGATAAATACTTGGATGGATGGTTACCTGCTCGCGAATAATATTATTATCGCCTATCACCAGGCCCCCAAGCTCGGCGTCCGGCGGCAAACCCAATATTTGCGGCCGACAACCAATCGTACAGTTGGCGAAAAAGTGATTGCCTTTGCCGATGTGGACATTTTCTTCAATCACCACATTGGCATCCAGAACCGTGCCGGCGCCGATAGTTACTCCGGCATCGATAACGCAATTGGGGCCGACCGCGACATCGTCAGATAGTTGAGCACTGCTGTCGATAACCGCGCTGCGATGCACCAGAGCCATTTTTTTCGTGCCTTTTACTGACAAAAATCAAACCTCCAATATCGAACCGCGTAGCGGATCATACTTTCTCATCATCGACAAGCATGAATCTGATTTGTGCTTCCGCGACTACTGTCTCACCTACCGCCGCCTTACACTGGCACTGGGCGGTTCTTTTTTTCAGTCTGACGGTCTCCGCCGTAAGGATGAGCTGGTCGCCAGGGACAACAGCCTTGCGCAACTTTACGCCGTCCATGCTCAAAAGCACCGCCAGTTTGCCGGTATGTTCCAGCCTTTGCGCAAATAATAGACCCGACACCTGCGCCATCGCCTCCACAACAAGAACGCCGGGCATAATAGGGGTGCCCGGAAAATGCCCCTGGAAGAACTGCTCGTTGAAGGTGACATTCTTGACGCCCTTTATGCGGGTATCGCCTTCGACCTCGATTATCTTATCCACCAGTAAAAACGGATACCGATGTGGCAGAATCTTTTGAATCCGGCGAATATCCAAAACCGCATCGGTCCCGAACCTGGCAATACGTTCTCGCTGCTGGGCAGCTTCGTACAATTTCCGTACCAATCTCTGGTTCAAGGTATGTCCACTCTTATAGGCGACAATCCTGCCCTTGACTGCCCGGCCCACTAGCGCCAGATCGCCGATGAGGTCCACGATCTTGTGCCTGACACACTCATTAGGAAATCGGTAACTGTTCTTGATAGGGCCATCCGAATTGATGACCAGAAGGTCGCGGGGACCAACGTGCGCCCCCATTCCGCGAGCTTGAAATTGTTTTGCCTCGACTTCGAGCAGAAAGGTTCGGGCAGGCGCCAGATTCTTCTCAAAGCTCTCGGGCGTAAGACGATAGCTGAGAATCTGCCGATCGATACCGGTGTGACCGCCATAATCGAGGTCGTAAGTGATGTTCAGCCCGTCATCAGCGTACGGCAGGGCGTAAATCGAGGCATCGCCGGCGGTAATACTAATCGGCTCAGTGATGACAAACTCCTTGCGGCTGACTTGCTGTTCCACCACGCCGGCCCGCTTCAGTGCTCTGACATACTCAATACTGCTGCAATCCGGAGCCGGCAGCTCCGAGCCGTTCACTTCCACGACAACATTGTCAATCTCCAGGGCGTTTACTGCCGCCAGACAATGCTCGACAGTTTCTACACTGACAGGGCCCTTCTTTATAGTGGTGCGACGGCTGCGCTCGGCAAGATTCGGGGCTACGGCGGGAATCCGCACTGCCTCCGGCACATCCGTGCGCACAAAAACCACGCCAGTGTCTGCGGGGGCAGGGCGAAAAACGACCTTTGCCTCCTTTCCCCCAAATAGACCCCTGCCGGCGACTCTTGCCTCACCGTTTATTGTCTTTTGCAGCTTCAAGCTCTTCTATCCTCTTGGCCAGTTGCTTTAACTGCTCGGCAAACTTTGGCAAGCGCCTGGTCAAGCCGGCTATCCGCAAGGCGTCTCTTATATCCATAGCAGGCACGCCCCCTATTTGTTGTCCTGCTGGGACGCTCCCGACGACCCCGGAGCGAGCCGCAACTTGTGTGCCGTCACCGATTTCTATGTTGTCCGCCAGGCCGACCTGTCCGCCTAACATGACGCCGTCGCCCAGCCTGCAACTGCCGGCAATACCGACCTGTCCAACTATCAGACAGCACTTGCCAATAACCACATTATGAGCGATTTGGACCAGATTATCTATCTTTGTTCCCGCTCCAATTATGGTATTTCTGAATTTAGCCCTGTCAATGCAACAGTTTGCCCCAATCTCGACAAAGTCCTCAATTACCACACCGCCATTATGTGGAATAAGCTGATGAGCACCATCGACAAGTGTGTACCCAAAACCTGTCGAGCCAATTGTCGTGTTCGCCTGTATAATTACGTTGTTACCAATACAACAGTTGTGATAAACCACGACGTTGCTATCCAGCCGGCAATTCTTGCCGATCTTTGAGAATTGCCCTATTTTACTGCCGCTGCTGACTACCGTGTTTAGCCCGATTTCCACGTCATCCTCAATTACCACGCCTGCGCCAATGGAAGCCCCTTTGGCTATCCGGACATTCTGCCCGACCTTGGCGGTCGGATCAATTCCCTCGACCGGCGGCTTCAGCTTGGGGGCAAAAGCTTCTAAGGTCTTTATCAGTGCCACATTGACGTTTTGGACAACCAACTGTGGCACGCTCAGCGCATCCAGACGTTTGCCGGTGATGACCGCCGCCGCCCGTGAGTTCTTAAGGGCCGCTAAGTGCCTGTCATCGGTGACAAAGGTAACATCACTGTCTAAGGCGGCCTCTATCGGCCCAACAGCGGTGATTTCTCTACCCATTTGATCGGGCCCGGCCACTACCTCAGCGCCAATCCGCTTTGCCAACTGTGCAATTGTCAATCCCATAAATGCTCAAT
>Ga0299915_10003041_pt1 | contig 12168 bp, 10 predicted proteins | sample RVTome_13_FD_200263 | JGI IMG/M metagenome (GOLD analysis project Ga0299915, IMG submission 200263) | Soil microbial communities from uranium-contaminated site in the Upper Colorado River Basin, Wyoming, United States - RVT92D227 (version 2) ...
GCATACTTCACTACCGAAGAGGACTTCTTGTCCTTTGGTAATCCACACAACTCACCTAACCCGTTTGATCCGAACTCAGAAGAGACCTGGATTTATCCAGAGTTGTCCAAGAGCGCCTACGTAACCATTAAGATCTATGATTTCGCTGGCGAATTCGTGAGGAAGATTTGCGATAACGAATGGATGAATGCCGGTAGTTATAGAGTCTGGGACGGTAAAACAGATGGAGGTACTACGGTTGGCAACGGAACCTATCTGTGCTACATCCATGCCAGAGACGAATCTGGTCGTACCAAGACAGCAGTGATAAAGATTACTGTGCTTAAGCAGGATGAATAAAGTTTCGAGAGGGTGGGTTCCGCATCCTGCGGGACCCGCCCTCCCAAAGGCAGGGAAACTTTGTTAATTCTCATAAAGGAAAGGAGAAGATTTAAATGGTAAGCAAAACAGCCAAATTCCTAGTGGTCTTTTGCCTGCTGTCGGTGGTGTGCCTTATCCCGCAATATGCGGGAGCGGACGACAATCACCTGCTCCCCATGTTGAGAATGGGAGTGGGTGCCAGAGCGCTGGCCATGGGCGGAGCCCATGTGGCAGAGGCGCATGACGCTGTAGCCGGATACTGGAACCCGGCGGGACTGGCGGATATTATGTGTGTCAGCTTAACTTCCATGTATGCGGCTGGCATGGCTCAAGACCGATCTTTTAACTACTTCGGCTTTGGTTGGACGCCATCGCAGGTAACCAATTACGGAACCTTCGGTATATCCTGGTTGAATTCGGGAATAAAAGAAATCAACAAGTATAACACGGCTGATGTTCCTTTGGGTACCTTCGATGATATGAACAACGTGTTCATCGTCTCCTGGGCGTTCAAAAACGAATTCAAGGCGAAGACCTTCGCTTTTGGATTGAGCCTGAAGGTGCTACAGCAGAAGATCGACGACTACAGCAAAACCGGTTTCGGCGGTGACGCGGGAATCAAATTCGTGGTGGATCCGAGGTTCGCCCTAGGCTTGGTAGTCCGGGATCTAGGCACCAAGATCGATGGTACGTCCGTTCCTACCAGCATAGCGGTGGGAATGGCGATCTATCCTCTGGGTGAGGATCATTCGTTCTCCATCCCCATCGATTACGGCAAAACGGTCAACCGCAAGGATGAGACCTTCCATTTCGGCGCGGAATATATGTGGGAGTTTGCCACCAACTATTCCGCGGGCCTGATGGCGGGCTTAAATGATGGTAATTTGTCCATCGGCGTGGGCTTTAAAGTATCCAAGATCAGACTGGATTACGCCTACGTGAACGAACAGGTCGGATTCCTAAACGAAAACCACAGGATCTCACTGTCAGCAGAGTTCTAAATAAAATTCCCGCCTTTAGGCGGGAAGGAATCACTAGGAAAAGATTGAAAGCCCCTGCTTAGCGGCGGGGGCTTTTAATTTATTATCCACGGTCCATGGTCAAAAGCAAAGCCGATGATGGATACAGAAAGTCAGCTGTCGGCCTCCGTTATCCGCCGGTATGCACCATATGGCGCATACCGCCGCAAACCTTAGGGTAACCTAACCATCTGTATCCCCCTTGTCAGGGGACAGAATCGTTTCCTCCCCTGATAAGGGGGAGAATGAAAAGGGGGATTAAAGCCATAGCAAAAAAGAGCGTCTAAACACCCTATATCTCTCGTGTCATCGGGAAAAAGCGTTTCCCCCCTGATAAGGGGGGAAATAAAAAGGGGGGTTGAACCAGAGGAAATTGGGAAACAGAACGTCAATCTATGCTGAATAACCAATAATATATAACGATAAACAGAAACATTTTGTGGATGAGAGTGAGGTTAAGGATGGGTATTGTTAACAGTGTCATATTTAAATAAAAAATGCGTAACCCTGCTATCGGCTTACGCATTACAAGAGAATTTAAGTGTATGTTTTTTATATCAAATAGAAGAACCAGAATTATTATTTCGACCCTCCAAGGGGAGTATGTTGTACCTTTTTATCTTATATCTAAGCAGTGCCTCATCCATATTCAAGAGTCTGGCAGCCCTGGTCTTAACCCCACTGCACTTGGTTAATGCTTTCTCTATCATTTCCTTTTCCATCTGATCTATCTGCTCGGTAAAGAGTGGAGTAGGACAGGGTTTGGAGTGGTTAAATTTCTCGAAATAGCGGGATATCCTTTCAAAAGAAATCTCCCCATCCCAGTGGTAAACGATGATCAGCCGTTTCACCTCGTTTTCCAGCTCTCTTGCGTTCCCGGGCCAATTGTAATTCACAAAGAGATCCATTATCCTGGGATCCAGATCGGATACGCTCAAAGGTTGTTGGGTGTTTACTCCGGAGGTAAGGTTCATCCCGGAGACTGAATGTTTCTTAAGGAAATGCTCCATCAAAGAGGGGATATCTTCCTTTTTCTCCCGTAGAGGAGGCAGTTTGATACCGATAGCGTTCAAGCGATAGAACAGGTCGCTGCGGAATCTCCCTTCTTTTACCAATTCGTCCAAGTCTTTGTTGGTGGCAGCGATAACCCGGAAATCGACTTTTCGGGGTTTGACCTCCCCTATGCGGACGAACTCCTTTTCCTCAATAGCCCGCAGGAGTTTCACCTGGATGGGAAGGGGAACTTCGCCGATTTCATCCAAATACAAAGTTCCACCGGCTGCTTCGTCTAAAAGCCCGTTTTTATCGGCAACTGCACCGGTGAAGGCCCCCTTCTTATGCCCGAATAGCTCGCTTTCAAAAAGGGTTTCAGTAATGGCAGAACAGCTTACCGCCACAAACAGGTTGCCTCTGCGATTGCTGGTGTAGTGGATTACCTGAGCCAAAAGATCTTTGCCGGTGCCAGTCTCTCCCTCTAAAAGTATCGCAATGTCGTGGTCTTTGGCTTGCCTAACGTTTTCCAGTATATCCAAAGTGGTCTGGTCCCGGGTAATGAAGTGGGCAAAGCACCAATCCGAAGTGCTTGAGTCTTTGATTGTTGAAGTGTCATTCAGAATGACCGGTGATTCCGCCGGTTTATGTGACAGAATCTTCTTCTCCAAATCCGAAATCACTTCGAGGCTTGTCTTCTCGTTCAACTGCTCAAAATAGGGCTTGGCTCCCTGGAGATAACTCAATGCCTCCTCGCTTTCATCGTTCTGCATGAACAACTCGCCCAGGGTGACTTTAACACAAGCCAGATAATAAGGGGAATCCAGTTGGGAAGCCAAATCCTCCGCCCTGCCTAAAAATTTCGTCCTCTCCCAAAAATTGAATTTCGGACATTTCCCCATCTCCCAGTAAGTCTTGGTCAGCTCGAATCTTGCCCCTATCTCCTCCAGCATCTGGGTAGCAGTGGTGAAGTTCTCCTTGACCTTTTGGGGATGATCATTAAGGCTGTACAGTCGACCCAGTATGCGGTATCCTACAGCTTCCTCTAATCTCTCCCCAATATCTTTCGAAGCCTGCAGGGATCTCTCGCATGATAGGAGGGCTTCCGTAAGTTCGCCTCTTTCCGCTTGCAGTTCTGCCAAAAGTCGGTAAGCCTGGCTGATGATAGCACTTTGGGGGGCGATTTGCTCTCCGATTTTGATCGCCTCCTGGAAATGACGCTCTGCTTCCGGATGATTTCCCAAAGCAAACTTCAAACTGCCCTGATATTCATGATAGATTGCCAGTTCCCGAACGTAATTGTTCTCGGAAATCAGCTGGAATGCCTGTTGAAGGTACCTATCCGCTTTTTGGAATTTTCTCAAAAGACAACTGATATTTCCCAAAGCGAGTAGAGATTTGCAGACATTGTGCTCATCCTGTAACGTTTCGTTGATCTGGAGGCTTATGTTCAGGTTCTTCTCCGCCTCCTGCCACTGGTCTTTAAGCATCTGAATGGTACCCAGATTTCCATGCAGACGCGCTACCATTTTCTGATCGTTGGTTTTCTGACAATAATCCAGGGCATCGGTTATATATTCCGCTGCCTGGTCGAACTTGGAACGGATAAAGCAGATTCGGGCCAGTTCGTTATAAGTCTCGGCTATCCCTTTCTGGTCATTTATCCGCCGGTAGGTGGAGGCCGTGTCGGTGAATTGGATTTCAGCCTCTTTCAGCATTCCCAAGTGAGCATATATTATCCCCAGGATGTGCTGGACCTGGGCTAACCGCTTGTTCTTCTCGGTATTCCTTAAGATATTGTATGCTTTCTTGGCTTTGTTTAAAGCCTCGTTCAGCTTCCCCAGCTTGTCCAAAGCCAAGGCACCGAAATAGGAAAGCTCACCCTCCTCTACCGAGAAGTGATCAATCACCTTCTGGTTTTCCAAATCTCTTATTTCGGCTAAAGCCTGTTGGAAATCCCCTGCCTGCAGTAACGATTCCACCAGGTTCAGCTTGATATCTAAACTCTGAATATAGCCTTCTACATTGCGGGACATAGAGTTTTTATCTGGGAGTTCTTCCATATGATCGGTCATCTGCCGTTTGGGTGTTGCTGGGATCCAGTTTAACCTTTATTACTGGTTTAATCATCATGATCTTAAGCGGGCCTATCACCACCGGAATGGGGCAAACTGTCTCCGCTTGCACTGTATCCCTGACCAGCGGTGAGCCAGAATCCTGCCAAGGATGCTCATTGGGGGGAGCCATGAAGTGAAGGTTGTTCGCGTTGCTCCATGCTCCTTGGCTGGATTGGATTGTGCAAAAAATGAGCACCAGCAAACCCAATCCTGCGATTGCAGTTTTGAATTTCATCTAACCTACCTCCTTTGCTGCCAGAAACCAACTTCAGGCTTTTTTCAACTTAGGGTATAAGGGGACGGTGTAAGTCAATTAATATAGATTGGTGAAGTTATGTACTTTATAGAAGTTGAAATCAAAAGATAAGAATTCCTTTTCTCAACCTCCATGGTTAGCTAAACAGCTCCCTTCATTATACATAAACCATACATTACATAAGAAGGAGAATATAAAAGGTGCATCCCTACCTTCTCCTTCTTCCGCTCCCTCATTTACAAAATAATACAGGAAATTATAATGTCAAGTAAATTTTTCCATTTTTTTAGTTGCCGATAAAAAATCCGTATATTGCCTTGCTTATATAAACTGGGTCAGGAAAAAAGACTTGTAGACAGCGGGTATATCAAGATTTATCCCGATACAATCAAATGTGATGCTTAACTCCAAAATTTATCCGGTCGATAGGTTGCCAACCATGGAGAAAATGATAAAGAAAACAAAAAGGCAAATGTCATTTATCACCCCTCGTGAAAATCAGACAGCTCAAAGCTGCATTGACTACCATAAACAAAGTAATAACTTAGACTTGCTCAAATATGACTATCATGATTTGACTAAAAATAAACTTGCTAAAATAGACTTAAATAATATATAATATAAAGGAAATGAGGTTTTACTGAGAATTATATGATATTATGACTTATAGGAACCGTCTTTTAGTGGCCAATCTTTCTTTAACTGTTAATTATTGATTAATTTATCTTAACCAGATGAACAAAAATAACCCAAAGGTAATAAAACCCGTCCCGTCAAAATTAAAATCATATAAACCCATAATCAGATTCTGTATTCTTTTCTTTGGGCTTTTGATCCTTCTTACCACTACCTTTCCCTTTTTAAGCGATAAATTCAATTCTCAAATCACCTGGTTAATGGTAGCTACCTCGGATATCACCGGCTTTTTGCTTAAAGCGTTTGGGCTGTCGGTGCAAACTCATGGAAACATTTTATCGCTTCCCAACTTCTCGGTGGAGATCGTGGGGGAATGTACCGGTCTTTATGAGATGCTTATCTTCATGGCAGCTGTAATAGCTTATCCCTCCGGCTGGAGAAAGAAGTTGATCGGGGCGGGTTTGGGAATCCCGCTGCTTTACCTGATCAATATAATCCGGATGATATTCATCACCATAATGGGTAACTGGTCCCCCCGGACATTCGACTTTATGCACATGTATTTCTGGCAGGTGGCGATGATCCTGATCATCGTCTCAACTTGGGTTTTATGGATAGAGAAAATTGTACATTGTGAAAAACAGCCTGTCGGTATTCATTTTATTGTGAAGTTCATTTGGGTTTCTGGACCTTTATTCGTGCTTTGGTATTGGAAGGGCCAGGATCAATATCTTGTCCTTTTCAATTATGCCCTCACTTTTCTTCTAATCAAAACGGCTGGTTTCAACCTACAATATTTCCCCGCCCCCAAAGACATATTCAATAACCTGATTCCGTTTATCTCCTTGATGCTGATCACCCGCGGCATCCCCAGCCGGAAAAGAGTCATCTGGCTGGTGGAGGGACTTTTGATTTTGATCGGCTGGCATATGGTTTTGACCGAGGTGGTATACTTTTTGGGGGTAGATTCACCCACCTACGATAAGTTTAGTGTTCCGATATATCTTTTCAGTGAAACCTTACCTTTCATTCTATGGATACTTTTTGCTCGAAGACAAGTGGCTGGGTTGTTCCTGCGACAGAAAAAGTAAAATTAAATATGCTTAATGTGCTGCCTGACCGAATGGTTCAATAGTTCAAGGGTTCAAAGGTTCAATCAAAAGCATAGCTGACCCTTTATGGTTCAGCGGAAGTAAAATAACATTTCCATTTAGAGGGAAAAATGGCTGAAAAAATCGTTGATCAGAACGAATTCTATGTTACCGCTTCCAATATCGGAGCCAAAGCCGAGGAGTGGAAGAAAGAGATATCAGCTTACAATGTTCATCGGATGAAGCCGGATTTCAAAAGATCGTGTCTTTTGGTGGTCGACATGCAGAATTTCTTTCTTGATCCTAAAAGCCCGACTTTCACCGCCGGAGGATTAGCCATATTACCCCATATAACCGAATTGATCAAAGCTTTTCGGAAGAAAAAGCTGCCGGTGATATATACAGCGCATGTGCATAAAAGTAAAGAGATGGATGGAGGCATACTCGGCTGGTGGTGGGAGGGGATGGTCCTGGAGAATACCAAGGAGGCGGAGATTCATCCGGATTTGATTCCTTTACCTGCAGAAAAAGTGATCCATAAACATCGATATAGTGCCTTTTACAATACCGACCTGGAAATAGTCCTGCGGTGTTTGGGAATAACCGATCTGATCATAACCGGGGTGATGACCAACCTGTGCTGCGAGTCGACTGCCCGGGACGCTTACTTTCGCGACCTGCGGGTTTTCTTTCTTTTGGATGCCACTGGAACGGTGAACGAGGAGCTGCATCTGGCAACGCTTAAGAATTTGGCTTACGGATTTGCTTATGTTACAAAAACTGAGGTTATTTTACGAGATTTGACGAAAAGAAAAGGAGAGAAAAACACATAGCTTAAGTTACTCTGTATTAAAATCCCCCTTAAATTCCCCCTTTAATAAAGTGGGAACTTATATTACACTCCATATGCCGGAAGCAATTAATTCCCCTCTTTCTTAAAGAGGGGATAGGGGAGATTTAAATCCCCCTAAATCCCCCTTTGCAAAAGGGGGACTTTAAAGCGCTCAGAAATTAGGCTGGGCAAATTACCCAGCCTGCGATTTAATTCGTCTTGCAGTAAACTTTACACGTATCCAATCAGGTTCTATTAGTATCTATGGAATAGCTGTCCCCACTTGGTTTCCGACCACTTTTTGAAAATTCGTTTCCCCTTCAGGGGCCACCAGAATCGGTCGTGATAGAAAGCAGAGCCGAAAACGAAGATATATACCAGTGGGGTGCGGAAGAATAGCTTTTGGAATACCCGAAGAGGGGAGAACCACAAAAGATCACCGGCCATACTGGCCAAGTTATCCCCCACGGAGAAGCTGAAATTAACGCCGGAAATATCCTCACCGGTTATCTCAATATCCTCCATCCTTCCCGCTCCCAAACCTCTTTCGTGCGCCAGCCAGATGTACTTGATGCTCATCGGATCGAAGCCCATCATCTTTGCCGCCACTGCATCTATGGCGACGCAGTCTCCGGAAGCCAGGATATAATCCTTGATCTCCGGCTTCATGGTGCGGGGACCGGGTCCGTTTCCCGCAGTGGTGGCGTCCATCACCGCGAAAATGCCGGAGTGGATCTCTTTTTGAATGGTCAACAGATCAACTAATGTCTCATGTATCCATGAGTGGGTGTAGTGTCTTTTGGTGGTTAAAAGCCCGCCAAAAGCGTTTTTCATGGCACCGGTGGTGGTGGTGTAGATGTGGCATTTCATGGTAGGAAGATGCAGGATGTTTTTGTCGAAGAAGAAATCCGGAAGATGAATCCCGTGATGATAGATTTTGGGCAAAGCCAGAAGCTCTCCTTTGGGTTTATATTCGACCCATTTGAAATCTTCCGAGAAATTGAACTTAACCTCGATTCCGTATTTTTTGAAGATCACATCATACTTATTTAATTTCTCACCTTTAGGTGCATTGGTAACCACGGTCTCATTCTCAATCGCCATCATCTTGTCGTATCCGAGCTTCTTTAAACCTTGGATGGTCCCCTCTAACTGCCAGGGGGTGGTATTTGCTCCGGGGAAAGGATAGTGCCAGGAGATATTATCCTTGAGGATGGTGAGTTTGTCCCTGGGGAGAAATTTCTCCACCTCGGCTAACTTCATAAGCTTATGATAATCTTCCAATACCGTTTCCGGTGTCGTTTTTATGACTGCCACTTTCGATTTTGCCACGAAGACTCCTTGTAAAATCGATGATGGATAGCCCATGATTACATTGACTATACATTATTTATTTTTAAATTTTCCTTCTTCCTTTTTTCATATTCCTTGTTTTTTGATTTTTGCTGCGGACTGCGGACGGCGGACAGACTTTTTTTTATTCGTCATTTGTTTTAAAACACATACACAATCAAAACCACAGAAATCAACCATAGAATTATATTCGCCAGTATAGGTTTGTCGTTTAAAAGCATTTTGGTTGGGCTTCCGCCTCCTTCCTTCTGGTGGATCAAATAGAGATACCGGAACACTCCATATAATACGAAAGGAATGGTCAAATCCATATGCTTGGTACCCAATTTAGACTCTACGTCGGGGGAAAGGGTGTAGAAGGCATAAGCTATTACGGTGGAAGCGGTCACCACCGAGATCATCTGATCTAAAAAATACTGGCTATATTCGGACAAGCTCTTCCGGTGGTCGGTGGCTTGATTATCTAACAACATAAGCTCGTGTCTTCTTTTGCCGAAGCCCAAGAATAAAGCCAGAAGGGTGGTGCAAACAATCAACCAGGCGGATATCTCCACCCCGATTACCACCGCTCCCGCCACCGCTCTTAGGACGAAGCCCAAGGCGATGCACATCACATCGATTATCACCACGTGCTTGAGATATAGGGAATACAGGAGATTGAGAACAAAGTAGCCCAAAGCAGCCAGCGCAAAAGATGGAGACAAACGATACGAAAGCCCCAGTGCCACTAGTGCGAGGAGGACGAAAAGGACAACGGCGGTGGAGATTTTGATGTCCCCGCGGGCAATGGGGCGGTTCGATTTAAGGGGGTGTTTCCTGTCGCTCTCCCTGTCCAGAATGTCGTTGAGAATGTAAACGCTGGAGGAAAGAAGGCAGAAAAGAGCGAAGCCCGCTATGGTCTTTAGGACCATATCGGAATTGCTTAAGTTCTGCGAGAAGACCAAACCGGCAAAAAGAACGAAGTTCTTAACCCATTGCTGGGGACGCAGTGTGACGAAGATTGATCGGATGTTCATTTTCAGTCCTTTTCAACTCTCCTTTCATAGCAATATTGTTAGATAGAATTTACATAAAATAACGAAAATTACAACCAAAAACTATATCATAACTTATATATTTTAATACAATTATGTTAACGTTAAATACGAAACGCGTAGCCGAGGCTTCACTCCTCGGTGATGAGCATTAAAGGGGGTGTTGAAAATCCAAGTTCAAAGTGATATGTTTCGTAGGGACAGGGCTTGTCCCTGTCCTAACTCTGAAGAAGAAAGCTTGAATCAACAACAGATGTTGCTTGTGCTTTTTTGAAATAAGTGTATCTTTTAAATAAGAGATAATCATTTAAATTGTTAACAATTTGTTTTAGGAGGTGAAAATGATGCGGAAGCTTCAAGAGTTCATTCTTGTTTTATGTGTGCTGTTGTCTTTTCAAATCCATATAGCTCACGGTACAACCCCTATAGTTTCTGAGCAGGAAATTGCAAAGAACAGGTCATCCGAAACAGAAAAAAAGGAAGAAGAAGTAAATGTACCAAAATATCATGCTTATGAATTTTCGGAGAAAGAACTTCGGATAATTGAGGTTCTGAAAAAGAACCGAGCCGAAAAAAAAGTGAAAGCATTCGATGTGAATCCAAGAATATCCGAGGCGACAAGTAAAGGATTGGAGAATATGTTCAGAGAAGGAACACAGAAGGAAATTGGAAAGAATTTGGATACCTTGAAGTCTTATCTTGGTGGAGTATGTTTCATCATGAGGGGAGAATCAATGAGCAAACTGTTGAGACAATTTAATCAGAATGAAAGACTACAAAAGGAAGTTGGAGATAGCACTAATCTGATGATGGCTCTTGGATTAACTCACGCAACTAAAACAAACGAGATATATTGCATCATCTATTTCTCTAAATATTCCATAGAATATGGAATATCGATGACAAGTGGGCTACCCCCACCGCAGCCAGGCGGTGGTACACCCGATACGATCTTCCTGCGGCACGAGGAAATCAATGGAAAATGCAATGCTAAATATATCAAGTATTACCTCTATGAAGCAAGAGGTTTACCATTTCATATTGAGAAAGAGGATTTCTTGATAGGAGAATTACAAACTGATGAAAATGGAGGTTTTACCATCAGCATTTCGTATAATGCGCATAAAAATAAAGTGAAACATCTTGCTATTTTCGCTAGAACCAATCCCTCAGAAGCTTATTCTCTAGTTGACATTATTTGTGGTTAAATCAAGCGGTTGAATCGTAAAACCACACAAAAATTCTAATTTATCAATAATCCCTGATAACCGAGTCCCAACTCCAAAAAAGGACAACCACAAGGGCTGTCCCTACGAAACTAACGCGTAGCCGAGGCTTTAGGCCTCGGCGCCAAGCCATGAAGGCTCGGCTACGCGGCTCAGAACATGATGTATAGGTTTGGTTACGCATCTATAATTCTACCCGATCACTGCTGCCAGTTGCTCCTCGTACATCAGCGACCGGTTCTTGTTGGCGCTTTTGGCTTTGAGCAGCGCCATGTCCGCACAGTAGATCAAGCGGTCCACCGTGTGGGCATCCTGCGGATATATCGCCCCGCCTAAGCTCACGGTAATATTGTGTTCGTGCTTCTGAAATTCCTCCCCGGTCGATTCGACTTCGGATTTGAACGCAAAGCTCATGATACTTTTGCGCAGGCGCTCCATGAACGTAAAACACTCATCGGCATTGGACTCGGGCATGATCACGCAGAATTCCTCTCCGCCGTAGCGCGATACCACGTCGATCGACCTGACGGTTCGGGAGAGGAGCCGTCCCAGCTGCTTGAGCAGCTGGTCCCCTGCCTGGTGCCCGAAGTTGTCGTTGTAGGTCTTGAAATCGTCAATGTCCAGTATCACCAAAGCCAGTTTGCGGTCGAATCTCTTTGCCCGGTGCACCTCCTCGGTTAACCGCTTGTAGAAGTAACGGTAATTGTAAAGCTCGGTCATGCCATCAATGTATGAAAGCTCCTCAATGCTCTTGTAATGGACGATGTTCTTGTAAGCCATCACCGTGGTGTTGACCAGAATCGAAAGGATATCCAAGTCCATTTGCCGGTATTTGGCACCGTCGGTCTTTTCGCCCAAAAATATCACCCCGAAGCTGTCGCGGTTAAACGAAAGCCTGGCTCCAATATGAAAGCCGGTAGCCAACAACGACTTCAAGAGTTTTTCCTCCCGGGCGAGCTTCTCCATGGTGAACAGCTGCCAGATCTGCTTCTCGTTTTTTATCCAACTGTAGAGAGGCGTGCCCTTTTGTATGCTCAACTCGGAGATGCTCTCCTTCCCGATCAGATCGAAGACCTCGATGCCGTAAAAATGCTTCCCTACCAGATCCCCATTCTCCTTTTGGGGCAGCATCACCAATGTGGACCTGGCTCCCAGATTTTCCTGTACCATGCGGGACAAAGAGGCGAAAAGCCCCTCCTCCTCCAGCCCGGAGTAAAGGGTTTTGACCAATCCCACCATGGTGTTTAGATCGAA
>Ga0299915_10003042_pt1 | contig 12165 bp, 10 predicted proteins | sample RVTome_13_FD_200263 | JGI IMG/M metagenome (GOLD analysis project Ga0299915, IMG submission 200263) | Soil microbial communities from uranium-contaminated site in the Upper Colorado River Basin, Wyoming, United States - RVT92D227 (version 2) ...
AAATGGGGTAAGCCCTAACCGGTTGAGGGCCTGAAGAATCTGCTGAATGGTTAATTTTGTCCCCTCAATCAGAACGCCTGTATCGGCTACTTTTTCGGCATGGTTGACAGCCCTTTCCAGGTTATCGATAAAAGGTAAAATGGTTTTGATCAAATCTTCATTTGCAAACTTCATCCAATCTTCTTTTTCCCGGAGGGCTCTTTTCTTATAATTTTCAAAATCCGCAGCTGTCCTCAAGAGCCGGTCAAAATTCTCCTTTGCTTCCTTCTCCTTCTCTTCCAGTTTCTTTTTCAGCTCCTCGATCTCGTGGTCTTTGTCATCCTTCTTTTTCTTAATTTTATGGGACTTAGACTCGATATGAACTTCTGATGATCTTTCAAATTCCTCTTCACCCTTTTTATCCAATGTCACGGGATTCTCCCTCTCTTCTGATCCGGCCATCTCCTTCGCTCCCGGTCTAATGGTAATAAGTTTCCAAAATCTCGCTCAACAGTTTAGCTGAGTATTCCACCAGAGGGATAACCTTCGAATAATTCATTCTCCGGGGTCCAATCACACCCAGGGCCCCCCAGGTTCTTCCTTCGCAACCATACGTTGAAGTCACCAGGCTGCAGGTCTCCATTTCCTCCACCTGACTCTCCGAGCCAATGGCAATCTGAACACCCCTGGGCGCTGTGCATTGATCCAGGAGTTTTACCATGGTGGCCTTTTCTTCAAAGGCCTGGAAGAGATTTGTCATAATCGAAATATTTCCGAATTCAGGCTCACGAAGAATATTCGTCCTTCCCTCAATGAAGACATCGGTTTCATCGAAGGATGAGAAGGCTCTCTCCCCTAATTTGATCGCCTGTTCGAGCAAGTGATCATAAGTTTTTTTCTCAACCCTCATCTGATCGAGAAGGGTCTCCCTCACCTGGTAAAGGGTCAGACCGGTCAGCAGTCGGTTGAGATAATTGGACAGATGATCGAGGTCAAATTGTGCCAGATCTTCCTCCAACTCGATGATCCGGTTCTGGACCATCCCGGTTGTGCTCACCAGAATGGCGAGGGTCAGATTTTTCCTCAATTTCACAAATTCGATACGTTGAAGAACGAGCAGGCTCATCCGGGGAGCCCAGACCACTCCCAGGTATTGAGAGGAGGCGGAAAGGATCCGGCAGGTTTCCCTGAAGAGATCTCTTCCCTCAAGCTGGAAATTCGGGTGCCTTAAATATCTTGCCCGAAGGTTCTTCTGTTCCTCCCCACTTAATTCATTAATATTGAGTATAGAATCGACATAAAATCGAAACCCTTTCTCGGTTGGCACTCTTCCTGCTGATGTATGGGGTTGAAAGAGTAGTCCGAGCTCTTCCATATCTGACATCATATTTCGAATGGTAGCAGGGCTGATGGGAAGATCCAACTTCCTCGAAATAGTTCTCGAGCCCACTGGCTCAGCCGTCAGAATGTAGTCCTCAATAATAATCCTGAGAACCTCCTTCATTCTTTCACTGAGAAAAAGCACCATCCTGATTTTCCCTCAACTTTTCAAGCACACCAAATAAGTGAAAACGCTCTAAAATCAACTCTTTTACTTGCATAAAGATAATAATGGAAGGGGGGTTTGTCAAGAAGAGGGGGCAGGATTATCCAAGGGTAGCGCTGCTTTTGAAAAGTGAAGGTTTGGTCCTAAGAAAAAAATTCTTAAAAATAGAACAATACCTTGCAATATCAAATGGTTGCGATGTAGAGTGGCCTCATGAATTATAAAGAATAATCAGTGGGTCAATTGTTTAAAATGGTCAAAACCTAAACGATTTGGATAGACCTCTTCCCCACCTGTTCTGAGCAGACAGAATCCTTCTTTTTCGGGGAGAATTTCTCCAACACGTGTGATTGGGATCTTTAATGAGGAGGCGAGAGATGATATCTTTTTTCTCATGTTAGGCGGGGCAGTAAAGAGAAGTTCATAGTCCTCTCCTCCGCTCAGGGCCATCTGAAAAGGATCCCTCGAGTAGGTGTGGATCCACTTCTGATAGTCTCTTGAAAGCGGGATGCGGTCTTCCCATATTCTAACCCCCACTTTGCTCTCTTCCAAAAGATGGCCAGTATCGATTAGGAGGCCATCGCTGACGTCGATCATGGCTGTAGCGAGACGGCGCCTTGCAATCGCTTGGCCCAGTTCAATTCTGGGGATAGGGGAGAGATGTTTTTGGATCAATCTTTTAGGCTTTTCCATTCTTCCTTTTTCCAGGAGCATCCTGAGTCCCAATGCCGAATCTCCCAGCGTCCCGGAGACATAGAGATCCTCTCCAACCTTTGCTCCATTTCTATAAAGGAGATTTTCCTTTTTGCCTTCGCCCATGAGGCAGATGTTTATGACGATTTTTTGAGAAAGGGATGTGTCTCCGCCAATCAAATCGACTTGAAACTGTTTCGCTTCTTCTATTAATCCACGATAAAAGAGAGAGACGAAAGGAAAAGGGAGAGCTTTGGGAAGACCGATAGAGACGAGAAAGTATCTTGGAATCCCCCCCATGGAAGCGATGTCACTGAGATTGACGGCCAATGCCTTCTTTCCTAAGCAATAGGGATCGGTCCAGGATCGCTCGAAATGGATGTCTTCGATGAGGATGTCGGTTGTAACCAGAAGAGCCTTTTTCCCGATATCGATGACAGCAACATCATCGCCAATACCACGGACCACATCACCATGAGAGGCTGGACTCCACTTCCTAATTCGGTTGATCAGCCCAAATTCACCAATCTCATGGAGGGTTTTCACTTTTATTCTTAACTCCGAACTCTAATCTCCCTGCCTTCGCCGAAACGCTTCGTGCAGGCAGGCGAACTCCGAACTTTTTTATGTGTCAGGGCGATCCTTAACACTTCATCCATATGTTTGACCGGTATGAACTCCATCTTCTTGCGAAGGTATGACGGGAACTCGACCAGGTCTTTTTTATTACGATAAGGGATGATCACCCTTTTGATATCGGCTCGAAGGGCAGCAAGCGCCTTTTCTTTGAGTCCTCCTACAGGAAGCACTCTTCCTCTCAGGGTGATCTCGCCGGTCATGGCCACCTCTTTTTTCACAGGAATCCCGGTCAGGGCTGAGATGAGAGAGACGGCCATGGTAATTCCGGCCGAGGGTCCATCCTTTGGAATGGCGCCTGAAGGGACATGGATGTGGATCTCCTTTTCGTTGATATTATTTGGATTGATACGATAAGCTTTCCCTCTGGAGCGTGCGAAGGTGAGCGCAGCCTGTGCTGACTCCTTCATCACCTCACCCAGATGGCCTGTGAGAATGAGCGCTCCCTTGCCAGGAGTGGTCGAGGCCTCCACGTGGAGGATCTCACCGCCGGTCTCCGTCCAGGCCAGGCCAGTCGCTACGCCAATTTCATTTCGTTCCTGTTCTTCGTCGGGTAAGAATGCAGGCGGTCCTAAAAATTGATGAAGGTTCCTTGCGCTGATCTTTGTTCGTTCTTTTTTCCCCTCAGCCACTTTCCTGGCCACCTTTCTGCAGATCGAAGCCAGCTCCCTTTCAAGGTTGCGAAGTCCTGCTTCCTGGGTGAACTGGGAAATGATCTGGAGAATAGCCTGATCGGAGATTTCGAGAAGCGTTGAATCGATCCCGTTCTCCTCCATCTGTCTCGGAAGAAGAAAAGTCCGGGCAATCTTCAGTTTTTCTATATCCGTATATCCGGGGATTTCGATGATCTCCATCCGGTCTTTAAGAGCCGAGGGAATGGGATCGGTTACATTTCCGGTGGTGATGAACATCACCTGCGAAAGGTCAAAGGGAAGATTGAGATAGTGGTCGCTGAAGGCGTTGTTTTGCTCCGGATCGAGGACCTCGAGGAGAGCGGAGGAAGGGTCTCCCCTGAAATCAACGCCAATCTTATCCACTTCATCCATCATAAAGATGGGATTATTACTGCCCGCCTGTTTGATCGATTGGATAATCCGGCCGGGCATTGCGCCCACATAGGTGCGGCGATGTCCCCGAATCTCAGCCTCATCTCTTATCCCACCCAGAGAGATCCTGACAAATTTCCTTCCGAGGGCTCTGGCAATCGATTTTCCCAGAGAGGTTTTTCCAACGCCGGGGGGGCCGATAAAACAGAGGATGGGCCCCTTGATCTTCTTTTTCAGTTTATGAACGCTCAGATATTCCAGGATTCGTTCCTTCACCTTTTCGAGATTATAGTGGTCCTCGTCGAGAACCTTTTTTGCTTTTTTGATATCCAGATTATTGGCCGTTGTTTTGGACCAGGGCATTTCGGCCAGCCAGTCGAGATAGGTTCGAACGATGGAAGCCTCGGCCGTGTCCGGATGCATCTGCTCGAGTCGATTCAGCTCTTTGCGGGCCTCCTTCTCAACTTCTTTGGGCATCTTGGCTTTAGTGATCTTCTGCCGGAGTTCCTTGAACTCCTTTGTCCGCTCATCCGCCTCACCCAGTTCACTCCGAATCGCTCTCATCTGTTCCCGGAGGAAGTATTCCCTCTGGGTTTTGGTCATTTCTTCCTTTGCCTGGGATTGAATCTTGGCCTGCATGGTGAGAACCTGGGCCTCTTTTCCAAGGAGATCATTGACCGTCTTTAATCTTTCGATGGGATCGAAAATTTCCAGGATGATCTGAGCCCTGTCTACCGGAAGTTCCAGATTGGAGGCGACCAGGTCAGCCAGCCTTCCCGGATCATCAACACTTTCGATGATGAACATCAGATCCGGAGAGATGAATTTGCCATAGGAGACGATTCTCTCCAGTTGTTCCCTCACATTTCTCATCAGGGCTTCTGTCTCGAGAGTGATCTCCGTGACAAAGGGATCTTTCAAATTCTCCACTCTGACGAGATGATAGGGCAGTGCATGAAGAGTTTCTTTGATGGTCGCCTTGGAAAGCCCCTGAACAAGAATCTTGATTTTTCCGTCAGGAAGTTTGAGCATCTTCATGATGAGAGCAACCGTTCCCACCCGATAAAGGTCCTTCACATCAGGATCCTCTTCGGAGAGGTTCTTTTGTGCAACGAGGAAGATGAGGCGGTCTTTAGAGAGGGCTTCTTCCAATGACTTAATCGACCTTTCCCGACTGACAAATAAGGGAAGGATCATGTAGGGAAAAACGACCATATCCCTCACGGGAAGGAGAGGAAGTTTATTCGGAAGCGATAAAAATTCTTTTTCACGATCTCTTTTCATAGCGTTTTAAGATGGTTTCGATGAGGTTCGAAGTGGAAGACCCTTGAACAAAGGGAATGATGACCACCTCTCCACCGGACCTCTCGACGGGTTCCTTTCCGACCGTAGTTTCTTTCGTCCAATCGCCCCCTTTCACAAGGACATGGGGCAGAAGAGAGGAGATGAGCTCCAGGGGAGTTGGTTCATCAAAGAGGGTGATATAGTCCACACACCAGAGGCCGGATAGAATTTCCATCCTCTCTTCTTCGGGCAGGATGGGTCGATCGGCTCCCTTCAGGGTCCGAACCGATTGATCGCTATTGACTCCAACAATTAAAATATCCCCGAGGGATCTGGCTTTCTCGAGATAGCGAATATGGCCGACATGGAGGAGATCGAAACAACCATTGGTGAAGACAATTTTTTTCCCCTCTGCCTTAAGGTCTTTAATAAACCTATAAAGTTCTTCTCTCTTTTTGATTTTTTGTCTCATCTGATCTTCCATTAAAAAACCTATCAGATTTAATCCCCATAGTCAAATTTGCTTAGAAAGAAAAAGGAGTGGTTGGCGTGGGGTGATTATCTGTTTGGTCGCCCCGACGAGAGTCAAATGGTCTAAAACCAGTAAAGACTGTCTCTTCTATTCCGTTTTGATTCCAACATGTCAAGCCAATCCATCCTTCATTTCTTTTAAAACTGCGCAAGGGGAAAAAATTCTAATATAAAATTGAATAATAATTATTAATAAATACAATATGTTATAACATATTAAATATTTGACTTGACAATCTTTAAGGAATATGATCTAAATATCTCCACAATATTTTATAAATATATTTTTAAAATATTACACTTAAGGATGACCTTAAAAAATGCATTCGACAAGAAGCAAAAAAACACTTGTTTACGAAAATCTTAAGAAAAGAATTATCAATAATCTATTGAAATCAGGAGAACCCCTTAATGAGATAATTCTTGCCAATGAACTAAAGACAAGCAAGACACCGATTCGAGAAGCCTTTCAACAACTCGAAAGGGATGGCTTTGTGGAGAATATTCCAGGGAAGGGCTGCTTTGTTTCGAGAATCTCCTTCCAGGATGTTAAAGAGTTTTTTGAGATCCGTGAAATCCTTGAATGTGAAGTGGTCAAGCGTGCAGCCTTGAAAGGTGATCTTGAAAAAATCAAGGGGATCAGAAAGGAATTTGAATTCTCGGAGAGCAATGGCGCAAAAAATCTCAAGGATCAATTCAAGGCGGGTGACCGAATTCATACCTGTATCTTTGAAAACTTTGGGAATAAAAGACTGTGCGATATTTACCAAAGGATGCAGGAGCATGTCGAAAGAATGCGTATTCATTTCTTTAATCAGGCCCATGAGGATCGATGGGAGCAGTCCTACAAGGAGCATGTGGAGATACTCGACGCTTTAGAAGCTCGCGATCCTTTAAGAGCCGAAAATGCAGTGAGAGATCATCTCCGAAATGCGATGGAGTTTCTCAAACAGGTGATCTGATTTGAAACCGATTAGGAGGAGGAAGAAGCGATGGCCCATGTGATTACAAAGATTGAAAGACCCTCGAAAGAGGTCATAGATTCATTTCGAGGCATTGGCACAGCCACCATCCATGAGGCTTCGGGAAAAAAGGGAGCGGTGGATTTCAATATCAAACCGATTACGAGAGGGGTTCGAATTTGTGGGTCAGCCTTTACGGTTCAATGCCATCCATTGGACAACCTGATGCTCCACAAGGCCCTGGAAAAGGCTCAGCCTGAGGATGTGCTGGTGGCCACGGTTGGGGGCTGTTACGAGGGGGGGTACTTCGGAGGGTTAATGACCACGTCAGCCGTCGCGCGAAACCTGGGAGGCCTTGCCATCGATGGATGCATAAGGGATTCAGAGGAACTGATCCGCATGGGCTTCCCCATTTTTTGCCGCGGTTTTTCGATCCGTGGAACAACCAAGCAGGTGCTGGGTCTCATAAACCATCCCGTCATTTTCGGGGGAATTGAGGTGCATCCGGGCGATCTGATCGTCGGAGATGATGATGGGATGGTGGCTGTCAGCCGAGAGCAATGCAAGAGCATTCTTGAGAAATCACTTGAAAGAATAGAGACAGAAAAAAAGAAGGCAGCTCAACTCAGCACAGGTGTCCCGGGCGTAGTATTGAGCAAGCTTGACAAGGTTTTCGAATCACTCGGTTTGATCGAGGATTGATCTCATGCGCATCATGCCTGATCAACTCAAGGAAATTGCAATTCAGATCGTCAGGGGGCTGGGTGCATCTCAAGAAGAGGCAACCCTCGTGAGTGAAAACCTGGTGAGGGCTGAGATGCGGGGCGTCGATACTCACGGAGTTCATTTTCTGAAGCTCCTATCTGACCGCGTCTATGCCGGGATGGTTCAGCTCCCAACAGACCTCAAGATCCTCAAAGAAGATAGGGCCACTGTGCTCATGGATGGAGGAAATGGCTTAGGCCAGGTTGCGGCCCATCGCGCCATGAGCCTCAGTATCCAGAAGGCCCACGAATATGGAGTGGGATGCACACTCATCCGGAACACCAATCATATTGGAATTCTTGCTTTCTATACCCTCAAGGCGACTGATGAGGGGATGGTTGGGATCGTCATGTGTAATGCGGCTCCGTCCATGTCTCCCTGGGGAGGAGCAGAGGCCTTCTTTGGAACCAATCCGATCTCCATCGCCATGCCTGGCGGGAAAGAAGCTCCTGCTGTCATTCTAGACATGTCCTCCAGTGTTGTGGCGAGGGGAAAGATCCGGCGTGCCCAAAAGATGAAGGAAAGTATTCCGCTGGGTTGGGCCCTCGATGAAACAGGATCACCCACCAATGACCCCACCGCAGCATTGAGAGGAACGCTCTTACCGATCGGGGGTCCAAAGGGATATGGTCTGGCATTCATGATCGATGTTTTAACGGGGGTGCTTTCTGGATCAAACTATGGTCAGGAAGTTAAGACTTTTCATCAGCCCTTAGGGCCAACCGGTGTTGGTGTTTTCACAATGGCTATTGATATTGAGAGATTTATGCCTCTTGGTCAGTTCAAACCACTGATGGACTCTTATATTCAATCGATCAAGAAATCTAAGAGGGCAAAAGACGTCCTTCGTATATATCTTCCGGGAGAGATTGAATTTGAAAAAGAGAAGAAAAGCCTGGCCGAAGGCATTGAATTAGACCTTTCGGTTGTCCAGAGTTTGAATCAAATCCTGGAGAAGATGGAAAGTCCTCTAAGGCTTAAGGAGAGGTAGATAAAAAATGAAGTGGATTGTCAGGGTCAATACGCGAAATGAGAAGATTGTTAAGGAGGAAGCTTCTAAGGAAGAAGTGCGATGGGGAGGGAGGCTCCTCATCTCTAAATTTTTGTTAAGGGAAGTTTCTCCCATATGTGACCCTCTTGGGCGCTTCAATAAGTTCATTGTTGCGCCAGGTCTTCTCGGAGATACTTTAGTGACCACGACAGGGAAATTTTCAGTCGGAGGGAAAAGCCCTCTCACAGGCGGAGTTAAAGAGAGCGATGTCGGAGGAGAGGCTGGGAAGAAGATTGCCAGGCTTGGGATAAAGGCATTGGTGCTGGAGGACATTCCTGAAAAGGCAGGGACAAAAGTCCTGATGATCGGAGGGAATCAAAACACTTTGTCCGAGTTCCCGGAGCTAAAGGGAAAGTTTGTCTCGGAGACCATTCAATTGCTGAGGAAACGGTTCGGTCGCGAGGTGGGAATCATCTGCATCGGTCCTGCAGGGGAAATGAAAATGGCAGGGGCGGGCGTCGCCGTGTCGGATGTCAATGACATACAGATTCGGTATGCGGGGCGGGGCGGTCTCGGAGCTGTGATGGGATCGAAGGGGATCAAAGCAATTGTGGTGGATGATACGGAGGCTGTGTCTCCAACTATTTTTAATGAAGCCCTTCTTCGGGAGGCGAGCAAAGCCCTGACGCAAGCCATTTTGGAGGATCCCAAAACGGAGAACAGGCATCATTATGGAACACCGGCGATTCTTATGGTGGCCAATGAACTGGGAATTGTGCCCACGAGAAATTTCAGCATGGGGAATCTGGAGAAGCCAGAGGAGCTTTCCGGAGAGGTGATTGCTGAGGTCATTAAGCAGCGCGGTGGCGAAGGGGATACCGGGACACCCTGTATGCGTGGGTGCGTCATCCAGTGCTCGAACGTCTTTCCAACCTCATCAGGGAAGAAGACCGTGGCTTCGATCCAGTATGAAAATATTGTTCTGCTGGGACCCAATTGCGGAATTTTTGACGTGGATGAGATCGCCGAGTTAAATCATCTGTGTAACGAAGTGGGGGTCGATGCCATTGAAATCGGCGCTGCCATTGGAGTGGCGATGGAGGCAGGGGTTCTCTCTTTCGGTGATGCTAAAGGAGCCCAGGACCTGATCCAACAGATCAGCCAGGGGACTCATCTCGGACGAATCATCGGAAACGGTGTAGTGATGACCGGTAGAATATTTGGGGTAAGACGGATTCCAGCCGTCAAGGGACAGGCTATCCCGGCTTATGATCCACGGGCCCTCAAAGGAAACGGCATCACTTATGTCACTTCTCCCATGGGAGCGGACCACACCGCAGGGAATGCTTTCGAAACCGCGAGGACGGTCAACCCCCTTGGCTTAGAAAATCAAGTTGAGAATTCGCGAAGACTCCAGATTCGTGCCGCCATCCTCGACACCATGGGCCTCTGTCTTTTTACCCGACCGCCCTTCGTGAAGAAGCCTGAACTTTTCGCTCAATTTTTAAAAGGACGCTACGGTTGGGATTTCACCTATGCAGACGTCCAGAGAATTGGGATTGATGCCATCGAAACAGAACGTGAATTTAACAGGCGTGCCGGGGTTTCGGAGGAATTTTTCGACATTCCGGAATTCATGAGGGAAGAGCCACTTCCTCCGAGGAATTCCGTTTATGATATTCCTATGGAAGAGATGCAACGAATCTGGAAGGTCGATATTCCAAGCGATGTTTTTTAGCAGAGGCAGAAATATATTAAGAGCCTCAATATTGAATTGATATATTCCACAAAATCTCCCCTTTCCCCTCTTTGCCAAAGAGGGGTATTTTCCCTCCCTTTGGAAAAGGGAGGTGAGGAGGGATTTTATAAAACAATGTCGTTATTATTGATGAGACTTTTAATAAATTCGGAGTCATAAGTTCGGAGAAAATACCTATAGAAGGTCAATTCACAATAGATGCAGGAGACGAAGATGTCAGAGCTGAAGGTTGTCAACATTAAGGACGTGAAGGGGGAACATCGAGACCCACCCAGGATGTCGTGGATTCTGGTCTCTGAGAAGACCGTGGGGGCACAGAATCTTGCCATGGGCGTGAATGAGACCTATCCAGGGGGAGTGGTTCCGGAGCACAAGCACGACAACGAAGAGGAGGTCATGTATTTTGTGGCGGGAAGGGGATCCTTTGTGACCGAAGGTAGGGAGATTCCCCTGGAGCCCGGCGTATGTATCTATAACCCGCCTGGAAAGCTTCACAAGATCATTAACACAGGGGACGAGGTTCTGAGATTTATCTGGATCTATTCCCCGCAGTTGCCGAGTCATCGCAAATAGCGAGACCCGCGAATTGTCATTCCGGGCTTGACTAAGCCTGCCCCGTACTTGATACGGGGGAATCCAGTTTTTAAATTACTGGATTCCCGCTTTCGCGGGAATGACAGGGTGCGGATGATACCAGAAAGGAGAAAGAAAAAATGGGAAATTGGAAGCTACCGCCGGAAGGCGGGCACATGGACAAACCAAGCAAGATCTATTTTCAGACCATGACTAAAAAGGACGTGGAGGAACGGCTTGAAAAGAACGATTTGATCATCATTCCACTCGGCTCAACAGAAAATCATGGATCTGCCGGACCCTATGGTGAAGATATTTTCATGGTGACACGAATGGCTGAGGAAATTGCCAAGGCAACAGGATGTACAGTCGCACATCCTGTTGTTTATGGGTCCCACCCGTACCACCATTTAGGCCAGCCCGGAACAGTTGTGATCCCAGATGATGTTTTTTCAGCTTACCTCAGGGCCATTATGGCTGGTTTCTGGAACACAGGCTTCCGGAAACAGATCTTTATTAGCCTCCATGGGCAGGAATATATCGTTCCCTCGGCGATCAATGAATTCGGGAAAAAATACCAGGTGCCAGCCATTATCATTTTCGTGGATGTTCCGAGGGTTATGGGGCAGACCCTTATGGACAAGGCCCACGGCGGACCATACGATAATCCCTTCCAGCATGCCTGTGAAGCAGAGACCTCTCTTTCCATGGCCCTTTTCCCTGAGATGGTCAAACTTGAAGATGCCGAGGACAATACGCCATGGGGTTTCCTGCCCCCAGGGCATCTGGATCGGGGCGGAGACATCTATGGCAATCCGATTCCTGGCCACTGCGCAGTTGGTTGTGGCGGCATTGAGTGCGTGATCTATCCTGAAGGGGTCATCGGAAAGCCGTCCCTGGCTGATCCTAAAAAGGCTTACAAGAGCGTGGAAGTAACTCTCGATTACATCAAAAAGCTCCACGACGATATCATGGGTAAGTTTCCCCCCGGTAAGCTGCCTGAGAGCAAATATTTGAGTCAGCGGCCTCCGGAGGAAGTTGAGGCACTGCTGAAGGGGCCGATGAAGGGCGGAAGACATCTCTATACTGTGGCCTTCCCGCCGTAATTCCTTATTATCCCCTCTCCCCTGGGAGACTGTGTCGTAATCGCAAGCAAAAGGAGAGAGGCAGTCAGGTTCCAAAGCTTTAGGATGCGGGTCTTTTAGATTATGGGAAATTGTCACTTGCATAAGATCGAATGTTTTCATACACTTGGCACACCTGAATCCGAACGGCTAAAGGTTGCCGCCCTAAATCTTTTCCACCCGACCGCCTCTCCCCCTTTGCAAAAAGTCGGTTTTTTCATATTGTGACACAGCCTCAACGGGGAGAGGGAGGGGTGAGGGGGGGTATTTTCCAGC
>Ga0299915_10003043_pt1 | contig 12160 bp, 12 predicted proteins | sample RVTome_13_FD_200263 | JGI IMG/M metagenome (GOLD analysis project Ga0299915, IMG submission 200263) | Soil microbial communities from uranium-contaminated site in the Upper Colorado River Basin, Wyoming, United States - RVT92D227 (version 2) ...
GCAGCTTTCCCAGTAATACCGAATCGATCCTCCAATAGATTGCCATAAGCAGGATGAGCGAAGCAAAAGGAAGACTATGCCTGAGAAAGGAACGGTAATATCGCAGGTCGAATTTAAATTGAATATGCTCTGCACGGGAAAAAACCAGAATAAATGCAAGGGTTGCTCCAATCAGGTATGAAGCGGTTTGCGCATAAATCAGCCATTCAATCCTGAATGCTTGGCGTGTAACAGGATCCAGCAAAAGGAAACCACAGATGACGATTACTACAAACCGGTCGATAACTGAAATTATGCTGTCGGCACGGAACATATGCATGCCACCCAGATTTGCCCTGAAATAGAGAATGAAGCTTGCCAGGAACTGATTGAAAAGCAGCACCATGAGTAATTTGAATTCAAATGCTTTCCAGCCCAGAACAAAACCAATGATGGAGCAAGTCAGAAAATATACCGCTCCAAGAACGAATTTTAACGGAAGAATTTTTGAGAAATACTTGCTGAGCATATGGCTGTGCCTCGCTATTTCACGCCTGCTGAAATTTTCAATACCCAGGTCCAGCAGGATCTGAAAAATCAGTGAAAAATTCAGGAGAATAAAATAGCTGCCATAGGCGTTTGCTCCCACGGCATTTTGTACACCTACATCAATACCAAAAGCATAGAAGGGCTTAATGAGTAAATTCAGAAAAAGAAGTAGGGCGAGATTTGTGACAAATTTCCTTTTCAAACCAGTTGAAAATTATTTTCTTTACAAATGTATGAAGTTTTACCTATCCCGATATCTCAAATGAACCAATATTGGCGGATTGCTAAAGAGTTATTATAAACCGGGTATTGTCGAAGCAGGATGTGACGAGGCAGGACGAGGCTGTCTGGCAGGTCCGGTTTTTGCTGCTGCGGTGATCTTACCTGTTGATTTTGAAGATCCGTTGCTTAACGACTCCAAAAAGTTAAGTCCGCTGGTGCGGAATCATCTGCGGAAAGTAATTGAGAAAGAATCTCTTGCCTGGTCAGTAGCTTATGCAGACAATGAGAAGATTGATGAAATGAATATTCTCCGGGCTTCGATTCTTGCCATGCACCAGGCATTGGAGAAATTATCGCTCCGGCCTGACCACATCCTGGTTGACGGCAATTGTTTCTATGCATACCACAATATCCCGCATACCTGTTTTATTAAGGGCGATGCACGATATGCCTCCATAGCAGCTGCATCAGTACTGGCAAAAACCTGGAGGGACGAGTACATGATATCACTGCACAAGGAGTTCACCTGGTACAAATGGGATAAGAATAAGGGATATCCTACACCGGAACATCGTGCTGGTATTGCTAAATTCGGAATATCACCTTACCATCGAAAAAGTTTTTCACTTTTTGGGAATCAGCTTAAATTAATTTTCTGATTTTTGTGCACTAATATTCACTGCTAATTCTATTATGATATGAAAAAATTGTTCTGTCTGTTGCTTGGTGTTATGCTGATCTTTCAGTCAAATGTGAAGGGTGATGAAGGTATGTGGCTGCTACCGCTTATTCCAAGACTCAATATTGATACGATGCAGTCACTTGGGCTTAAATTATCAGCCGAAGATGTTTACAGCATAAATCACAGCAGTCTGAAAGACGCCATTGTGATTTTCGGAGGTGGTTGCACGGGTGAAATTGTTTCAGAGGAAGGATTGCTGCTAACCAATCACCATTGCGGTTATGATGCCATACAAAACCACAGTACTGTTGAACATAATTATCTTGAAGACGGATTCTGGGCCATGAACAGGGGTGAGGAACTGCCTAATCCCCGTTTATCGGTTACTTTTCTGGTTCGGGTTGAAGATATAACCGATGCCATAATTAAGGTACTGTCTGATACAATGAGTGAGGGCAAAAGAAATGAATTGATTTCGCAGATATCCGATTCCATAAGTGCTGCCGTTACCACCGGTACTCATTATGAAGCCTCTGTTGAATCCATGTTTGGCGGTAACAATTTCTACCTTTTTGTATATGAGATCTTCAAAGATGTAAGACTAGTGGGTGCTCCACCCTCCTCCATAGGTAAATTCGGATACGATACTGATAACTGGATGTGGCCCCGCCATACGGGGGATTTCAGTGTTTTCAGGGTCTATAGCGGGCCTGACGGTAAGCCGGCTGAATACAGCGAAAGCAATATTCCCCTGAAGCCCAGACATTCACTCCCGGTTTCTCTGAGGGGAGCTAAAAAGAATGACTACACCATGGTTATGGGTTATCCGGGTTCAACCAACCGATTTATGACTTCCTACGAGGTAAAGGAGCTTTTGTACATTATTAATCCAAACAGGATAAAAATCAGAGGATTACGACAAGATATCCTGCTCAAGGATATGATAGCTGATGAAAAAGTGAACATTCAGTATGCTTCAAAATACTCATCTTCTTCAAACTACTGGAAGTATTCGATCGGTCAGAATCAGGGACTTAAGCAGTTACATATTCTGGAACAGAAGCAGCTCCAGGAGAATGAATTTACAAACTGGGTGAATGCTGATGAGCAGCGCAAAAATAAATACGGATCGGCGCTTGATCTGATAAAAAAGGCTGTTGAACAACGTGCCATCTATAGTCATGCCTTTCAGTACGCCTATGAATGTTTTTTAACCTCGTGTGAGATTATTGCTATGGCAAACAGGGCAAACGGTTTGTATTCAACCTTGGTGCGTGAACCACAAAACAAGAAGCTCATTGATTCACTGGCCATGATCTTAAAAAGACGGTGGGAAGATTTCAGCAAAGAATACAGCCCCACAACCGACATGAAAGTAATTCCGGCAATCCTGCAGCTTTACAGGGACAATGTGGCTGAGGAATTTCAACCCGACCTGTATAATCTCATCAAAACAAAATACAAGAATGATTATACCAGGTTTGCAAAAGACCTGCTAACTAAATCGTTATTTATTGACAAACAACGGTTTGAATCCTTCATCCGGCATCCTTCGATCAGGGTCCTGGAGAAAGATCCTGCATTTCAGGCTTCACAATCAGTCTTGAGCATTTACCGGAAGGTATATATGCGTAAAGCTTCATTTGATGAGGATTTTGAAAAAGGCCACAGAATGTATGTTGCTGGACTTATGGAGATGAATCCCGGAAAGATCTACTATCCCGACGCAAATTTCACAATGCGTCTGACCTATGGAACTGTGCAGGATTACTACCCCCGCGATGCGGTTCATTATGATTATTTTACTGACCTTACTGGAATTATGGAAAAGGAAGATCCTGACAATTGGGAATTTGTTGTGCCTCAGAAACTGAAAGACCTATATAACAGCAAGGACTTTGGTCCATATCAGGTAAACGGCAAAATACCGGTTTGTTTTACAACCAATAACGACATCACAGGAGGCAATTCAGGCAGTCCGGTTATCGATGGTGAAGGAAATCTTCTGGGACTCGCCTTTGATGGCAACTGGGAGGCCATGAGCAGCAATATTGTTTATGAACCGGCCCTGCAACGTTGTATATGCGTGGATATCAGATACGTGTTGTTCATCATGGATAAGTATGCCGGAGCCTCACACCTGGTAAAGGAAATGAAAATCATTTGGTAACCTGCCGGTTGATATTTCTGGCATTTTAATTATAGAATGAAAATGCGGATCAGGATTATTGATATTGTTTCAGTTTTCATGGTACTGTTTGCCGTGATTGATATTACGGGAGCCATACCCTATATCCTTGAACTTAAAAGAAAATCAGGAGATATCGACGCCGGTAAAGCTACTCTGGTTGCATATGGAATTTTACTCTTGTTCCTTTTCATTGGTGAGCCTTTTCTTAGCCTATTTGGTGTGGATATTTCTTCCTTTGCCATCGCCGGATCATTTGTACTGCTGTTCCTCGGACTCGAAATGGTGCTGGGAATAGAATTCTTTAAATACGAGACCCTGAAGCATACCTCTATTTTTCCGTTAGCTTTTCCGCTGATCGCAGGCGCCGGAAGCATGACCACTATCATTTCCCTTAAAGCGGCCTATAACCTCTGGACCATTTTTTTTGCATTGACACTGAATATGCTTCTGGTATATCTTGTACTGAAAGCAACCAGAATGGTAGAAAAAATCCTGGGTCCGACAGGTATTCTGATCCTTACCAAAGTTTTCGGAATAATTTTGCTCGCCATCGCCATTCGTCTATTTTTATCCAATACAGGCATACAATTGCATAATGCCCCATAAAGTCTTGATATATACTGACGGCGCAGCAAGTGGTAATCCCGGTCCTGGAGGTTTTGGTGTTGTGATGATTTCCGGGAAGTACCACAAAGAACTGTCACAGGGTTTCCGGCTCACTACCAATAACCGCATGGAGCTGTTGGCGGTAATTACAGGACTCGAAGCCTTGAAATCCGATAATTGTGAAGTTACCGTTTATACTGATTCCCGTTACGTGGCTGATGCCATCGAAAAAGGGTGGTTATCCGCCTGGGAGAGCAAACTGTTTAAAGGCAAAAGAAATCCCGACTTATGGATCAGATTCCTGCAGGTTTACCGGAGACATCAGGTGAAGGTGATCTGGATAAAGGGTCATGCCTCCATTCCTGAAAATGAGCGCTGTGATGTACTTGCTGTATCTGCTTCCCGGGGAGCAAACCTGCCGGCAGACGAAGGATATCCGACCAGATAAAATATTGATCCCGCCTGAAACAATCTTCTGTTGAAATTCGTTCAATAATTATTCTGTAAACCCGTTTTCAAAACAGGATGAAAACGGTACCTGGTTAAAAACTCTGCTGGTTGGAAAACATTGCCATAATTAATCATGTTGGGCTCATTCAATTTGAGACTATTGGAGAGCTTATCCGTTCCTTTAAGCAGAGGGTTGATGCCAATGGCGTTCATATGAGTACTTACAAAAAAGTTTTGCTTGTCATGATTGAATCGCTGGAAAACATCATGAAACATAGTGCAAAATGTCCGGAAAACCTTACTAAATCGTTTCAGCATTACATGCCTGTTTTTTCAATCGCGAAAAGGAAAAATCAATTTATAATTGTTTCTTCCAATTCCGTGGCAAAGCAAAATATTCCGGACTTCAGGGAGAGGTTAGACTACTTGAGCCATTTGGATCAGCAGGGATTAAAGGATTTTTATAAGGAAACCATCACCAATGGTATGTTTACTAAACGGGGTGGCGCGGGATTAGGACTGATTGAAATGGCAAAAGTATCCGGCAACAAAATCACCTATGAGTTTACACCCATGAACGAATATTGTGATCAGTTCAAAATGACCATTATTATTGAAGAACCACTGAAATAACCAATAAATGTTAAAACATGTTACCTTTTTATTCCGGATCAACTGAATTTACACCCGGGGCAGAATTCAGCAATATAACCGGTTTGTTTGAACTTACAGGCGTGTCAAGGCCTGAAAATGTTTCTTCGTTTTATAATCAGTTAATTGCCTGGCTCAGGGCATTTGAGCAGGAGAGCCTGCGAACCGGAGAATGGCCAAAACAACCTATTACGCTGAATATCAAACTTACCTATTGCAATTCGGCTTCCTCAAAATATATATTCCAGATAATGGAAATGATCATATCGTGGAGCAAGTACGGGAAATCACCGATAATTGACTGGTATTATGATGAAGGTGATGACAAGATGCGTGATGACGGACAGGATTTGGCTGATGCGCTGGATTACGAATTCAATTATATTCCCCTGGATTAAACTATTCTTCAGCGCGAGGCCACACGATTGTCACGCAGGATAATATTCCATTCATATAAAATGTTTATGGCATGTTTTACTTCCCTGCGGCAGTCATCCTCCGATAAATAGTACTTCCTGCTAAAAGTCTCCACAATAAATTCAATCCTTTGTTTCCGAAAAGCTGCCAATAAGAGATCAGCATAGAAGTTGGTAAAATTATGTTTAACTTCCTCTCCTTCACTATTCCTGGTATAAACGATAACCTCTCCCGTTGACATGCGTTTGATTTTGCAGTCGGGATTGATGGTGAGGTATCCGTCATAAAAGGACTTGCCGTTGTTGCCGGCTCCTGCTGGAAAAGAAAATAAAATCAATGAAATAATCAGTATCCCTGAAAACCTGAGAGTTTTCAATTGTGGCTTAGTTAGGGTTTTCATGAAAGTAGTTTATATGATAAACAAAGAACCGTTCAAAAAGTTAATCTCTAAGGCAGAAATGATAAAAAACAGACTCTGTATTTTAAAGGTTTGGATTTGATCAAAGATACAAAAAGAATGACAAAAAGGCAATTTTAGCAGATAAAATACATGTATTGATCAGCAAATTATTTAAATCGGATGTTGCACATAAGCTAAAAATGAGATAGCTTAAACACATTAATACTGGGATTCATGAAGATTGTTATTCTGCATTACCATCTGAATCCGGGAGGAGTAACCAGGATCATCGAATCACAGATTAAAGGAATTCAAAGTGCCTCTGAGACAGTTGAATTAGAAATGTTATGCGGAAGCGATGAGAATGATGCAAATCTTTCGGGCATCAAAAAATATGTTAACGAGTTGTTGAATTACCGGGATATTAAATCACGGAAACGGAAATTTGGGGCCGAGGTTGATCATTTAATATCCTGGATAAAAAACCATCTGACCGGAAATGCTGTTTTGCATTGTCATAATCCCAATCTCGGGAAAAATCCGGTCTTGACCCTGGCGGTTTATAGGCTTGCCGCAGAAGGATACGCGGTAGTGAATCATTGCCATGATTTTCCGGAAGAAAGACCTGCCAATATTGAAATTCTGAAGAACCTTATTCCTGAACTGTCAGGATTACCTTTATCCCAGGTCCTGTATCCTACATTCAGCAGGTATCGTTATATTACGCTAAATTCCTGTGATCATCAAGGTTTGCTTGAAAAAGGAGTACCAGGTTCCCGGATTCACCTGGTTCCGAATCCGGTTACACTTGGTAGCCGGATTACAATTGGATTAAAACCTGCATTAAGAAACAGAATCTGTGAGACGCTTGGATTCAAACAAAACAGAAAAATATGTACATACCCGGTACGTGCCATTAAACGCAAGAACATCGGAGAATTCATTTTACTCGCTGCTATGTTTACCGAAGAAGCTTCCTTTACAATCACACTGGCCCCTAAAAATCCAATGGAACTTACGGAATATAACAAGTGGAAAGATTTCTGCCACAAATATGAAATATCTGTGAAATTTGAATCGGGGGGATCAGTAAACCATGAAGAATTAATCAATATTTCCGATTTTTGTATAACTACAAGTATGCAGGAAGGATTTGGAATGGTATATCTGGAACCCTGGTTGGCCGGAACACCGGTGATAGGACGGGACCTGCCCTGTATCACTGCTGATCTGAAAATGCGGGGAATTGAGTTCCAGCGCCTCTACCCGCATATTCTGGTCAGAGTAAGGGAGGAGCTGGTAGATTTTAAGAATTTAAAAACTGCGGATCAGCGGAAGATGATTACTGATATCTGTTGCCGGAAATCAGTAAGATTGAGACTTTTTCAGGATAATCCATTTCTTTTGACATTTCTGGATGATTTCCCACAGGATCTGGTAAATAAAAACCAGGAAATAATAAAAAGCGCCTTTTCAACCGAAAAATATGGAGAAAAATTACTTGCAATATATTCAGAAATTTCTCAGTGATTCGGCCGAGATGAAACCGGCACCCACCCTGCTCAAGCCTTTTATAAGACTTGATCCGGCCATCAAAGCTTTTGTCTTTGATGTTTACGGAACTATACTGGTTTCTGCCTCGGGTGATATTGAAGAATCGGTTATTTCCACAGAGAACCTGCAAACAGCTTTGGATGCATCAGATATTGAACTGGTTAATTCATTGCCTGACCCACAACTGGTTCTTTCTTCGATTCTGGAAGATTTTAAGCAGATGATTAGGAATTATCATCAATTGAACCGTTCCGAAGACAAACCCTATCCTGAGATCAATATTCTGGATATCTGGGAGGAGATTATCATGAACTACCATAATCAAAACCGTCTCCTCCTCAATGGTCCTTTATGTATAAAGTGTTTTACCTTTGTATTTGAGGTGTTAAGTAACCGTATCTACCCCATGCCAGGTATGAAAGAGGTTATTAACTGCCTTGCAGAAAAACATTTTCCCCTGGGCATCATCTCCAATGCCCAGTTTTATACACCGGTCATCCTTAATTTTTACCTGCATGATACTATAACTGAATCCGAATACGTTATGCCATTTGACAAGGATCTTACCGTATTTTCTTATCAGTACATGCGATCAAAACCGGATGCTTTTCTGTTTGAGTTGCTGAAGAAGCAATGCAGATTAAAATATGGTATATATGCAGATGAGATTTTATTCGTCGGTAACGATATGTTCAGGGATATTTACCCGGCACGTTTAGCCGGATTCAAGACTGCATTATTTGCCGGTGATACAAAATCATTACGGTTAAGGCAGGATAAGCTGGAGTTGAAAAAAATCACACCGGATTACATCATAACCGATTTGCATCAGCTACTAAAGATTATACCCTGATGGATATATCACATCTCAACTATGGAATTATCCATTCCCTGATCGGAAAAAACGACGGGGTTTCCATTGTTATAGACCAATCGGTGAATGCAATGGTGAAAGATCTGGGAATTCAGCTCGGCAATATATATTTTCTGGCGGCTCATTCTTCACCCCGATTTAATGCGCAAACACATGACGTGTTCTGGCACAAAAATGAGATCCATAAATCCATCATCCGGAATTTCAATCAATCAGATGACGGATCGCTCAATAAACTTATTCATGAAAACGCCATGGTGGCAAAAGACATCATTGCCGATTTTGTTCAGCGCAATAATATTGATATCCTGATCGCGCACAATACTTCACATCCTTATAATTTTATCACAGCTGTCGGACTGGGCTATTATTTCGAATCCTTAAGAAGCCAAAATATAATCTGGCCGAAAATATTGGTTTGGTGGCATGATTCTTATTTCGAGCGTGAACAATTTATAAATCCCAATCCTTCAATACAGAAATACCTGAAATACTTGCCAGGGACTTATGTGGACGGAATTGTATTCATTAATTCGACACAACCTGATCTGGCGATGAAAGTATTTAAAAAATACGGAAATAACCGGCTGGAAGAATATTTTGCTGATCGGACAGTTATTATTCCTAATACGCATGATATCATTTGGAATTGGGAGAAAAACGACTGGAACGGAAATGCACTTATTTATCCCCCGCAGGATACCTATAACCGGTCATTTTTGAAGAACATAGGCCTCACTGCCCTTTTAGAATCGGCCGGATTTATTATAAGTGATACAGTTATCCTGTTACAGCATACCCGCATCGTACCAAGAAAAAAAATTGAATTTGCGATCGACCTGGCATTTGCTTTGGAAAAGAGATTTCAAAGGGCAATGTTAAAAAAATGTATAGTCTTGATCATTAGCGGCCATTCGGGCGATGAACAGGCGACCTACAAAGAATTCCTGTCGGAGTATTACCGGATGAAGATGGAGGAATCACCCCGATCGGCCGTATTTATGATATTTGGGGAAAATCATATTCTTTCACATCGGGATATTATTGTAGATAAAAAATATTATAATTTCTTTGAGGTTCCTTCCATAATATCATCTTTTGGCGGCATTGGTACCTACTTCAGTGAGATTGAAGGTTTTGGAAACAATCTTCTTGAAATGCTTGCAGCAGGCTTACCAGTTATCATTAACAAATACAGTGTATATAAATCTGACCTGGAACCACTGGGTTTTGATCTTCCTTTTATTGAGGACAATATTCTGGATCCAGCAACAATTGAAACTGCCTTTAAGCTTGTTACGGATAATGTATTCCGAAACAGGCTCATTTTTCATAACCTTACGATTTTATCACAAAAACTTGGTCATCGTATCATTGCTGAAAAGCTTGCCCCACTCATTAACAATATATTTACCAAAGGATTATGCTAATGCTGTTGTTGTATGGAATCAGGAGGTAAGTATGGTAATTGGCAATCCGACATCGGTTTGTTTGTGAACCAGGTTGCAAGAAGTTTACAGAAAATATACAAATCTGATTTCAGCGAAGGTTTGGTTAATCGGATTGTTGCCCTGGTCGACCGGAGTTTTGCCCAGAAACCCGGATGGAATGAGAAAGATATAATTTTAATCACCTATGGTAATGGCATTATAAATTCCGGTGAAAAGCCTTTGAAAACGCTTCATCGTTTTCTGAAAGATCAGCTGACCGGTATTATCAGTTGCGTGCATATCCTGCCATTTTTCCCTTATACTTCAGATGATGGTTTTTCAGTGACGGATTATCTGTCGGTTAATCCTGATCTCGGCAGTTGGGATGATATCACAGCAATCTCATCGGACTTTTCACTAATGTTTGATCTGGTAATTAATCATGTGTCATCGCATCACCCCTGGTTCAGAAATTATCTCGCAAATCAGGATCCGGGGAAAAACTATTTTATTGAAGCCCAATCAATAACGGATTGCAGCAAAGTAATCAGACCCCGGAGCTCTCCTTTGTTCACAACCTTTGAAACCACACAAGGGTTCAGGGAGGTCTGGACCACTTTTGGTCCGGATCAGGTGGATCTCAATTTCAGAAATCATGAGGTGCTTATTGAGATGATAAGTGCGCTGCTGTTTTATCTCGGTAAGGGGATACGCATTATACGACTGGATGCCATCGCATTTCTGTGGAAGACCAGTGGAACAACATGTTTGCATCTGCCTGAAGTTCATGAAATCGTAAAGTTGTTAAACAGTATAGTCTCACATGTAAGTCCGGGGACAAAGATCCTTACCGAAACCAATGTTCCAAACCCTGAGAACTGGAGCTATTTCGGAAATGGCGATGAGGCAAATATGGTGTATCAGTTCAGCCTGCCTCCTTTGCTTCTGTATACATTGTTTTCAGGGCGGGCCATATATCTCAGCGAATGGGCCAAAGGAATTCCGGTTCTTCGCCACAACCAGACCTTTCTCAACTATACAGCATCACATGACGGAATCGGATTAGGGCCCATGGAGGGCTTATTGCCTGAAGCGGAAATCCGGCAGCTTGTTGAGCGCATGATTGGATTTGGCGGTAAGGTAAGTGATAAGATCAATCCGGACGGGACGCAGAGCCCTTATGAACTGAATATTACTTATCTGGACGCCCTGAAAGAAAGTATCGAAGGTCCCGACAATCACCAGGTAGCAAGGTTTATATGTTCTCAAACCATTATGATGGAGCTACAGGGAATTCCTGCTTTCTATTTGAACAGTCTGTTAGGCACATCCAACGATTATGGGCGAGTGAGAAGCACAGGCAGGGCACGCAGCATCAACCGCCGGCAATGGCATGAAAATGAGCTACACGAATTTTTTAGTGCCAATACCATAAATCGGAAAATCTTTCTTGAATTAATCAGGTTAATCGGGATCAGAACTGGATGTCCGCTGTTTCATCCCGGCATGCTGCAGGAAGTACTGGAAATTGATGAGCAGGTATTTGCCATTGTAAGACATGATCCGGTAACCGGAGAAAGTGTATATTGTTTGTCAAACATAGGCAACCGGCTTGTTGAGTTCAGATCAGACCGGGCCGGGTTGAAAAAGGGATACGATCTGATTTCCTCTACAGTGTCAGAAACCTCAGATCGTATCCGTTTAAACGCCTATCAGACTAAATGGATTGTTGATAGGGTAATTATCTGATGTTATTATTTCAATTCTTATAAGCCATATCCTGAAGTGATTTACTCACGATCAGGTTGTATTTTTCGGCGTTGCCGGTATTCATGACAAACCTGAGTTTATCCTGATCCATAAAAAAATCAATGGCGGAACCAGAATTGATCATGCCTTTTCTTTCTGTAATGATCAGGCTGTTGGATCCCTGTAATTTTCTGATTACCTCATTTAACCGCGCAATTTTGCTGTCGCCGACAAAAATAATTTGACATCGGGTTACGCTTTGCGGGTCATCAAATTTCTTTACGGTAATGGATTGTGCTCCAACTTTTTTATTGGCGACAAACGTAACCAGACTGTTGTAAATCTCATTATCACCTACCACACCAATTACAAAATCACCGGAAGAGCTACCGGCCGGCCATTGAAT
>Ga0299915_10003045_pt1 | contig 12152 bp, 5 predicted proteins | sample RVTome_13_FD_200263 | JGI IMG/M metagenome (GOLD analysis project Ga0299915, IMG submission 200263) | Soil microbial communities from uranium-contaminated site in the Upper Colorado River Basin, Wyoming, United States - RVT92D227 (version 2) ...
TCGAACGATTGAGCGAGGTATGCTCTCAGTACACAACAAAGACCCTTGAAGACGTATTTAACGAAGCATTCCCAGAAATTGATCTTGAGGATGTCAGCCTGAACAGCACTCAAAGAATTATTCTGGTCGGATTCTCGATCGAAGCCTCTCTTGAAAGAATGATCGAGTGGCTCTCCGACAATTACGAAGTCAATGTCAACGCTATTGTACTTAGTTATGTGAAGACGAAAGGAGGCGATGAACTACTGACGAAGACCTCGATTATTTCGGAGGAGATGGAGCAGGAAAGAAGCCGGAAGAAAAAGAAATTCGAGATAGTAAAGTCAGATGAACCTGGAGCTTATGATGTCCCACGCCTGAAAGAACTCTTGCGGCACTATCTCTCCAAGGACAAGAGCACGAACAGAAGAATGCGGGACATAGTCCTGCCATCATGCCTAAAAACGAAAGTCCTGACCCGCGAACAAGCGAAAAAGGCATTTGTTGATTTCGATCCGAATTATGATGAGTCGAAAGTTGGGTATTACCTCAGCGTCGTTTCATCGCAACTCGGCTTGAAGAAAAACGACTTCCTCCGGCAGGTAGTATCTTATGACTATCCGAGACACCACTGGGAGAAGGATAATTTCTCAATCAGAGATCAGTATCGAGACTTGGTCAAAGAGGTTCTTGAAGATCTGAAAGACAAATGATGCGCTCAAAACACTTCACCATTACGCGACTGTGGGAGTTCTGGTGTATTTTGAGCAAAAAGCCCTCGGTAAACTGGCAGACGAGCACTTCGCGGGCTTAAAACGCAATTTTTAAGTCAGAAACAGCTATTTGCATATTTACAACAAGGCATTGTAAGCGTGATATGCGACGGATGAAGCGGACGGTAAATGGTTCACGGCCTGGAAGGCCGTGCCACAGTTCTACGCAGGGCAGAGGACCTCGGTTTATGCATTAGAAAGCCGTACAGGTTAGTTGTCTTCGTCTGCGGCCTAAAGGTTTTCTAATCTTTTGTATAGTATTATAGCACACTATTGTGCTTTGTCAAACAATCTCTTACTAAGGGACTGCCGCCTAAAGCATCTAAGAGCAAGATACCCGTTCGCGGCAGTGACCCGCCGGCACGGCTCCGGGAGCTAACCAACGGAGTTGCGCGAATCTGGCTTCGGGTGGGGGGGTGATTTTGAGATCTCCGATCCTTCGACCCTTCGACTGGGCACAGGGCAGGCTCGGCATCCTGTGCACCCAAAAGACCTCGTCCGCAACAATAGTGATGATTCAACTGTCAAACAGAATGAGAAGAATTCACCGAAGTCTTCGATAAGAAATCTCCGGCGCCATTTCCGCTTTCTGGGCATAGAATCCCCTCCCGCCCTCGAAATAAGACGTTATGGTTTGTTTTGAATTTTGAGTTTTGGTGATTCGGATTTGTCCTTCGACCTTGCTCAGGATGGCGAGCTCGTCGAACCATTTAGGATTTCGGATTCTTGTCCTGAGCGAAGCCGAAGGATAGTGCTTAGGATTTGGTTGCGGCCACGGGCCGCGCTGCGCCCTGTGCCTTGGAAAACCCCCGGTTAGATGCGTTTGCCTTGGAAATATCGGACTTTTCCCTTGACATTTCGCCCTGTATCTGATACCCTCAATTCTGTGGCAAGGAGGTGTGGTGATGGCTCCGCTTGACGGTGCGGAGTTTCGCCACGGTTATGAACAGGCGGTTCTTGTGTAGTTCCAGAATGCTCAAGGTCTGAGTGCGGAAATGTATTTTTGAACGGATACCGAAACTTTTGTAGAAAGGGAAAGGACGATGAACAGAACGAAAGTAGCTGCGATTGTTGTGTTGGTGGTTTTGGCTCTGGTCATTTCATGGTTAATTCCCAATGTGGCTGGAGGAGGGCCAGAGAACTCACTTGTCCAGAGGGTTGAGGCCCTTGAAGAGCAAGTTGCTTCGCTCACAGCAAGAGTGGAAGAATTGGAAGAGGGAGGAGGGGCATGTGCTTGTTCATGTGATGTGCTGCACTTGACACCTCTTGCTGATTTTCCAGCACAGCCGAGTGAGGGGGATTTGTGTCTTAAGAGAGAGGTCTGGCCAGGACCAACTGATGAGGAGCGACATATAGTATTTATGTGGTGTTACTTTGATGGAGATTGGAGACACGTCGCTAATTATTTGACGTTCCTTGAATAGAGTGTTCGCCCATCTTCTTCCCCACTCCCAGCGGCAATTCTTCGTCTGGGAGCAATGGGTTGTGTATCCCCTGGGTCTCTGAGCGATTGAGTTATTGCAGAGACTATTGGAATAGCCCGGATTTTTCAAAGCCACAGAGCAGACACAGAGAGCATAGAGATCATGCCACTAAGGCACTAAGGCAGAAAGACGCGAAGGGGAATTGACAATTGAGAATGAGGGGATGGGGGGGGTAGATGTGCGCTGCGACTTGGCTCAGGGCAGGCCTATCGAGCGTTGGACTTTTTCTCTTGGAGGAATTTGTTTATAGCGGCGGCGGCGATTCGGCCCTGGCCCATAGCGAGGATTACGGTTGCCGCGCCGAGTACGATGTCGCCGCCGGCATAGACGCCCTCCATCAAAGTCTTACAGTTTTCATCAACGACGATGTTGCCCCATTTATTGAATTCGAGGCCGGGGGTGGTCTGACGAATAAGAGGATTGGCGGCGTTGCCTATGGCGATAATCACCGTATCGAGGTCAATCGTGAATTCGGAGCCTTTAATTGGGACAGGGCGTCTTCGGCCTGAGTCGTCGGGCTCGCCAAGCTCGTACTTGAGACATTCGATAGCGGTTACGCGGCTGTTCTCGTCGCTGATTATGCGCTTGGGGCTTTCTAAGATGTGAAACTCCACGCCTTCCTGCTTTGCGTGGTGCACCTCCTCGATTCGAGCGGGCATTTCCTTTTCCGTCCTTCGATAGACCAGATAGACCTTTTCCGCGCCGAGCCGCACGGCGGTCCTTGCGGAATCCATCGCGACGTTGCCTCCGCCGACGACGGCGACCCTCTTCGAGCGGATGATAGGGGTGTCGGCCCCTTTGCCGAAGTCGTAGGCCCTCATAAGATTTGCGCGGGTGAGGTATTCGTTTGCGCTGAATACGCCGATGAGCGACTCGCCTTCGATACCCATAAATCTGGGCAGTCCCGCGCCGACGCCGATATAGACCGCGTCGAAACCGTCCTGCCTCATCAATTGCTCGATGGTTCGGGTTCGGCCGACGATAAAGTTGCATACGATTTTGACGCCCATCTTCGTCAGCGTGTCGATTTCCTGCTGGACGATTGCCTTGGGCAGTCGGAATTCGGGGATTCCATAGACCATAACTCCGCCGGTCTTGTGGAAGGCCTCGAATACGGTGACGTCGTGGCCGGCCCTCCTCGTATCCGCGGCGGCGACGATGCCGCCGGGGCCTGAGCCGATCACGGCGACCTTCATTCCGGTCGGCGGCGCCACTGCAGGCAGGCCCCCTCGGGCCCCGTGGGGGGCGTCGGAGTTGCGGCCGAGGTCGGCGACGTATCTTTCGAGCCGGCCTATCGAAACGGCCTTGGTGGGGTCCTTGAATTTCGCCCCGACGGTGCAGGTCTCCTGGCACTGGACCTCCTGCGGGCAGACCCGGCCGCAGACCGCGGGCAGCAGGGAGTTCTCCTTGATAATGGCCAGGGCCTCGTCATATTTGCCCTCGGCAATTGCGCCTACGAAGTCTCTTATTTTTATCGCGACGGGGCAGCCCTCCACGCACGGCGCCTTCTTGCACCCAAGGCACCGCAGCGCCTCCAAGCGGGCCTGGGTCTCGGTGTAGCCGAGGGCGACCTCGCTGACGTTTGACCTTCTTTCAATGGGGTCCTGCTCAGGCATGTCCTGCGGCGGTATTTCGTATCTGTCCGCGGGCTTAAGCCCCTCCCTGCCCTGCTTATCGAGAAGTTTCTCCAAAAGCTCCCGTTGCTCTTTACTCATACACTCATCCACTATTCCAGGCCTATTTTGCACCGGTGCTTTTTGTATTGTTCGTGCGCCTCTTGTTCGAGTTCTTTGTAGGCGTTCAGTCTTTTCATCATCAGGTCGAAGTTGACCTTATGTCCGTCGAATTCGGGTCCGTCAACGCAGACGAATTTCGGCTGGTTATCGTATTCGATTCGGCAGCCGCCGCACATCCCGGTTCCATCGACCATAATTGTATTGAGGGAGACCTGCGTGGGGACGTCGAACCGTTTTGTGACGTCGCAGCAGAATTTCATCATAATGGCCGGCCCGATGACATAGGCCTGGTCCGGCTTGGGTTCTCGCTGACATATCTCTTTTAGCGGCTCGGTTACGAGGGCCTTTCGCCCGTATGAGCCGTCGTCGGTGGTGATAATCAGCTCGTCGCTGATTGGAGCGAATTCATCTTCGAGTATGAGCAGCTCTTTGTTTCTTGCGCCGAGGATGGTTGTGATTTTGTTGCCTGCGTCTTTCAGTGCCCTTACGATAGGCAGCAGCGGTGCGTTTCCGATGCCGCCTCCGACGCAGACAGCAAAGCCGAAGTTCTCAATATGGGTAGGCCGGCCCAGAGGGCCTGCGACGTTGGCGATTTCGTCTCCCTCCTTCAGGTCGGCCAGCTCGGCGGTGGTCTTGCCGAGCCGCTGCCATATCAGGCGGATAGTGCCCTTTTCGGGGTCGGCATCCGCGATTGTCAAGGGGATACGCTCGGCGTATTCGTTGTTTATGCTGATGATGACGAACTGGCCGGGCCTTCCGGCGCGGGCGACGAGGGGAGCCTCGACCTGCGCGGTGAACACGTTTTGCGAAAGCTGCTCTTTAGATACGATTTTGTGCGGCACGTTTCTGCTCCATTATGAGAGTGCCAAAAACGGGCATTATTGCGGGCACGCGGCCCGGCGTCAAGAGTCGATATTTTGCAAGTTTGTACTTGACGGACGGTCGAACATCGGCTTTAGTTGTGTTCGGCTGCAAGAAGTTGCAGGAAAAACGGTTTAGGTATTTTTGGAACGGTCAGGGGCGGAACCTTGATCTTGTTGGAAAGGACTTAACGATGAGAACCGTCAGACTTTCGGCACTGTTTCTTGTGTTTGTTTCGACGTTAGTTGTGAGCGGCTGTAATTCCAAGCTCAAGGACCTTCGAATCCAGAACGAGACTCAGCGCAAACGCATATCGCAGCTTGAGGCGGAGCTGCAGGCGGGCGCTCTACAGCTCGACCAGTTGAAACGACAGCTTTCCGACGCCGAGGCAAAAGGCGGCGTCGAAGTTGATACGCTCAAGCAGCAGATAGCGGCCCTTGAGGAAGACCTTGCCAAAAAGAACGAATTGCTTGCCTCAATGCAGCAGAAACTGCTTTACGGGACGGCGCTTCCTGTCGAGCTGAGCACTATGTTAGAGGACTTCGCCAAGACGCACAGCGATATAGTCGAATTCGACGCGAACACGGGCATTGTGAAGTTCAAGAGCGATTTGCTCTTTGACAAGGGCAGCGCCAACGTTGCCGCGACGGCGGTGGATGCGGTCAAATCGCTTTGCGGAATTATCAATTCGGAAGAGGGAAAGAAATTCGACATTGTTATTGCGGGGCACACGGACGACATTCCGATTCGCAAGGCCGACACGAAGGCCGAGCATCCGACGAACTGGCACCTATCGGCGCACCGGGGAATATCCGTGCTTAACGTGATGACAGCGAACCAGGTAGATCCGAAGCGGGTGAGCGTACGCGCGTTTGGCGAGTATCGGCCGCTCGAACCGAACGCGGCCAACAATGGAGGCAATCCTAAGAACAGACGCGTCGAGATTTACATTGTTCCCCAAGGGGCGTAGGCCCTAAGCGCGCCGAAGGGTAAGGCCGGCGGGGCCGTTTCGGCTTCGGATATAAACGATGGCAGAGCGCACATTGATCATCATCAAGCCGGACGGTGTCCAGCGGCACCTGGCCGGTGAGATAATCGGGCGATTGGAGAGAAAGGGATTCAAGCTCGTTGCGGCAAAGTTCCTGCGGATCTCCGCTGACCAGGCGCGGGGATTGTACTCTGTTCACAAGGGAAAGCCTTTTTACGAGCCACTGGTGCAGTATATCTCGTCTGCGCCGGTGTTTGTGACGGTTTGGGAGGCGGACGGAGTCATAAATATGGCCCGCAAGTTAATGGGGGCGACCTTTGGGTTCGAAGCGGAGCCTGGGACTATTCGTGGGGATTTCGGGGCATCGACGCGATATAACCTCGTGCATGGCTCGGACAGCGCCGAATCGGCCCAGCGCGAGATCGGGCTGTTCTTTCGGCCCGAAGAGATAGTCGATTACGAGCTTGGGGATGGGATTTGGCTTTACGGCAAAAAAGCTTAGTCCGAGAACATAATTTGCTTTGGGATTTGGGGGCCGAGGGTCTGTCAATTCTGCATTAGGAGAGGCCTGTGCGGACGCGGCGTCCCGCCTCAGAGGCGGAAAAGGCCGTTTTTATTGCGGAGGCAGGCTGTATCGGCCGTAGTGCAAAAAAAACGCCAAAAAACGCGAAAAAATTGTGAAAGTCCGCACTTTTTTGGCAGAAATGAATAGAAATGCGTGGTCTTCAGAGACCACATCTATAATCCCCGTGGTAGTATTGCAGAGGCCGCAATAGAACTTTTGGCTTGAACAAGGCGTGTCTTTATGGTAGAATGACTGGAAACTCTGGACTATCAAGGAGGACGGAATAGATATGAAGAAGATGCTATTGTCCCTTATCTGCCTGCTGCCGGCTCTTGCGTCGGCGGCGGACCCAAACCTACACACCGTTGACTGCATTGACCCGGCGGCGGATTTCGACTGTATCCAGGATGCTATCGATGCTGCGAACCACGGCGATACGATTCTGGTCAAGCCGTGCACCTACAATGAGAATATCAGGTTCAAGGGCAAGGCAGTCACACTCACCAGCAAAGACCCCTACATTAAGAGCGTTGTCGAGACAACGATAATCAGGGCGGCGACGGGTTACGCTGTAAGCTTCGATTTTGGCGAGGGGAGCGGCTCGATAATTACCGGCTTCACGATAACCGGGCGCGGCATTTACTGCAACGGCACGACGCCCGTGATTACCAGGAACATTATAAGTCAGAGCACGAACAACGCGATTACCGGGGCGAACGACGCTGCGCCGTTTGTCTCACACAATACGATAACCTCAAATAGTCCGGGGGGTATCTACAACTGCCACGGAGAGATCTCCGACAACACCATAAACAATAATGGCAACAACGGCGCCTTGTACCTGTGCAGCGGCAGCATCAGCGGCAACGAAATCAGCGGCAATGTCAGTGGCGGTCACGGGGGGGCGATGTATCTGTGCGGCGGCGCCATCACCGGCAACGTGATTAGGAACAATACAGCGGCAGGCAATGGCGGAGCGATCTTCGTGGGCGCCGGCGCGGTGACGGGCAATTTGATTGTCGGGAACAAAGCGGGCAGTCTTGGCGGGGGCCTGTACGCCCGCAGCGGGGCCATCGGTCACAACATTATTGCCGGGAATCAAGCACAGTACGGGGGCGGAGGAATGGATAGCTGCAGCGGGGGCATCTACAGCAATACCATAGTCGGCAACAGATCGCCGGCATGCGCCGCAGTGTCATATTGTCCCGGCTCCATCACCAACAACATCATTGCATACAACGAAGCAACCGACTGCGGGGGCATTTGCGGATCGAGCAGCAGCTCGTATAACTGCTTCTGGGAAAATGCGGGCGGTCACTTCTGCGGCGCGTCCGCGAGCACCGGCGACGTGGAGTGCGACCCCCGCTTTGCGGAGGTCGGCTACTGGGACCCGAACGGCACGCCTGGTAATACCGGCGATGATTTCTGGGTTGACGGCGACTACCACTTGCTATCCGAAGCGGGAAGATGGAACCCCTATATTGAGATGTGGGTCTATGACGGCGTGACCAGCGCGTGCATAGACGCCGGCGACCCGAACTCCGCCTGGAAGGGCGAGTACTGGCCGCACGGCGGATGCATAAACATAGGTCGAGACGGTAATACTGCCGAGGCCAGTATGTCGCTGAAAGACGATGGAAACGTGGCCGATTTGAATCTGGATGGGCTGGTGGATTTCTGGGACCTGATGCTGTTTGGCCGCAAATGGTCGTTGCGAGAGCCTCTGCTGCGAGAAGACCTCGATAGAGACGGGCAGGTCGATTTCGTGGATTATGCGGCTTTTGGGCCGAATTGGCAGCCTCTGCCCCCGCCGAGTCCCAATCCGATGACGTGGAAGACGGAGCCTGCCGCGATTTCGGCAAGCGCCGTCACTATGACGGCCAGTGACGCCAACTCCAGCGACAGCAGCGGAGTGGAGTACTACTTTGAAGAAACCAGCGGCGAGGCGGGCGGCGACGACAGCGCGTGGCAGGATAGTGCGAGCTATACCGATACGGGATTGTCCGGCGGCGTGAATTACTGCTACAAGGTCAAGGCTCGCAACAAGGGCAATAAGCTTGAGACAGCGCCCTCGGAGCAGCGCTGTGCGATGACTCCTGTGGTCCCACCCCCGACGCCGAACCCGATGACGTGGTCGCTGCCGCCGACAGCGATTTCTCACGATACTATTAAGATGGCGGCGGCTACGGCGACGCCCGGCGACGGCACCTCGGTCGAATACTACTTCGATGAGACCAGCGGCAATCCGGGCGGCACTGACAGCCTCTGGCAGCCCAGCCCCGTTTATGAGGACACTGGCCTGACCAGGCAGACCACCTACTGCTACAGGGTAAAGGCCCGCAATACCGGCAATTCGCGTGAGACGGCGTGGTCGGACACGAGATGCGCGACCACCCTATCACCGCCGAATCCGAATCCGATGACCTGGGCGACGGCGCCATACGCGAGCTCTTACAGCACAATTACGATGCAAGCTACTGCTGCGGCATCGACGGATGGCACGGGGGTCGAGTACTTCTTCGATGAGACCAGCGGCAATCCGGGCGGCAGCGACAGCGCGTGGCAGGATAGTGCGAGCCATACCGATACGGGATTGTCCGGCGGCGTGAATTACTGCTACAAGGTCAAGGCTCGCAACAAGGGCAATAAGCTTGAGACAGAGTTGTCAGAGCAGCGCTGCGCGACGACTCCCGTGGCCCCGGCCCCGACGCCGGACCCGATGGCGTGGTTGCTGCCGCCGGCAGCGATTTCTCACGATACTATTAAGATGACGGCGGCTACGGCGACGCCCGGCGACGGCACCTCGGTCGAATACTACTTCGATGAGACCAGCGGCAATCCGGGCGGCACTGACAGCCTCTGGCAGCCCAGCCCCGTTTATGAGGACACTGGCCTGACCAAGCAGACCACCTACTGCTACAGGGTAAAGGCCCGCAATACGGGCAATCTCCGCGAAACAGCCTGGTCGGACGTGCGGTGCGCGACCACCCCATGCGATGACAGCATCGCGCCGTATTTTCCCTCTCCCCCGGGGTATTGGGAATACCAGCCCTGCGAGTGCAAGCACGGCTCCTCAGAGATGACCTGGTACGCCGAAATGACGGCCGGCGAGGCCCAGGATGCCAGCGGCTACGTGGAATACTTCTTCGAGTGCGTGGAGGACAGCTCAAAGAGCAGCGGCTGGCGGGTCTGTCGGCACTGGGAAGTTCTCCTCGGCAGGTCGAACCAGGGCTTCAGCTTCCGTGTCAAGGCGCGTGACGCATGCCACAATGAGACGGCCTGGTCGCCTGCTGTTTTGGTCCGGCAGTGCCCCGGCGGCACCTGCCCCCCGGATGTCTGCAACTGACCCCGCACCTATTTTGATCGGCAACCGAGATACGTCCGCGGGCGCGCACGCCACATTATAGACGACATCTCAATACCCCTCATAAAAGACCGAGCCGGCAGAAGAAGCTATGTCTATTTATCAAGACATCGCCTTTTATTGCTTGAGATGCCTGAGGGATAAGCGGGTGTGTGGGGCTATTATGCGCACCGGCTACGGGGGTGAAAATTTGGGAGATAATACTTGATTTTTTGAGGATGGCGCTGTTACCATTTTTATTTCGCCCGAAAGAAATGGCCGCAGTGACGCCAGCCATCCCGGCGGCCATCCGGGCGAAGGAAGATAATTGACATTGGCCAAGAAGTGGCCGTGCCATTTTGTGAAAGCAAATGAGTTCTGCAAAATTGCAGGTTAGACCTATATTGTTGAAGAAAATCTCTTTTATGATTTTCTTCAATAATTACATAAGCGATTACGAGACAATATGCTGCCATTGAAAAGAAAAAATCAGTCCTGAGCAAAGTCGAAGGAACGATTTTTTCTCGGTAGGGTGGGGCTTGCCCCACCGAATTGGTGGGCTGAAGCCCACCCTACGCCTAACCTGCAATTTTGCAGATGCCTTTGAAAGGAACACAATGCACAAGCTCACTTCAACATTCTTATGTACTTCAGCAAGTATTGTTCTGGCCTTATTCGGTATGTTGGGCGTGCAGTCGGCGGGCGCCGCAGAGCCGTTGGCGAGGATAACGGTTGAGGCGGGGGAGCATACGCGAATCGATACGCCGGTTTGCGGATCGTTGGACGGTGTGTCTTTGGATTCTCCGGATGCCCGGTATGTGCTGACCGAGGGCAGCGCTCCTGGGCGGAACGTCGTGGCGGCGCAGCTTGAGCCTGGCAGCCCGGCGAAGCTATGGTTCATCCTCGCCGGCGAAACCAAGCCGGGGGCCAAACGCACTTATGAATTTTCAATTCAAGAAAGAAGCGCCGAAGGGCCGGACGCCGGTGTTTCGGTCCGGAAGACCCAGGACTACTGCGATATACTGTACGGCGATACGAAGGTGTTACGGTACAACCACGCCGTCGTGCCTCCACCGGCCGGACAGAGCGAGCTTTACAAGCGCAGCGGCTTTATACATCCATTGTGGTCGCCGGCCGGCTCGGTGCTGACGAATATCCACGCGCCGGATCATATTCACCATTTAGGGATATGGATGCCCTGGACCCATACGGAGTTCGAGGGTAAATCGGTCGATTTCTGGAATCTCAAAGAGGGGCAGGGTACGGTGCGATTTGTGAAGTACCTTGCGACAACGGATGGGCCGGTGTTCGGCGGTTTTCAGGTGGAGCAGGAGCACGTTGCATTGAAAACGGACGCGGGGGAGAAGGTCGTCCTCAGAGAGGTATGGGACGTTCGAGTCTATGACGTCGGCGGTCCGGCCAAGGGTTACTGGCTCTGGGATTTCAAATCGACGCAGCGGTGCGTTGCCGATAGTCCCTTGCGTCAGGTTGAGTATCGTTACGGCGGATTCGGCTTTCGAGGTGCGGCGGAATGGGACGAGCAGACCGCCGAGTACCTTACCAGCGAGGGCAAGACGCGAAAGGACGGGCACGCCACGCGGGCGAGGTGGTGCGATACTTCAGGGAAAATTAAGGAATGGGAGGGCGTGACATTCTACAGTCATCCGGAGAACTTCAGGCATCCGGAGCCGATGCGGATATGGCCGGAAGGGCAGGTCTTCTTCAACTGGGCGCCTTCACAGGCCGGCGACTGGGAAATGAAACCGGGCGAGGACCACGTCTTTAGGTATCGGCTTTACGTGCACGAGGGAAAGGTCAACGTTGCGGACGCCGAGCGGATATGGGCGGACTACGCCGAGCCGCCTAAGGTGACAGTTGAGCCGGGGCGGGCAAAGCCTGCCGTCGCCGCGGACCGCCCAAAGGATCCGATTGTGCTTTTCGACGGCAAGGATTTCTCGCACTGGACGACCGGCGGCGACAAAGAGATAGGCTGGAAGATTGCCGACGGCGAGATGACAATTGTCCCCAAGTCCGGCAGCATAATGACTAAGCAGAGCTTTGCTGATTTCAAGATGCACGTTGAGTTCAAAACGCCGCAGCTTCCGCCCGAGGTCAAGGGGCAGGGCCGAGGCAACAGCGGGGTGTACATACAGCGCCGGTATGAAGTTCAAATCCTCGATTCATACGGCCTGGAGCCGAAGAAGAACGAGTGCGCATCAATTTACACGTTCAAGGCCCCGGACAAAAACGTCTGCAGGAAGCCCGGCGAGTGGCAGAGCTACGACATTACCTTCCACGCGGCTCGGTACGAGGGACAGAAGAAGGTCAAGAACGCCCGGATATCGCTTGTCCACAACGGGGTTCCGGTCCACGGCGACGACGTCGAAGTGCCGAACAAGACCGGTGCAGGTCAGCAGGAAGGG
>Ga0299915_10003046_pt1 | contig 12152 bp, 4 predicted proteins | sample RVTome_13_FD_200263 | JGI IMG/M metagenome (GOLD analysis project Ga0299915, IMG submission 200263) | Soil microbial communities from uranium-contaminated site in the Upper Colorado River Basin, Wyoming, United States - RVT92D227 (version 2) ...
CCCGAAGAGCGTGTCCGTTTCCGCAATCTCCTCTCCGATCTTTCCCGGCAGGAAAAGGTCATTCTGCTCTCGACGCACATCGTGGGCGATATCTCCTCCACCTGCTCCCGGATTGCCCTTTTGAACGAAGGCTGCGTCGTTTTCAACGGCACACCGGCGGACCTGGCGGCCAAGGTCCAGAGGAAGGTCTGGAAAGCCTCGATCACTTCCCAGGAACTGGACTTTTTCAAGACTAAGTATCAGGTGATCTCGGCCGTTCCGTCCGAGGCCGGTTATGATCTTCGTATCGTCGCTGAAAATTATGCCGACGGCCCGGCGGAGTCTGTGGAACCCAACCTCGAGGACGCCTATGTTTACTTCATGCAGTCCGCAGACGGTCAAGACTAATACAGACGTAATAAATAAAGTGATAATGTCTGGGCGGCGCTTAGGCCGTCCTAAAGCCCCCGTAGCGGAGGGGGAACCGACGGGACTGGTTCCCCGGGGACCGGGGGCTAGGGGCGACCTAAGCGCCGCCCGAATAGGGATGTCATTTTAATTCGTCATAGAGGAGCCTGGGAATGAGCGCCACACAAACTGTCGCCAGCATCGCCCGGTATGAAGCCAAGCTGCTTCTCCGTTCTTGGGGATTCCGCATTTTTTCCGGATTAGCCGTCGCCGTCCTGATCCTGGTCATGGTCACCATCGCCCTGCCCGCCTATGCAGGTTTCTACTTCAGCCGGGCGCTTTCCGGCGCGTTCCCCCTGATCATCATCAAGCTCCTCAATGTCTTTCAGGGAATCATGGCCGTGTTTCTGGCTACGGAATTTCTGAAGCGCGACCGGAAGCAGGATACGTCCGAAGTGATTTTCGCCCATTCTTTTTCCAACGGGCAATATGTTCTGGGAAAATTTTTGGGCATCTTCGGCGTCTTCGCCGTCTTGAATTTCGCCGTCCTTCTCATCACCTTCATCATCCACGTCTTCTTTTCCCAGGCGCTTTTCTCCGGCTCCTCCTATCTGCTTTACGTCGGGCTCCTCAGCTTGCCGACACTCGTCTTCATGATCGGGCTGCCGATTTTTATCGGCTCCCTGATCCGGAGTCAGGCGATCATCTATCTTCTGACCCTGTCCTATATATTCCTGTCCCTGATCGTGATCGGCCCCCGTTTCTCTTTCGCCTTCGACAGCTTCGCCTTTTACACGCCGGTCATGTACTCGGATTTTATCGGCCTGGGCAATCTGCCCCAGATCGTCCTTGTCCGAGGGATGTACTTTTTCCTGGGCGCGGGATTGATCCTGATTTCCGCCCTGCTCATGAAGAGGCTGCGTCAGTCTCCCGGATTGAACAGGATTCTCGGGATTCTGGCCCTGCTCGCCGTTGCCTCGGCGGCCGGTCTCGGATATACGTATCTTCACGGCGTCGCCGCGGCTCGGGACTTGCGAGAGTCGATCAAAGCAGAGAGCCGGGAAGTGGCCGGGAAGCCGGCGCTCGCGCTTCTCGCCTGCAATATTCGCCTGCGGCATGAAGGAAAAACGATCACCGTATCGGCCGACCTCACTCTGACCAACAACAGTGATATCGCCCTGAAAACGATCTATCTTTCTCTCAATCCGGGGCTCCGGATCAGCGAGCTCAAGGGCGAGTCCGGAGCGCTCGCCTATCGCCGAAATCATCATCTCGTCGATATCGAAGTGAAGGAGGCGATTGCGCCGGGCGGCGAGATCCGCCTTACGATGTCCTATGCAGGGGCAATCGACGAAGGCTATTGTTACCTCGATATCGACGACGCGAAACGCGATACGCCCCTCAAGATATGGATGGTATCCGTGCCCAAGCGTTATGCCGTGATTACTCCGGATTTCGTCCATCTGACCCCTGAATGCGGCTGGTATCCGCGGCCGGGGCTTCCCGAATCCCTGCTCTTTCCCTCGCTCATGAAGAAGGATTATGGCCGCTTCACCCTGTCCGTCGAGACGCCGGAGAACCTGACGGCCATTTCCCAGGGCATTCCGACAATTGAAGGCGCCGGCCTGAAAAAAAGCTACGTCTTTCGACCGGAGACTCTTCTTCCCCAAATCTCCCTGACCATGGGCCGGTACGAGAAAAAGTCAATCCTCGTGGACGGTGTCCAATATTCTCTTTTCCTGCTGGGCGGGCATGACCGATTCACGCCTAAGCTTAAAGAAATCGCCGCGGACCTGCCCCAGCTGATCAAGCAGATCAAGGACGGCTACGAGGTCGTCCTTGGCTTGAACTATCCCTACAAACAGCTTTCTCTCGTCGAAATTCCGATCCATATCACTAGCTATAACAGGCTTTGGACCATGGCCCAGGAGCACGTCCAGCCCCAGCTGGTTTTTCTGCCCGAAATGGGCGTTCTGTGTGCCGGGGCCGAATTCCGGGTGGGGCCGATGGCCGGCCCGGCCGGCCGGGCCGGAGCGGCGGGCCAACGCGCCATGGCGGCGAGAGGAGGGGGCCAAATAAATCCAAAGGACATTCAGCGCGCGTTGTTCAACCGTTTTATCCAATCCAACCTGATCGCAACGCAGGCGGGTCTATTCGGCGGCCAGCAGCGGGCTCCCCTGGGCTTCCTGGTCGAGACGAATTCCGAAGCCGCCTTCAATATTTTCCCCAATTTCCTGGCCTATGCCTCTCCCGTCGACATCGCGGAGTGGCCTCTCCTCGGCTACGCCCTGGAATCTTACCTTCGCGAGCGGGTGGGTTCAGCCGCTTTAGGCCCGATGCGTCTTGGCCTTGGGGGCAGCTCGCTCCAGGATGAAATCAACAAGTTCCTGATGGACCATTCTTTGGCCGAGGCGATCCGGTTCCCCGGCCGGGAAAACCAACAAGTCGTCCAGATTCTTCAGCAAAAAGGAAAGGCTCTCCTGATTCTTATCCGGGCCAAGCTCGGGGCGGCCGACTTCGACGACCGGCTGATCGCGTTTCTCAAGGACCGGCGTTTCCAGCCGATCACCCGAAAATCCTTGGAGGATTTCATCGCCGGCCTGGGACGTTTGGATCTAGACAAGACAATCGCGTCCTGGTACGAACAGAAGGGTTTGCCCGGCTTCCTGTTCGACGACATCCAGAGCTACAGAGTCATCGACAAAGAGAAGACCAAGTTCCAGATCAAGTTCCAGGTATCCAATCCAACAGACCAGGAGGGCGTCATCAAGGTCAATATGGCCACGATGGGCGGTTTCGGCGCCCGGGGCGGCGGCGTCATGGGCGGCGCAATGGGGATGTCGGCTGCCGCGCCCGAGACGCGCACGGTCCTCGTGCCCGCCGGGACCGTCAAAGAGGTCGGCATTGTCCTGGATCAAGCCTCGGCCATGACAACGATCGATACCACGATGTCACGAAATCTGCCGGGAGTGTTCACCTTTCCCTTCAGCAGTCAACAGCCGAAACTGGGCGTCAAACCGTTCGACGGCGAATCGGCTCGACCTTATATCCCGGCCTTGCCCGGCGCTGAAGGGGAATACGTCGTCGACAATGAAGACGCGGGATTCAAACTCCCCGAAAAAGGAAGGGAAAATTGGCTACGAGGCACGGTCCGCCGCATCTTTGTCCCTGATCAGAGCGAGGAAGATTATGCCACGCTCGGCAGTCTGGTCAATCCCCCGGACCATTGGGAGCCATTGATCATCCAGAATTTCTTCGGCCGATTCATCCGCTCCGCGGTTGTCAAAAAATCCGGCCAAGGCGAGAGCAAGGTCGCCTGGGCGGTCAATCTTAAAGAGGCCGGTGATTATAATATCTATTTTTATTACGAAGGAATGGGCGCGGGCATGGGCCGGGGAGGAGCCATGATGGAATTAGGCCGCGGCGGCTTCGCCATGGGGGGAACTCCGCCCTCGGGCGGCCAGCGCGGGGGTGGAACCACGGCGGGAACGCCGCCGACAAGTCGAGGTGTTAATCTGCCGCGGCGGCAGCCCGGCAAGAAGCATTTCCTGATTCATCACGAAGGCCGGGTCGAGGAGGTTGTCATCGACCTGAGGGAGGCGCAGGCCGGCTGGACACTGATCGGAAATTTCCGGCTGGCGGCCGGCGAGAATCTCGTCGAATTGACAGATAAAAACGAGGAGCGCTTTGTCTTGGCGGACGCTGTCAAGTGGGTCCAGCAAAGATAGCGCTCTTCGAAGGACCGTCGAATATCATATCAGGAGCGAAGGCTATGACACGAAAAGCGAAGAGTTACTCCGGCACATGGAATCATAGGGCGACGTGGCTCGGCATCTTGGCGGGAGCTTTGATCTTTCTTCTCCATCTGCCGCTCCCGGCGCAGGAGATTTTGACCCTGGACAAGGCTCTGGAATTCGCCTTTCGCAACAGCCCTTCCATCAAGGAGGCCGCTTACCGGCTGCAGACCAGCGGAGAAAACCTCAAGGCCCAGCAGGCCGGGTTGAAATCCCAGTTCAGCCTCACCCTCAATCCCCTCAATCTCTCGGACACAAAGACCTTCAGCGAGCTGACTTCGAGCTACAATACCCAGAGCGTCACCAGGACCGCTGCCAGCTTCTCTATCCGTCAGCCCATCAAATGGACGGACGGCACCCTGACGGTCACCGACAGCTTCAACTGGCAGGAGTCTTCGAGTTCGTTTGTCGGCGGCAACAAGGCAGGCGCGTATAACAACTCCCTGTTTTTGAAATTCAGCCAACCCCTGTTCACCTATAACCGAACCCGGATGCAGATCGAGGAGCTCGAGCTATCGCTCGAAGGCGCCCAGCTGAATTACGCCATCCAAAAGCTGTCCATCGAACGGCAGGTCACCCAGCAGTTCCTCAACCTTTATTACAACCGGGAAAGCGTTAAAATCGCCCGGGACGAATTTAAGAACGCCGACGAACAGTTAAAAATCATCGAAAGCAAGGTTCAGGCGGGGATCGCCGCTCAGGGCGAGCTTTATCAGGCCGACTTGACCCGATTGAGCAGCCAGGCCGCTCTCGAAAACAAGCAGATCCAGTTCGAGAACGCCCTGGACAGCTTCAAGATCTTGATCGGAATGTATCTGGACCAGGAGATCGAGATCGTGACCGATATCCGCAAACAGCTTGTCGATGTCGATCTCCCAAAGGCCATCGCCCACGGCCTGGCCAGCCGGATGGAACTCCGCCAGAGGGATATCACCATCCAGACTGCCCTCAACGACCTCATCCAGGCCGGAGCGCAGAACGAATTCAAGGCCCAGGTGGACCTCACCTTGGGTTTGACCGGCGTCAATCAAGCCTTCAAAAACATTTACGGCTCCCCGAACGTCGACCAGGTGGTCGCCCTCACCTTGAATATCCCGGTTTTCGACTGGGGCCAAAAGAAACACGTCCTGGCGGCCACCCAGGCCCAGGTGGACACCCAGAAACTTTCCCTAGAGGAACAGAAAAAACAGATTCAGCTTGATATCCGGCAGGCCTACCGCAATTTGCTGAATCAAAAGCGGCAGATCGAGATCGCCGAAAAGAACACCAAGAATGCCCAATTGACCTATGATATCAACCTCGAGCGGTACAAGAGCGGCGATCTTTCGTCCAAGGATATGCAATTCTACCAGCAGCAGCTCTCCACTCAGAAGCTCAACGAGGTTTCGGCTTTGATCAACTATAAGCTGGCCCTTCTGGATATCAAGATCCGTTCCCTCTGGGATTTCGATAAAAATGTTTCCGTCGTCGAAAAGATGTAGGAGGATGGCCGTGAAGAAAACAACGATCGCCTTTCTCAGCCTGGCAGCCCTCCTGGCTCTTTGGAGCTGCAAACAGGAAACCCTCAGCGTGGATACGGAGACGACCATCACGGTCAAAGCCGCCGAGCTCAAGCCCAAGGCTATCCAGGAGTTCGTGACCGCGACCGGAACGGCCTTCCCCATCCGCGACGTCCAGCTCAAAACCGAGCAGGCGGGCCGGTATCTTCTCCGCACCAACGCCCGGACGGGCCAGCCGTTCCGGATGAGGGAAAGTGTCAAGAAGGATGAAATCCTCGTTTCCCTGGAGAATCCCGAATTTGTCAATCAAGTCGCCTTCGAATCAAAAAAGCTGCAGCACGAATCCGCCCAGCGGGAATACACCAAGCAGCAGGGCGTCTACGAAAAAGGCGGAATCACTCTCAAGGACCTGGCCGACGCCCAAAGGGCTTTCATCGACTCGACCTACAGCTTCGAAAACTCCTCACTGGCGCTGAAGAAGCTCGAGGTCAGGGCTCCTTTCGACGGGGTCATCGTCGACCTGCCGCATTTCACCGACGGCCAATGGATCGAATCGAATACGCTTGTCATCCGGCTCATGGACTATTCCCGTCTCTATGCCGACCTGACCTTGCCCGGAAAAGAGATGGACCGGCTGTCCCAAGGCCAGCGAGTCCTGGTCACCGATTACAGCCAGCCCAACACGTCCCTCTCGGGGATCCTGACCCAAATCTCTCCCGCTCTCGACGCAGAGAGCCGCATGTTCAAGCTGAGGATCGAGATCCCCAATCCCGGCCTCCGTCTCAAGCCGGGCAGCTTTATCAAGACGGACGTAATCGTCCAGGAAAAAACCGCGGTCTTGGTCATCCCCAAATCAATCATCCTCGACCGCCGCGGCGCCAAGACCGTTTTTGTCATCGAGCGGGGCATCGCCCTCGAAAGGAGGATCCAGACCGGCATCGAAAATGTCGATGAGGCCGAAGTGACGAGCGGCCTCAAGGCGTCGGACCGTGTCGTGACCGAAGGCTTCGAGACGCTGCGCACTAACGCCCGGGTCAAGATCATCGAGTAAGGGTTTCGATGTTCAAGCTGGCTCGCTTTGCGGTCAAATATCCGACGACGGTCGCCATGATCGTCCTGGCTGTCCTCCTTCTCGGGTACATTTCCTACCAAAGATTGGGGATGGACCTCTTGCCCCGGATTAACAGCCCCCGGCTGTTCATAGAAGTCCAGGCTGGCGAACGGCCGCCGGAGGAGATGGAGAAGCAGTTCGTCGAGAGGATCGAATCGCTCGCCTCGCGCGGACGAAACGTCACCAACGTCCTGTCCCTGTCGCGCGTCGGCAAGGCTTTGATCACTGTCGAATACCAGTGGAACACGGATATGCAGGAGGCCTATCTCGACCTGCAGAAAGCCGTCGCCGATTTTGGACAAGCGAGCGGGGCCGACAGCATCGCCGTCACCCAGCTCGACCCCAACGCCCAGCCCGTCGTGACGGCCGTCCTGGCCCATGACGAAATCACCGACCTGGACAAGCTGCGGCTGACGGCGGAAAACAACATCCGGAACGAGCTCATCCGCCTCCCCGGCATCGCCGCCGTCGAACTCCTGGGAGACCGCCGGCGGGAGATCGAAGTCAAATCGGATGCCTACACGCTCGAATCGTACGGCCTGACCATGGACCAACTCGGATCCACCATCCAGAACTTCAACCGCAATCTCTCGGGCGGCTCGATCACCGAAATGGGAATCCGCTACACGATCCGAGGCGTGGGCCAGCTGACGTCGCTCGACGATATCAAAAACCTCATAGTTGCCTACAAGACCAAGGAGGCGACGGGCCAGCAGCCGGCGGAAAGAACTCCCATCTATCTTCGGGACGTGGCGGATGTCCGGTTCGTCCTGAGCGAGCCGGAGAACGTCGTCCGGTACAACGGCCGGCCGGCCATCGCCCTGGATATCTATAAAGAAGCTGGGTCCAATACGACGGCCGCCTCGAAGACGATCGGCGACGAGTTGGATGCGCTGCGCCGGTCGCTCGCCGGATACCAAATCCATGTCATCCAGGATCAGGCGGGCTTCATCAAGGCGGCGATCGGCGAGGTGGAGGAAGCGGGAATCATCGGCGGCATCCTGGCCATCCTCGTCCTCTATTTCTTCCTCAGGAAGATCGGCGTTACGGCCATCATCGGCCTGGCTATTCCCATCTCCGTCGTCGCGACGTTCAACTTGATGTATTTCAACAACTTGACGCTAAACATCATGACCCTCGGCGGCCTCGCCCTCGGCGTCGGCATGCTTGTCGACAACGCCATCGTCGTCGGCGAAAATATCTTTCGCCATGTCGAAAGCGGGATGTCCATTCAAGACGCGGCCGTCCGGGGAGCGGGGGAAGTCGGCGGGGCCATCACCAGCGCCACCTTGACGACGATCGTCGTCTTCTTCCCGATCGTCTACCTCCACGGCGTGGCCGGGGAACTTTTTAAGGACCAGGCCTGGACGGTCGCCTTTTCCCTCCTGTCGTCGATACTCGTGGCCATGGCCGTCATCCCGATGCTTTTTTCCCGGGTGATCAAGCCCCGGACCATGATCGTCGCCTCTAAATCCGTCCGGTTCAATTTTTACGGCCGGATTCTCCCGGGAATCCTACGAAAACGCTGGCTCGTCGTCTCGATTACTCTGGCCTTCGTCGCCATCGCGATTTTTTGCCTTCGCTTCATGGGGAGCGAATTCATGCCCCAGGAAGCCCAGAAAGAATTGGTCATTCAGTTGAGGCTTCCCGAAGGGACCGGGCTCGAGCGAACGGAAGGCGCCGTCCGGAACATCGAAGCCTTGATCGAGCAGCGGGCCGGGGACCGGATCGACCGTATCTTCGCCCGGGTCGGGCCCAAGGGAACGGCTCAGACGGCGTCCGAAGCGCTCGAAGATGAGAACAACGCCGTCCTTCAGATCGGTTTCAGGAAGGAGTCTCTTCCGTCGCTCCAAGGTGTCATCGCCGGCCTGGAAAAGGAATTGTCGGCGATCCCGGACCTGGCCGTCCAGTTCATCAAGCAGCAGACGACGCTGCAGACGGCGCTGGGAACGCAGGATGCCCCGCTCGTCGTCGAAATCAAAGGCAAGGACCTGGACACTCTGATCAAGCTGTCCGACGGCGTCAAGGATAAGCTCGCCAAGCTTCCCGAGTTAGCCAATGTCGAGACAAACTTTCAAGCCGGCCGTCCCCAAGTCGATATCCAGGTCGATAAGGCCCTGGCCGCCCGGTTTTCCCTGAGAGCGGACACCATCGGCAACCAGGTCAAAAACGTTCTCACCGGCAGCGACCTGGGCGAGCTGGAAGATAGGGGCGAATACGTCAAGATCGTGCTCCGCAACCCGAAGGTCTCCATCGGGAAGCTCCGGGACATTGTTCTGGTTGCGCCCTCCGGCCTTCGCGTTCCCCTGAGCGATGTCGCCCGGCTGGTCCGGACGGAATCGCCCCGGGAGATCATCCGCAGCAACCAGACGCGCGTCGCCGAAGTCCGGGCCCAGCTCGCCGGACGAGCGCCGTTCGACAAGGTCGTCTCACGCGTCAAAGAGGCGATCAAGGACACGGTTCTGCCCGAGGGCTATTTCATGTCAATTACGGGCGAGGAACTTCTCCGCCGCGAATCGTTCAAGAACCTCAAATTTGCCTTGATCCTGGCCATCGTCCTTATTTATATGGTTTTGGCCGCCCAATTCGAGTCCCTGGTCCATCCCCTCATCGTTCTTTTCATCATGCCTCTGGCCGGCATCGGGGCGATCTTTCTGATGTTCATCGCGGGCGTCCCGTTCAGCAGCATATCGATCATCGGCCTGATCATCCTGGTCGGCATCGCCGACAATGATTCCGTCATTCTCATCGACCTCATCAATCAGAGCCGGCGGGCCGGCATGGGGCTCGACGAGGCCATCATCTTCGCCGGCCGGCACCGGATCCGCCCGATTCTGATGATGAGCCTGACGACGATCCTGGCCCTCGTTCCCATGATCCTGGGGATCGGCGAAGGCGCCTCGCTCCGGGCGCCGATGGCCATCGCCGTGATCGGAGGGATGATCAGCTCGACGCTTCTAACCCTGGTCGTGATCCCCGCCATCTACCGGCTGATGGAAGGCCGCCGGGCCCCGCGAAAGGACGCCGTATGATCGAATTCTTCCTCCGGCGCCCGGTCTTCGTGGCCATGCTCCTTCTCGGACTGTGTCTCCTGGGCGTGATCTCTTATCTACAGCTTCCCGTGGAGCTCTTCCCGCGATCCGAGTCGCCGCGAATGGTCGTCGTCGTCAGAAGCGGCCAGTCCTCGGATCCCGGATACGTCGAACAGCACGCCGTCATTCCGTTGGAAAGCGCCATCGCCGGATTGGACAAGATCGAGCGGATCGAAACGCAGATCGACCAGAGGCGGGCGACGATCTATGTCTATTATGGAAAAGACGTCAATCTCAAATACGCCTATCTTAAGCTTCAGCAGTGCGCCGCCGCGGTCCGAGCCCGAATCGGGACCGAGTTTACGGTCGCGGTCTCGAAAGCCGATACGGAGCAGCTCTCCAACCGGTACGTCGTCCTCCAGGCCCGGGGCGAGGGGAGTCTCGATCAGATCCGGACGGTGATCGACGAAAAGATCACTCCGGACCTGATGAGCATCGACGGCGTCGCCAGCGTGGAAGTCTACGGCGGCCGGAAACGTTCGATCGAGGTCCTCCTGGACGAGGAGGCTATGAAAGCTTATGGGTTGACCGCGGGCCAGGTAGCGTCCAAGATCTCGGAACAGTCCGGCAAACGGCTTTATCTCGGCCAGGCCCAGGACGCGCGGAAAGAATATTTCGTCAATCTGATCAGCGAATACACCGAGCTGCCGTCCATCGGAGACCTGGTCGTCAAGGACAAGGGACCCGTCGTCCTCAAGCAGATAGCCAAAATCACGGAGGGAGGCGCTGACGAGCAGACGATTTCCCGCTTCAACGGCCAGGAAGCCGTCACCCTCTCTCTCCAACGCAGCTGGGAAGCCAACCTGATCAGCCTCGCCCGCCGGACCCGCCAGGCTGTCGCCGCGCTCAACACTAAGGTCAAGCCGGACGGGATCAGCCTGGTCGTCGCGGCCGACGAGGCCAAGACGATCGAAGACAACCTCAGGTCCATCCTCTGGCTGATCGCGGTTGGAGGTCTTCTGGCCATCGCCGTCCTCTGGCTTTTCCTCCGAAATGCGGCCTTGGTCCTGACCGTCTCGGCGAGTATTCCCATCTCCATCCTTATTTCCATGAACATTTTTTACGCGCTGCATATCACGATAAACACCTTGACCATGGTCGGCCTGGCCATCGCTATCGGGATGCTCGTGGACTGCAGCGTCGTCGTCCTGGAGAACATCGTCCGCCATGCGAGCCGGACGCAGGACGTCCGCCAGGCCGTCGTCCGCGGGACGACGGAGGTGGCCCGGGCGGTCTTCGCTTCCACCTTGACGACGATCGCCGTTTTCTTGCCTTTTCTTTTCTCTACCAATTCCGAAGTGCGGACGCTGGGAGCCCAGGCCGGCGCAGCCATCATCACGACGCTCTTAGTCTCCCTGGCCGTGGCTTTTTTCCTGATCCCCGTCCTTGCCGATAGGTTTTTCTCCCGCCGGGAGAAAAGGGGCGCCGGGAGACCGCCATCCATCCGGCCGATGAGCCGGATGAGGCAGATCTATACCATCCTGCTGAAGACCTGCCTGCGCTATCCGGCCCGGACTCTCGCGGCGACGGTCGGCCTCTTTTTCCTCAGCCTCGGCCTATGCTTAACGCTCAGCGTGAACGTTCCGCGCGAGGTCCAGCTCCTGACATTCAATATCTATGCCACGATGTCCTCGGGAACGACGCTCGAAGCGACCGATGAGCAGGTCAAGGCCATGGACGCCCTCCTCACGGAAATTCCCGAGGTGTCCGACCGGCTGGCGACGATCGAGGAAGGCAGCGCTACCTTCGCCTTCAAGCTCGTCGACGACTTCAGCCGGACGTCCACACGCACCGTCACGGAGATCAAGGATGACATCGTCAACCGCCTTTCCCGGGCGTATCCGCGTGTCGAATTCTCCACGACCGAGCCCACCCAGAATTCGCGTTATATGGGAGCGTCGGGGGGTGGGAGCGGGGGCGGAATCGGAGGCGGAAGCGGCCGGCAGAGCGGCGTGAGCTTGACTCGTCTGCTCGGCATCGGAACCGCCCAGGAGAAAGTCCTGGTCCACGGCCAGGACCTGGGACTCCTCCGGTCCGTGGCCGAAGACGTTCAGTACAATATTTCCAACCTGGACACGGTCCAGACCGTCCGAATCAGCGTTTCCAACCAGTCGCCAAGCATCGACCTCCTTCTCGACCAGGCCTCGATGAGCCATTTCAACGTCAGCCTCCAGGCCGTCAGGAACGAGCTGTCCGGCTTCCAGAGGGAAACCACATCCGGCATCAAGTTCAAGGCCGGGAACGAGGAGATCGACATTATCCTCAAGAG
>Ga0299915_10003049_pt1 | contig 12144 bp, 13 predicted proteins | sample RVTome_13_FD_200263 | JGI IMG/M metagenome (GOLD analysis project Ga0299915, IMG submission 200263) | Soil microbial communities from uranium-contaminated site in the Upper Colorado River Basin, Wyoming, United States - RVT92D227 (version 2) ...
CATCAATGTCGGGTTCGTCGTAAAGCCCTTGATCAGAGGGTTGAGGTACATCTCCAGGATTCCGGCCTTATCCGCCCCATCCGCAAAGATTTTCACCTTCAACTCTTCCGGTTTTTTCAGCGGCGGCATTTAAATCTCTTTTTCTTTGAGGATTTGTATTGCGGCTTCAGCCATCGATCCGGCCCTGAGGTCCGGCCCACATGTCAGATCCTCGGAATAGCCGTAATCAATAAATATGGTCCTGCATCCCGCGTGCCGTCCCGCCTCGATATCCCGCCAGCGATCACCGACCATGTAGCTTTTTTGCAGGTCGATTTGCAGCTCGTGTGCAGCCTCCAGGATCATGCCCGGCAGCGGTTTTCGGCAGCTGCAGGCATCGCGGTCATCGTGGTAGCAGGTGCGAACGTCATCGAGAGGAAGCTTTTCGCGCAATGCATCGTTGAGGGCATCCACCTCCCGCCTCTGAGCGACTCCCCGGGCCACGTCGGGTTGATTTGTCACCATCACCAGAAGGAAGCCGGCCTCGTGCAAACTGTCGAGAGCCTCAGGCACGCCAGGCAGGATTTCGAGCTGAGATATTTGTGCAGGCGGAAACGGCTTTCCCTCATGTACGATCGCCCGATTGAGGACGCCGTCGCGGTCAAGGAACACGGCCCTTCGACTCACCGAGTCCTTTCCCATTTCCCGGAAACCAGCTTCAGTGCCGGATGCGAGACGAGCAGGTGCCAAACAAGGGCCTGAAAGGCTTCGGTGTGGGGTGTGACTGTTTCCGGGTTCACGGTGGGTATGATCACGCAAGCGTCGGCCACTTCGGCGGTGAATCCCCCGTCGCGCCCGACAATCCCGAGTACTTGCGCCCCAACTTGACGCGCATGCTGCAGAGCCGACACGAGGTTCGCGCTGATATTCTTCTCGAGACTACCCCCGCCGACGGAGAACACAAAAACCGCATCTCTTGCAGAGAGTTTGCTGGTTCTCAGCCATTCGACGAAGACGCTGGCCCAACCTTCATCATTGGTGCGCGCGGTGAGTTCCGACACGTTATCGGTCGGAGCGTAGGATTCGATGCCGCAGAGTTTCCGGAAGTCGTTCACTGCATGCGAGCAATTGGCCGCTCCGCCGCCGACCCCCAGAAGAAACAAGCGCCCCTGTCTTTCCCGCAGGTTCGCCAGCAGCGCGGCCATCCCCTCTATTTCCGCCACATCCAACTGCTGCAGGATCCGGATCGCCTCATCCCGATACTTCTCCGAATAGTTCATTCCCCTAATCAATCCGTGGAGATCTGCGTAAATCCGTGTCCTAGAACTTTTGACTCAAATACTTGCGAGTCTCTTCCAATCCTGACAGGGAACCGATCTCATAGAAGCGTTCGTCGACTTCGAAGCCGGAGAGCTGATCTTTGGCAACCAGATCCTGGCAGACCTTCTCCAAATCGAGATGAGTATCTTCGGGATAGGCCTTGAAAACTTCGGCGCGCAATACTCCGAGGCCGTAGTCAATGTGCTGCATATCGGGCGTGCGCTTCTTTTTGTCGTAGCAAATGATGACGCCGTCTCGGAACAGCACGTTGCTGCGGTCCCACCGATCGAGATTCCGATGAACCGTCATCAGCCCAAGCCTTCCTGAAGCCAGGAAAGCCTGTTCGATCCGCTTGTAATCGCACTCCAGGTAAGAATCTCCGTAAAGGACAACGAAAGCCTCACCGAGCAGAGGAAGAGCCCTCCGCAGCGCTCCCCCGGTACCCAGCAAGGCATGTCCATCGTACGAATACCGGAGATGCATCCCCCAGCGGCTGCCATCGCCAAGCGCATTTTCCACCAATTCCCCCATGTACCCAACGCAAAACACAACCTCCGCGAATCCATGAAGGCGCAGCAAATCCAGTTGGTGTTCCGCGAACGGCCTGCCCGCGACATCAAGCAACGATTTGGGAGTCTGCCGGGTGACGCCCCCCAGCCGTGTTGCAAGACCTCCGGCCAAAATCGCAACCGGCAAGGTCATCACAGGATCACCTCAGGGACACCGATCTTCACAGATTTCCGCGGGTTTTAGTCGGTGAAAATCGGCGCACATTTATGTCCTCTAGATAAGTCGAGCTGGCAGTCATGCCAAGATCACCTTGGTTCCCTCGAAATCGAAGCGAAAGCGGACTTCATCCAGTCCGGCCTTTGCCATCGCCTGGCGCAGCCTCTTGCGGTCTTCAGCATAGAACATCAGGAACCCGCCCCCCCCCGCGCCTACGAGCTTCCCGCCTATGGCGCCGTTGTTTTTCCCCAGCTCATACCATTCATCGATGCGGGGATTGCTCATTCCACCGGAGCGTTTTTTCTTGTGCTCCCAGTGCTCGTGCATAATCTCGCCGAACAGAGCCGTCCTTCCTTCCTCGAGAGCTCGCTGGCTGCGATAGCCCAGCTCTTTGACATAGTGCAGGTTCTCGATCATCTCCCCGTCGTTCTTCCCCGTTGCATCGACCTGATGTTTGAGAATGCTCCCAGCGCTGCGGCTGGACCCGGTAAAGAAAAGCAGGAGGTCCTCTTCGAGATCAATAAGCGTCTCCGGGCTGATTTTGAGCGGGGCGGCATCGACCGTGTCATCCGGATTGAAATGCAGGCAAGTGATCCCGCCGTAAGCTGCGATGTACTGATCCTGCTTGCCAATAGGCTCCCCGAGGCGGTCGATCTCAATCTCGCAGGCGAGCTTTGCAATCTGGCTTGGCAGCAGAAGCTTTCGTTCATGACAATACAGAGCCTTCAGCAGGGCCGTAGTAAAGCTTCCCGAAGAACCGAGACCTGTTCCCGCAGGGATGTCCGCAAGTGTGGTGATCTCCACCTGGGGGACGTTGTATCCCATCAATTTGATTGCCTCACGAACAATGGGATGCTGAACAGCCTCGATCTCTTCCACATGTTCGAGCTTGGAGTATTTCAGAAAGATCCCAGGCGTAAAAGGCCGCATGACGGTGACGTAAACGTATTTGTCAATGGCGGCGGCGACGAGGAATCCCCCATGGGAACGGTAATATGATGGCACATCCGTTCCGCCACCCCCTAGTGTTATCCTCAATGGACTTCTGGCTATGATCATGCGGATCTTTCTATCCTGTTCGTCCTGTCCTGCACAATGCCTTTCTTTCTTTGCGCACAGGCTATTCGCCCAACTTGTCGAGTTCTACGGCAAGTGCTCTCAGCCAATCCAGGGAAGACCCGCACATCCGACTCAAAAGAGCCCCATGCCTCCGGGTATTTTTCGACGGCCCGTTCGACCCGTTCCGGATTCAGTTCGAAGCCGTAAATGTTCCGGACGATATGCCGGAAAGCAAGAAATTCCTCTGCTTGCTGGGCCGCCCTGTCGTCTTGAGCCTGTCGGATTCTCTCGCGTTCTCGCCAGAATTCCACGAATCTCTGTTCAGCCTGGGAACTCATGCCTAACTACATCTTGTCATCCCTTGTTGCCACCCAAAGCTTGAGTTGCACTCTACACTGATTGCGCTCCCAAAGAGGACGCGGATCTTCACGGATTTCATCCGGGGTCTATCCGCGGGCATCCATGGAAATCCCTGAAAACCCGTTTCCGTTTGCACCAAGCGCATTGCGCTTGGAAAACCACCGCCGCGGAAGATCTACGCGGCATATCGCACGATCTCCAATTCGGTGCTCTTATCAACGGAAGCCAGGAGTCCTTCAATGCGGAGCATTACTGGATCAGAGATGACATATTCCCCGCATTGGGGACACTGGGTTACAGGGAGCTCCTTCACGATTACGATGGTAGACTCCCCGACTTTGAAAGGAAGATCCGTGCGTTTCGCCTCCATTACGCCTGCGCAAATTCGGCACTTCATGCTCTGCTCCGTTTTCGAAAATCTTGTGACCACTGATTTTGATCCGGATAATAGGCGGTCACAATCCGAACATTTTTCGCCTCCAAATCGATCGCCATCACGGCATGGAAAATTCCAGCTTCACCCTCTCCCCGAATCAGGTAGCTGGGAAGATATTTATCCTTAGGATACTCCTCGATGACCTCGAACGAATCGACTGCGTCGAGGATTATCTGCCTGGAAATGGATCGCACTCCCAGGCGCATGTTCACATGATAAGTCCAGAAAATACGATTCTGTCGTATGCATGTCTTAATGAAACCTACAGAATCCACCGGGAGCATTCCTAAACTAGATTATTCGATCCGGACACTGCGTTACAAGATCCGTTACTGGCGCGCAAAGCTTGTCTGACAATTGCATACTGCTTAATGCGCTTTAGGAATCTGTAACGGAGCCCAAAGAAGGACACCGATGTTCACGGATATCCGCGGACTCTTGCCGGCGGCTATGCATGGGAATCCGTGAAGATCCGTGTCCTTTTGCACTGAGCGTATAAATCTTCTCCACCACCTCGAGCGCCGCCCTTGCGTCCTCGAGATTTGCCGCCGGAGTTCTACCTAGCCGGATATCCTCCAGGAACTCGGCAAACTCGAGCCCCCACGAGTTATCCCCCATTGGGTATTCCCAGACGGTTGTTTCCGGCGGCCCCATTTCGGGAAGCATCCTGTAATATGCGAGCCGCTCCGTGCCGTAGCTTCCTCCCAGCCCCTCGACGTGCAGCTTGGCAGCCTTGCCGTAAATCTCGAGCGAGAAGAGGTTCTTCCACTCGGTACATGACACGTGCAGGAACGCGACCTGTTGCCGGGGGGTCTTGAGCATCATGAACCCGTTATCATCCACCGGCATATCCCAGTAATATGTGTGGGCAGATCCGCTCACCTCGCTGAAATCGCCCAGGAACCACCGCGCCAGGTCTATGAGGTGAATCCCCTGGTCGATGGTTTCGCCCCCTCCTGAGAGCTCCGGATCGGCACGCCATTCCCTGTCGTATCCAATCCTCCCGCCGTGACCATAGCGGCCGCGGATGAACATCATCTCACCGAGCGCGCCGGCTTCGAATAATTCGCGGGCCTTCCTCAATGCCGGATGATAGCGGTGATTGAACCCGACCCGCACGAGCCGATTCGCTTGTTGGGCCGCATCGATCACGGGTCCGATTTCGGCTGGCCGGCGGGCTGCCGGTTTTTCAACCAGGACATGCTTACCCGCCTGCACAGCCGCAAGTGTGATAGAAGCCAATGAGTCATTGGTGGTGGCGACGACCACCATGTCGACTCCCGGGTGCCGAATGGCTTCGCGCCAATCTGTGGCTGTCACGACGCCTGTGAGCTCCGCTGCCAGAGACTCTGCCCTCGCGGCGACAGTATCGGCACAAGCAATAAGTCTTGCGCCTCCGAGCGCTCTGGCGCGCTTACGTCCGATGAGCCCGCACCCTACAATCGCCACGCCGGGAGTCATTCTTGGTGCTTGTGGCATCCGTGATGTCGCCAATGAAGAATCGGACGCGGATCTCCACGGATCTACACGGATGAAAAATCCGTGGAAATCAGTGAAGATTCGTGTCCCTTTTTGTGAACCGGGGCGCTTGAAACATTATACATGCCAGGATTAAAACGCCGCGGGGATAACGGTAACGTCCGAAACGACCATGAGACGAGCAAAAGTCCAATATCCTCTGTTGTTAGCCCAAGACCTGCACCTTCTGAACAAGCTTTTTTCGATTCAAGCATTCAATCGCGAATGCGGATTCCTTGCGGCGTGACCACGATGAGGGCTCCGGCGAAATCCTGAAGCGGGACGGCTCGCACGACGTGCTCGGCGAGCCGTAGATAGCTGCGGCGGTTTTCTTCATCAGCTCGGAGGACAACGATCCCTGCGTGCGTGTGAGGCACAAACTTGCGTATATCACCAAATGCCTTGTCAGCGGTACCAACCAGCGGCGCTCAGCCTGGACGCGCGGCCATAGCTCATCGTCGAGCAGCCCGCCCCAGCCCTGTGCGCGGACGGTTATCGCTTCATATCCGGCCACTGTGAAAACATCGGCGACTTCCTCGGAGAGGTCCTCATCGACTTTCACCAGGGGCGGCACGGCCTATTCCCCCAATGGCAGAAGGAGATTTTCCCGTACAGCCTCAGCAGCGTATTTGAGCGCCGCCTGGAGGTCTTCTCGCAAGAGTGACGGATATGCGCGGAGCAGGACCTCTTGTGTGTCCCCGTCGGCGATGCTTCCCACTATGATGCTCACAGGGATTCTGGTTCCCTTTATGCAGGGTTCACCACCGTGGCGTTTGGGATCGATCACGATCCTGTCCATCCAATCCCGGCTCTGCATACCAATGCTCCCTTTCGAATATTACCACGTCCCGCTCTGCCTCGAAACCCAAACCGGGACGCGGATTTGCGCGGATCTACACGAATCCGAATCGGTGAAAATCCGTGGAAATCCTTGTCCCATTGGACATTTAATCACCTTTTGATGGATTCATTAAACCCTTGAACCGCAAAAACGAGCAACTTTGCTCCACCCGCGGGGTGCAATTAAAAGTGCGAGTCACTCCGCTTCGTTTCCATCTCTTCTGCTTTGTGTCTCTTTGAGCCTTCGAGTCTTCGTGGTGGTTTTTGTTTTGCATTCTTAACCACCAAGACACCAATACTCAAGGGAACACGGAGCAAAACATAGATGTTCTCAGTGGATCTCCGTGCTTCTTTGTGCTTCTCCGTGTAACGCTTTTGGCAGTGCTGTGGTCCATGAGAATCCCGCAGCCGACGATCGCAACACCGGCAGTGTCGCTCCGTATCATCGTTCGCCCCAGTTGCAGCCCCGGTCTCCGGGGACAATGCGGCGCAAGGTGTAAATGTCGGTCTTTTCCAATTCCGCGAGATGCTCCGGCAGTTGTTCCCACCGATCCCACAGCGCGCTGAGCAGCTTTCCGGTGATGCCGTCGCTTGCGGAAGACGCGAGAAACAGCGCGAGTTCGGCACCTTTTTCGATCGGCGCGCCGCCCTGCTCCTTTTGTCTGAGAGACCGCTCGTAGAAGCCCGGCCCCACTTTTTCCGGCCCCGCGGCGAGCACTTCGTCCAACAGCCTTGTATTCAAGGGCCCGGGGGCGATCGAGTTTACGTCAATCCGGTACTCCCGGACTTCTTCAGCCAGCGTTTCCGCAAAACGAACGATCGCCGCCTTTGACGCGGCATAAGCGCTGATGCGCGGCAGCGGATTCGTGGCGCCGCCGCCGGAAAGCTGAATGATTTTGCCGTAGCGTTGGGCTTTGAAGTGCGGCAACACCGCGCGGCACATCAGGATGGATCCGAAGAGGTTGACTTCAATCGCATGGACCCATTCCTCCCATGCAACTTCTTCGATGGCTCCCTTGGGCCCGTAAACGCCGGCATTGTTGACCAGAATGTGAAGAGAGGGAAACAACTTCCCGGCGGCCGCCAGCAGTTGATCGACATCGCGCGGATTGGACACATCCGTTTGATGAGAGTGGACCGATTGACCCGGCGAAGTCAATTTTGCCAGCTGCCGATGGGCTTCTTCGAGTGCGGCGGCTTCACGTGCGCAGATGAGCACTCCTGCTCCGGCCCTGACATATGCAGTCGCTATTGCCAATCCAAGGCCCTGGCTGGCTCCGGTGATCAGCGCGTTTTTACCCGCAAGGCTCACGTTCATACGGCAGGCCTTCCAACGGTCACGTATCGAATTTTCGAGTCAGCACCGAGTGTCGAAGCGAGAAAGCGGCTTGCATCGAGCACCGTGGGATTTCTCATCGACGATAGCACATCGGCCGCATCGATCGATCTGTAGTCGCTCCACTCGGTGGCCACCACCAGGGCGTCGGCCTCGCGGAGGGCTTCCTGCGCCGACACGCATAAGTGAATTCTATCGTTCAGATCCGGCGGCAGCGACTTGACTGCGGGATCGTGCGCAAGCACCTGAGCGCCCTGTTGCTCAAGCCACAAACAGAGTTCGACGGAACTGGACCGGCGCAAGGTATTCGTCCCAGGCTTATATGTCAATCCCCAGACAGCAATGCGACGCCCGCGCAAGTCTCCAAGGAGTTCCGACAGTCTTCGTCTGGGCCAGCCCCTGTGCGCGCTATTGGCTGCATGGACACCAGATAGCAGGTGCACCGGCAGGTTATGAGCGGAACCGATCTGGGTCAGAAACCGGACATCACGCGCCAGGGTCCCACCGGCGAACGAGGCACCCGGAGAGAGGTATGCCTTCGGGCCGATGCGGGACTCGGTCTTGAGACCGCGTTCGACTTCCTTTGCGTCGGCGCCCACCTGTTCGCAGATGCCCGCCAGCTCGTTGATGAAGGTAACGGAAGTTGCCAGGAACGCGTTGACGGCGTGCTTGGTCATTTCGGCCGATTCGACCGACATCCATTCGATGCGCGGCTTCCAGGGTCGAAATATCTCTTCGATCCGCGCTTTGTCGCTTTCATTCCGGATGCCCACGATCACGCGATCCGGTTTGGTGAATACCTCGACTGCTTTCCCCAGCCGCAGATTCTCCGGGGAATATGCGAAGGAGATGCTCTTGTCGGGACAGGAATTTTCCAGGCGGCGGACCGAGCCCACCGGCAACTGGGAAGAAATCAGAACGAGCGTGCCGGGATTCAGGTGCGGGTAAAGCTGTTCGACCCGTGCGATGACAGACTGGACATCCGCACAATCCTCTTGATCCACCGGAGTATCGAAAGTCACCCATACGACCGCCGCGTCCTTCACAGCCTTCCGCATGTCAGTCGTAAATTCAATGGCTCTCGACCGCATCAGCAGCTCTGCCAGACCGGGTTCGAATATCGGCGGCTTTCCTTGCTGGAGCCCTTCTATCACCGTGGCATCGAAGTCCAGGCCGATCACTTCATGTCCGCCGCCGGCCAGGCACGCGGCTGTTACTGTTCCCAAATGCCATAGGCCGAATACACAGATTTTCACTGCCTGGCCTCCAAGATCCAGGGATTCGCCCGCAGAAAATCCAGGGTGCGGATCACGGATTCCCGGATAGTGAGTTTGGCCTTCCAGCCAAACGATCGTAGCTTGGAGCAGTCAAGGAAAATAAAGGGGCTGTCGCCGATCCATCCTCTCTGGCCGCCTGCATAGGTAACGTTGGGCCGGACCCCGAGGCGTTCGGTGATCCAGCCGATCGAATCGTTTACTTCGCAGTATTCGTCGGTTCCCAGGTTGAAAATGTTGACCTTTTCTTGTGCGCATTCGACGGCGCAGAGCATCGCATCGAGACAGTCCTGAATGTAGAGGTATGATTTTCGCTGGCGGCCATTGCCCAGCACGTACAGCTCATTTGGATTGGCGAGCAGCATCCTGGTGAAGTCGAAAACGTGACCGTGTGTATAGCGCTCACCGAGTATGGAGACGAAGCGGAAAATGTAGCCCTGGAATCCATAGCCTTCGCAATAGGCTTGAATCAATCCTTCCCCCGCCAGCTTCGAGGCGCCGTAAAGAGAGGTCTGGACGGGGAAAGGGGCAGTTTCCGGCGTTGGAAAGACATCGGGTTCGCCGTAGATCGATCCTGTAGAGGAGAAAGCAATGCGCCGAATGTCGTTTGCGCGCATGGCTTCGAGAACATTAAATGTTGCAATGGTGTTCTGCTCCAGATCCTTGCGTGGCTGCTCGGTGCCGAATCGAACATCCGCATTCGCAGCGAGGTGAAACACGAAGTCGCACTGCGCCATGGCATCTGTCAGAGTATCGAGGTCGAGCACATCCCCCTCAACAAGCCTGAATGCCGCAGAGTGCCCGGCAGCTTCGACGAATCTTCGCCGGCCAGTGGAAAAGTTGTCGTAGGCTATTACTTCATGTCCGAGATCGAGAAGTCTGTCTACAAGATTGCTGCCGATAAATCCAGCTCCGCCGGTAACAAAGATCCTCATGCATTCCTCTGATCAATCCGAAATCCGCACTCCTCAAGATCCCGTTCCTGCAAGCACAACCCACGCCGTTCTGATCAGGATCTTGAAATCGAGCCATAGGGACCACTTGTCGATATATTCGAGATCCATCGTGACCCAGTCCTCGAAGCGGTTGATGTTGTTCCGCCCACGGATTTGCCACAAGCAGGTAATTCCGGGTCTTATGCTGAGCTTTCTCTTCTGCCAGAATTCGTATCGTTCCAACTCATGCCTGAAGGCTGGTCTTGGCCCTACCAGGCTCATATCTCCTTTGAACACGCTCCAGAGCTGCGGAAGCTCGTTGAGGCTGTATTTGCGCAAAAAGCGGCCCAGGGGAGTCATGCGCGGGTCGTCTTTGATCTTGAATACAGGGCCGGTCATTTCGTTGCGCTCCATCAGTTCTTGCTTGCGCTGGTCGGCATCGGCCGCCATGGTCGTGAACTTGTAGCCCGTGAACTCCACGCCGTTCCTGCCAACCACGCGCCATCGATAAAACACCGGCAACCCCGGTGTCCAGATCTTGATGGCCAGCGCAATCAGGAGAAACAGTGGTGAAAGAAGAATCATCAAAAGCACAGAAACCGCAACGTCGAGGATCCGTTTAACAAAGAGCGCGTCAGAGTCCAAATGCGGTGGCGCCAATACAACGGCGGGAAGGTGCAGGGCCTGGAAAGGAAACAGGGTGTGCAGTCGTAAAGGTTGCCCCGCGATAAGGGATTCGGGGACGATGCGAAGCAGAATGCCGAGATTGTCGCAATCCCGAATGACGTGCAACATCCACTCGCCGCCGCTGGCCGGCTGTATGGCGATCACTTCGTGGATAGGTTTTTGAATAAGGAACTCACCCAGCTGGCTTACGTGGCCGAGCACTGTGGAGTCATGGAAAGGCTGCGCACCGCCACCTTGAGCCGCGCTCAGCACTGCGGTCTGGTGATTCTGGACGTCGAGGCTCCCGAAAATTATGTACTCTTTTGAGCTGACATTTTCGGCAAAATAGCGTGTCATCCAAGCAATTGCGGGCTGCAGTCCGACGATCACAACATTCCTGACGTAATATCCGGCCGCCTTTCGCCTCACGTAATATCGTCGAAGGGCAAGTCGGTAAGCCGACAGTCCTAGCGCGCTGACGATTCCAAACGAAAACAGCAGCAAACGGCTCAGTGGGACTGGCGGATTCCGCAAGGAGAATGGAACAAGTGATACGAGGCTCACTCCCAGCAACGATGCAGCAGGGCCTGCCAGCACAATCCTCGTAAGGGACTGCGATACCCACTTGCCCGCTCCGTCGATCTCCAGAAAAATGATCATCGGCAACGTAGCCACGATAAGAATCCAGAGATTCTGAGCTATCGGCCCCAGCGTGTACTCGGGTTCCGGAGAAAAAATGCTCAGCCAGGCCATCTGCAGGATATCTTTTGAAACCAGCAACTTCTGAAAATGCGGCGCCACCAAATCCGAAAGCATGAAAGCCAGGACCAGGATTAAAAGATCGAATGTCCAGAAGAACCGTCGTGGAATCATGTTATTCCGATCCTGCGACAAACCTGTCAACACGCTGCAAATTCATGATAGATGCTATTCTCCCGAGCGTCCAACCGCCAACGCCCCTTCCAATAGATCTTCTGAAGGCCGCCCATTTGCGAGCGCTGACATTCCCGGTAGCCGAATGTTTAGCCGTGACCTTGCGCCAGGCCTGCATGACTCGCTTTGAGAGGATTTTATATTGTCTGGCTGTTAGGCGCAAAGAGCACCAAGTATGGAGAACAACCTGTGAATTGCAAAAGCTCGGTCGCAACGCTACGTCATTCTGTACACCCTGACATTGATGAAGTCCGCCGCCGGATGCTGGCGTGGCGAAAAGCACGTCAGCAAGGCGCCCGCATTCCTGAAGACCTCTGGATTGCGGCGGCGAAGCTGACCAGAGTGAATCGCCCTGCCAAGGTCGCAAATGCACTTGGCCTTGGCCACTACGCCGTTAAGGAGCGCCGCGCTACTAGCATGTTTTTTCGCTTCACGGCGATTGAGAAATTCATTAATTCACTTTACAAACCTAAGATTGCCCCAGAGTGAAGGGTTGCTCCAGACCATCTCGCTATTGCCAAATGCCAACACCTGCGCATCCCTCCCCAGCGCTTCATCCGAATCATCAACCCCCACTTCGAATCCAATCGTATATCCCTCTTTTAGATGAGAAAGCATCAACTCGTCGAGGGGTATGGCGATTTCCATGGTGTAACCGCCCGGCTTTTTTTTAACCACGAAATATGAGGAAGAGGTTATCGGACCAAAAAATGCGACGGCATAGGAGATATTGTTGACCCCAAAAAGGTAATGGAAATCATC
>Ga0299915_10003050_pt1 | contig 12140 bp, 9 predicted proteins | sample RVTome_13_FD_200263 | JGI IMG/M metagenome (GOLD analysis project Ga0299915, IMG submission 200263) | Soil microbial communities from uranium-contaminated site in the Upper Colorado River Basin, Wyoming, United States - RVT92D227 (version 2) ...
CCTTGTAAGGAGTAGGGTTGATGTCCCTTAAATGGTCTTCTCTTGTGCTGCGCAGTTGATTCAAAACATAATCTCTGGACTCACTTAATGAAGCTTCTGGGTAGACCCTTTTCCCATCCCAGACGCAACGATGGAGTGGAATGACTTTGGAGGGAGTGACATACACGCGCTTTATATGGTCAAAGGGGTGATGGCATAAGACACGTTTTGATGGTTCCGGGGGCTTATCTCCTACTCTTATCATTAGATCCAGCAGGCTGTAACCGTCTTCACTGAAAAGGCGGTAAGCCTCTTTCTTCCCGGGTATGGTTATTTTGCTCAATTCCTGGGAGAGTTTTATCCGAGGAGTACCTTTTGCTTCAACCAGTTTGTAAACGCATCCCATTGCAGGCTGGTCATCGCATGTAACAAGATGTGTGCCTATTCCAAACAGGTCGATTTCATGGCCCTGCTCTTTGAGAGATCTCAGAACGCTCCTGTTAATCTCGTTGCTCGCCAGAATCGCACATTTTAAAAGATCGGGGTTAGTCCTGGCGCCGATTTCATTGAGGGCTTTCCTTGTTGCCTTTGAAAGGTAGGAAAGGTCTCCAGAATCCAATCTTACCCCTATGGGCCTATACCCCAATTTGAGAAGCCCGAGCGCCACACAAACAAAGTTAGGAACGCCTGATTTTATGGTATCATAGGTGTCCACAAGCGCCAGAAATCCCCTGGGAAAGGCCTGGGCATACGCAACAAAGGATGCGAGCTCTCCTTCATTGGTGTAATTGAAACCCAGTTCCGCTCGGATTTCCAAAACCGTTTTGACAAAATCATGTATTTTCCCGTCTGCCCCAGCAAGCATGTGATCCTTCAAATCTTCAAAGCCTGTAAAAGCCTGCACATAAGAGTGGGCATGAGTTCCCCGTATTGGCACACCGAAAAGATAACCTGCAAGAACGTTACTGGTCCCATCAAAACCACCCATATAGCTGTAACGGGAAGCTGAAACCCCTCCATCCGGGCCTTGTGCCCTTCGCAAACCGAATTCAATTAAGCCTTTGTCAAACCCCACAGCCAAACGATATTTAGCTGCATTTGTTGTCATTAAGCTCGGATAATTGGTCAGCGTGAGCGTGGACGTTTCGAGCAACTGAGCAACTGCTATCGGACCCTGCACTCTTATTAGAGGAATGCGAGGATAAGATATCGTTCCTTCTTTCAAGGCATAAATCTTCATTCTGGAACAGTCCACACTTTTGAGCCAGTCGAAGAAACCTTTCTCGCATTGCTGCATCTGCTCCTTGAGATAGGCAATGTGATCATCCGTAAAACGGAAATTCTCAAATAGCCTGAGTTTCTCTTCGAGACCGGCGTATATTGCGAATTCTCCCCCAAAAGGATTCTTGCGGAAGAAAAGGTCAAATACAGCTTCTTCCTCGTGCACCCCGGCTTTCCAATAAGCATAAGCCATGGTGATCTGGTAGAAATCAGTCAACATAGGGTTTACCAGTTGGTTTGTTGGCTTCATCTATCCTACTCCTTCCTATACCTACAACTGCTTACGTCATGTAATCCAATAAGGCAACAATGACCGCTCGAAATATGTATTCGCAGGTTCTTCACTCTCGGTGAGGAGGCAAAAAGAGTTCTGTTTTTGGACAATGAATGATGACCGCAATGTGCATTATCGCATGGGTTATTGGTGACCCTATCGGATTTGCCGATACCAGCGTTGGGAGGGATATGATGGCATTTCCGACATTGGCCTGGGCTACCTTCCGCGACCTGAAATCTGAATAACCTAAATGATATACCGTTGTCACCATGAGGATGAAAAACAACGCTAAAAAACTAAATGCCATTTTCTTGCTCGCCGGTTTCTTTTCAACATCAAAAGCTCGCCATGTGACAATCCAAGGGAAAGATGATAAGAGCAAGCCATCGATCGTTCCATATACCAGTCCTCTCCAAAATATCAACCAACCCAAATAACCTCCAGTCAATTTTTCAGTCGCTGGCCCTTTCAATACAAACTGTACCATCAAGGCTCCGAAGATTAATCCAAGCACCACTCCCCATACCCATCTCCTCGAGAACCATTCTTTAGGATTTAACCGTGTCTTTCTGATATAGATAGAAAAGAAGGTAATAATGATTCCGAAATAGATTAAATAGTATAAATCAACGGGTAAGGTCAGCAAATCACCAAAAATGAAAGAAGAACCAAATCCTACCAATGCACCAAGGGCAATCCAAATGAGGTGTCCAGGATTATTCATAGGCCATTCCTCAATCTTCCCCATCGGCATTCAAATTCAGTGATCTGTCCCCTCTGCCGATTATTATTTGAAATCTACACATTATGGAAGAGTATGTCAATAAACCATTTTAGGAAGGAGGAGTTTTTAAAAAAGGGGACGTAGATTCTAAACTTGCAATGTTTTTTGTCAATCGTTTGGCTGTTTCTGAAGAAACCGGAGCTTCTGAAAAGTAAAATGCTTTAGAACCAACGTACCCCTGTATCCTTCTATTTTTTTATATATTCCTATACCACACCCAATAACCCAATAACCTCTCCATTGACCGGCTTGTCGTAATTTAGTAGAATCCTATAAATTCTCAAAGGAATAGGCTGTTTGATTTGCAGGCGGATGAAAAATTCCAGCGATGTCCTCTCATCTATTTGGTGTCTGTCCATAAACTCTTTTGACTGTCATGCCGGACTTGATCCGGCATCTAGAAGGTTTTGAAAAGACTGGATTCCAGCTTTCGCCGGAATGACATCCTTTTCGAAATTGTTAGTTTATAAACAGACTCTATTTAATATTCCGATGAAAGATGAACGTTTCAGGATTCTGAACGAGAAGTTTCATTTCTCAGGTTTTCGCAAGTGGCAGGAGGAGATCATCGATACCCTCCTGACCCGCCGCGATTCAGTTGTGGTCATGCCCACAGGAAGCGGCAAATCGCTCTGTTACCAGTTGCCGGCACTGCTCCTGGATGGGGTGACGCTGGTCATCTCGCCCCTGATCGCATTGATGAAAGATCAGGTGGATGGACTGGTACGGAATCAAGTTCCTGCCACGTTCATCAACAGCGCATTGAGTCCTTCCGAGCAAGGGCAGAGACTGAGAGAGATTCAACAGGGCAGATACAAGCTGGTTTATATTGCCCCTGAGCGATTTCGGAATCCCGGATTTATGGAAGGGATTCAATCCTGCCGTGTTTCACTCTTTGCCGTTGATGAGGCGCACTGCGTTTCCGAATGGGGGCATGATTTTCGTCCTGATTACCTTCGTCTCAAAGGGGTGGCTGAAAGACTGGGCCATCCGCCTGTTACCGCCCTGACAGCCACGGCCACTCCTGACGTCCGTCGGGATATTATCACCCAATTGGGTCTCCGGCAGCCGGTCACTTTCGTTGCCGGCTTTGATCGTCCCAATCTCTGTTTTCAGGTTAAGAGGGTGATGGGTGAGGAAGATAAAATTGATGCCATTTTAACCCTGCTCAGAAAGGGTTCGCAAAGGGGGATTATTTATGCCGCTACCCGTAAGAATGTAGAAACAATAACCCAGGCGTTGATGTTCAAAGGCTACAAAGCAGGGGGTTATCACGCGGGCATGGAGATGGAGGCCCGCAAGTCTGTCCAGGACCGTTTTATGGATGGAACCCTGCCGGTGGTGGTGGCGACAAACGCCTTTGGTATGGGCATTGATAAGGCGGACCTCCGTTTTGTCATCCATTATGACATTCCCGGCTCCCTCGAGGCTTATTACCAGGAAGTTGGCCGTGGAGGTCGGGATGGAAAGCCTGCGACCTGCGTGCTTCTTTTCAATTACGCCGACACTTTCACACAGGAATTTTTTATCGACGGAAGTTATCCGGCCCGCGACATGATCGAGCGGGTGTACCAGGTCATATGCGATATCGGGACAGATGAAATTGAGATAACCCAGAAGGCCCTGGCTGGCCTCCTCGGCCATATAAAATCGAATGAGATGGCTGTCTCTTCGTGTCTGAAGATTCTGGAAAAAACAGGATACGTTGAGCGCGGATCAGAAGGGGAGCATCAGGCCAGGGTGACACTGCGCGCTGATCCAGCGGAACTTCAGCGACAGTCTGAGGGAAAAGGCAGATACCAGAAGGAGATTGTCAATTATTGTCTGGATATCTTGAATGGATCGAAAGACAAGACCCTTCTGGTCGACCTTGATGTGATGGCCGAGCACCTGAATCTTTCGCCGGACCAGTTGAGACGAAATTTTTCTCTACTCCATCAAGCAGGGACAATGGAATATCGCCCGCCGTTTAGAGGTCGGGGTCTGAAAATACTGTCACGTGTTCCTGTATCTGAACTGAATATTAATTTCCAGGAGATTGAACGCCGGAGCCTTTTTGAACGGAAGAAACTGAAGAAGATGGTCGATTACGCCTATACCGACCAGTGCTTGAGACGGTTCATTCTCGAATACTTCGGCGAACGGATCATAAAGAAAAGCTGTGATAACTGCTCAAGCTGTCTCGATGAGGGCGAAACTCACATGGTCAGGATTTTTATTAGAAAAGAAAGGATTGTTAAGGAGAAGCCTCCGCAAAAATTTCAGGAGAAATTTCCGGAAAAATCAGACCTGCCATGCCATGAAGATCTGTTTGCTGCTCTGAAGGAGATGCGCCTCAAACTCGCCCAGGCCTCCAACCTTCCCGCCTTCGTCATTTTCCATGATCGAGTCCTCCGGGCCATCAGCCAGCGACTGCCCCAAACAACCTCTGAATTGCTTAGCATCAAAGGCTGCGGGGAGTATAAGGTATCGGCTTACGGGAGTCAGACCCTTGAAGTGGTCAGAGCCTATCTGAAAACCCATCCTGAAGCAAGGCCCTTGAGTGAAGATCATGGAACTTTGGCCATGCGGCCTGTCCTAAAAAAAACTACAGGGGGAAGCACAGTCGAGATCACATGGATGCAGTGGGAGAAGGGGGGAACCCTAAAAGAGATTGCCCAAAAGCGGGGCCTCTCTCCGTCGACGATTGCCGAACATCTTGTGCAGCTTATTGGCGAAGGCCGGTCGATCGACCTTAACCGGATTCTTTCAAAAGAGCGAATCGCTCTCATTGAGGAAGCGATTGTCCGTGCCGGAGGCGAACGGTTAACTCCAATCAAGGCCCTGCTTCCTAAGGATGTCAGCTATGATGAAATCCGTTTGGTTGTAGGGCAATATGTTCAGAAGGCGAAAGGAGAAAACAAGAAGAGATAACGTTTAAATCCGGGGAGACAAAAATACCATATCTCCGATGCATGGCCCCCAAAGTTCTTCTTCTATATTACAGGCCTTGTTTTTTCTGTTGCTCTTTTTTAAGAGATGTTATAATTTAATGAAAATAAATTAATAAGGCTGTAACCCAGACATGCAATTAACTGAAGAACAGCGACAAAAGATTGAAGAAGTCGGCAGGAAGCACTGTTTAAGGTTCATTTTGCTTCATGGCTCCTATGCGACTGATAAAATGAAAACAGGCAGTGATTTAGACATAGCTCTTCTCGGGGAAAAACCGATCGGACTTGAAGAATTGTTAGACGTACACAGCGACTTGACAGATATCTTTGGAGATAATCCTCAGCGCGAATTAGACATTAAATCACTTCATAAAGCCGATCCCCTTTTCTGCTATCAGGTTACCAGGGACAGTCAACTGCTTTACGGGGATAGGACCGATTTCAATGAGTTTAAAGCCTATGCTTTTTCTAATTATTTTGATAGCCAAGACTTATTCCATTTAGAAAAAATATTGATTCAGAAATTTCAAAATTATCTCAACCAAAAATATGCCCATTGATATTCATTTTATTCAAAGAAAGATTAAACTGATTCAGGAAGACCTTTCCGAATTAGATCCCCTTGCCCATTATTCGTTCGACGAAATCACTAAAGACCATATTAAATATTTGGCCGTGGAACGGTTATTGGAAAAAATTATTATGCGTGCGATTGATATTAATCAACACATGATTGCTGAACTTGGAAAAGGGGATGAGCGAGTGAGAGGTTATGAAGATACCTTCTACATCCTTTCTCAATTTGGAATTTATGGCGAGGAATTCGCTAAACAGATTGCTCCCAGCGCTGGTTTAAGAAATCGTCTGGTTCATGAGTATAATAATACGCGGCCGGATATTATCTACAAGTTAGTAAGCGAGGCTGTTGCGCAGTACGCAAAATACTGTGATTCCATTTTGAAATTTATCGAAAATTCATTAAAAACACTCTAATTCATTTTCCCCTCTTCCATAGACTATAGTGAACGGCTTAAATAAGTTGACATCCGATCGATTGCCATTGATTCAATCCCCCCACCTTTTCCCTCCCCCTCAGAGGGGGGAGGGTAGGGAGGGGGTGAAATGATCGCTTCTCGATAATGACTACTTTATTAAGTCGTTCCCTATATATCGCAAATGACATTCCCCAACAAAATGTCTTGCTAAATATGGGGTTAGGGTCGGCTGGAGGTCTGATCTCAACTTTTGAAAAAGTATCGTTGATTGTTGAGACCTGACCCTTGACCCTTTGTTTTTCTATTTTTTTCGTATTTCCCTATACCACACTAAATAACCTTTTTATCGGCCAGCCACCTCAGATTGTGTAGAATTCATATGAACAAAGAAATAACTCTTCCTCTTGCGTATGAGGAGGGGAAAATTTTAGACTATAGATATTCGAGAATCAGAAAGGAGCTTTTTCAATTTGATCAGAATCTATATTGCGCGACATGGGGAGACGATCTGGAATGTGGAGGGGAGGATTCAGGGCCGAAGCGACCCGGGACTTAGCCCAAAGGGGGACGATCAACGATTAGCCCTTCTCGGCCACCTCAAAGAGCGGCCCCTTTCTGCCATCTATACGAGCACTTTGCAAAGGTCAATCCTGACAGCGCAACCCCTTGCCCAGCATCTCAATCTTTCCATCCGGAGGCAACCTGAGTTGGATGAGATTGCCTTTGGGATTTTGGAAGGGGAATATTTTTTTCAATTCAATGAAGTGGGAAGAGCAGAGTGGGAGCGTTTCAAAGAAGACAGATTTACCTATCGAATCCCACAGGCGGAAAACTATTCCGATGTGGCGATTCGGGTGAAACCTTTTGCAGAAAGAATCCTCCAGGTTCACCAGAACGAGGAGATCCTGATTGTCGGTCACCGAGTGGTCAACCAGATATTGATCGGAATGTTGCTGGGCTGTCCTTGGGACAAGGTGCTGAAACTTCAGCAGACCAATGATTGTATTTATCTGATCGAGAGAAACGGTGAGACCAGGGTTTTTCATACTCTGAACGGTGAAATGAAGGAGGGGTTTTTACTCCTTCAAAAAGAGGGCTATCTTTCTAAGATGTAGTGAGGGAAGTATTGGAAAAAGTTGGAATACGAGGAATTCGGTGTGTGATTTATGATTGCGATGGAGTTCTTTTCGATTCCATCGAAGCCAACAGGCGCCTCTATAATGATCTCTGCACAGCCGTGGGCCGGGATCCATTGAGACAGGAAGAGATCCAGTATATCCATACCCATACAGTCTATGAGGCGATCCATTTCATCTTCAGCAAGGGAGACGAATTAGAGAAGAAGGCCCTGGAAGCACTGAAACAGATCGATCTGAGAAATTACATTGTCTATCTGAAGATGGAACCCCACCTTTTTCAGGCTTTACATCAATTAAAAGAGAATGGAATTCTCCGTGCCATCAATACCAATCGCACGACCTCGATGAAACACATCATGGAACGGTTCGATCTATGGCCATTTTTCGATATGGTCATGACCGCCCTCGATGTAAAACATCCGAAGCCCCATCCCGAATCGATAGAGAAGATCCTCCAGAACTTCAATTTGAAAAAGGAGGAGGTCGTTTTTATAGGTGATTCCGAGGTCGATCAGCAGACAGCCCGTTCATCAGGCGTTCCCTTTATCGCCTATAAGAATGGGACCATCGAAGCCGATTTCCATATCGACGACCATTTTGGGATATTAAAATTTCTTCATCTGAGCAATCCTTCATAACGAGTTTGTAACACCCAATCAATGGAAATAACTCGAGTATTTGGGTAAAGGTCACGGTGACGAAGCCCGTATCGTTTAGGATTAGAGGGTTACGTAAAGTTCTTAAAACCAACAACGTTCCCGAATGACGAAACGGGCCTCGTTACCCTTACCGTAAAACTTTTATTTCTTAGGGATTGAAAGAGATAAGGTCTTTCAATCCAGGTGTCATCAGGGCCTTTCCCTCCCTATCCACGATGAGGCATTCAACGCCCTTCATTTTTTGACAGAGATCATACCCCATTACAGATCCCAATACAAAAACAGCTGTAGCCAGCCCATCTGCCGTCATCCCATCTTTACAGAGGATCGTGACGCTCTGGCATTCCTCCGCCGGGTAGCCTGTTTTCGGATTGAGGATATGATGATACCGTCTGTCCTGGTAGATAAAGAATTTTTCATAATCTCCTGAAGTGGCGATAGCACTGTCAGAGATAGAAATCTTGGCCATGATTTTTCGGAAATCTCTCGGATCCTGGATCCCGATCGACCAGGGTTGATTGTTTTTGAAACCTCCAACTCTTAAATCTCCACCGGCATTGACGATGAGGTTCTTATACCCGAGAGCGGTTAAAGTTTCGAAAGTCCTGTCCACGGCGTAACCTTTGGCAATTCCTCCGAGATCAATAGCCATCCCTTTCTTTTTCAAATAGGCATTCCCATCGGAATGGACCAAAAGGTTTTTAAAATTGACCAGCCCCATGAGGTTCTTAATCTCTTCAGGAGCGGGAGGGACTCCTTTCTCTCTTGCCATTCTCCAGAGCTGTGTAAGGGGAGCAATGGTGATGTCAAATGCACCTCCGGAAAGTCCAGAAATTTTCTGTGACTTCTGAATGACTTCGAATGTCTCCAGAGAGACCTTTACCCATTCCTTTCCGGCAGACCGGTTGAGACGAGAGACATCGCTCGTCTCAATCCACGGGCTCATTAATTGCTCAATCCTTTTTATCTCCTCGAAAGCCTGGAGGGCGACCTTTTGTGATACCTCCTCATCACCGCCTTGGAGAGTGATTTCGATCGATGTCCCCATAGCGACTTGGTGATATTTATATAGATCTGAGGAGTGGGAGAGAAGGGGATAAATGGACAGGATAATGAAAAGGAGAAAAGTAAGATGGAAAAATATTTTTCTCACAAAATTGCCCAAGAATTGTCCCCCATTATCTCCCTCTCCCCTGGAGACTGGGTCGTAATATGAATAAACCGACTTTTTGAAAAGGGGGAGAGGCAGTCGGGTGGAAAAGATTTAGAGCGGCAACCTTTAGCCGTTTGGATCCAGATTTCCCGAGCCTATAAAAACATTCGATTTTATGCAAGTGACAATTTCCAATAATCTAAAAGACCCGCATTCTAAAGCTTTGGAACCTGACAGCCTTTCTCCCTTTGATTGGCATTACGATAGAGTCTACTAGTGGGAGAGGGTAGGGGTGAAGGGGAACAGGCAATGGCGACTCCTACCTGACATATCCTTCCTTCTTCAGCTTCTCGAAGACCTTTTTTGCTTTATCTAGACTATCCAAGACCAAAGCTGCCGTGATTGTTGCCCCCGAAACAGAATCTACGCCTGGATCAAAAGGGAAGGGCTTCAAGATCGATTTGCCAATCGTCCGGGCTTTTAATTTCTGAAGATCCTGTTCTGTCCAGTTGAGATTGTCTATTTTGGTAAGCTGGATAGGAACAATATCAACCACCTTTCCCATTGAGTCAAAGGTATAGATGAAGAAAGTGTCATGACAGATATCGCAGACGGCCCGCCGGCTTGCCAGTTTTGAGAAGAAGTTCTCCTGTCGGCTTCCGAGATCGACCTTTCCTGCATAGACCGAGTCGCCATCCTTAAGAGTAATCTTTTCAATCTGAAGGACTTTACCTCCTGAAGCTTCCATTCCCTTTTTTGCTTTTTCTAACAACTCTTCTTCTTCTGTAAACGGAGGTTTCAGGGCGTCCCCTTCATAGATGGCTCCTCTCCTGGGTTTTAAAAGGGCTAAGTCATACTGTAAGACAGCTCTTGTTTCAGCAAGGACATTTTCCGCCGATTCAATTAGACCGAGATGGGTGCTTACCACCACCCCTTTTCTCTGCGCATCTTTTCTCACCCAGATGGTAAAAGGAGTTCGAGGGGATCCAACGGCCATATGAGCATCGAATCTGGCATCGCTAAAGATGGGATAAGGGATTTGGTATTCTTTTTTGAAGCTTTCCACCTCTTTGGAATTATTGCCAGCGGCGATTCCAATCATCTTCACCTTTCCCTTTAATTTTGGATCTTTTTGAATAGATGAATAGAGTTGAGTGAAAATCGGAGCCTGCTTCTGGCAATTCACACAGTAGACGCTGATCAATTCAACGAGGATCAAATCTCCTTTGATCTCGCGGAAAGAAAATTTTGTTTTCTGGGGTACCCCAAGGTAGAGCCGCTCTTCTTTGGATAAAGACTGCGTAAAGGGTAAATCCGGGAAAGGGACAGCAAACCCTAAAGAAGTTTTTTCACCCCTGGCAGATACGTGAAAGATTAAAATGAGGGTAAAGAGGGTTATCAAAGAGAGGTTAATTATTTTTTTGACCATCTATTTCTTCCGTGCCCGGTGTCGATCAGTTATAAAAAAAAGATAACGCAGTTAAATTTATAATGCAAAAAAAAATTTTGACAGAAAGGAGATAAACTCCGCGGAATTTACTTTTTCATAAATAATTTTTGGTATTTCCCATAGCCCTCTTTTCCTAAATTTTCTTTAGGGATGAACCTCAGCGCCGCAGAGTTAATACAATAGCGAAGGCCGGTCGGTTTGGGCCCATCATCAAAGACATGTCCGAGATGGGAATCGCCATGCTTACTCCTAACCTCTGTTCGGCTCATAAAGAAGCTTTTATCAACTCTTTCCACAATATTGTTACGTTCAAGGGGTGTGGTAAAGCTGGGCCACCCCGTTTTAGAATCATACTTATCAAGTGAGCTGAATAAAGGTTCTCCAGACACAATATCAACATAAATCCCATCCCGTTTGTTATTCCAGTATTCATTTTGAAATGCGGGCTCTGTGCCATCCTTTTGAGTAACTTCATACTGGAGGGGAGTGAGTTTCTCCCTCAATGTGGCTGGATCAGGTCTTTTATAAACCTGACCCTGTTTCGACTTGGGTGACTCTACCTCCTTTCCCCATGTTTTGTTGATAAATTGATCGCGGCCGGAGCCACTTCGGTAAAAATTGTATTTCAGGGAATGCTTCTTGTAATAGTCCTGATGATACTCTTCTGCTTCGTAGAATTTAGTAAATCTGAGGATTTCAGTTGCAATCGGCCTGTCGAACTTTTTAGAGCGATTGAGCGATTCTTTTGAGGTTTCCGCAATTCGTTTTTGTTCCTCGTCGTGATAGAAAATAGCGCTTCGGTATTGAGGCCCTCGATCCACAAACTGTCCACCTGAATCCGTGGGATCGATATGTTTCCAGAAGAAGTTGAGTAATTCTTCATAAGTGATTTTCGATGGATCATAATAAACTTGAACTGCTTCGAGATGACCTGTCATTCCGGATGAAACCTGCTCATAGGTGGGTTTCTCTTGGCTACCACCCGTGTAACCTGATATTGCCTTCACCACACCAGGCAATTTTTCAAAATCAGCCTCTGAACACCAGAAACAACCTCCGGCAAATGTGGCCTTCGAATAATTTGTATCTCCCTTGACCATCTCACTGCTCAGCTCCTGCTGGATTTTGTCAGACTTCTGACAGCCACCGATGAAAATCAAAGCGACCATTATAAAAAGTAAATTTTTCATTATACTCACCTCTTTCCATAGAACAAAAAGACCCCTTTAAATTAAATTTGGATACGATCTTTCCATTTGTCAAGGAAGGTATTAAGGAGTCCATAATTGGAAAGACATCTGATTAATCCCACCCCCACCCTGCCCCTCCCCCTGAAGGGGAGGGAAATCGTTATGCTCCTCCCTCTTCAAGGGGGAGGTTAGGAGGGGGATGGGGATTTGTTGGGGTAGTAAAAATTTGTCTTCTTAATTAATTTGAAAATAGCACTTTTCTCCCTCTCCCCCGGCGCCTGCCTGCGCGGAGCCCCGCCT